>Ga0187848_10003995_pt1 | contig 10486 bp, 13 predicted proteins | sample June2016WEW_4_40_FD_132424 | JGI IMG/M metagenome (GOLD analysis project Ga0187848, IMG submission 132424) | Peatland microbial communities from SPRUCE experiment site at the Marcell Experimental Forest, Minnesota, USA - June2016WEW_4_40 | ecosystem: Environmental > Terrestrial > Soil >... | reverse complement strand
TCGAGCGCTATCTCGATGACGACCTCATCAGGGCGATCGCGCGCGAGGATCAAAAGGGGCGTCGCCTGCTGGTCGTCACGACCAATCTCGACGCGCAGCGCGCGGTCGTGTGGGACATGGGCGCCATCGCTACCAGCGGCGAGCCGAAAGCCTTTGAACTGTTCCGCGACGTTCTCGCAGCCTCCGCGAGCGTTCCCGTGGTTTTTGCGCCGCAACTCATTGATGTGGAGGCGAACGACAAAATCTTCCAGGAGATGCACGCCGACGGCGCGCTGAGCGCTCCCGTCTACACGTTGCCGCAGGCAGTGCTCTTCGGCGGTAAGCCGATTTGGCGCGCCGCGCGTCCGGCGCTGTATATTATCGTCAACGCCCGCATCGATCCGGGCTTCGCGGTCGTGCCGGACCAAGTCGAAGCGATCGCGGCGCAGTCGCTATCCACTTTGAATCGGGTCGGCACCAAGGCGGTCCTCGCCGAGACTTATAACGTCGCTAGCCGCGAGGGCTTGAGCTTTCACTTGAGTTATATCGGCAAAGATCACCCCGACAGCGGCGGCACGGGTTTCGAAACCGACGCGATGCGCCAGCTCTACGACTACGGTTACGAGAAGGCGCACTCCGGCGCCTTTTGGGTGACTGAGCTGTCTCAGATCGAGGCGGCGAAGGACGCGGCGAAGGCGGCCGCGGAGTCGACCATTCGCTGACGGCGCGCGGGCGGCTGAACCGCGTTCGTCGCCAAAAATCAGATTGGACAAGTCCATGCCAAGCCCAGCCGTCAACGAAAAGGTCTCCACCGCTAGACAGGGAGCCGACATGAACGGCGCCGCGCCGACAGGCCTGACGAGCGATGAAGCGCGCCGCCGCCTGGAGAAATTTGGCCCGAACGCCATACCGGACACCAGCGTCCGTCCCTTGCGCCGGGTGTTCGAAAAATTCTGGGCGCCGTTTCTCTGGATGCTCGAAGCCGCGATCGTGCTCGAGCTGGCGCTCGGCAAGTACGCCAAAGCTTCGGTCATCGCCGTGTCGGTCGGGGTCATCCCCACCAACGAAGAACTGATGATCGCGCAGCACACGCTGGCGCTCAGCCGCCCGTAGAAGAGGCTGCGCGTGTTGGCGGCGCCGCGAAATCCCGAAACGCGAACGCATGGGGAGAAAGACAATGTTCAAATTCATCGAGGGCCTGCCGCCGGATGTGATGGCGATCGAAGCGAGTGGCAAAGTAACGCACGAAGACTATCGCAACACGCTTATCCCCAAGGCCGAAGCGATGATGGGCAAAGGTCCGATCAGGATGCTTTACGTCATCGGAAGGGATTTCACAGGCTTTGAGCTTGAGGCGCTATGGGATGACAGCGCGTTCGGCTTCCGGCACTGGCGCGATTTCAGCCGCATCGCCGTGGTCACTGATCACGCGTGGATGAGCGCAATAGTCAACATGTTCAAACCTTTCTTTCACGGGGAAGTCCGGCTGTTCAGGCTCGCCGAATTGCCTGCCGCGAAAGACTGGATCACGCGCGCTCCCGAAAGGGCATGACCACGAAGACAGATATCCCGCAGATCGCGAAACTTGGGGCATCGCAAAGACAGAAGAAAGACCCATTATGGCATCCAACGACGCCCGTTCCCAAGCTGCAGTCTCCAAGCCGGGATCGAAGCCGGATCCGAACGAAGCCCTGAAATCCCTTTCAATGCCTGACTTGCAGGCAAAATTGGGGTCGTCGCCGGATGGTCTTACGCAAGCCGAGGCGCAAAAGCGGCTGACCCAATATGGCCCCAACGAAATCGAAGAGAAGAAGACTAACGAGGTCCTGAAATTCCTCAACTACTTCTGGGGTCCCATCCCGTGGATGATCGAAGCCGCGGTGATCCTTTCGGCGGTAGACCAGCATTGGCCGGATTTCGGCATCATCCTCGTTCTGCTTCTGGCCAACGCCATGGTCGGATTCTGGGAAGAGCACGAGGCGGGCAACGCCATCGCAGCCCTGAAGGCCACGCTGGCGATCAAGGCCACGGTGAAGCGTGACGGGAAGTGGGTCTCGCCCGCGGCGCGTGAGCTGGTGCCGGGGGACGTCATCCGCGTCCGCCTGGGCGACATCGTGCCGGCGGACGCGCGCTTGCTGGAAGGCGACCCGGTGGAGGTGGATCAGTCCGCGCTGACGGGAGAGTCGTTGCCCGCCACGCGGAAATCCGGCGAGGCAATATTTTCCGGTTCGATCATTCGTCTGGGCGAAGTCGGCGCCATGGTCTACGCCACCGGCGCCAGGACCTATTTCGGCAAGACCGCGGAACTGGTGCAAGAGGCCCATACCGTCAGTCATTTCCAACGCGCGGTGTTGAAGATCGGCGATTACCTGATCATTCTCGCGGTGGCTCTGGTGTCGGTGATTATTGTCGTCGCGCTCTTCCGCGGCGACCCGATCCTCACGACTTTGCAGTTCGCCTTGGTGCTGACCGTGGCCGCGATCCCCGTGGCGATGCCCACGGTTCTCTCGGTGACCATGGCGGTTGGAGCGCGCCTGCTCGCCAAGAAAGAAGCGATTGTGACGCGGTTGTCGGCCATCGAGGAACTCGCCGGCGTCGACATATTATGTTCGGACAAGACCGGCACGCTGACCCAGAACAAGTTGACGCTGGGCGATCCGTTCAGCGTCAATGACATCCCTGCCGATCAAGTCGTCCTGAACGCCGCGTTGGCGTCCCGCGCTGACGATAAGGACGCCATCGACTTGGCCGTGCTGGGTGGCCTAAAGGGCGATCAGGCCCTGAAGGGCTACCAGGTGGTTCATTTTCAGCCGTTCGACCCGGTGCACAAGCGCACCGAAGCCACGGTCAAGGGCGCGGACGGAAAACAGTTCAAGGTCGCCAAGGGCGCGCCGCAGGTGATCTTGGCGCTGTCGGCCAATGCCGGCGAGGTGAAGCCCGCCGTCGACAAAGCCGTCAACGAATTCGCGGCGCGCGGCTTTCGCTCCTTGGGCGTGGCGCGGGCCGAGGGAGACGGCCCATGGCGGTTTCTCGGCGTGTTGCCGCTGTTCGATCCACCGCGGGAAGACGCCAAGGCGACCATCGCGACCGCTCGGGAGATGGGCGTAAGCGTCAAGATGGTCACCGGTGACGCGCTGGCCATCGCTCAGGAGACCGCCAAGAAACTGGGGATGGGCGCGAATATCCTCGACGCCAGCGGCTTCGGCGACTCGAAACGTCACGAGACGGCGGCGCTGGCGGAGTCGATCGAGAATGCGGATGGCTTCGCGCAGGTCTTCCCCGAACACAAGTTCCACATCGTCGACGTCCTGCAGCAAAGCGGCCACATCGTCGGCATGACCGGCGACGGGGTGAACGACGCCCCGGCCCTGAAGAAGGCCGACTGCGGCATCGCCGTTTCCGGCGCGACCGACGCGGCGCGGGCCGCGGCGGCCATTGTGCTGATGACGCCCGGCCTGTCGGTGATTGTCGACGCGATGAAGGAGAGCCGGAAGATTTTCCAGCGGATGAACAGCTACGCGATCTACCGCATCGCCGAGACGTTGCGCGTGCTGTTGTTCATGACGCTGTCGATCCTGATCTTCAACTTCTACCCGTTGACGGCGGTGATGATCGTGATGCTGGCGCTGCTGAACGACGGCGCCATCCTGTCCATCGCCTATGACAACGTTCATTACAAGGACGCGCCCGAGGCCTGGAACATGCGCCTGGTCCTAGGGATCGCCACTGTGCTGGGCGTCGTCGGCCCGATGGCCGCGTTCGGCCTGTTCTACCTCGGCGACCGCGTCTTTCACCTCGACCGTCCGCATCTTCAGACGCTGATGTACCTGATGCTGTCGGTGGCCGGACATCTGACGATCTTCCAGACCCGCACGCGCGGCCCGTTCTGGTCGATACGTCCCGCGCGGGTTCTATGGGCGGCCGTGCTCGGCACGCAAGCGCTGGCGACTCTGATCGCGGTTTATGGGCTGTTCATGACGCCACTGGGTTGGGGCTGGGCGTTGTTCGTTTGGGGCTATGCCCTGGTTTGGTTCCTCGTGACTGACCGCGTGAAACTGGCCGCATATCGGATCTTCGACCCAACTGCCGCGCCTCTATTGGCCAAGGAGCCAGTCGATATGACACCTCGGATCGCCACTCGGGCCTATCAGCTATATGAGCGGCGAGGCCGCCGTGGAGGCTATGCAGTTTCGGACTGGCTTCAGGCGGAGCGGGAGATTCGGGACGAGTCCCGCAATTGAACCGACACGACTGATGCGGCCGGCGCCGGCGGGAGGAAGAAAATGAAAATAGATCCAAAGGACTTTCGCGTGCGCGAAGGAGACGATGTCGATCTCAAGAAGTGGCCGACGCTCGTCGATCCTGTGTACAAGTCGAAGAAGCAATACCAAGAACTGCTGGAAGACCACGTCGCCCGCTTGAGCGCGCTCCAGCAGCTTCTCTATGCATCCGACCGTTATGCCGTCCTTCTGATTTTTCAGGCGTTGGACGCGGCGGGAAAGGACGGGGCCATCAGGCACGTGATGTCCGGGGTGAACCCCCAGGGTTGCCAAGTCTTCAGCTTCAAACATCCCAGCGCCGCCGAAGCGCAGCATGATTTTCTCTGGCGAACGACTCGCGATCTGCCGGAGCGCGGTCGGATCGGCATCTTCAACCGATCCTATTATGAAGAGGTCCTGATCGTCCGCGTCCATCCCGAGATTCTCAAGTCCGAGGGATTGCCGGATGCGCCGAGCGATAGCGCGACGATCTGGCGCGATCGCTATCGCTCGATAGCGGATACGGAGAGGCACCTCCACGCCAACGGAACTCGGATCGTCAAGTTTTTCCTGCACCTTTCCAAGGACGAGCAGCGCAAGCGTTTTCTCTCGAGAATCGACGAGCCGGAAAAGAACTGGAAATTCAGCCTCGCCGACGTCGAGGAGCGAAAATTCTGGAAGCAATACATGAAAGCGTTCGAGGAATGTCTCGGCGCGACCAGCACGGCCGACGCGCCCTGGTACGTGGTTCCCGCCGACGACAAGGAAAACGCTCGGTTGATCGTATCGCAAATCATTCTCGACACGCTCGAGCGACTGAAATTGAGCTATCCCAAAACGAGCGCCGAGCGCCACGGCGAGCTGCTCGCCATACGCAAGCGCCTCACCAAGTGACGACGCGACTGTTCCTGCAAGGAAAGCCAAACATTCCCGTGGCCGCAACCCGGGAAAATCGGTCGCGAGGAAAAAACGATCGCGTAAGGCCGGCCTGCGGCGTCCGGCGCGCCGATCCTCGAACGATTTCGCTAAGCTCCGGATCCCGGCCAACCGTAGTGGCTGTGGAGCCGCTTCGCATAGTCTCGATTGAAAGCCTCCAGGGGATCCCATGGCGGGCTCGACTTGACCTTTTCACGCGACACGTTGAGCTCGACGTGGCGGTCGAACCAATCGATCGATTTCACCGCGAGCGGGGAAATCAGCACGCGCTTGCCAAACCACCAATTCCGGGTGTCGACGATGAAATAATGGATGCTCCAGTCGGCGTCGTCGATCATGAAATTCTCGATATGGCCGATTTCGCCGTCGATGGCGTGAATATGGTATCCCATCACTTCGTTGACGCTGCGCAGATGCGGGTCGGCCCCTTGCAGAGTCGCACCGTTGTCATGCGCCTCGCCGGTGCTCAGGCCCAAGCCGAAATACGGCGGCGCCATATAGGGCCAAGCCATCGCGCCGGGCGCCGCGCCGAGATAGGGGCCGCTCCAAAGCGGGTCCCAGCCATAGTAGGTGTAGAGTTGAGTCTCCATCTGCTGCGACACCGGCAGGTCCTCGGCCAATTCCGGGCTTTTTTCGACCTGGGCCATCGTTAGCGACACAACGAAATGTTGTCGCTCCAAGTCGGTCTGCGAAATGGCCGAAGGGTGGATCAGAACTTTGCGCCCCGTTAGCCAGGTTCCACAATCGACGACCAGCCAGCGCACTCTCCACGGCGCGTCGTCGAACAGGAAATCGGCGACAGTTCCCATCCTGCCGTCGCTCGCCTCGATCGCGAAGCCCTTCAAGGCTGAAATGACCTGCATCATGGTTTGACGACCTTATCCGCGCCGATCCGGGCGGCTCAGAAACGCAAGCGGGAAGACGCGCCCGGCGACGATCAGGAATGGTAATAGTGATGATAGCGGCGCCAATGGTGGCGATAGTGGCGATGCGGAACGCCCATGCTCGTCGCGACTGCTGGACCCGTGACCGCGCCTGCGACGCCGCCAACGATGGCGCCTCCCGGCCCGGCTATGGCGCCGCCCGTCACCGCGCCGGCGCCGGCGCCGCTCAATCTCTCACCTGTCGTCGAACACGCTGCAAGACTCAGCGCGGCCACGGCGACCAACGCCATATTCAGTATGGATATCGACATGTCGGCACTCCACGTTCTCGGTTAAATCGTCGGTCAATCGGACGCGGCCGACCTAAAAGCGTTGGCGGCGGCGGGGGGAGGATCGCCGTCGCCATATCTTGGAGCCGAACGAGCTGCATTCGTATGCGTGCTGAACCACTCCAAGGACCAGTGTAAGAGGCGATCCGGCGGCAGCGATAGGTTCGGAAACTACCTAGTCCGGCGGCATTGGCTTCGATAGCTGAAGCGGCGGCGTGCGCCTCGACAACTTCGACGGTGGATTCGAGATGAGTAGACTCCGAGTCTGACGTTGCGGTCGCGATATCGACTAACTCTTAGCCTTCCACGCCTTGTCACTCATGCGCCCGGGGCTGTCGCGACCGCTCAAAAGGAATCCGATGCAGAAGATTTCAGTCGACCTCATACGGCTGGCCGTCTCGGCCGCGGTGGTTTGCGCTGCCGTTGTGGCCGCGGAACTGAGCGGCCTTCATCATAGCGATCAGCTCGCCGACGCGAAGATTCGCGTCCCGCCGCCTATTCACGCGAAGGCGATTTCCGTTGGCGTCCCGGCGATGTGTTGGACGACGAACGAGCCGATTGACGCTCCTGCGATGCAGGAAGCGCAAACCGAGCGCGCAGCGATTGTGCAATCCTGCGCGAGTGTCGCGCCAACCTTGCGCCGCCACAGCAAACCGCAGAGCCTATTGGCGTTCGCCCTTTGAGCTGCTGGCGCCGCGGACTGCGTCCGATCTTTGGCGCGACAGATCTGAGACACGCTCGCCCAACGCGGTCGCTCGACGCGTCGTCGTCACGCGAAACGAAATTTCCATTCGGCGCCGCCGAAGTTCGTGGCCTCGCCAAACCTAGGTGTTTTCCGACGCTGCCGCCGCTCGAACGATCCCGCTACGGTCTCGATGCGAGATGCGGATGGCGCAATTCCCGCCGCCGGTCACGCGTCGCCACAAAACATAGGAGCGCATCGCCATGGACAAGAACAGAATCGCCGGTTCGGTCAAGGAAGTCACGGGTGCCGCGAAGGAAGCGGTCGGCAAGGTCATCGGCGACGCCAAGTTGCAGAGCGACGGCAAGGCCGAAAAGGCCGTCGGCAAGATTCAGAACGCCGTCGGCGGCGTGAACGACGCAGTGCGGGACGCGCTGAAGAAGTCGTGATGCCCGCCGCCGCCAAGGCGAAACCTATCAGCCAGGAGGCTGGATCATGAGCCTAGTTCTTATCATCATATTGTTGGTTATCGTCTTCGGCGGCGGCGGCGGATATTACGCGCACAGCTACTATGGCGGCCCCGGACTCGGCGGCGTTCTCGGCGTCGTCGTGATCGTGCTTGTCGTGCTGTGGCTCGTCGGTCACTAGCCGTTCGCAATCGTGCAGCGCCGCTTTCCAGCGGCGCCGGCCTGTTTGGCGCGGCGAAGCGCGACGTCCCTTGTGAAGGATCCTCAGTGCCTGACTTGGACGTCGCGCCTTCGATCCTACCGATCCATACCGAAGAGACGATCCTGTCGATCGCCCGGCTCCACGCCGAGCACCACGCCGACGCGACGCAACATCAGCGCGTCGTCGACCGCATCACGTCCTTGTTGGGCCGCCCTATCTTCATCGCAGCCCTGACAGTTGTCGTCGCCGGCTGGGTGAGCCTGAACGGTCTCGCCGTTACGCTCGGCTATCGCGCGCTCGACCGGCCTCCCTTCCCTTGGCTGGCGGGCGCGGCGTCGTTGGCGTCCCTCTATTTGGTCGTGCTGATCCTCACGACTCAGAGGCGCGACGATCGTCTTACCCAACGCCGCGAATTGCTGAATCTCGAACTGGCGATTTTGAGCGAGCAAAAAACCGCGAAGGTGGTCGCGCTTCTCGAGGAGCTTCGCCGAGACAGTCCGGCCGTTCGCGATCGCGTCGACAAACTGGCCGATGTCATGGCTCGACCGGCGGACCCGCAGTCGGTGATCGACGCCATCAAAGAGACGCGCTCGGAGGCCGTCCACGTCTCGCGAGCCGCGGAGGGCGCCTAAGCGCGCGTTCGGGAACCTCGTTGGCGTCGAATGAAAGGGCGCCGGACGCACAAGCCATTCACGGGCGTGTTTCTTACTGATTTCCCACCGAGTCGATCAGCACCGCAAAACAACGCAATTGTACATCCGTGTCGTCATGAGTATGCATAGGTAATATCCGACCCTATCGCTCCCTTGCGAGCCTGTTATCGTGCTGCAATCGCTGCCAGATCGAGTACGACTTACAATCGGTGCGGCGAACGTTATCTTAATCAACCCACAAGAACGGATATGACAACATGACAATCAACATACTCAAATTTGGCGCCGTGCTGCTTTCGCTTTCGCTATTGGCGCCGATCGGCGCCCAAGCGCAAGGCGTCGTCCGCGGCGCGGCGAATGGCGCAGATCAAGGCGATGCCGTCGCCGGTTCGGTTGGCGCCGTCGTCGGAGGTGTCGTCGGCGGGGTGACGGGCGGCGTCGACGGTCTGCTCGGCATCGATCAACGTCCGCGTTTTCGCGATTACGTCATCCGCGAGCATCATCCGTCTTACCGATATAGCGAAGAGGTGCGAACCGGCGCCATCCTGCCGATGGACGGCGTCGTCTATTACGACGTGCCTCCCGAATACGGCGTCGGGGCATACCGTTACGCGGTTGTCAACAATGAGACGGTCCTCGTAGATCCGAGAACGCATGAAATCGTTCAGATCATCAACTAGCGGCTGAAGAATCTTGGCCGGCCTCGCTTTGCGGATGAAGGGCCGGCCAAGCCTTTCGAAACGGCGGAGCGGACCGCGCACAGCGAGCGATGAGTTCCGATGCACGGGCCAGCGTGTCAGGACCGTGAAGGCGCTATGGCGTCCGAGTGCGTAGATTCCGAGGCTGCCTGACGGCGTCTGACGGCTTAGAATAGCGCCAATAAAATCGGCGGCGGTTCGCGCCGCAGAGAACTTTGAGAGGGCGCCATGTCGAGTGAAAGTCTAATCGTCATCCTTGCAGTCGGCCTCATTGCGGGATGGCTTGCCGGCCAGATCGTCCGAGGCACCGGATACGGTGTCATCAATGACCTCATCATCGGCGTCATAGGAGCCTTCATCGGCGGGTGGTTGCTGCCCCGACTGGGCGTCCACCTTGGCGAGGGCATTATCGCCGCGATCATCAACGCCACTGTCGGCGCGCTGTTGCTGCTCTTGGTTCTCCGACTGGTTCGCGGCGGGGGCCGCTGGAGAAGCGGATGGGGACGCGGCTGGGGCTGGCGCCGTTAACGCGATTGTCGGTCGGCGCCAACGCGACTTGGGCGGCGCAGAGACCGTGTGACGCATGCGCGTTGCGCGGGACATTGGCGAGGCGGACGAGCGCCGAGAGTACGATGAGCGCTATTCAGTTCCTTTCGTCGCCGATCGGCGCGAAGAGACGCTCGTCGAATTCCGACGTGGGAGAGGGCAGCAGGATCTTCCTCCTCCCGCCCCGCGTTGACAGAACTCAGAAGCGCGGCGGGTAGTGTCTAAGTTTGAATATAAGGCGGATTGACAAGCATTCGCGCTATGCCGCCGCTTTCGGTGTGCTTGACGGAAAACAGGAGGCGATCATGGCGCGAACTTGTGAAAACGTCGAAACGCTTATTGCGCGCAAGCCAGGCCTGACGGCGCCGGAAATCGCACGCTCCTTGTTTGGAGCCGAGGCAATCCAGCAACAGGTAAACCCATCGCTTCTTGGGCTAGCCGGAGAAGGAAGGCTTGAACGCCGCGGTTTCGGCGGCAGCGTCGATCCGTTCCGATACTTTCCGCGCAAGAAAAAGAATGCCTAAAGGCCCCAAAGGCGAGAAAGCCCCGTCGACGGCGCGGGCGGCCGAACTCGCCGCCCGTCAAATTGGCGGCCATTGGCGCCAAGATCGTTCGTGCGTCGCAGGGCGCCGCGCTCCTCAAGCGAAGGCCAAACCGACCCGGCGCACCGAGAGGACCAAAGGCAACATGGCAAGAGCGCCGAGAACAAAACTGGTCGCCGCCAACGTCGAACTCAGGGTCCCGCTTTCGATGAGCCTGGCGTAGATGAGCGAGCCGCCGAACACGACCAACGGCATCGCCGTCGTGACACCAAGCGTATACGTATGCGCGCGCCACCCGAGATAGAGATG
>Ga0187848_10003993_pt1 | contig 10488 bp, 11 predicted proteins | sample June2016WEW_4_40_FD_132424 | JGI IMG/M metagenome (GOLD analysis project Ga0187848, IMG submission 132424) | Peatland microbial communities from SPRUCE experiment site at the Marcell Experimental Forest, Minnesota, USA - June2016WEW_4_40 | ecosystem: Environmental > Terrestrial > Soil >... | reverse complement strand
GCATCCTAGGACATTATAATACACAATCTGCAACGATTTTTAACTCTGCCCCTTTTCTAGTCCTTTCTATAACCAATAATGTCTAAGAATGTCTAAGAATGTCTAATAATGTCTAATAATGTCTAATAATGTCTAATAATGTCGAATAATGTCGAATAATGTCGAATAATGAAGCAACCTGCAAACACTTCAAGGTCTGAATTAAAAAAGCAACCCAAAACAACCCCATCAAAAATGGCAACACAACTGTTGTTGTTCTATCAGACAAACTTCAGCACAGCCATAAAAGACCTGCCCGCGCACTATTTCATGCTCAAAGGCGCAAGCTAAATACACACCTTAATTTGAGTAACAATATTTCTTATGGAAAGGGTATTTCCGTATTGCTTATCCCTGAATTAAGTTAGCTGTCTGACCTTTTGGTGTTCGCTTTCTTCAATCGCTGAAGAACATACTTACTAGAAGAAACATAGGCATGGATTTAGGCAAAGTATATAATAGCAAATAGACATTTCACCGTTTGCTATGGGTGCAAAAAACCAAAATGCAACCGCCTAAACCGAAATTATCTTGGAGGACAGTACTTTTCCCACTGCTAGGTTTAGTCGGATTTTTTTTATACATTTATCTGTTCAAAGTAAACATTTTAGGCATATTTGCCACCGCGAAAACCGCCAATCCCCTTATTTATTCTATAGCTATATTATTCGGTTTATTTCAAGTGTTATTCTTTACAGTTTCTTGGCGTGTGTTGACTAATTACCTTTCCATCAAAATGACTCTAGTTCGAGCTTACCTCTATGTTTGGTACGGCATGTACGTTGACACCATCGTTCCTGCACAATCCATCAGCGGAGAAGTAACCCGAACATATCTGCTTACAAGAGACGGATGCGGCTCATTCGGAAAAGTGGTAGCGTCACTCTATACTCATAGGCTTCTTGGCACCGCAATAAACGCTTGTGCACTAATCGCAGGACTAGTGTTACTTACCTTTGGAGGCAACGTTAACCCCCTGGTCTTCAACCTGATTATAATAGTTGCGACAGTAATAATTGCCATAATTATTTTAATGGTTGTTTTATCTTTCAAGCAGCAATGGACCTTAAAAGTAATCAATTTGGTAACAAATTTTGCTCAAAAAATCAGTATTGGAAAAATGAAACTCACAAAATTAAAGGAAGAAGCTGTCGAAATCACAGAGCACTTTCACGATTCAATGAAAGAATTCCGGCATAACCCACAAGCAATAGGTTACTCACTTTGTTATTTGATTATATCTTGGTTTTTTAGTCTAAGCATACCATACTTTGTCTTTATATCGCTTGGGCATCCAGTTTCATGGAGCATAATTCTTGTCACTTCAGCCATATTCTTAGCGGTCAAATCAATTCCCGTAGGCATACCCTTTGAAGTTGGACTTCCAGAGGCGGTAATGACTACCCTTTACATCTCAATGGGTGTCCCCGGAGCATTGAGTGCTACAGCCACCATACTTACAAGAATTATAACATTGTGGTTATTTTTCATCATAGGCTTTGGAGCCCAGCAATGGCTCGAACTAAAACCAGCATTATCCGCGGTAGCAAACACAGAAAAAATTAAAATCGACCCTCCACCGTAATTATTCTTAAGATAAGAAAATGGAAATAAAAATTGAAACCGCTTCCACTAGGCTACTCGATAAGCTCTGTGAAATTGAAGACCAATGCTTTGACCAAGAAGCCTTCACAAAACGACAAATAGCCTACTTGCTTACAGATTACAATACAATAGCGTTAGTAGCCAAAGCAAACAGCGACCTAGCAGGATTCATAATAGCACAGGTAGAAATAGAAAACAATACAATCTATGGGCATATAATAACAATAAACGTGGCACCAACCTACCGTCGAAAAGGAATCGCAAGTAAAATGCTAAAAGAAACAGAAGACATTCTCAAGCAAAAGAGTATAACCGAATGCCGCTTAGAAGTCCGCGAAGACAATACAGCCGCATTAAAACTCTACCAAAACAGCGGGTACCACAAAATCAGTAGACTAGAAAAATACTACGGCAAAAAACACGGCTTATACCTCAAAAAAAATCTATAAAAAGTGTCACCCCTTAAATCAAGCGCCTAATTCACCTTAGAACAAACGTTTAAAAACTATGGCGCATTTTAAATGGAGCGGTGGGGAGAGATGGGAGACTCGCGAGGAAGAAAATCAAAAGAGCAAACACTTGTCCGAACCATCGTTGTTTTAATTCGCAACACCACTTGGCGATGCGGTAAGCTGGAAAAATCTATTGTCCAGCATCTTTACAAGCGTCATGAAAATTTCGGTAAAGCAGAAGTTTCAGTTAAAGACATAATGCTCAACCTAAACATTACTGGCGAGAAAAAAGATGAGTGCTTAGATGCGTTGCGAAGGCTTGAAAAAAGAAATATTGTGAAAATTACTCCTCTTTAATTGAACCCTTTTTATTTTTGTTGAAGCCGTTTTGCTTCAAAAGTTCGTTCTCAGATGGAGGCTGCTTAATTAAACCATGCTTCATCAACAGTTCAGTTGATTGCCTAGCGTTTTGTATGATGGCTGAAGCTCTTTCATACAATTCTTTCTTACTGGGCTTAACTCGTGCTACACCCTGAGCGATAGATTTTAATGCGCATGCAACAGCTTCTCTTGGAAAAACTTCCCACTCATCCATTCTCGGTAAAATATCCTTCTCGTTTATTCCACGTTCTTCGGCGTAATTTGCCAGTTCCTGCGCTGCTGCAATACACATCTCGTCTGTGACAGTTTTCGCTTTAACGTCTAAGACTCCTCGGAAAATACCTGGAAACCCTAAACTGTTGTTCACTTGGTTAGGAAAGTCGCTTCTACCTGTCGCTACAATTCGTGCTCCTGCTTCCTCTGCGTCCCAAGGCCAAATTTCAGGTATTGGGTTAGCGCATGCAAAGATTATTGCATCTTTAGCCATTGTTTTAATCCACTCTTTCTTAATGGTGCCTGGACCGGGTTTTGAAGCAGCAACAACTGCATCTACGCCTTTGAATGCTTCTTGGATGCCTCCGATTCTGCCCTCTGCATTAGTTTTCTGCGTAACATCATATTTCCATGGATCTTCTTGTTTAATGATGTCTTTTCTGCTCTTATGAACAACGCCTTTGCTATCGGCAAGTATTATGTTGCCTGGTTTAACGCCCCACTGCATAAGCACATATGCAGTCCGGATGTTTGCAGCTCCTGAACCAACCAATGTGATTAAGCTTTCTTGAGGTTTTTTGCCCACTATTTTGAAAGAGTTAATTAGCCCTGCCAAAATTACAGTGGCAGTTCCCTGCTGGTCATCATGCCAAACCGGAATATTCAGTTGCTGGCAACTTTTTTCTAGAATATGAAAACACTTCGGTTTCTCAATATCTTCAAGGTTAATGCCGCCGAAAGACGGTTCAAGAGCTTGGCAAATCCTAACTATTTCATCCGGGTCCTTGGTTCTTAGGCAAATGGGAAAAGCGTCAACACCACCTAAATACTTGAACAAAAGCGCTTTTCCCTCCATCACAGGCAACGCTGCTTCAGGGCCAATATCGCCTAAACCTAAAACACGAGTTCCATCTGAAACTACAGCTACGTAATTCCAGCGATTAGTTAATTCAAACGATTTGTCAGGATCAGCTTGAATTTCTCTGCATGGCGCAGCCACGCCTGGAGTGTACCAAACAGCAAAGTCGTCAACGCTTCTGATAGCGCATTTAGGGATAACCTGCATCTTCCCCTCATAGAACCTGTGCATTGGAGAAGCTAACTGTGCAGGCTTCTTAGCTTTCGCAAGCAATGCATCAACGGTTGGTTTACCTTTTTCTGCTGAAAACAAAAATCCATCTCCTATTCAACCGCTAAAATATCAATTGATAGTTTTAAGCGTTTCCGCAAAGCGCGATTATCGGCTAATTCAGTTTAAAGCCGCTTAGCTAAAGGTTTCCAAAATTTTACCTTCAATCGCTTGAATAACCAAAGTAATTCGTTAGCAACCTTTTAATCCATTCGCTACACTAAGCTAAAAAGGTAAACAGAATTGAACGACGAAGCTAAATGCTCAAAACCAGAATGCGACAAGTTCACAGCAATAAACGAGTTGTCGCGCCGCAGAGGATTTTTTTGGCCGTCATTTGAGATTTACGGCGGTAGCGGCGGCTTTGTAACTTACGGTCCACTTGGCGCACGGTTGAAACAGAATATTGAAGGCAAGCTTAGAGAGCTTTTCATTAAAAAAATCGGGATTTACGAGATAGAATCAACTGTAATTGCGCCGAGCAAAGTCTTTGAAGCATCGGGACACGTGGATCATTTCAAAGAGCCGATGGTTGAGTGCAAAAGCTGTCATAGTCGTTTCCGAGCTGACAACCTGCTTGAGGCAAAAGGCATTAGCTCGGCTGAAGCTGAAAAAATGAGTTTAACTGAGATTAAAGACGAAATTGAGCGCCATTGCATAGTGTGCCCCGACTGCGGCGGCAAATTTGGCGAGCCCCAGCAATTCTTAACCATGTTTGAAACCACCATTGGACCTTACTCGGGCGCTGTTGGCTACGGGAGACCTGAAGCGGCACAAAATATTTTTGTTGAGTTTAATCGGCTTTACAATGTTGCGCGGGAAAGGCTGCCTTTCGGAGTTATCCAAATTGGTCACGCTTTACGTAATGAGATTTCGCCAAGGCAAGGTTTGATTAGGTTGAGAGAGTTCACAATTGCTGATTTAGAGTTCTTCTTTGATCCTGAAGAGCCATCCTGCCATTTGCTTTCGGAAGTGGAAAGCGAAGTATTATCCATTCTACTATGCGAAACCAGACTCAAGGAATGCGAGGACACAACAGGTTTCACAGTTAGAGAAGCGCTTGACCGGAAAATAATTCGCTCAGAATGGCAAGCCTTTTTCATGGCGATGGCTAAGAAACTTTTAATAGAGCTCGGTGTACCAGCGGAGAAACAGCGGTTTATTGAAAAACTCACTTGGGAAAAAGCGCATTATTCAAGCCAAAGCTTCGATCAAGAAGTCTTAGTTGACCGTTGGGGGTGGGTAGAAGTCTCGGGACATGCGTACCGAACAGATTACGATTTGACATCCCACATGAAAGCAAGCGGTGTCGATATGACTGTTTACAAAGAATACGCTAATCCTGTCGAAAAAGAAGAGCTCACTGTCAAGCCGATTATGGCTAAACTTGGTCCGGTTTACAAGAAAGAAGCTGCAAGAGTAGCAACACTGCTTGCTAAGGTTCCTGCGCAGGAGGTTGCTGACGCCATGCAAAAGCAAGGTTACTTTATGGTTGAAAACTATGAAGTAAAACCTGATCAAGTAGATATTAGTATGCAAAAAACGGTTGTTCGCGGCATCCGCTTCGTACCGCATGTAGTTGAACCAAGTTTCGGCGCTGACCGGCTCCTTTATGTGGCATTAGAGAACGCTTACGGCATCAAGGACGACCGCGTTGTTATGAGTTTTCCAAGAAGCATTGCGCCCGTCCAAGTTGGCGTTTACCCTTTAATGAGTAAAGATGGCTTAGACATAGAAGCAGCACAAGTGCAAAGGATGCTGGCGAACGAGGGTTTTATGGTTGAATTAGACGAAACAGGCTCAATCGGTCGTCGTTATGCAAGAGCTGATGAAGCAGGCGTACAATTAGGAATAACCATAGATTACGATACGTTAAAAGTTAACACAGTAACCATACGAGATCGCGATAGTTGGCAACAAGTGCGAACACCAGTGAAAGACCTACCAGAACTCTTACGCAGTTACTTCCAGGGAAAAATAAACTTCGAAAATCTAGGTTTATTAATTGAAAGCTAAGCAGCTAACTTTTTTAATGCACACTTGATAGTAACATGATAAATCAGGGATAGTTATAGGCGGGGGGAACAAGTGGTACTTCCATCAGAAACAGAAGAGCGCGTGAAACGGAGAGCCCTAAACGCTTGCCAAGACAACCTGCGTAAGGTTGTAGATGTTTCAAGAAAAATTCCTCAACTTGCTGAGTATTTTGCAAGTGGTGACAAGGAAAACGCAAGAAAGCTTCTCAGCGAAATCAGAACAGGCGAAGAAGAAGTTATTAAGGCAAGACGCATGGTTTCTCAAGAGCTAGCCGAGATAGGCGCTATTTTGATTGCTCGTGAAGACTTTTTAAGATTCACAAATTTATCAAGCGAAATAGCCGATTTCTCAGAAGGAATCGCTTATTATTTAGTTGAAATAATGGAGCACAACTGGAACATTTCACCAGAAGTCAAAAAAGACCTGCTCAAGCTGTCTTTAGCGGTCTTGGACACCGTTCTTAAGCTCAGGGAAACAATGATGGTTCTAAACTACGGCTCACAAAAAACCCTAGAAAGAGCCAAAGACGTAGAAATCGCTGAGCGAATAGTTGACGACCAGTACCGCGCGTTAACCATAAAAGTTCTCAGCGGCAAACTTGACGTTCCAGTACTTCTTCTTCTAAGAGATGTCCTTCAACTGCTAGAAAACAGCGCTGACAAAGCTGAAGACGCTGCGGACGCCGCACGGATGCTTTCGTTCATTATGTAACAAGAGCAGACTTCAATGCCGAAAACAAAAGTTGAACTCATCGAAAACTTTTTAGTGGTTTGGGATTCTGCGGAAGGCTCCCAACTATACAAGGCAGGGTATTATGGGAAGCCACTTGGGATTCCTAAACCAAAAATCCCCGATTTTAATGCCCCACTAATTTTGGATTTGATGGAAGGCTTATACCTTTTCGAGAACAAAAAAATAGAAATTTACGAGGATCCAAACGAAAGCAAGGTTAGCCTCAAAAAGCTAAAGCAAAAAGCTAAACAGTTATACGATGAGTTTGAAGAGAAATACGCTGTTTACCATGACCTCCGTGACAGCAGCTTAATCGTTACGCCAGGTATTAAGTTTGGCTGCGACTTCGCCGTTTACAAGTATGGCCCAGGCGTTGAACATGCCCCCTATATGGTCTCGGTAAAGAAGGCAGGTTCAGACATTTCAGCAACCGAGATTGTTAAAGCCGGAAGATTGGCAACCACAGTGCGGAAACGGTTTATTATTGCGGTGCCAGATTTGGCTTCAGGTAAAATTAAGTACTTGATTTTCAAGTGGTTCAAAGCTTAAGTTATCGGGTATCTTGCTGAATTTTTTGTTACTTAGACCTCGTTAGTTTGTTTTCTATTCTTGCAGCTGATGCCTTTATTAGCTCTTGCTTCACTGGCTCTTTAACTTGTAATCCTTCAGCTAAACCTGTAAGTAGTTCTGCTGGGTTTTGAACAGTCGGATTAGTAGTTCTCTTTTTCGAGTCGTTTAGTTTAATCAATTTTCTCATCATCTAATTGACAATAAGGCTTAGTTTGCGATTATTGTTTGGTTTTGGAATTCTCCTCGGATGTACTGGTGCGGGTAAATCTTTGACGCTGAAAGCGAGCAGCCTTCTTCCAGTCTAACATCATCTGCTATTACTGAGACGGCAGTTATTTTTGTTGGGTTACGCTGGCTTGAGTTAACAGCCACATGCCTGCCAATTATACTGTCATAAACTTCAGCGTGTTCTCCAATTATCGCCCTATCCATTACTGCGGAGTTGGATACTACAGCGTTTTTGCCTATTCTAGTGAAATTGTCAATGCATGAATCCACAATTCTTGCTCCATCCTCAATTTGGCAGTGTCTACCGATTAAAACAGCGCCCTCAAGGGTGATTTTATTTTGTTTTATTTTCTGGATTATTTCTTGACGGCGTTTTTCTGAATCGTTGCTTTCGCCTTGTACCCAAATTGGGCTTCCTTCGTTTAATCTTCCGCCGAAATCGTTTAGTGTTGAGAAACCGCCATGTAGCAGGTTCTTCATGGCTTCCAAGTAACTCTTAGGTGTGCCCACGTCAAACCAGCTGCCTTTCAGCGTGTAACCGTACACTGGGCGTCCACTCTGGATTACGTAGGGGATGAAGTCGTAACCGAAATCTAACCTGTTTTTTTCCTTGATGATTTGCAGTACACCTTTTTCCTTGAAAATTTTCTTCACTTCAGGCGATAGCACATACAAGCCTGTGTTTGCAAGGTTGCTTGGTGCATCTTTCGGCAAAGGTTTTTCAACAAAGCATTTTATTCGGCCGCTCTTGTCGATGTCAGCTATGCCTAAGCCTTCTACATCATCAACCTCCCGCAGCACGATTGTTAAGGCGGCGCATTTTTCCTTGTGATAATCAATTAAGCTCTTCACTTTTATGTCAAAAATGTTATCGCCCTGTACTGCGAAAACTGGGTTGTTAAGCTCGTAGTACTCCATGTTTATTCTTGCTGAATCAGCGCTTCCCAAATCGTCAACGTTAGGTTGATATTTTATGTGAATGCGTGGCTTTAGGTTATAACGTGCTGAGAATCCATAGCCTGACTCAAAATAATCATACAGGTCGCGGTAGTTGGTGTAGCCTTTAACGCCGAAGATAAAGTTGCGTATGCCCTGACTTGCCAGCGACAAAAGAGAAAACTCCACAAGCGGCCTGTTCAAAAAGCGTAGACAGGCTTTGCTTGTTTCAGCCGTCAACGGCAAGAGGCGTGTTGCTTTTCCGCCCACTGGAATGATTACTCGTATCTTTTCAGGAGCATAGCTGTCTCCTAATAGGGGGGCATAATTGTCGCTCAACACTTCACCAACAATCAACTTTTATAAGGATAAGTTGCATGCTAATCCTTTTAATGTTTCTCAATAATTTGTTCATTCTTTAAAAAATGGTTGCTTTTCTAGTTTTAGGTAGTAAGGATAATCACTCGTTGATTTTTGCTCAGTTGATTTTTGCTCAGTTGATTTTTGCTCAGTTGATTTTTGCTCAGTTGATTTTTGCTCAGTTGATTTTTGCTCAGTTGATTTTTTTCAACGGTTCCGAAGAAGTGCCAGCGCATTTTGCTTGGGCGTTTGAATAGCAAATGAGGGTATACGTTGGGTCAGCCAAAGTCGTTAGAAATACTGGTTCTTTCGATGGCTACTAAAGGGGGGGACTGACAAGAATAATTTAGTGTAAACGAGATAAAAGCGTATATATTGGATTGAGCGTCAGGGAACCCTTTTATTTTCGGTTTGAAACCTTATTTTATTAGGAGTTATTAGTATGAATTTTATGGGTAGTCAAACAGAAAAAAACCTCTTAGCAGCATTTGCAGGCGAGTCACAAGCACGAACCAGATACACGTTCTTTGCCAGTGTAGCCAGAAAAGAAGGATACGAACAAATTGGCGGTATTTTCGAGGAGACCTCAGGCAACGAGAAGGAGCATGCGGAACTGTTCTTTAAGCATCTCAAAGGTGGCATGGTTGAAATCAAAGCTTCTTACCCTGCTGGCGTAATTGCGTCAACCGCTGAGAATCTTAAGGCTGCCGCTGAAGGAGAAAAACTAGAGTGGGGCACACTTTACCCTAATTTTGCAGAGGTAGCTGATAAGGAAGGTTTTCCAGATGTTGCCAACACGTTCCGGACGGTTGGAAAAGTAGAATCCTTCCACGAGCGCAGATACAATAAACTGCTTGAAAGCGTAAAGCAATGCAAAGTCTTCAAGAAAGACCAACCGATCAAATGGAAATGCAGAAACTGCGGTTTCGTCTTTGAAGGAAAAGAACCACCAGAGAAATGTCCGGCATGCGCTCATCCGAAAGCCTATTTTGAAGTTTGGGTTGAAAACTACTAACAACCCACATTTTTTTCTAAACAAAAAGCAAATACAGAAGTCTGATTGATATTTCAAACGATGTATTTGCCTGTGATTTCGAAATCTTTCACAATCTCCATTACACGTTTTGGTGCGTTGAATGGTCCAAGAGGGATGTCCTTCAGCAGAACCCAAGGGCTTTTACGTGCAACCACTGCTGCAATGTGTTGTTCTCCAAAGCATTTATTTGCAACCTCAATAACCATGCGCCTGACCTCCACCTCTGAATATTCGCCCAGTGCATGCAAATACTCATGCAACAAGAGATTGTAAACCAAAGCATTAACAGTCGGCTTGGACATCACCGACGCTTCAACGATTTCGACCAATGAGCGGTTTAAGACAATATTGTTGGTTCCAATAGGGTAATAGGCGCCTAACTGTAAAGGCAAATCATCCAAAAACAGCATCATGCTATCTCTTCTTTTGCCTAAAGAAAACTTTACTGTGTTCTTAACGATTTCCCAGACTTCAGCGTAATTTTTAGCCTTATTTAACCGTGCGCCGAACCGCTCAATTACTTTGGAATCATCCGTCAAAAGCAGTCGCCTTCTAAAAAAGAATGAGGAGAAACGAGGCTTTAAGTTTTGCACTATTCGCGGCGTGCTAGTAAACAAAAAATTGATAGATAAGGTGTGCTTTTGTCTTAGACGTTAAGGTGAAATTTGAATGGCAAGCAATGTTCTCGTGAGAGACATAATGTCTAAAGATGTTAAAACTGTGCGCAATGATACGTCAGTTAAAGAGGTTATTGCTTTGATGAATAAGTT
>Ga0187848_10003992_pt1 | contig 10489 bp, 8 predicted proteins | sample June2016WEW_4_40_FD_132424 | JGI IMG/M metagenome (GOLD analysis project Ga0187848, IMG submission 132424) | Peatland microbial communities from SPRUCE experiment site at the Marcell Experimental Forest, Minnesota, USA - June2016WEW_4_40 | ecosystem: Environmental > Terrestrial > Soil > Wetlands... | reverse complement strand
GGGCGGCCTGGATTTCTCCGTTCTGGTTCTGCAACGTGGCCGGGCCGGTGTCGCTGACAGCCATTCTGTCAAAAGACGTCCGGGCGCGGACGCGGCCGGCGATGTTGTGGATTTCCATGGCGCCGTTTTGGGCGGCGGCTTCGACATCGGCTCCGAGTCCGGCAATCTCGGTCTGGCCAAAGTGAGTTTGGGTGCGGACGGCCGCGGATTTCGGCGCGCTGATTTCGAAATCGGATTGGATGCTGTGGGGTTCCTTGGAATCGGGCACGGAGACGACGAGGGTGAGACGGCCGCCCTCCATCTCAGTTTTGCAGTTGACACCGAGGGCGATCTGTTGCGCGAGCGCCTCTGTGCGCGCGCGGACGGCCAGCTTCCAGGTCCAGCGGGCCGGCCCGTTTTCAGTGCCGGTGATGCGGATGGCGCCGATGGGGTTGTCCACTTCCAGGTTTTTCAGGCCGGCCGGTATTTCCGCAGTCCGGGTGAGGTTGGTGGCGGCCTTCAGATCGGCGTCCGACCAACTGCCGGAGGAAGTGGAGAGGTGAACGCCGCAGCCGCTCAAAGCCGCCAGAACGGCGGCGGCACTGGCAAGAGCGAGGAGTTTCTTCATAAAAGCGTCGGTGGCGTTGCGGCCACTGTCGGGCATATTGACCCGCCGGCGCGCGCTGTCAAGCCGATCCATTTCAATCCTTTGGACGCTGGACCCCGGCTGGTTGGAAATGGTTTCAACAAGCTTTCGCTCCCCGGCGCCTCCCGGCCCTGCCGTCTGATTAAAGCCGGGAAAAGTTCTGGCGGTGGCGCGGGTTTATGGGTTACAATGGCCGGCACTATGTTTGAAGTTGCTGAATTGGGGCGCAAAGTCTCAAGGCAGGAATTCGACGAAGCCGTGCCGGCCTTGCGGTCGGGGCTGCTGGAGGCGCAGTTCGCCCTGAAAGGCCGGAAAATTCCCGTCATTGTCATCGTCTCCGGCGCGGACTGCGCCGGCAAAGGGGAGTTTGTGCATCGTCTTAACGAGTGGCTGGATCCGCGCGGGGTGGATACGCACGCCTTTTCGCAAAGTTCGGACGAGGAAGAGGCCCGGCCCCGCTTCTGGCGTTTTTGGCGCGACCTGCCCGCGCGCGGGCGGATCGCGATTTTTTTTGGTTCGTGGTATTCGGAGCCGATGGTGCAGCGGGTTTACCGTGAGATCAAAGCCAGCGAACTGGATGGCGAATTGGATCGCATAGCCTTTTTTGAAAAGATGCTGGTGGACGATGGCGCGTTGATCATCAAGCTCTGGTTTCATCTGAGCAAGAAGGAGCAGGGCTGGCGGCTGAAACAACTTCTGCGTGATCCCTACACCCGGCATCGGGTCCGGCCGGCGGATTGCAAGAATTTCAAACTCTATGGGAGGTTTATCAAGACCAGCGAGCGGACCATCCGCCGCACCGATTCGGCGCCGTGCCCCTGGCACCTGATTGAGGCGAATGACCGGCGTTACCGCGAATTGGCGGCCGGGCGGATCATCCTCCAATCGCTGCAAACCCGCCTCAAAGATGGAGGCGCGGGGAAGACGCAGGCGGCCGGCGCCGAGCCGGCGGGGCCGCGGGCGCGGACGAAATCCGGCGAGACCATCCTGGACCATGTGGACCTTTCGCAGAAGCTGGTTGGCCGGCGGTATGGGGAGGAATTGGAGAAATACCAGGGCCGGCTGACGCGGCTGACGTGGGCGGCTCATGTCAAGAAGATTTCCACGGTGGCGGTCTTTGAAGGCTGGGACGCCGCGGGCAAGGGCAGCGCCATCCGCCGGGTGACGGAGGCAATTGATCCGCGCCTCTACCGGATCATACCCATCGCCGCGCCGACGGACGAGGAGCGGGCGCACCATTATTTGTGGCGGTTCTGGCGTCATCTGCCCCAGGCGGGCATGGTGACGATTTTTGACCGTTCCTGGTATGGCCGGGTCTTGGTGGAGCGGGTGGAGAAATTTGCCGCGGAGGAGGAATGGAAACGGGCCTATCTGGAAATCAACGATTTTGAGGAGCAATTGGCGGACCGGGACATGGCGCTGGCAAAGTTCTGGGTCCACATCAGCAAGGCAGAACAATTGCGGCGGTTCAAGGAACGGCAGGACATCGAGTTCAAGCGCTACAAAATCACCGGGGAAGACTGGCGCAACCGCAAGAAATGGGACGCCTACAAGGAAGCGATCAACGAGATGGTGGCGCACACCAGCACGGAATTCGCGCCGTGGACGGTGGTGGCGGGAAACGACAAACATTTCGCCCGGGTGCAGATTTTGAAGACCCTGTGCGAAGCGCTGGAGCGATTGCTCTGAGTGGTGGACCAACCGACAAAAGATTCCAGACCGATGGCCGGCGATTTGTGGGGCGGCCTGGCCGCGATGCTGGTGGTACTGCCGTCGGCGATTGCCTTTGGAGTGGCCACCTATGCCGCGCTGGGCAAGGACTACGTTTCCCACGGGGTCCTGGCGGGCATCCTCGGGGCGATCGCCACCGGGCTGCTTTCCTCGCCCCTGGGCGGCTCTCCCCGCTTGATTTCCGCGCCCTGCGGTCCGGCGGCGGCGGTGTTGTCGGCCTTCGCCGCGGAAATGATGGCCGGGTCCGGGGAAGGCGGGGCGATGCCGGCGGCGCGGGTGGCGGCGCTGATGACGGTGGTGGCGCTGGCTTGCGGGGTGCTGCAGTTTTTCTACGGTGCGATTGGGGGCGGCAAATTGATCAAGTTTATTCCGTATCCGGTGGTCTCCGGCTATTTGAGCGGGGTTGGGGCGCTGATTTTTGCCAGTCAGATTCCCAGTTTTCTTGGCTTTTCAGCAAGCGCCGGCTTGAGGGCGGGACTTTCCACGCCGGAGCATTGGAGATGGCAGGCCATCGCCGTCGGCTTGACCACCGTGGCCGGGATCCTGGCCGCGCCCAAGCTCACCAAGGCCGTTCCGGCGCCAATCGTTGGTTTGGCGGCGGGCTTGCTCGCCTACTTTGGGCTGGGTTTGGGCTTTCCGGAAATGCTGCGCCAATCGGGCAACCCGCTCGTGCTGGGGCCGGTCGGCGGCGGGATAGGCGCGGTCTGGCCTCACCTGGCGGAGCAGTGGAAAAGCATGGGAGCGATCGGGCCTTCCGATTGGAAGCTCCTCCTGGTTCCGGCGCTGACACTGTCCGCCCTGCTTTCGATTGACACGCTCAAGACGTGCGTGATTGTGGATACGCTGACGCGGGCGCGGCACGATTCCAACCGCACGCTCATCGGGCAGGGGATCGGGAATGTCGCTTCGGCGTTGATCGGCGGCATGCCCGGTTCGGGCATGATGGGGGCGACGGTTGTGAACCTGAACAGCGGCGGGCAGACCAAGCGATCCGGCCTGGCGGAAGGCTGCTTTGTCCTGCTGGCGTTTGTGTTGTTCGGCAATCTGGTGGGCTGGCTGCCGCTGGCGGCGCTGGCCGGGGTGCTGATGGTGGTGGCGTGCAAAATGTTTGACTGGACGAGCTTTCAACTGCTGCGCAACCGCAGCACTCTGCTTGACTTTGTGGTGATCTGGGCGGTCATCATCACCGCCGCGCGCTTCAGCCTGATTGCCGCGTCGGGGACGGGGCTGGCGCTGGCCGTGCTCATTTTCTTGCGGGACCAGATTCGCAGCCCGGTGCTGCACCGGAAGATTTACGGCAACGAAATATCGTCCAAGAAAAACCGCCTGCCCGCGGAGTCGCAGGCGCTGGAGGCCTACGGCGGCCAGACGGTCATCTGTCAACTGCAAGGGACGCTGTTCTTCGGCACGGCGGACAAGCTGTATGTGGAATTGGAGGAGGATCTCAAGCGATGCCGATTCATGATAATGGACATGCGGCGGGTGCTCTCGGTTGATTTCACCGCGGCGCACATGCTGGAATTGATCGAGGCGCTGCTGCGGGAGCGGGGAGCCTTCCTGCTGTTCAGCCACATGCCCGCGACGCTGCCGGAGGGGCGGAGTCTGGAGGCTTATCTGCACAAGGTCGGGGTGACGGACCGGCAGGACAATGTGAAGGTGTTTGCCGAACTGGACGAAGCGATGGCCTGGGCCGAGGACCGCCTGCTGGAGGAACATCATCTGCTGGAGGATGAAAACGCGCAGAGGCCGCTGGAGTTGGCGGAAATCGAACTGTTCCGCGGAATCCAGCCGCCGCAAGACCTGGCCGCCATCCGGAGCTGCGCCGGCGAGCGGTCCGTGGCGGCGGGGGGGACGGTATTTCAAAGGGGGGATCGCGGCGACGAGTTGTTCCTGGTGCGCCGGGGCGAGGTGCGCATTGAGTTGCCCGTGGGCGAAAGCCGGCATCGCACACTGGCCTATTTTGGGCGCGGGAACTTTTTTGGCGAGATGGGGTTCCTGGATTCCCGCCCCCGGTCCGCGAATGCCGTCGCCACCGCCGCAACCGATTTGTTTGTGCTGCGGAGAAGCAGCTTTGAGGAGGCCTGCCGGGAGCGCCCGCTTCTCAACGAAGCGGTCCTGGGCCGGATGGCGACGGCGCTGGCCGCGCGCCTGCGCCGCACCAATGTGGAACTCCGCAGCCTGCATGACGCGTGACCTTTGCGGGCGCCGGGGACCTCCGCGTGGCCGGCCGGCCACGCCGCGCCAACCCATTCCTTGCATAGCCTTTTGCGTTGCGGGGAACATGAAAAATGCCTTGATTGGGCTTGATTGGAACGGCTCAAAGCGGCATTGCCCGATACGCCGCCCGCAAAGTCTGGATGCCCTTCTGGTTGAAATCGCGTTCAAAGTCCGTCACCAGCCCGGCGAGGGCAGCCGGGGTTTCCGTCTCTTGAAAAAATGGCGAGGCGCCGAAGACCTCCCGCATTTGCGCGAAATAATCGGCGTCGTCGGTCCGCAGCCAGACCACGCCGCCGGGGGCGAGCGCCTGCCGGGCGGTTTTGGCAAAAGGCGGGTTGATCAGCCGGTGCTTGCGATGTTTGCGTTTGGGCCACGGATCAGGGAAATAAATGTGAATGGCCTGAACCGAGTTTTCCGGCAGCAGATACTCCAAGAAATACGACGCCTCCATCCGTACGCAGCGCAAATTGGCCAGACCGGCCCGCCGCCCTTTGCGGTCTATCTTGCGCAGGCGGCCGAGCAGGCGTTCCACGCCGATGAGGTTGATCTGCGGATGCCGCGCCGCGTAGTCCACCAGGAAGGAGCCGTCGCCGCTGCCCAATTCCACCTCCACGGGTTGAAGGCGCGGGAACAAATGGGGCAGGTCGAGCCTCTCCACTATGCCGGCAGGCTCGTGAATCAGGCTGGCGGGCGGCGGTGTCGGAGCTTGGGCCATGAGTCTAATGAGCGGTTGATCATGAAAACAATGTCTTGTGCTATAGAGCGGGAATGGGTTAGAAACAATACCGAAAGGGCTTGGCTGCCTGGAATGAACAAATTTGTTTCCAAATTGATTGATCGCTGGGTGATCCGTGTCGCCGCCTCCCGCCTGCCCCGGCCGACCGGGGCCGACCCTCATTGGGAGCAAGCCCGGCGCCTCCTCGAGTCCCCGGATTTTTTCGCGGAAGGGACGCCGCCGGCGGCGATTTCGTTCACCGGCGGGAAGAATTTCCAATTTCCTTCGCCCGTCGTCACGGCCTCTCCGGAAAACAACCTGGTGACCGGGCGCATTTCCCGTTGCGGCAAGCATTGGCGGAAAAGGCCGGCGGTGGTGCTGTTGCATGGCTGGAACGACCGCTGGGGTTACCGCTACCGCTTCCCCTGGCTGGCCCGGCGCTTTAACCGCCGCGGCATCAACTCGGTCATGTTTGAGCTGCCCTATCATTTCCAGCGCCAGCCCCGCCAGGGGGCGCTGCGCAATTTTATTTCCGAAGACCTCGGGCACACGATGGAGGCGACCCATCAGGCGCTGGCGGACATCAACTCGGTGGTCAACTGGCTGTTGGCACAAGGCTGTCCGCGGGTGTCGTTGCTGGGCCTGTCCCTGGGGGCGTGGCTGGGCGGATTGACCGCCTGCCATAATTCCGGGCTTTCCTGCGCCGTTTTAATCACTCCGGTTTCCCGCGTGGATCGGATGATTGACGAGGTGGCCTTCTGCCACCCGATCCGCGAGGCGCTGATAAAAAAGCCGCTGGACTTGCACCGCTTGAATCTGGCCTTCCACAAACCCAAATTGACCCGTGGGTTTATTCTGGTGGTGGAGGCCGAGCACGATGTCTTCGTGCCGGCTGAGACCACGCAGGAGCTTTGGCAGTCCTGGGGCAATCCTGAACTGTGGAGCCTGCCTTACGGGCACATCACCGTGTTGAGTTCCTCCAGCATGTTCAAGCGGGCCAGCAAGTGGATTGGCCTGCGCATGAAAATTCCCGAATCGCCTCACGAAGCCATCCGCCCGGACTGGACGCTGATGTGAACCGGTCCAGGATGACCAACAGCGGTTTCTGCACTTGATCTTAATCCTGATCCTCTCCATAAGCCCTCACCTCACCCTAACCCTCTCCCCTCCCATCGGATGGGAGCGGAGAGGGAACAGGAGGCGGACACGAATTGTTCCACGGCGATCTGTCCGGCAGCGGCAGGATCATGGTCAAGATTAAGATTAGGATTAAGATTGAGAGCAGCGCCCTGACCACCCACTGCAAAGCAGATGGCTCATCCTCTCATTTTCCCGCGATCCGCCTGGAGACATACCGGCTGCCTTCCAGCGAAAAACGCAGCGGCAAATCAGCCGCTTTGTTGATCCCGACTCGCCGGGTGATGACGACCGGCCCGCGTGATAGGCGGAAGCGCCGCACGTTGGGATGGCGGGCCAGGAGCAACGGCGAAGCGGCGTCGCACAAATCCGCGCCGTCCAGTTCCCGCCGGATGCCCAGGGCCGCGCAAAGTTTTCCCGGACCATTGGTCAACTCCAGGTCCGCATGTCCCGGCCGGTTTCCGCGCAGAATCTCCAGGCCAAACTGCGCCTCCACCGCCCGGATGAGCACCGCCTCCGCCTTTCCGGCCCCGCGGCAAACCGCGTTCACGCAAAAATGGTTTCCATAGATAAAATAAACATAGGCCCGACCCGGAGGGCCGTACATGGTGCGGTTTCGCGCCGTTTCGCCGGCAAAGCCGTGGGAGGCCGGATCATCCTGCAAGTAGGCCTCCGTTTCCACGATCGGCCCCCCGCAAAATCCCGCCGCCGTGCGCCGGATCAGCCAATGGCCGAGCAACCGCCGGGCGACCACCGCGGCGGAGGGCGCGTAAAAGGAGCGGGGCAGCGGAGTGAATTTCGTCATCAATGCAAAATGCAAAATGCAGAATGCAAAATGAAGAATAAAAATGCCCGGTTCCCGGGGTGCGCCATGGCATTTTCAATAAAACTGCAGCCATATCACCGCACCAGAATGCGATGAACTGGTTTGCCTCCTGTGGTTACAATTTTATTTATACTGCCTTTTGAATCATCCCGAAAATAAGCTTGCCCACATTGCCAACCTTCAATGTGGGCAAGCTTATTTTACTTACGTGCTTGAAACTGTCGAGAAAAAAGATGGGAGCATTTCCAATGACACTGCAGAGACAACGCCTCGTCAGGATGCGATGAACTGGTTTGCCTGCTGCCGCTACAGCCTTATTTAAACGGCTCTAACCTGCGCACGCTTGAGCTATTGAAAGCGAAATGATCGTTGTCAGCGATACCTCGGTCATTACGGCATTGATCCAAGTTGGCCGGCATGCCCTGCTTCAAGACCTGTATCGAGAGCACTCCCCGGAGCGGGCACGTGGAATTCGTCGGCGTGGTAGGAGCTGCGCACCATCGGGCCGCTGGCGACATGGAGGAAACCGAGTTGTTCAGCCACGGTCTTGTAGCGCGCGAACCGGGCCGGGGAGATGAAGGCCGCCACCGGCAAATGCCGCAGGGTCGGTTGCAGGTACTGGCCGAGCGTGAGCAGGTCGCAGCCGGCGCGGCGCAGATCGGCCAGCGCATCGAAAAGTTCCTCCTCCGTTTCGCCCAGCCCCAGCATCAAACCGGACTTGGTCACGATGGCGTCTCCGCGCCGGGCCTTGACTTTGCCCAGGACGCTGAGGGAACGATCATAAGTGGCGCGGTGGCGGACGGCGGGGGTGAGACGGCGGACGGTTTCCAGGTTGTGATTGTAAATGTCCGGGCGGGCGGCAAGGACGGAATCAATGGAGGCATCCTTGTCCAGAAAATCGGGGACCAAGACTTCGATGACGGTTTGGGGGTTGAGCTGGCGGATTTTTTCGATGGTTTGGCGGAAGTGGCCGGCGCCGCCATCGGGCAGATCGTCGCGGGCCACGGCGGTGACCACAACGTGTTTGAGCTGGAGGCGGCGGGTGGCTTCGGCGACGCGGGCCGGTTCGTCGGTTTCCAGGGGAAGCGGTTTGGCGGTGCTGACGGCGCAAAAGCCGCAGGCGCGGGTGCAATGATCGCCGGCGATCATGAAGGTGGCCGTGCTTCTGCTCCAGCATTCCCAATGGTTGGGGCATTTGGCGCTCTGGCAAACGGTGTGGAGCTTGAGTTCCTCCAGCAGCGCGCGGGTCCGGCTGAAGCCCTGGTTGACGGGCAGTTGGAAGCGAAGCCATGCCGGCAGGCGCGGGCGGGCTTGCGGCGGTGGGTCAGTCGTGTTCACGTTGCTTTTGCTCAAATTGTTGCCAGAATACTGCCAGTTCGCCGGTGTCGAAGTCAGCCAGAACCTGGCCGTCCGCCTGGAGGACCGGGGCGAGTGTCTGGCCGGATAATTCCCGCATTTCCTGGCGTCCGGCGCGGTTGGAAGTCACGTCAATCACATCGTAGCGGATGCCCTGCGCGTCGAGCCAGGCCCGCGCCTGCCGGCACCAGGGGCAGCCGGGTTTGACAAACAGACGAATATGTTCCGGTTTCATGTCGCAGATTTAGGATAAACCTGAAAGGGCAGATTTTGAAATTCATTCGGTGGGGAGCCAGAGGCGGCCGAAGAATTTTTCCCAGTTGGCCTGGCCGAGGAAGACCCCGGCCCCGATCAGGATCATGGCCGGCCAGAAGGTGCTGGTCAGTTGTTCGCCGAGGCAGAAATAGGCCCAGGCGGTGGTACTGAGCGGAATCAAATTGTTGAACAAATAGACGCGGCTGGTTTGCCAATGGCGCAACGCGCTGTTCCATATCGCAAACGCCACCACGCTGCCGCCCAGCACGCAAACCATCTGGGCCAGAATCAGGCTGCTCCGCACGGGGACGGCCTGGGTGAACAACTCGCCGGCGGCAAACGGGGCGAGGATGAGGCCCGCCCGCCAGAAGGTGTGGGCGCTGACTTCCGCGCCGTTGAGGTCGCGGCCCAAAACGCGGCATTGATTGCCAAAATTTGTCCAGAGCAGGCTGCACGTGAAACCGAGAAGTTCGCCCAGCAGGCTGCCTGAGCTGGTGCGAAGCGCGGGCCAAAGCAGAATGAGCACGCCGCAGAAGGCGAGGGCGGCGGCGCCGTAACGCTGGGCGGATTTCCAGCTTCTTTCGGGCCGTCCTTCCCAAAGCAAGGCCCAAACGGGCGAGGCGCCGAGGTAAAGCGCCACATGCGACAGGGCGGTCAGCTTCAAGGCCCAGTTGAACACCACGATGTAAACGGCCAGGCTCAGCCCGCCGCGCCACCACAAACGGCGGTTCAGATCGGGCGGCACGGCGTGGGTTGCGCCAAACAATTTCGTCCAGCGGAGCAGCGCCAGGAGAATCAGCCCCGCCGCCAGGAACCTCGTGCTCCCCGTAAAATTGGCGGGCCAGCTTTTGAGGATGAATTTGGCGGCGGCATTGTTGGCGCCCCAAACAAAAACCGCGAAGAACAGGCCGGCGCCAATCAGGGTGTTGTTCGGTTTGTTTTGCACGTTCGCCCAAAATCCTTTTTCGCCGCGTGCCGAGCCTACGAATGGAGCAGTTCCAGGATTCTTGGAACGGCGTCTTCGGTTTTGACGAGGGCCAACTGGCCGCCGCGCCGCTTGAGTTCCACTTCGCCTTTGGCCAGGGATTTTTCGCCGATGGCCAGGCGGACGGGAAATCCCACCAACTCGGAATCCTTGAACTTGAAGCCGGGGCGCTCGTCACGGTCGTCCAGGATGACGTCCACGCCCTGGGCGGCGAGTTCGGCGTAGATTTTTTCGGCGAGTTGCATGACGGCGCTGGCGGGAGCGACGGTCAATGGGGTGAGGCAAACGGTGTAGGGGGCGATGGCGAGGGGCCAGACGATGCCATCCTTGTCGTGGGATTGTTCAATGACGGCTTGCATGGTCCGGGCAATGCCGATGCCGTAGGAACCCATGATGGCGGGTTGTTGTTTGCCGGATTCGTCCAGGAACAGTGCGTTGAGGGCTTTGCTGTATTTGGTGCCGAGTTTGAAAAGGTGGCCGACTTCGATGGCGCGGCGGATGGTCAGGGGCTGGCCGCAATGCACGCACGGTTCGCCGGCCTGGACCAGGCGCAGATCGCTCCACGACTTGACCTGGATGTCGCGGGCAATGTCCACATGCCGCAGATGGAATCCATCTTCGTTGGCCCCGGTGGTCATGCCG
>Ga0187848_10003990_pt1 | contig 10491 bp, 4 predicted proteins | sample June2016WEW_4_40_FD_132424 | JGI IMG/M metagenome (GOLD analysis project Ga0187848, IMG submission 132424) | Peatland microbial communities from SPRUCE experiment site at the Marcell Experimental Forest, Minnesota, USA - June2016WEW_4_40 | ecosystem: Environmental > Terrestrial > Soil > Wetlands... | reverse complement strand
CTCGTCCGGCCCTCCCCCACGCTCTCGATGTAGTTCGGGATCCCGGTGCGGCCGTCGGGCGCCTTCTCCGCGCGCTCGCCCAGCATATCGATCAGGCTGCGCTCGACCGCGTCGATATCCTGCCAGTTCACCCGCGGCTCCAGCACCCGCCACGCCCAGCGCCAGGAATCGCGGCCCAGCGCCGGCAGATCCGCCGCCCTGCCGAAGCGGAACGAGGCCTCGTATTGCTGCGTCAAGCCGTCTTCGATCGGGTGGAAGCGCCGCCGCCACTGCTTCATCTGGCCACCCGGATAAGTGCCGCCGCTGTAAGTGACCTCTCCTTCCGAGCCCGGAAACCATAGGCCGGCCGCGACGCTCTCGCCCTCCGGCCTCGCGCCGATCGCCGCAAACCGGAAGCGCCGGTCCACCATCGGTTTCGCCGCCTGGTCGTGTGAGTCCTCGGCGGTCGTCGCCCCATCGGGCTTGCCGTCGAGCACGGCCAGCGAACTCCCATCCGCGAGGCGAATTGCGAACAGCGGCGCCGGCGTGCGATCCTCCCGAATCCGCAACTCGCCCCAACGGCCGCCCTCGTACAGATCGGCGCCGCCGATCGCCGATCTTGTCAGGTTCCGCGGTCCACCGTAGATCAGGCCGGGCACGAACACGTCCACCTCTTCGGGGCGCACGCGCCCGCCCGCCGCCAGGGTGACGGCGGAAACGAATCCGCCTTCGGCCGACCCTTCCACCCGAAGCTCCCGGCGAACGGTGACGGCCTCACCCTGCCGGGTCCAGCTATCTTCGACTACAAATCGCGCGCCCCCGGCCGCGAGAGTCGCCTTTCCCGAGAACCCGTTGGCGGTGGTGGACACCGATTCATAGCCTCGCTCGAATCGCGTGGTAGCGCGCAGCGATTTGTCCGCGATCTCGATCTCCACCGGGCGCGCACGGGAGAATCGTATGCCGCCTCCGAACACCACGCCATACTCCCCACCGGGGCCCTTTACCGCGTTGACGCTCTGTGCGGAGACCGATCCACCGGCGAAGGCCGCAACCATCGCGGCGAAAACGGGAAAGCCCTTTGGACAACCCAAGTCAGCTCCTTCTTACATCATGGAACCGCTGTGCGGCTTCTGGCGGGACCGCGATCCGGATGAGCCCGCGCGCGCCGGTGGCACCGTCACGCGAACAGCACACGATAAACGCGGCCCGGTTCGAGCCGGACCCGCACGGCGAAACCGGCGTCAGGCTTCCCTTGGATGGTTTCTCCCTCCTGGCGCCGGATTTCCCGGATGCGCGTGCCCGGGGCCGGCCGGAGCAGATGCTCGCCAGGGAGGCTCGGCCGCAAAATGGCTTCCGCTGCCTTCCCGCCATCCCAGCTAATGTCAATGGTGACGCCGCCGCGCGCCCGCAATCCCCGCACGTTGCCCTTGGACCAGGCTTTCGGCAGCGCCGGCAGAAAGTCGATCCCTCCGTCGTGGCTCTGCAGGAGCATCTCGGCGATGGCAGCGGTCGCTCCGAAATTACCGTCGATTTGGAAGACCCAGGAGTCGCCGGAGGGGTGCGTGTCGAACAGGTTGGGCCCGGTGCTGTGCTCGAGCAGCCGGCGAACCGATTCCCAGGCCTTTTCGCCGTCAAGCAGCCTGGCCCAAAAATTGATCGCCCATGCACGGCTCCAGCCGGTATACGCGCCGCCGGCGGCCAGGCGGCGCTCCAGCGACACGCGCGAGGCTTTCCACAATTCCGGGTTGCGCCGCGAAGTGAATTCGCTGCCCGGGAAAAGAGGGTACATGTGAGACATGTGGCGCTGACCGGGCGTAGCCTCGTCGAAATCCCGCGACCATTCCTGAAGCTGGCCGTGGCTGCCGATCTGGTACGGCACCAGGCGTCCTCGCGCTGCCTGCAAGCGGGCGGCAAAATCGGAATCCACACCCAGGATGCGGGCCGCCTCGATCGAGTTCGAGAACAGCTCGGAGATGAGAGCCATATCCATGGTGCACCCGTCGCTGGTTTCGGCCGTGCGGCCGTCCGGAGCGAGGAAATTGTTCTCGGTGGAGTGCGAGGGACAGGTCGACAGGCGCCCGTCCTTCCTCTCGATCAGCCAGTCTAGGCAGAACTCGGCGGCGGACTTCATCAAGGGATAGGCCTTGGCGCGCAGAAACTCCCGGTCGCCGCTGAAAGCGTAGTGCTCCCACAGATGGGCGCAGAGCCAGGGTCCGCTCATCGCCCAGTTCGCCCACGTTGGAGAACCCTGGCCGTAATCCCCTACCGGCGCCGTTTGCCGCCAAAGGTCTACGTTGTGGTGGGAGACCCAGCCCCGGCAGCCGTAATTCACAGCGGCGGTCTTGGCGCCCGTCTTGCCCAGGCCCTCGACGAGATCGAACAGCGGCTCGTGGCACTCCGCCAGGTTGCAGGTTTCCGCCGGCCAGTAATTCATCTGAAAGTTGATGTTGGCGGTCCAGTTCGAGCTCCAGGGCGGCTGCATCTCCGCGTTCCAGATGCCTTGAAGGTTGGCCGGCTGGGTGCCTGGCCGCGAGCTGGAAATGAGCAAATAGCGCCCGTACTGGAAGTACAGCGCGACCAGATCGGGATCGGGATTGGCGGCAAAACCGCGCAACCGTTCATCCGTGGGCAGGCTGGCCGAACCCAGTTGAGGCAGGCTGAGCGCCACCCGGCGGAACCGTGCCTGGTAGTCCCCGACGTGAGCGCGCAGCAGGGAGGCATAAGGTTTCCTCCGTGCCGCCTCCACCTGTCGCCGGCACGCTTCCGCGATTTCGGCCGCCGAACTGTCCGGAGCGCGATCGTATCCCCGAAACCCGGTGTTGGCGGCGATCAGCAGAGTGATCGCGCGGGCGCCCTCGATGCGGAGATTCCCGCCCTGCGCACGCATCGCGCCGCCCTCGGGCACAGCCTGCAGCCGCACCTCGAAGCGCATGCCTTTGCCTTCAGCCGCATCGTAGACAACCGGGTTGGCGGACGCGACGTAGTTCGGCTCTACGTGCGAGGGCGCTTTGCCGGTGAGCCGCAGCATCCCGCTATCCGAGGCTACCGCATCGGAATGGACCGGGCTGTTCAGGGAGAGCGTCGCGTTTATGCCGGCGCGATCGGTCGTGGTCCATCGCACCACTATCACCTGGTCCGGGAAGGAGGCGAACGCTTCCCGGACGTGGCTGGCGCCCGCGGCGCGATAACTTACGCGCGAAAGGCCAAGGTCCAGGTCGAGTTCCCTGCGATAGTTATCGATAGCGCCGGCGCGCCCGGTTTGGATGTGAAGGTCCGCCAGCGGGAGATACGATTCGTTGTACGGCCCCTGCATCTGGCGGCAAACGCCATCGGCGCCCACGTAATCCTGCTGTTCGAGAACCAGCCGCCGCACCTCGGGCAGATGCCGGCGGGCGTCGGGATTATTCCACTCCCGCGGCGCTCCGGACCAAAACGTATCTTCGTTGAGCTGGAACCGTTCGTCTTCCACTCCGCCGAACACCATCCCGCCCAGCCTGCCGTTGCCGATGGGAAGCGCGTCTGTCCATCTTTCGGCGGGCTTCCGGTACCACAGCGTCAGTCCGCCGGACGTCTGCTGTGCCGCTGCTTTCAAGGCGCAAGCCGAAGCGGAAAGCCCGCCTACGAATGCGCGTCTGGTCCATTTGGCCATAGGAGTTTTTTTCGCGAGTATGATACCGCAGGAAGGCACACGCCGGCTCCTCTTTTGGGGAGCGGGCGTGCGGGCCGAGTCGAGAGCCGAGCCTGGCCGGCGCCAACTCGCCGCGCATGGGCGGCTGGCGCCGGGATACGGGATTATTCCCTTCGCTGGAACGGGAACCGCGACCGCACGGCGAGGATCAGATCGTGGTCCCCGCCAGTTGAGCCGCTATAGAATCCAACCGTTGTATTCAGCCGGAGGAAAAACGCATCGCCCTCTTTGGCCGGATAGCGCCCTTCGTTGCCGTCCGCGCCGCCGCCGGCCACCATATCGCCGTGTCCCCGGAGAACGTAGTAGATCTCTTCCTCCATCTCATGATGGTGGGGGATGTTGGTCCCGGTGGGGGCAAAGTCCATGATGAACAGGCTCACCATCTGGCTTGCCGCGGCCAGCTTGTCGCGCCGGCTCTCGGTGGTGCCCATCAACAGCTTGAACAGCGCGGTTGGCCCGTGTCCCTGGACCGGCACCAGGTTCACGTCCGCGGCGTTGGCCAACATGAGCTTGGGCGTAGGCGCCAGCTTGGTTCCGGGAGGGATCTTGAAGCCCATCACCAGCAGCCGCACCGGCTGACTGGACGCGCTGGCCATCCCGTGCTTGATGCCGGGCGGAAGGTACATAAAGTCGTCCTTCCTGACCGGCGCCTTCTGGTCTTCGTAGAGCAACGTCCCGGTTCCTTCGAGAATATAGTAGATCTGCTCCTCGGCGGGATAGCCGACCAGCGCGCTGGTCCCGCCGGCGGCTACGGTCAGTTCCCCGTAGCGGGCAACGCCCTTGAGCTGTCTCGCCTGCGAATCGCCGATCCCGAAAACCGGCTTGTATGAGGCGCCTTGGCCGCCCGCGGTCAGCTCGTCCGCCTGCGGCTGGACGTCCGGAATAAAGCGCCTCAGAAACGTCGGGTCGGCCGCAAACATGCCGGACGCGGCGGCCAGTACGATGGCAATCAGTCTATGGGAGCGCACCAAGCCTCCTGGCGTTACTCGTAGGTAACGCAGTTGCACCACTTGCCTGTTTCATCGAAATGCGGCCAGGGGCCACCCGTGCGGAACCCGGAGACGATCACGTCGTCAAACATCGGCGTGGGCTCAAAGTATCCGGGCCGGCGCAGGTGCTCCTTAATCACCGCATCGTTGAGCTCCAGTCCGAGTCCGGGCTTTTCCGGAACCGTCACGTAGCCCTTGTCGATGATCGGCTTGGGAATGCCGGTCACCAGGTCCTGCCACCACGGCATATCCAGGGCGTGGTTTTCCATGGCCAGGAAGTTGTTGCCGAACGTGGCGGCGCAATGGTAGCCGGCGAAGCCGCCGATGGGCGACCCGGCATGGTGCATGGCCACCCGTATGCCCGCCATTTCGGCGGCGTCGGCGATCTTCTTGGTTTCCAGCAGGCCACCGGAAGTTTCGATGTCGGGATGGATCCCGTCCACGGCGCGGTGCTCGATTAGCTCCTGGAAGCCGCCCTGGAGCCCGAAGATATCCTCGCCGGTCAGGACGGGCGTGACGGTGGCGTCGGAGATCGTCTTGTATGCCTGCCAGTTCAGATAGGGATACTGATTGCCTTCCGGAATCTGGAGGAGGTCTTCGGCCCAGGAGAGCTGGTACGGCTCGAAGGCCCTGGCATAGGTAATCGAATCGTTGATGTTCAGCCTGCCGAAATGGTCGGCCGCCAGAGGCGTGCCCGGACCGATCACATCGCGGATGGCGGCGATGTATTCGCAGAGGTAACCCAGGCCCTTTTCAGTGCAGACGCCGCGTTCGTTGAGCGCGCCCGGGCGGTCGCGCAGCATGTCGGACTGCAGATCCATCTTGAAGAAGGTCAGCCCCATCTCCTTGCGCTTGCGCATGCGCTCGGCGTAGACCTTGGGATCCGGGTGACTGGTGGTATCGGCGTAGATCCGGATCTTATCGTGATTCTTATTGCCGATCAGCCGGTAGGCGGGAACGTTGTAAACCTTGCCGGCGATATCGTGCAGGGCCATATCCACCGCGCTGTAGCCGCCGCCCATGCGCCCATGGTTGGCGAAGTTGCGCAACATTCTCAGATTGCCCTCGATATTCAAGGGGTTCCTGCCCACCAGGTGCGCCTTGAGCACCAAGGCGATGCCTTCCACCCCGGCGTCCCGCACCTCACCCAACCCGTAAACGTCCTGGTTGGTATAGATTTTGATGAGCGGATAGTCGTAATTGGCGGCCAACCGGCAGGCGCGCATGTCCGTGATCTTCAAGGTGCTGGGCGCGGAGTTGCGATTCACCGTTTGTTGCGCGCTCACCGAGCCTTCGGTGGCTTTGAACAGGGGACCAAACATGGCTCCCGCGGCGGCGCTTCGCAGCATCGACCGGCGGCTGAGTATTGCCTTTTGTGCCTTACTTAGTAAACTCATATTCTCCTCGATCCTTCGACATCCCTCAATTCCGAAACACTAAAACCCGCCTTTCAGAACTCGAGCCGCAGTATGCCTTGCCAGTTCGGGTTTGGGGTGTACCAGTTGCTATAGCTATACCCGGTAAGGGGAGCAAACCTGCCGAAACTCACAGGGCTCGTGATATTCACGGTTGTGTTCGGGGCCAGGAAGGCTCGCGTCTTCGGCAGCACGTTGTGGCCGTCAAATCGCACGGTAAGCTTGAACCTCTCTCTGTAGGTCCAGCTCTTGTACAGCGAGTACTCCGGCCACCATATATTGCCTTGACGGGCTATCCCCACGCCGGCATCGCCGTTCTGATAGTTCCCCGGGTAGGAGAAGGCGTTGATATTCAAAAACGGGTTCTGGTTGGATTCGGGCCACAAATTCGGACCGACCGAATAGTTCGAGACGTTGATTTTTTGCCCGGGCACGATATTCGGTATCGACTGGCCGTTCAGTTGCTTGTAAGGGCTGCCGGCCATCGTAAAGGAAAGGGGCGCGCCCGTGCGCATGCTCTGAATCGAACTGAAGGTCCAGCCCCCGACCAGCACGTCCGCCATGTAGCCTACCGTGGTACTGCGGTTCAGGTATTTCCGGTGTTTGCCGAATGGCAGGTCGTATGTAAACGTGCCCATGCCCATCAACTTGACGTCGGTGCTGATGGGGCCCTTGGTCAAGCTCCAGTCGTAGTACTGCTCCCCCGATCCGGCCGCGCCGCCAAGGTTCTTGCTCCAGGTAAAGAGGAAGTTGTAAGAGAATCCGTTGGTGAACCGCCGCTCGATGCGCGCGGTCAGCGCGTGATAGGTGCTGTGGCCGTAATTACCGTAGGCGGTGATGGCGCCGAACTGCGGGTAAGTTAGATAGCTTTGCGAACTGGCGTACACCTGACTCAGCAGCGTGGTATTCGTCGATTGGTAAATCGAAAGAGGCAAGACGTTCATATTCACGGAGTTAAACAGACCTACTCCGGACGAACCCTGGTATACCACTTCCGCCAGTTGACTGGGCCTGAACTCAAACTGGAACCCGGAGGCCCAGGTCATGCTATAGGGGTTGCGGAGGCTCGGATCGATGTAGGTAGCGGTTCGCGCGCTATAGTTGGTGCCGACGTAATTGGCCGTGTAGGTCGACGGATTGATGGTATAGTTGACCGGACCCGGGCCTTGAGACAGGTAAAAAGCGGGATACGGGTTTCCCGAAGGCTGCTGGACGTTGGCCGTGGCCAGGTAATTGTCCTGCCCGAGTTCCGGCATAACGTCCTGGGTAAAGACCCCGAAGGATCCGCGGTACACAAACTTCGGGGCGAAGTTCCACGACACGCCGAGACGCGGCGCGAAATTCTTATAGTCGGCGTTGTACAAGTTTCCCTTGGGATTCGTAATCGCGCCCATGAGGCCGGTCAGCGGATCGACCACGTTGGGATTGAACTCGGACTTCAATCCCCACTTGGTATTGGCCGGAGCCTCATAGCTGTAGCGCACACCTATGTTTATCGTCAGGTTGTGGGAGAAACGCCAATCGTCCTGGACGTAGAACTGGTGAGACCACCAGCGCGGCAGATAATTTGCCTGCAGGCTGGTGAAAGTGGCGGAAGTCACCGAGCCGAGCAAAAACGAGGCAAAAGAGTTACCGGTGTTAGGCGTAAAGGGCAGGCCGCTTCCGGAAGCAGCGAAGTTGTAAACGCCCGACGGCTGTGACACGTTGACATCGTTCTCCCTCACGATCATGCCCTGGTAGCCCGCTTTAAAGGTGTGCGCCCCGACTACCTTGGTCACGTTGTCGATAAACTCGAAATCCTCATTGAGGGTCCGCAGGTAGTTGCTGGCGGTCCCGCTCGGGTTAGCGGTCCAGGCGACGGAACTTCCGCCCGACGCCCCGGCGAACCCGGGGAACGTCTGCGGCCCAACTCCTGGAATTCCTAGAATGCTAGCCCACCCCTGGTTATTGAGCTGTGGCTGGACGGTGTCATTGCGCCGTTGATAGGCAAATCGAAACTCGTTGATCAGGGTCGGGCCGAAATTGTGATAATAGCCCAGGGTCGGGACCTTGACGTCGATTGGTTCGCGCAATCCGTAGCTGTACTCCGTGTTGTCAATGGCGCCCCAGGCGTACTGCACGGCGTTGCGGCCAACCGGCTCGCGGAACATGTTGCTGCCCCATCGCACGAAGAACCTGTCATTGGAACCAACCTGCTCGTCGATCTTGAGTACATAGCCCTCGCGGTCCGAGAGGTAATGAGTCAGAGCGGTCAGGTTGTTGTTTGGACCGGTGGCGCTATAGAATCCCGCGGTATTAGCGGGTGTATACGGGTTGAAAGACAAAAATTTGGCTGCAACCGGGTCGAAGCGGCTCTGTGGAACCTGGTAGTTTGGAAAGACTGTCGCGGTCCAGCCGCTGGAACTGGGACAGCCCGCTGCCAGCGTGCAGGCGATGCTCTTGGGGTCATAGATCGGATATCCCAGTCCGCCGAACGCAAAATTCCCGCTCAGCATGCCCGCGTCCGGGGTTGAGGTGGTGGAGACATTGGCTTCGTGATCGTAATCCAGCCGGTACCCGAGCAGGAAAAAGGTCTTGTTCCGTCCGTTGTAGAGCTTGGGAATGACGACCGGACCGTTCAGAACGCTGTCGAAATTGTGATACTCGAACGGGGCGGTGGCGAGGTTGGCAACACTCTGTTGAAAATAGGCCCGGTCAACGAAGTCTTTGTTGATATAGCGTTCCTCGGCGGACCAGTGAAGCTGATTGGTCCCGCTCTTTAAGACCATGTTGTACGTTCCACCGGCGCTATGGCCGATCTCGGCGGGGATTCCAGTGGTCCACACCTGGGCTTCCGCAACCGAGTCGACCGGAACCGTCAGGGAGGTGCTGGTTTCGCCGATCGCGTTACGGATGGCCTGCTTGGCATTCGCCCCATCGACGGTGTAGTTGATCAGCGCGGCGGGCTGGCCCAGGATGTGATAGGTGCCGCCATTTTCGGAATAGGCGCCCTCCATGTAGTACATCAGGTGCTGGGGCTTGGACTGGAGCATGGAAATCTCTTCAATCTTTTTGGCGTCGTCCAGGCCCCCGACCACCGCGTCGTCGGTCGCCAGAAGGGGAGTGGCCGCCGTCACTTCGACTTCCTGGGTGGTAGCGCCAACTTCGAATTTGACGTCGACGCGCACCGTGGCTCCCGCCTGCAAAATGAGGCCTTCCCGGACGAATTTCTTGAAGCCCGAGGATTCCACGCTGACATCGTATGTGCCCAGGTTCAGGAACGGAACATAATACTCGCCGTCAGACGTCGTCTGGCTCTTTATTGCGACCTTGGTCTGAACGTTGACTACGGTAACTTGAGAGTTGGGAACGGCAGCGCCGCTGGGATCGGTGACAGTGCCAACCAGGGTAGCTGTCCGGATATCCTGTGCACAGGACACCACCGCAAAAGCCAGGGCAATCAACGCGGAACGTGCAATTCGAGACATAACCTCTCCTCTTCGTCTTCACAAAGGCCAGGGAAGACCTTTCTGGAGTGGAGACTCCACCTGCAACTCGTTGCCTGAGCGCGTGCCCACACCTGAAGCACTCAGCTTGGACAGCAGCCTATCACTTTCGGACCTTATAGTCAACCATCAAAAGGCAGGGAATCCGGCATGGAGCGGGCCGGATGCGCGGCTCCGTTGTGCCGCGTGGAGTCACCGGTGCAAAACGCGGCCGCCGCACCACTTTCCGTGGTAGCCAAAGTGCGGCCGGCCGCCGGGAACCCCTTGAAACTCATCATAGTTCGAGGTGGATTCGAAGCACCCTGGACGGCGCAGGTGCTGCCGGATGGCCTTGATGGCCTCGACACCGCTCATTCCCGGCAACCGCGGGTCCATCGACAAAAAGGCCCGGTTGGTGGCGGAACGCCATTTCCACCGGCTTCACCCGGCGGAGAAATCCGGCGGCTTGCCGCCGCCGCCGTCATTTCCGGGTATGATTGGGGTTAATCCATGAAAACTCTTCTGCGGGGCAAAATCCGTTGGCTGCTGATCGTCTGGCTATTTCTGATCGCCGCCATCACGTACATGGACCGCGTGAACATCTCCATCACGGGCCGCTTCATCGAGCAGGAGTTCCACCTGACTCACATTCAACTGGGCTGGGTCTTCAGCGCCTTCATCCTGGGATACGCCTTATTCCAGGCCCCCGGAGGCCGCCTGGCCGACCGCTACGGTGCCGCTCGCGTGGTCGCTATCGTCATCCTGTGGTATGCGCTCTTCACTTCGCTCACCGCCTGGACGCCCGCCACTATCTCCTTTGCCCTGATGCTTCTGCTGACGGTGCGCTTTCTGCTGGGCACCGGCGAAGCCTGCGTCTTCCCTTCGTCCAACCGCCTGGTTGCCACCTGGATCCCCAGTCAGGAACGCGGCCGGGCCAACGGCATCATCTTCGCCGG
>Ga0187848_10003986_pt1 | contig 10499 bp, 9 predicted proteins | sample June2016WEW_4_40_FD_132424 | JGI IMG/M metagenome (GOLD analysis project Ga0187848, IMG submission 132424) | Peatland microbial communities from SPRUCE experiment site at the Marcell Experimental Forest, Minnesota, USA - June2016WEW_4_40 | ecosystem: Environmental > Terrestrial > Soil > Wetlands... | reverse complement strand
CGAGAGCGATCTGAAAGCCTTCCTGGGGGTAATGGATTTGCTCGGCGACAAGCTAGGGCCGCTATTGTTGCAGTTCCCCTATTTCAACAAGAAGGCATTTCGCGGAGTCGGCTTCTTCATCGAAAGGCTTGTGCCATTTCTCAAAACTTTACCGAAGGGATACAAATAGACGGTGGAAGTCAGGAATAAGGGCTGGTTGTCTGAGAAGCTGTATTCCGTCTTAAGGCAACATGGCGTTGCGCTGGCACTCGTGGACCACGCATGGATGCCACGACCACATGAGTACTTTGAAATGGGCGACCCGGTGACGGCTGACTTTACTTACATCCGCTGGCTTGGGGACCGCAAGGGCATCGAGGAACAGACGACGCGCTGGGACCGGATTATCCTAAATCGTGAACCCGAGATGCAGGAATGGATTCCAATAATCGGGAAATTGCTCAAGCGTCGGATTCAGGTCATGGGCTACTGGAATAATCATTACGCCGGATTTGGCCCAGGGTCGATTGAACTCTTTATGCGACTATGGAAAAAGTTTGAATCCGAAGGCGGATGATGGGGCCGCTTTAAGCGGCCAACTCACAGCATCATGGATTACTAAGGGCGACACTTGTTTTGGCCGCCTTCCGCACTGACCTGCCAGGTAGGATCATTTCACTAACGGTGACACGAATTTTCAACAACTCTGGCACTTGACCGGCCAATCTTTCCTCATTTTTCGGCTGTGGCGCTGGGCTGGAGATGTGAAGCGATGGCGAGGAGTCGCCTGTCCAGCCGTTGCAGCTTGCGCTTAGCTTTTTCATCGCGGAGCTGGCGACGATACATCTCCAGCAGATGACGGGTAGCCGCCAGCGCTTGGCAGATTCCGGGAAGGTCGGCATGGATGATGCCTTTGGGAACTGAGAGTGTGGGCAGGCGATGGCCTTGAGCTGCATTCTGGCGGGCCTTGTAGTATTCGCGCTGCAAGTCTTGCTGCGTGACCTGCACATAGCGCAAGGTCATGCGGATATCTTTGTGGCCGAGCAGGCGCATCAGGGCCGGGAGGCTGACACCGAGTCGGAGCATCTCGGTAGAAAACGAATGGCGCATCCGGTGCGGCGTCACCTGGCCAGCGCAATGGGCTCGCTTCGCGGCACGGAGTAACGCCGCACGGAGATGGTAATACAAGGCGCGGCGACTAACGCGACGCGGTGGTAGAAGGCCTTCGGATTTCGCTAATAGCGTGGGCGGGGCCAAAGCGCGCAGGGTGAGGATACGAGCGACGATCCGCCGCACCTCGGGATCGGCGGGAACCAGGCGTTCGGTGTGCAGTTTACCGAGGGGGACGTGGAGGGCCCACTGGTCGGGTCCGACCTGCCGCAGGCAGTCCGGAGGCAGATGGATGCATTCGCCGATGCGGATGCCGGTAGCGCGCGTGAGCAACAGCGCATTCGCCGCTAGATCATCCGTTCGGCGCAGCTCCTGCTGCAGGCGTTGATCCTCTTCCGCGGAGAGAGGTTTGGGTAGATAGCGGGGTTGGGGAGGGAAATCTTCGGGACGAATCAGGTCTGGCGCAACAGGGTAGCCGTTGGCGGCCAGATCGGCCAGCAACCGTCGGAGCCGAATCAGGTAGGCGGCGCGGCTGGCATTGTCCAATGGCGGCTGTTGTTCGCACAGCCGACGGAACCAGCCAAGGAGATGGGGATCGCGGCGGAGTTGCGAGAGCCGGTGGAGCTTTGGGAAAGCGGTGCGGAGATAGGATAGGAAGTGTCGCGCGACGCATCGATAGTTAGCGACCGTGCCGGGCCGCAAGGGAAGGGCGAGAGTTTGGATGTGTGCTGCAAAGATCTTTTCGAGGCTGGGCTGGGACCTGTTCATGAGAGTTGCCCCGAACCCAAGCGGGTGCGCTTCTGGATGGCGCGGGCGTATTCGCGCCACACGTCCTGGGGGGCGAGTTGGACGTAGAGCATGGTGGTATGAATTTGCGAATGTCTCATCAGATGCTGCAGGGCGTGCAGCGACATCCCGGCCCGCACCATGTCGGACCCAAAGGTGTGCCGGAGGCGATGAGGGTTGGCGTGACGGACTCGACTCAGCACCCGATGATGCCGGAACAGCGAGCGGAGGCCGGCTGGAGTCACGGGCTGACCGCGCTGCCGACCTTTCAAGGAGATGAACAAAGCGGGTGAGTTGGTCAGCGGTCTTTCCAGGCGCAAATAGTTTCCGAGCACTTCCAGGATTTCCGGGGGCAGCGGCACCACGCGCTGCTTACTTCCTTTACCGAGCACGCGCATCTGGCCATCGGCGGGTTGCACGTCTTCCAGTTGAAGTGCCAAGACCTCACAAGAGCGCAGCCCATCGAGGAGCATCAATCCCACCAAGGCGAGATCGCGGAAGGTGTGGAAACTTTGCCAGAATTTGGCCACTTCTTCGGCGGAGAGCGGCATGATGACCCGCCGATCTTGTTTGAGGCGGAGACCGAAGGCGATGGCGCGGCGGGGCCGGCCATAGCCGAGCGGGGATCGTGTCCGGTAGGAACGCTGGAAGTGGACCTGGCCGGCGGGAATGTCCCGGCCGGTGTAAAAGCGATACCCACAACGCACCACGCCCAGACGATGATTGACCGTTTGGGGGGTGGGTTTCGGCTGCTGCTCAAGTTGATGCCGGACATAGTCGACGAGCGTGGACTCGGTGATCTCGGTGAACGGTTGGCGCTGCGGTTCGAACCAGCGGGCGAAGTCGAGCAGGTCATAGGCGTAGGCACGGAGCGAACGCAGGGAGAGTTGCCGGAGGCGCTGGGCGTCGAGAAAGGCATTCGCCCAGTCCCGTTCTCGTCCGTTCTCGTCGCGCAGGCGGTAGGGGGAAGCGCTAGCTGGCACGGAAGGTTGATAGCTCAGGGAAATCTTCATAGGGGTTGCGCTCCTTGGAGGCAGAGAATGAAATCGGCGGCACCGGCGCCGCGAACGAAATAGCTGTTGGGATCCTGTCCGGCCGGCAACTGGACCAGCGAGACGGCCAAACCAGCTTGCTGGAGCCGCCCGGCGAGAGCCTGGGAGGCGCGTTGGCCCGCTTGGTTTTCATCCTGGTCGAAGACCAGATAAACCCGGCGACCCGACGAGTCGGAAAGCTGACGGAGTTGGGTAGCCGTCAAGTGCGTGCCGAAGGCGCAGGTGGTGTTGCGAAAGCCCGCTTGCCAGAGTACCGCCAAGTCGAACAGGCCTTCGACCAAGATCACGGTGAAGAACTGGCGAACCGATTCCCAGGCGAACAGGCCGCCCTTGGAGCCGGGAGGAAGCGATGAGGGAAAGCGGCGCCGAGACTGCGGCCGTAGAGGTTAAGAACGTGTCCATCCTGGCCGCAGGGGAAGACCACGCGCCGGTAGAAGGTATCGTAGCCTTGGGGGTTCACGAGGCCGATGCGCTGCAACAACTTCAGGGAGTAGCCCTGGCCCAGGAGATGACGCCGCAAGTTGCCGCCGGGGGCATAGCCGATCCGCAGTTCTTGGATGAGAGCCGGATCATGCACCCCGCGCTGTTCGAGATACCGCCGCGCCTCCGGGTGACCGTGGAGTTGCCTTTGATAGAAAACAGCGGCGTGCTCCAGCACGTCGGCAGGGTCGGGGGGAGCGATTTCCTGTTCGAGGTAAGCAAGACTTTGGCGGAAGGAGAGATGCCGAGATAACTCAACAAAGCGAATCAGATCGCCGCCCTGGCCGCAGCCGTGGCAGTAGAAGAGATTTTTGCGGGGGTTGACATAGAACGAAGGCCGGCTTTCTGGGTGCAGGGGACACAATCCGACGAACTCGCGACTGTTGCCCGCAGGCCGGGCGGTCCAATTCTGCTGGCGCAAATAATCGAGCAACGGAAGTCGCTGTTTGAGTCTTTCGAGGTCCTCGCCCATGGCGCTGTTTGGCCTCCCGAGACGAGGGTACGAGAAGCCGGTCCGCCCTCCCAGGCAAGGATGGTGGGCGCCAGAGAAAATTTTCAGCGACGCAGGGGCCAGAGGATATGCAGAATCGGAGTCAACTGAGACAAATTCAAAGCTTCCTGAGCCGCCGAACCCCCGCGTGCCAGCCCATGAGCTATCCCGGCGAGCGTTCGGCGCAGAAAGGAAGCGGTGGGTTGGGAGGGATCCAGGCCGCGAGACCAGCGGCGGAGCGTGGAGGCATCGGGCACGCGATTAGGGTCTTTGAGCGCAGGCGTCGCATCTTCCCAGGAACGGCGCTCCTCAAAGCGCCGCCGCAATGCTTGAGAACGAGCCAACAAGCTGTAGTGGGTGTAAGGGAGAGAAAGAGGCGGCAGGAAGGTAAAGGTCTTCGCGCAACCAGGGCAGCGACCGCGCCTGATCCCAATCCAATCGTGGTGCTCATCGTGCGCCTGCTTGCGGCGGCGTCCGTGGCCGATGATCGAATCGCATTCACAAATGGGGCATCGCCGCAGGATGACGTCCCCGCAGCTTGCCGCCGATTCGATTTCAGGCTTGTGCGACGAAGCAGAAAGTGGGATAAAAAGAATCGTAGGTCATCGGGGCTCTGCTCGGGCGTTGACCTGCCAGGATCCAAGCCGGAAGCGGAGCCCCTCCTCCTGAAGAGAAAATCCCAACTGGAAGAGAATAACGCTTCTCGGCAACAGCTTTTAGAGGTGCGATTCAAAGGATTGGCCGGTCAACTGACACAGAATTTCACTAATTCTGACAACCTACAACGCACGCTCGCTTTACAAATTCCACCACCGAGAGGAGGAAACAAGATGTTTGGAAAAATGCACGTCACCGAGATGGTCCCTTTGAGCAAATCGGAAACCGTGGACGAAGCTGTTGCCAAGCTGTTGGAGTTCGCCGAGCACCCTGAGATCTTTCGCTGGTTCCAGTTCCCCTCGGCCCTGTTGGTTTTTCTAGCCCACGCTGACTCCCCCGATTCCGGAGCGGTCTACGTTTACGACCGGAAGCGGTGTGTGTGGCTTTGGGTGGATTTCAATGACCAGAACTACGGGGGGTATAGCCCTTCAGAATTCGATGTTCTGATCGAGCAATGCCATTTCTTCCAGCTTGCAGAATCCCCCGCGTTGCTTACCTCGCCCGTCCAATGGCTGGTCACAGCCGGCCAATCACCCGAGGTCCTCGGAAGGCTCCCAGCCTGAAGACAACTCCACACGACAGGGGCAGACAGCGAACCAAACCCACCTCTTTGTAAGTCATTGAAAACACAGTACCGGCCCAATTGCCCCTCGGCTCATTTGACTGAAAATATTTCTCGTTTTATCACCAGTCTGTATGGACCTATGGCGCCCACCGGGCTTCACGGAGGAAAAGATGCAGCGGCTTCGGCTAGACGTGCCGGCCGGCGTAGTGGCGGACTACCTCCGCCTCTTCGTGAACCGGCGGGCCTACACCCTCCAGTCCGACCGGCCCCACCCGGGAAGCGACCGGCATTACTACTTCCGGCCCACGGACAAGAAAACTGGCGACGGTCTCAGCCTGACGCCGGACACCATCCGGCGCCATCTCGAAGGGGAAATCACCGCCGGCCTTTACGCGATCAACCCGGACACGCAGCGGTGCAAGTGGGTCGCCATCGACGCCGACTATAAGGGCGCCATGGAAGATTTGGTGAAGCTTCAGTACTACCTGAGCCAGGACAAGGTTCAGCCTGCGCTAGAGATGAGCAGCCGTGGCGGGCATCTCTGGATATTCCTTAATACACCGCTCCTGGCGCGAGACTGTCGAATCTACATCTACAACCTGGCATTGAGGCTGGGCGTGCCGGTAAAAGGAAGCGGACTGGCCGATGGCATCGAGGTTTTCCCAAAGCACGATGAGCTTGGGGCTGGCGAGTATGGAAACGCGATTCGAGGTCCACTGGGAATTCACCGGGGGGCTGGGCGCCGGTATTGGTTCTATGGAGCCGACTATGGCCTGGAAGCGCAGATGTCATATCTGAAGCAGTTGCAAAAAGTGACGGAGGAAGACTTGAGCCGTTTTATCGCGGGGAAGACAATGCCGGCAGAGTTCATACGCCAACCGCGCGCGCCAGAACCTGCGCCTCGGCCCTCCAGCCCCGGGAAGCAAGAATTCCAAATCCTTGAGCACGTCGGCAAGGCCCGCAAGGTGGGCCGCAATTACGTGACTCGCTGCCCATCGTGCGCCCAGGCGGGCCATGACCGTGGCGGCGACAACCTGGCGATTCGCATCGACGACCCACGGTTCTACAAGTGTTGGGCCGGTTGCACCAAGGAGATGATCCGTGAGGCGTTAGGCTGCCCGATTCGATTTCAGCAAAAACCGCAATAGTGGGGGTCATTCATGTCAGCAGAACCAGAAATCGCGCTTCGTCGTGGACTCAGCTTGCCCCGTCGAGCGGTCCGCCGTTTGGCCCAGGTCGGCATTTTCGCCAAGTCAGACGTCAGCCTGGAACACCAGCATTTGGCGCGGCGGTACGTGATCCGGGGTGTTGAGTCCGGCGGCGCGATCGAAGAGATCGGACGCTACGTGTCTTTCGCCGGCGATCAGGGGGAGCCATTGACCTACCTTCACCCCATAGACGCAGTCGGAGTCAACGGTCTTCACGCGGTGGTGGTGGCGCCGGTGTTAGTGCGTGTGGAGATGTTCCGGGCAGGGCGCACTTGCGAGCTGCTCATCACCAAACACGGGCCTGGCGATTCAGCGGGTGGCAAAAGGCCCGCTCTCGAATCGAGTCTATTGTTTCGAGGAGTTCATGGGTACCTCGAAATCGAACCCGGAAAAAAAGGCAAAGAAGCGACGAATTCCCGCCTGCCGGTCTTCTACTCCCGTGGTGGTGAGCTATTGGAAATCCCCCAAGAATTTCGAGCGGCAGTTGAGGCGGTAACCAGGGGAACCCTTTGCGTGGGTTGCATTCACCGTCATTACTTAGCCCCGCCGGTGGCGGCAGGTCTGCCTGCGGAGAATTTGGAAGAGCGAACTCTCAGCCCAACGGGAAGTGCGCGTGGCAGTCAATCCTTTCAGCCTTAATGCAGGAGTGCGCAGCGGTTGGATCAAGCTCGGTTAGCGACTCAAAAAGGCGTAGCCGGGAGGGACTGGTCTCGTGAAAAAAGAGGCCCGACCCCGCTATCGCTATGAAAAAGTTTTCAGGAGGTCGAGATGTCACAAACGAACGTAAGAAATGCCGTAATCAACGGCCATGACTCAGAATCCCCTAGCGCGGGCGCCCAGAGATGCTTGACCTTCAAGCGCTTCTTTACGAAGGCAGGCGAGCATCCTTTCGATGAAATTGATTGGGAGTTGCGTACCGCCTCAATTCAGAACGAAAAGGGCCAGGTGATTTTCGAGCAGGCCTACGTGGAAGTCCCGAAAGAGTGGTCAATGACCGCCACGAATATTGTGGCCTCAAAATACTTCCACGGGAAACTCGGCACGTTGGAGCGTGAATCGAGCGTCCGCCAGCTTATCAGTCGTGTTACGGACACGATCTCCCAATGGGGCGTGGAGGGCGGCTATTTTCGTTCCCAGGAAGACGCCGAGTGTTTTCAAGATGAACTGACGCACCTTTTAGTTCGCCAGAAGGCAGCTTTCAATTCGCCCGTCTGGTTCAATTGCGGTCTGTGGCACAATGATGGCCGTCATTCTGATGGTGGCGGCTGGTACTGGGACCCCGCCACAGGCAGCGTGAAACAGGAGACCGAGGCCTACCGTCACCCGCAGTGCTCCGCCTGCTTCATCAACTCCATCCAAGATAACCTCCCCAGCATCCTCGACTTGGCCAAAACTGAGGGGATGCTCTTCAAGTATGGTTCGGGCACAGGCACGAACCTCTCGCCGCTTCGATCCTCCCTGGAAGGGCTCTCGGGTGGTGGCATGGCCTCGGGTCCTCTGTCTTTCATGAAAGGTTTTGACGCCTTTGCCGGCGTCATCAAGTCCGGAGGGAAGACGCGGCGCGCGGCGAAGATGGTGATCCTCAACATCGACCACCCCGACGTTGTCGACTTCATCGAGTGCAAGGCCAAAGAGGAGCGCAAGGCCTGGGCGCTGATTGATGCCGGCTACGATCCCTCGCTCGATGGAGAGGCATACGCTTCGATTTTCTTCCAAAACGCCAACAACAGTGTACGCGTCACAGACGAGTTTATGCGGGCTGTGGCTGAGGACCAAGAATGGGCTACCCGAAACGTCACGACCGGCGAGCCGGCAAAGACCTACCGGGCACGCGACCTGCTGCGCAAGATCGCGGAAGCCGCTTGGCAGTGTGGCGATCCTGGGGTGCAGTTCGACACAACTATCAACAAGTGGCACACATGCAAGGCGACGGGCCGGATCAACGCTTCGAACCCTTGCAGCGAGTATATGTTCCTGGATGATTCGGCCTGCAACCTGGCTTCGCTGAATCTGATGAAGTTTCTACTACCGGATGGGAGATTCGATACCGATGCCTTTTGCCAGGCCGTAGATGTGATGATTACGGCGCAGGAAATCCTCGTCGATAACGCAAGCTATCCGGCCGAGAAGATTGCTCGGAACTCGCACGACTTCCGCCCGCTGGGCCTTGGCTATGCCAATCTGGGCGCGCTACTGATGGCGAGAGGCCTGCCTTACTACTCAGAAGGGGCTCGGAGCTACGCCGCCGCGATCACAGCCCTGATGCACGGAGAAGCTTACCTGATGTCGTCACGAATCGCCGAGGTGGTGGGGCCGTTTGCGGGCTTCAATGAAAACCGCGATGCGTTCCTGGAGGTCATCGGGATGCACCGCAAGGCGTTGGAGGATGTCACCGGATGCGACGTGCCACCAAGCCTCTGGTACGCGAACCAGGAAGTGTGGAAGGAGTGCGCGGCCTCGGGCGCCCAGCACGGCTATCGCAATGCCCAGGTGACAGTGCTCGCTCCGACCGGCACCATCGGGTTCATGATGGACTGCGACACCACGGGCATTGAACCTGACTTGGCCCTCGTGAAACACAAAAAGCTGGTGGGCGGCGGGCTGATCAAGCTCGTAACGAACGTCGTGCACGCAGCGCTTATGAGGCTGGGCTACAGCGAAGAGCAGACCAGCGAGATCGGCAATTACATCAAGGAGAACGGGACGATCGAGGGTGCCCCCAGCCTCAAGGCGGAGCATCTTCCGGTTTTCGACTGCTCGCTCACGCCCGCGAACGGCCAGCGCTCGATCCACTACATGGGCCACGTGCGAATGATGGCCGCGGTCCAGCCGTTTCTCTCCGGGGCGATCTCCAAGACGGTTAACCTCCCAACCGCAGCCACAATCGAAGACATCGCCACTGTGTACCTGGAAGCTTGGCATATGGGTCTCAAGGCGGTCGCGGTCTACAGGAACGGCTGCAAGCGAACTCAGCCGCTGAGTACCGGAGATGCGAGTAAGGGATTTGAGATGCCTGAGTCGGGAGTTTCACTCGATGCTCCCAGCGTACGACCGACGGGGCCGGACCCTGCCGAGGGAGCGAAGGCCTATCGCCGAAGGCTTCCGGACGTAAGGAACGCCGTAGTCCATCATTTCTCGGTCGGTGGGCAGGAGGGCTATCTAACCGTCGGTTTGTACGAAGATGGCGTCCCTGGCGAAATTTTCATCCGGATGGCCAAGGAAGGGTCAACCGTCTCAGGCCTCATGGATTGTTTCGCTACTGCCGTATCGCTGGCCCTTCAGTTTGGCGTCCCACTTTCCGTGTTGGTCGCGAAGTTTAGCCACACACGATTCGAGCCCAGCGGATGGTCGGGAGTGAAAGAAATTGGCTACGCGAAGTCCTTAATGGATTACATCTTCCGTTGGCTCGCTATCAAGTTCTTGCCGGGGGAAGAAATGGCGGTCGCAGAGCAGAGCGGGGCGGGTGAAGGCGGTCATGAACTGGCGCCGTCTGCAGCTCTGATGCCCCAAGTGGACTTGGCGCATGTCGGGCGGAATGGAGATGGGCCGGCCTGCCTGGAGTGCGGCGCGATCATGGGCCGCAACGGCTCGTGCTATCGCTGCCTGAATTGCGGAAGCACGAGTGGGTGCTCGTAGTTAATGGCCTCTGCCTACCCAGCTTGAGTGTGGGTGAACGCATAACGTGTGACTGAGTCCCCATAACGTGTGACCGGTACCCCCATAAAATGTGACTGGGATTAAACTTGCGCCTATGAGAAAGGTGGCAGCCGCATGACTCAACTGTGCTAGAGTGATGCCAGCCAGAAGCTGACCCACGCGGGCGTCGCGGCCTGGACAGAACCAGACTCCGAAATCCTTGAGGTGGTTGGGCGGTAGGCAGGATGCTGCCGGTCCTCGATGTTATACAGAGCGCGGGTGGCGCATACATTGCCTTTTATGTAGGCTCCCCACGGACACGGGCAACCGGTTTGTTACCGCGTCCTATCGGTGGCCTGTTCTGGCCTCTTAACGGTCGCAGACATAGAATGCGATCTCGGCGCCACCCGCGGGAACTTCCCGCATTACTTCGTGCGCTTAGCCGTAAAGTCGCGGTCTCCGAACCGTTCGCTGTGTACTTTCCCCTTCAGGGAATCGCCGTCAACCGTGGCGGTGTATTCCATGACCATGGTTTT
>Ga0187848_10003980_pt1 | contig 10503 bp, 8 predicted proteins | sample June2016WEW_4_40_FD_132424 | JGI IMG/M metagenome (GOLD analysis project Ga0187848, IMG submission 132424) | Peatland microbial communities from SPRUCE experiment site at the Marcell Experimental Forest, Minnesota, USA - June2016WEW_4_40 | ecosystem: Environmental > Terrestrial > Soil > Wetlands... | reverse complement strand
GGCAACGTGCGACGCTTCCCGTCGGCAGCGGAACGCCGCGAGACCGGCGCTGAAGGTTTGGATCGCAAGACCGGAGGCGGCGACGCCGGCGGCCAACGCGGAAATCGTCATGTCGTTCCCAGGATATCTCGGTCCGAATCGATAGAACCGTCATATTGCCGCAGCCGCGCGACGCTTCTATGAAGGCGCATGTCCATCGCTCCGACCGTCCGCTTCGCTCCCTCTCCGACCGGCCGCATCCATATCGGCAACGCGCGCACCGCGCTGCTCAACTGGCTGTTCGCGCTGCGCGAGGGCGGGCGCTTCATTCTGCGCTTCGACGACACCGATCTGGAGCGCTCGCGCGTCGAATACGCCGACGCGATCGAGGCGGATCTCGCCTGGCTGGGAATCGTTCCCGACGTCAAATGCCGCCAATCGCAGCGCACGGCGCTTTACGAGGCCGCGGCCGAGACCTTGCGCGCCCAGGGGCGGCTCTATCCCGCCTATGAGACCGCCGAGGAGCTGGATCGTCGACGCAAGCGCCAGCAGGCGCTCGGCCGTCCGCCGATTTACGATCGCGCCGCGCTGCGCCTGAGCGAGAAGGATCGCGCCGCGCTGGAGGCAGAGGGGCGACGCCCGCACTGGCGCTTCCGCCTCGAGCCGACGCTGGTCAGGTGGGACGATCTCGTGCGCGGGCCGAGCCACATCGACTGCGCGTCGCTGTCCGACCCGGTGCTCAAGCGCGAGGACGGCACCTATCTCTACACCTTGCCCTCGGTCGTCGACGACATCGATCTCGGCGTCAGCCACGTCATTCGCGGCGAGGATCACGTCACCAACACCGCGGTGCAGATCCAGATCTTCGAGGCGCTGGCGGGCGGCGCGCCGATTTTCGGTCATCACAATCTGCTCACCGACGCGAGCGGCGAGGGACTTTCCAAGCGCTCGGGCGCGCTGTCGATCGCCTCGCTGCGCGAGAGCGGCGTCGAATCGCTCGCGGTGGCCGCTTTGGCGGTGCTCGTCGGCTCCGCCGAGTCGGTGCGCCCGATCGCATCGCTCGCCGAACTCGCCGCGTCCTTCGATTTCTCGCATCTTTCGCATGGCGCGGCGCGCTTCGACGACGCTGAACTGCGCGCGCTGTCGGCGCGCACGCTGCATCAGTTTCCGTTCGCCGCCGTGCGCGAGCGGCTGGCGGCGTTGGGGATCGCCGGGCCGGCCGCCGAGCCCTTCTGGGCCGCCGTGCGCGGCAATCTCGCGCGCTTGGAGGAGGCGCGGACGTGGTGGGCTGTCATCCACGATTCGGTTGCTCCTGTCGTCGAAGACCGGGCGTTTCTCGATCAGGCGGCGGCGTGCCTGCCGCCCGAGCCTTGGAGCGGCGCGACCTGGGGCGTCTGGACGGCGGCCCTGAAGGCGCTGACCGGCCGCAAAGGCCGCGATCTCTTTCATCCGTTGCGGCTCGCCCTCACCGGTCGCGACGCCGGGCCCGAGCTGGCGGCGCTGTTGCCGCTGATCGGTCGGGTCAGAGCGTTGGATCGATTATCCGCACCCGCCGCTTGACGCCGTCGGGGCCGACGACTTCGACCGTCTGGCCCTGGCCCTCGCCGTAGCGCGCGCCGCCCTGGGCTTCGCCGCCGGCGATGCCCGACGCTTCGCGGCTGATCGTCGCCGCCTGCTGGCTCAGATTGGTGTCGACGCCCGTGTCGGCGCCCTGGGGATTGGGGGTCGGGGTCGCGGTTGGGGGCTTCGCCGCTTTCGCCTTGGGATCGAGCCTAGGCCGCGCCATTTCCGCCGATTTTTCCGGCGTGACGAAAATATCGCCCTTCGACTCGCGTCCCAGCTTGGCCTCGGCGCCCGCCAGCGCGTCGGCCCAGCTTTGGCCGCGCCGCCGGCACGAGCAATTCGGATCGAAGCTCTGCCGATATTTCAGCGCGGTGGGCGAGTCCACATAGCGCGCGCCGTTGATCGAGACCGCCTGCTCGATTTCGCCGGAGGCGGGATAGGTGTAGAGGGTCACTTCCGCGTTCGGGCACAGCGCGCGGCACATGTCTTCGAGCCCATCCAGACGCCCGCCGCTCGCCGTATACGAAACCGGGAAGAAGCTGCCGTCGCAGGAGCGCACGCAGACCGCCTTCGATCCCGCGCGCGCCTCGCCGGGATTGGTGTCGGCTGGATTTTCCGGAGTCGTATCGGGGTTCAGCGGTACGGTCTGGACGTCGTTCGACTGGGATCGACCGCCGCCGAACAAGGCGGCGAGAAAGTTCGTCGGCTGCGCCGGCGCGGCGTTGAGGCACTGCGCGTTGTAGCGCGCGATCAATTCGCCGCGCCCGCCCGGGCCGCCGCCGGCGCGGGACTGCAACTCGTCGAAATTGGCGCGCATGCGCCCGATCTGCGCGTTGATCTCGCCGCACTGGGCGGGCGGCGCCGAGCCGAAGAACAGGAACTGCTTGCGGTCGCAGCCGATCGACTTGGCGTAAGCGACGGTGCGGTCGATCTCGGCGCGCTGGCGGTCGGCGGCGGCTTGATACTGTGCGCCCTGGTCGTTGCGCGAGGCGTCGGAAATCGCTTGGCGCAGCCGCGCGCAATCCGCGCTCTGCGGCTCGGCGACGTCGGCCGCGGTCAGCGCGGCGAGGATGGCGACGGCGACGCCGAGGACGACGCGCCGGCCGGTTCTGTCGATCATGCGCTTGGTCATCGCTAGGGTTGAGGACGCTCGTTGCTCGGTCGACGGCGTCCGCCGCGCCGACATCGACCGCGATCGATCGAATGGGCGAAGCTATGACGAGACAAGGAGGCAAGATCATGGCCTCCCGCCGCCGGGTGAATCGCCGAGGCTTTTACGGCGTTTCGCGCGGCGAGGCTAGGGGAGCGCGCGCCGCCCCGCGTCGGTTTGAATTTCCGCGCTCGACCCAAAGCGGACTTGGGTCTATCGCTATGGCGAGCCGCCGGCGCGCGACGCGCGAAGGCGGCTCGGGTTTCGACTCGACGAGACGTGGCGAGACGAAGGGGCGTTGCGCGCCGCTGTGGAGTCCTTGCGCGAGAACGCGTGAGATTTCAATGCAGTATGGAGGGTTTGAACATGCATAAAGCGCTGATCCTGTCGCTGACAGGGCTCGCGTTGACCTTGATCGCAGCGCCAGTCAAGGCTGACGACATCAAGATCGCCGTCGTCGGTCCCATGACCGGCCCGGTCGCGACGATCGGCGAACAGCAGAAGCGCGGCGCGGAAGCCGCGGCCGCCGCGATCAACGACGCCGGCGGGGTCAACGGACGCAAGATCCAGATCGTCGTCGAGGACGACGCCTGCGATCCCAAACAAGCGGTCGCCGTGGCCAATCTCATTGTCGGCCAGCAGATCAAATTCGTCGCCGGCCACGCGTGTTCGGGATCCTCGATTCCCGCGGCGGACGTCTACGCCGACAACGACGTGCTGATGATGAGCCCCGCCTCGTCGAACCCGGCCCTCACGGAAAAAGGGCACCCGACCATCATGCGCCTGTATGGCCGCGACGATGCGCAAGGGGCTTTCATCGCCCCGTGGATCGCCGAGAAATACAAGGGCAAGAAGATCGCGATCCTGCACGACAAGTCCGCCTACGGCAAAGGGCTCGCCACCGTCGTCAAGGACAAGCTGAACGAATTGGGCGTCAAGGAGGTGGACTTCGAGGGCATCAATCCCGGCGAGAAGGATTACAGCGCCATCGTCACCAAACTGAAGAATCTCGGCGCCGAAGTGGTCTACTACGGCGGCTACCATACCGAAGCCGGCCTCATGCTTCGGCAGGCGGCCGACCAGGGCTACAAGCTCAATCTGATCATGGGCGACAGCCTGGCGACGGCTGAATTCTGGGCCATCGCCGGTCCGGCGGGCGAGGGTACGTTGTTCACCTTCCCGACCGACCCGCGTCGCTCGCCGAACGCCGCCAAAGCGCTCGAGCAGTTCAAAGCGCAGAATTACGAGCCGGAGGGATTCACCCTCTTCAGCTACGGCGTCGTTCAGGCGATCGCCGAGGGCATCAAGCGGGCCGGCTCGGACGATCCGGCCAAGGTCGCCAAGGCGCTGGAAGACGGAAAGCCCGTGGAGACCGTCTTGGGCCCCATCAAGTTCGACAGCAAGGGCGACATCCAGGATCCGCGCTACGACATCAACGTCTGGCACGCCGGCAAATACGCGCCGATCGTCGATTAGACGCGTCGAACCCGTACGAGCGCCGCGGTCGCTAAGGCCGCGGCGCTTTCGTTAGCGAGGGCGCGCCTCTAAGCGAGCCGCATCCACTCGGCGAGGGCGCAGGCCAGCGGCCGCTCGACGTGCAGGCGCAGAACGTCGGGGCGCGCATGGCGGTAGGCGAGGCAGGGCAAGCCCGCGAACGCCAGCGCCGCGGACGGCGAGGCGTCGGCGAAATCGAGCGTCGTCGCCTTGGACAGCAGGTCCGCCAATCCAGGCCCCTCGAGATCGAGCACGACGAACGCATCGTCCATGCGGGTGACGGCCGTAGCGGTCTCGGCGTCCCAGCCCTCGGCGAGCGCGATCGCGCGCTCCGAGACGATCAGCGAGCGGTCGCGCGCGACCGCGACGGCGTAGCTTGGTCCGGAGGCGACGCCGGAAAATCCGATCGGCGCGGCGATTCCGGCGAGACGGCCGACGCCGAAGCGCTGGGGGCCGCTCAGCAGCGCTTGCGAAAGACCGGCGACGACCTTGACCTCGACGCCGCGCGCCGCGAAGTGCGCCTGCCCCTCGGCGGGCGCGGGAGACCAGAAACGGCCGCGATCAAGCATGGAGCCGCTCCCCCTTGGGATCGAACGCGCAAGCAGGCGCGATGCGCGCCGGGAAACGCCGTCCGAGGTGCTGCAACGTGATCGTCTCGCCGATCCTTGCCGCGCCACGTTCGATGAGGCCAAGCGCGATCGGTCGGCCGAGCGTCGGGCTCGCATAGCTCGAGGTGACGAAGCCGGCCGAGCGCGGGCGCGGCCCTTCGAGGGCGACGACGTGGGCGCCGCAAGGCAGCGGCTCAGCCCCTTGGGTCGGTTCGAAGCCGACCCATTGGCGCCGATCCGGCGCGACGGCGACCTCGGTGAACAGCGAACGCTTGCCGATGAAGTCGCCGGCGCGCTTTTCGCGCGGGCCGGCGAAGCCGAGATCGTGCGGCATCGTCGTGCCGTCGGTATCCTTGCCGATGACGACATAGCCTTTCTCGGCGCGCAGGATCATCAGCGCCTCGAGACCGATCAGGCCTACGCCGAGATCGCGTCCCGCTTCGATGAGACGGTCGAGCAGGCGTTCGGCGTGCGGCGCGCGCGCGGAGACTTCGTACGAGCGGTCGCCGGTGAAGCTGACGCGCGCCACCCGGGCCGCGTCATTGGCGAAACGGCCCTCGGCCAGCGCCATGTGCGGCAGCGCGGCGTCGGCGAGATCGACGCCGAGGTCGAGCCGCTCGACCAGCTTGCGCGAGAGCGGGCCGCTTACCGTCAGCGTCGCCCATTGCGCGGTGGCGTTGTGGACGAACACGCGGGAGGGGTCGAACTGATCCTGCCGCCAGTCCTCCAATCGGGCGTGGACTCCCGCCACATGCGAGGTCGAACAGGAAACGAGAAAGCGATCCGCGTCGAGACGGGCGACCACTCCGTCGTCGTAGACGACGCCGTTCTCCTGCAGCATCAAGCCGTAGCGGATCCGCCCCGGGCGCAGGGTCGACATCGTCATGTAGCTATTGAAATCGAGGAAGGCGGCGGCGTCCGGGCCCATCACCTCGATCTTGCCGAGCGGCGAGCCGTCGAAGATCGCCGCGGCTTCGCGCGCAATGCGCGTCTCGCGCTCGACCGCGGCGGCTTTCCCGTTCGGCTCGCCGTAGAAGGCGGGGCGTAGCCAGCCGCCGTATTCGTCGAACACGGCGCCGAGCGCCCGATGCCGCGCTTCCAGCGGCAGGCGCCGCACGGGGTTGAGCAATTGGCCCGCCCGCAATCCCGCCAACGCCGGCATCGGCACGGGCGTGAAGGGCGGCCGATAGGTCGTCGTCCCCACCGCGGCGATTTCGCGCCCCGTTGCGAGGCCGAGTGCGGCGACGCCGTTGACGTTGGAGGTCTTGCCCTGGTCGGTCGCCATCCCGAGCGTGGTGTAGCGCTTGAGGTGCTCGACCGAGAGGTAGGATTCGCGGGCGGCGAGGCGCACGTCCTTCAGCGTCACGTCGTTCTGCGGATCGATCCAGGCACGCCCGCCGGCTCTTGCGTCCGGCCAGGCCGGCGCGGCGGCGATCGCGTCTTCGCGGACGTCGAGCGCGCTTCTGGCCGCGCCGTCGCCGCGCAACGCCGCGATCGCGGCGCGACCCTGATCGAGAGCGCCCGCGAGCGAGAAGACCCCGTTGGCGGCGCCGATCACGGTCATTCCGTCCGCCGCGCCGTCGGGAACGAAGGCGAGCAGCCGCTCGTCCCAGCTCAGGCGACCCTTCGCCTGACAATAGAGATGCACGGTCGGCGAGAAGCCGCCGGAGACGAGCAGCGCGTCCGCTTCGATCGTCGCGCCGCTCGCCAGCCGAACCGCCCGGACGGCGCCGCGGCCGTCGGCCCGCGCTACGCGTTCGCCGCGACGCACCTCGATTCCCGCCGCGACGGCCGCCTCCATGCCCCGCGCGCTGTCGCGACTGTCGACGACGGTTACCGCCGCGCCCGCCTCGCGTAGCGCGGCGGCGGCCGCATAGGCGCTGTCGTTGTTGGTCGCGACGGCGACGCGCTCGCCGACCGCCACGCTATATTGCGCGAGATAGGCGAGCCCGGCCTCCGCCGAAAGAATCCCCGGTCGATCGTTCTGATCGAACAGCAGCGGGCGTTCGATCGCGCCGGCGGCGAGGATGATGTGCCGCGGCCGGATGCGCCAAAGCGAGTCGCTGCGACCTGCCGTTCCGCGCTGCAGCGCGCAAACGAGATTGTGATCGTAGACGCCGTAGGCCGTCGTGTTGGGAAGGAATGCGCCGCCCGCCGCTTCGATCGCCGCCACGGCGTCGGCGATCCACGCGTCGGCCGCGACGCCGTCGGGCGCGCCGCCGCGATAGATGAGGCTTCCGCCGGGCGCCGGTCGGTCGTCGACGACCAGGACGCCCATCCCGGCCGCCGCCGCCGCGCGCGCCGCCGCGAGGCCGCTCGGCCCCGCGCCGACGACGAGAACCTCGCAGCGCCGATTGCGCGGCGCGGCCGCGGGCGCGGGCGTCCACTCCGGATCGATGCGTCCGAGGCCGGCCATGGCGCGGATGCGCGGCTCGAACGCCTTCCAGCTCGGCCACATGAAGGTCTTGTAGTAGAAGCCGGACGGCAGGAAGCGCGCGAAAGCGTCGAGGAACGCGTAGCGGTCGCGCTCGGCGTCGGGCGCGGTGTTGACCGATCGCGCCGCGAGGGCGACGCCCTCTTCCAGGAACGTCGTGGTCGCGAGCGCGTTCGGCTCGCGACGACCGTGGCGCACGACGTCGACGATGGCGTTGGGCTCCTCGACCCAATGGCCCCAGACTCCGCGCGGGCGGTGGTATTTGAAGCTGCGGCCGACGATGGCGACGCCGGCGCCCAGCAGCGCCGAGGCGAGCGTGTCGCCGGCGAAGCCGACGTAGGCGCGTCCGTCGAAAGTGAAGGGGATCGGGCGGGCGCGGTCGATCGCGCCGCCGGTCGCGAGGCGGCGGCTCATCGATCGCTCTCCTTGCGCAGCGACACGCCCGCGTACACGGCGTGGGTGACGTTGTCGCGCTCCATGCGGAACATTTCGCCGCAGGTCGCGTGGGTCCAGATTTCCGCGACGCGACCCCTCGGATTGCGTTGGAAATAGAGGTAGCGCGACCAGTCCGCGCTCGGCGTGGCGACGCCGCCCGCAGGGCGAACCTTGCCGGCCTCGCCGAGGTAGCGAAACTCCGTCTCGTCGCGCGTTCCGCAAAATGGGCAGGGAAAGAGTTGCATCGAATGATCGCCCTTTAGTGCGCGATGCCGGAGCCGGCCGCCTCGTCGATCAGCGCGCCGCGCTCGAAGCGGTCGAGATCGAATGGCCGGCTGATCGGATGGTGCTCGCCCTTGGCGAGAAGATGCGCGAGCAGCCAGCCGCCGGCAGGGATGGCCTTGAAGCCGCCGGTGCCCCAGCCGCAATTGAGAAACAGGTTGGGGATCGGCGTCGGCCCGATGAGCGGCGAGCTGTCGGGCACGACATCGACGATTCCGGCCCATTGCCGCATCAGCTTGAGCTGGCCGAAACCTGGGAAGGCTTCGAGAAGACCGGCGACGACGGATTCGTGCGCCGGCGGATTGCCGCGTTGCGCGTAGGACGTGACGCGGTCGATGCCGCCGCCGAACACGAGTTCGCCCTTGTCCGACTGACTGACGTAGGTTCCCGTGCCCAGCGTCAGGACGACGCAGTCCAGCACGGGCTTGACCGGCTCGCTGACCATCGCCTGCAGCGTGTAGACGTGGGTGGGCAATTCGAACCCGGCCTTGGCGGCGAGGGTCGCCGAATGCGACGCGGCGGCGAGCCCGACCCGCCCGGCGCGGATCGTCCCGGCCGCGGTGATCACGCCTGTGCAGACGCCGCCCTCGATCAGAAGCTCCTCGACCGCGCAGTTCTGAATGATGTCGACTCCGAGCGCGTCGGCGGCTCGCGCGTAGCCCCAGGCGACGGCGTCGTGCCGCGCCGTGCCGCCGCGGCGTTGCCAGACGCCGCCGAATACGGGATAGCGGGCTTGTGGATCGAAGTTCAGCGCCGGCGCGACGCGCCGCACGTCTTCGCGACCGAACAGTTCGGCGTCGACGCCGTTGATCTGCATGGCGTTGGCGAGACGCGCGCTGATCTCCATCTCCGCGTCGGAATGCGCGACGTTGACGATGCCGCGTTGGGACAGCATCACGTTGTAGTTGAGGTCGCGGCTCAAGCCCTCGTAGAGACGCAGCGCGAGATCGTAGAGCGCCACGCTCTCGGGATAGAAATAGTTCGAGCGCACCACCGTGGTGTTGCGGCCAGTGTTGCCGCCGCCCAGCCAGCCCTTCTCCAGCACCGCGATCCGGCTGACGCCATGCAGCTTGGCGAGATAATAGGCGGTCGCGAGCCCGTGTCCGCCGCCGCCGACGATCACGACGTCGTAAGCCGGCTGCGGCCGAGGATGGCGCCACACCGGTCGCCAGCCGGTATGGCCGCGCAAGCCTTCGACGGCCAAGGAGAGGGCGGAATAGCGCTTCGACATCGTCCCTCGCGGATTCGCCAATTTGCGCGCCGTCTCGCGGCGCGCCGGCGACGCTGTCGCCGATCCACGGATCGGCCGATTCGAGAGATTCCCGTCCTCGCAGGCCAAGACCTGCATAACAACATAGCGGGATATGGCAAGGGCTCAAGCGCCGCGCATGTCTCAGGCGCGCCTCTGCGCGTCGCTTCGCGCATGCCGGCGCTGCAAATCGGCTAGGAATGGCGGATGTTCGCCGCACAATGGAGCGCTCTGGCCTTCGAGCCGCCGTCCGCTCGGCTACTGCGCTTTCGCGCGCATGCTTTCCAATTGACGCGCCGCGAGTCGACGCAGACTGCCGCCGCGCATGGCGGTGGCCCGCTCGAGCGATTCCCCGACGAGACTCGCGCTGAGCGCGTGGCTGACGAGGTTCAGCGCGATAGGACCCGCGCCCGCATTGTCCTTGTCGACGGCGGTCGGTTCGCCGGCGCGAAAATCGGCTACGCTCTTCTCGAGCGATTCCATGATCGGCGCGAGCTGGTCCGCTTGCCCCGTCGCGGAAAGCCAGGCGATCAGCCTCCCGTAACCGCCGCGCGCCAGCCCGTCGAACACCAGATCGACGACCGCGTCGGCGCCGACTTCGCCCTTGCGCATGCGCGCCACCAGCGACCGAGCTTCAAGTCCGACGCTTTCCGCCATGGCGGCGATCAGCGCGCAATGCAGCGCGGCCCGGGTGCCGAAATGATGGGTGATGTTTCCATGCGTCATCCCGACCGCCTTCGCCACCGCCTGAAGCGTCACCGCCGTCGGCCCTTTTTCGACCAGCAGGGCTTTGGCGGCTTCGATGGCGACGCGCCGCGAAACCTCCGGCGTGCGGCGCACGCGCCGCTTGCGAGCGCTCGTCGATCTGCGATCGTCGCGGTTGGCGATCGACCTGTCGTCGTCTTCAATATTTGCTGACATCGGGAGCCTGTGGGCGCTTCGCCTTCCCGGCGACCCTATCCACGAGGTTTCCCGCGAACAAGCGTCCGGCTTGGACGGCGCTCCGTCGTCGCCTCGAAAAACAAGTTCCTCTCTTTGAACCTCCAGCCTCCTCGGCGCGACCAACGGATGTGAGGCCGGCGCGACCTTCCAGCCGACCGAGTGAAGCGAGGAGCCGTTCCGGCTCGCCGACAACCCCCTGAGGAGACCTCCCATGCGTGCATCTGTGAAGACGTCGATCGCCGTTTCCCTCGCCGCGCTGACGCTCGTCGCCGGCCTGGCCGCCTCGGCCACCCCCGCCGCCGCCAAGCCGTGGTGGCCGCATCATCATGGTTGGGGCCCCGGTCTGGGCATTGGGATCGGCCTGGGC
>Ga0187848_10003973_pt1 | contig 10519 bp, 8 predicted proteins | sample June2016WEW_4_40_FD_132424 | JGI IMG/M metagenome (GOLD analysis project Ga0187848, IMG submission 132424) | Peatland microbial communities from SPRUCE experiment site at the Marcell Experimental Forest, Minnesota, USA - June2016WEW_4_40 | ecosystem: Environmental > Terrestrial > Soil > Wetlands... | reverse complement strand
GCCCGCGAGCGGAAAGACCTCCAGGCGCGCCTCGAGGTTCTTCAGCTTTCCCTCGGCGCGCAGCCGCGTCAGCCGGCCATTTTCCAGCGTCGCCACGCCCGCCGAATCATAGCCGCGATATTCGAGCCGCTTCAGGGCGGCGAGGATGTCCCCCGCCACCGGCTTGCCGCCCAGAATCCCTACGATCCCACACATCGTTCCGTCCGATTTCCCAGCCCCGAATCCAATTCCGGCAAGCGTTAGGCCATTGCAGGGTCGCCGTTCAAGTCACGTTGGATGACCGGATGTGAAGCGGGACGGAAAAGCCGGGCGTTCGGCGCCTCGGAGCGCCAACCCATTGCGCAAGGCGTCCGCCACGTCGCGAATCTGCGCTTCGCGCGACCAAATCCGGCGGCTCGGTTCAACCATCGGCTGTCGCTGCGAGCGCTTCGTCAAAAGACGCCGTTCCAGAGCAACGCATAGATGATCAGACCCAAAATCATCAAAAGAGTCCCGATCACCGCTTCTTGACTGATACGCATCGCCGCCCCTCCAAGGCCCCGCCTCTGCAATCGGCCGCGCCGGACCTCGCCGCCACTGCGGCGGCCACGCCATCGTCGCAAAGGCACAATCAAACGATGCGACGCCGTCACCACAGATTCCGACCCTGCGAGCCCGTCAAGGCCCCCAGCCGCGGCGCGGCGCCGCAGGGGTCGGGAGACGCGCATCCGAGGCGGCGGGCGGCGGCCGCGTCCCCGACGCTTCCTCACAGAAGGTAAAGAGCCGCTCCAAGAGGCAAGACGGCGCACGCCGTCCCCGATCCCGCCGCATCGGTCAACCCGAGTTCGCGGGCCCGCGAACCGCTGACGTCCCTACCCCTTCTTCTTCCTCGCCCGAAACGCCTTCGCCCAGCCGGGCTTCACAAACTGATGGCCGCGCGCGACGGCGAGGGCGTCGGGTTCGACGTCCTTGGTCACGACCGAGCCCGAGCCGACGTAGGCTCCGTCCCCTATCGTTACCGGGGCGACCAGCGCCGAATTGGAGCCGATGAAGGCGCCGGCGCCGATGTCGGTGCGGTATTTCGAGAAGCCGTCGTAATTGCAGGTGATCGTTCCCGCGCCGACGTTGGCGCCGGCGCCGACGCGCGCGTCGCCGATGTAGCTCAAGTGATTGACCTTGGCGCCCGCCTCGAGGGTCGACGCCTTCACCTCGACGAAGTTGCCGACCTTGGCTTTGGCTTGGACGTCCGCCCCGGGGCGCAGGCGCGCGTAGGGGCCGATCGAGGCGAGCGCGGCGACGTGGGCGCCCTCGAGATGGGAGAAGGCGTGGATCACGGCGCCGTCGTCGATGATCACGCCCTTGCCGATGACGACGTGCGGCTCGATCGTGACGTCGCGGCCGATCTTGGCGTCCATCGACAGGAACACCGTCTCCGGCGCGATCAGGGTCGCGCCCTCGATCATCGCGCGCTCGCGCAAGCGGCGCTGCATCGCGGCCTCGGCGGTTGCGAGCTGGACACGATCGTTGACGCCCATGACTTCCTCTTCGCTCGCGATCCGCGCCTCGGCGCGAACGTCGCGCGCCCGCGCGATCTCGACGAGATCGGTCAAATAGAACTCGTGTTGCGCGTTGTCGCAGCCGATCGTCTCGAGCATGGCGAGCGCCTCGGCGCCCGCGAACGCCATCGGGCCGGCGTTGCAGCGGGAAATCGCCCGCTCCTGCGGGCTCGCGTCCTTGTGCTCGCGAATGGCGACGAGGCGGCCCTCGCTTTCGATCAGCCGGCCGTAGCCGGTCGGATCGGCCGCCGCGAAGCCGAGCACGACGAGCCCTGCGCCCGCGGCGAGCCCGTCCCGTAAGGCGGCGAGGGTTTGCGCGGAGATCAGCGGAATGTCGGCGTAAGTGACCAGGATGTCGTCGAAGCCGCGTGCGATCGCCGCGCGCGCCGCGAGCGTCGCATGGGCGGTGCCCTTGCGCTCGTTCTGGACGAAAATTTCCGCGCGAGGGGCGCATTTGAGCGCTTCGGCGGCGACGTCGTCGCGATCGGGGCCGACGACGACCGCAATCTGCTGCGCGCCGGCGCCGACGAGCGCGTCGAGCGCATGGGCGATCATGGCGCGCCCGGCGATCTCGTGCAGCGCCTTGGGGCGCGCCGAGCGCATCCGCACCCCCTCGCCCGCCGCCAGCGCGATGCCGAGACAGGAGCGGCGCGGCGGCGTTGCGGTCGAATGCGGCGCCTTCATCGGCCCCTCCTCTTCAAGCGTTTGCGCTGACTCCGGCGTCCGCGACGGCGGCGGCGGAGCTTTGCTCGCCATGCGCTTATCAGGCTTTCGTAAATCAGTCGAAAAAGCGGCTCGCGGCGGCGGCGGAATAGGCTATAGAAGGGGCGCTGCGCGCCACGAATTCTGCGCTGACTAAGCGCACGAATGGCGTTAAGCGATTGATATCGAATGTTGTTCTACGAGGCAAAGCGCCCGCTCGCCGGCAGACTCGCCAGGCGCGCCGGACGCTATGGGAAGCGCGAACGAAGAGCGTCATGGCAAGCAGCCCGAGACGGGATTTCCTAAAGTTGGCCCTCGGCGGCGCGCTTGCGGCCGCGGGCGCCGCGCTCGAAAGCGCGAGCGTGAGCGCCGAACCGCTGGGGCCGCCGAGCTCGTTCACGCCCGACGCGGTGCTGGACATGGCGCGCGCGCTCGCCAAGTCGCCCTTCAAGGCGCCCAAATCGACACTGCCCGACGTGTTTTCGAATCTCAATTTCGAGCAATATTCCGCAATTCGTCGCAGTCCCGGCTCGGCGGTGTGGAGCGACCAAAAATTCGGCTTCGCGCTCGAACCGCTGCACCGCGGCTTCATTTTCGCGACGCCGATGCAACTCGCGATCGTCGAAAACGGTCAGGCGCAGCGCCTGATCTACGATCGCGCCGCTTACGACTTCGGCAAACTGCAACCGCCGGCGGATCTGCCCGACCTTGGCTTTTCCGGCGTGCGCGTGCTCAAGGCGGCCGCCGGCGACGGCTGGCGGGATCTCGCGATCTTCCAGGGTGCGACATTCTTTCGCAGCCTCGCGCGCGGCCAGAGTTACGGCGTCAACGCGCGCGGCCTGTCGATCCGCACCGGCGACGACCAGGGCGAGGAGTTTCCGCTGTTCCGCTCGCTGTGGATCGAAAAACCGAGCCCCGCCTCGGACACGCTGATCATTCACGCGTTACTCGATTCGGCGAGCCTGACCGGAGCGTTCCACTTCACTCTGCGCCCCGGCGAGGCCACGATCATCGACACCGAACTGACGCTGGTGGCGCGCGTCGCCGTTGACCATCTCGGCCTCGGCGCGATGACGGCCACCTATCTCTTCGGCGCGCTCGATCATCGCCGCCCTGACGACGTGCGCCCGAACGTCTACGACGTCGGCGGATTGCAGATCCTCACCGGCGCCGGCGAATGGCTTTGGCGCCCGATCGCCAGTCGCGACACCTTGCAGATTTCCGCGTTCGGCGACATGAATCCGCGCGGCTTCGGCCTCCTTCAGCGCACGCGCGTCCTGGACGCCTTCGATGACGACGACGCCCATTGGGAAATGCGTCCCTCGCTGTGGATCGAGCCGATCGGCGACTGGGGCGAGGGGGAAGTGATTCTGCTCGAAATCCCCTCCGATTCCGAAAACAACGACAGCGTCATTGCGCAGTGGCGGCCGAAGGCGGGACTCGTCGAGGGCGCGACGGTCTCGTTTGCTTATCGCCAGTTCTGGTGCTGGACGCCGCCGGCGCGCCCCAACTTGGCGACCGTGGCGAGTTCGCGCGCCGGCAAGATCGGCAAGCGGCGCCGGTTCATCGTCGAATTCGTTTCCGATCTCTTCGCCGATCCGCAGAAGGCGGCCGAGGCCAGCGCTTCGATCGAGGCCTCGCCTGGACAGATCGTCGCGACCCGCCTCTACCCATACAAGGAAAGGCGCTCGATTCGAGTCGTATTCGACCTCGATCCCGGTTCGGACTCCTATTCGGAGTTGCGCCTCGTGCTCAAGGCGGCCGATCAACCCGTCAGCGAGACATGGCTTTATCGATGGACAGCTTGACGACGCCTGCCCTCGCGGCGCCGGCGACGCCGCGCGAAGCGCCTCTGGCGATGCCGGCGCAATCGCTGCGGCGATTCGGTCGCGCCGAAGGGCGTGCATGGACGGCGCCGCAACTCGCCCGGACGCCATGGCTGACGCGGCTGTTCATTTTCGGCGGCGCGTTTGCGCTCACGTTCTACGGCGCACGCGAAATGTACGGGGTGGTCGAAGTCGGCGTGGTGACGCCACTCGAGTGGGCGCTGGTCGTGCTCTTCGTCCTCACGTTCTCCTGGATCGCGCTCGCTTTCACTTCGGGCGTGTTCGGCTTCGCCTGGCTGATGGTCGGGGCGCCGCGCCCGGGTCCCCTGCCCCGGCGCCTGGAGACGAAGACGGCGATCGTGATGCCGATCTACAACGAGGCGCCCTCTCGGGTCTTCTCCGCGGTGCAGGCGATCTACGAAGACGTCGCGGCGACCGGCCTCGGCGACGCCTTCGATTATTTCTTCCTTTCCGACACCACCGATCCGAACATTTGGATCGCCGAGGAGCGCGCGCTGGTGGCGATGCGCGAGCGCTTGCCCGGCGCCCGGATCTATTACCGCCATCGTCGCAAGAACGTCAGCCGCAAAGCCGGCAATATCGCCGATTTCGTCATGCGCTGGGGCGCAGCCTATCCGCAGATGGTGGTTCTCGACGCCGACAGCGTGATGTCCGCCGACGCGATCGTGCGGCTCGCCGCGACGATGGAGGCCGATCCCGACGCCGGGATCATTCAGAGTCTGCCGCTGATCGTGAACCGCAACACGCTGTTCGCCAGACTGCAGCAGTTCGCGGCGCGGATCGCCGGCCCGATCCTCGCTGCGGGCCTTGCCGCCTGGATGGGACGCGACGGCAATTACTGGGGCCACAACGCGATCATCCGCACCCGCGCCTTCGCCGACCATTGCGGCCTACCTGACCTCGCGGGACGCCCGCCTTTCGGCGGCCACATCCTCAGCCACGATTTCGTCGAGGCGGCGCTGATGCGCCGCGCCGGCTACGCCGTCTACATGCTGCCGACGCTCGGCGGCTCGTTCGAGGAAAGCCCGCCGTCGCTGATCGATCTGGCCGCGCGCGACCGCCGCTGGTGCCAGGGCAATCTGCAGCACATCCGCATCGTCGGGAGCAAAGGCTTCGTCCTGCCGACCCGCCAACATTTCCTCACCGGAATCATGGGCTATCTCGCCTCGCCGCTGTGGATGGCGCAGTTGCTCATCGGCATCGTGCTGGTGCTGCAATCGAAATACATTCGCCCGGAATATTTCACCGCCGATTTCTCGCTTTTCCCCGCTTGGCCGCGTTTCGACTACGAGCGCGCGTTGCGTCTGTTCGAATTGACGATCGCGGTGCTGCTCGCGCCCAAGATCCTCGGCATGATCGCCGCGCTGTTGGACGGGCCGACGCGACGCGGCTGCGGCGGAGCGATCCGGCTCGTGCTGTCGACGTTGATCGAGATCCTGGTTTCCGCCGCGCTGGCGCCGATCATGATGCTGATCCAATCGGGCTCGGTGCTCCAGATCGTGTCGGGGCGCGACACCGGCTGGAACCCGCAACGGCGCGACGACGGCTCGATTCCCTTGTCCAGCATCGTGCGCCGCCATCGCGCCCACACCGCGCTCGGGCTCGTCACTCTGTTCGCCGCCGGTCTGATTTCGCCCTCGCTCGTCATCTGGATGTCGCCGACGATCGCCGGCCTGATCTTTTCGATTCCGCTGTCCTGGGCGAGCGGTCAGCTGTGGATCGGCGCCGGATTGCGCCGCCTCGGGCTGCTGACGACGCCCGAAGAGACCCGCACGCCGCCGATCGTCGCGCGGGCCAACGCGCTGACCGATGAACTCGCCCGCACCGGTCACGACGACGACGACGGCCTGCGCGCTATCGCCGGCGACGCCGCTTTTCGCCAATACCACGAAATGTTCCTGCCCGACGCAAGCCGTCATCGGCGCGGCGAGATCGACGTCGACGAAGCGGTGGCGACCGCCAAGCTCAACGACGCGCGCTCGGTCGAGGAAGCGTGCGCCTGGCTCAAACCCAGGGAACAGCTCGCCGTGCTCAACGATCGCGCGCTGATCGCGCTACTCGCGCGTCTTCCCGCCCGCGCCGAACCGCTCAGCGAGCCGGATGTCGGCGCGGCGAAGTCGCTTCATCCGGCGCCCGCGCTTCCGAATGCGGGCGATCACGGCGCCTGACGGCGCCGCCAAGGACGGTCGAACAGCGGAAACGCCAGCAGACCCGCGACGAAACCGCCGACATGGGCGATCCAGGCGACGGGCGCCGGCGAGGCGCCGATCGCTTGCGCGCTGACGCCGAACACGAAATTGAGCGCCATCCAGATCAAGATGAAGATGACAGCGCGGCGTTGGCGCAACAATTCGCGCAGTCTCGGCGCAGGCCGCTCGTCGCCGGCCTCGATCGCCGGCCGAGAGAAATCCTGCGGATCGCCCAGCGGAGCGCCGGGCTGAAACATGAAGCGCGCCACTGCGGCCATCAACCCGGAATCTGCCGCCGAGGCGCCAATCAGCGGCGAAGAATCCATCGGGTCGACCGCCCAATGGGCGAGCGCGCCCGCCACCGCGGTCAGCGCGAAGAACGCGAGAAACCGGAACCAACCGAAGCGGCGCGCGATCGGCGGCCCGAAGGCGATCAGCCAAATCGAATTGAGCAGGACATGGCTCCACGAGCCATGCAGCAAGGCGTACGTCAGGAGCGTCCAGACGCCGCCTGCCGGCGCGTTAAAGTAGCGCAGAGCCCTTGCTTGTTCGAGCGCGCTCAGGTCAGCGTTGGCGCGCGATATCAGCGCGCCGAGTCGATCTGGCCAGATCCAAATTGTCAGGCGTCCGGGCACGAACGCAAGATCGCGAATGGCGGCGTTGTACGCCGGATCGCCCAACTGCGTCAGGACGGCGTGAATTCCCAGCAGCGCCGCAACGAGGACGACGATCACCAGCGGCACGAAGAACATCGGCTCGCGCTGTTTGGCGCCGTCGGCGTTGGGGGAATCGGTCATCGACGGCAAGCTCGCGCGCAAGGGCGCCGTTTGGTTAGCATTATCGCGCAAGTCTGGCGACGCGAAAGCGCGCCGCCGGAGCGAAAGCCACAAATGAAAAGGGAGAGCCCGGAGCCCGGCTCTCCCTGAACCTTTCGACTTTCCCTCGACTCCGTCGCAACGTGGGAGGAGCGGCCCGCCGCGCGACCTGAGCTTTTCCGATTCTGAGCGCTGCGCTGGAGCCGCCGCGGCCAGTTCGTCTTTCTCGTCAACGCCGACACTATGCCTGGAGCGCCGTTCTGAAGCAACGCGCACCTTAGCTTATTGTTAACGGCGGGCGCGGCCCCGCCCCTGGGCGCGAGTTCTCGCCTGGCACGCGGCCTGCACATTCAAGCGCGGTTCGTCGAGGAACGGCCGCAGACGTGCCGTTTTCGGACAGGCGCCGCGGCGAGCCGGAAGGGTCCCGCCGTGAAACTCGCCGTCAGCCGACAGCTTTATGCTTATTGGAACGAATTGCGCCGCGCGCGCAGCGCTCCCGAGCGCAACGATGTCGAACCAGGGGCCATTCGCGGCATTCTCGCCGACACGTTCATCGTCGAGTTCGATGCGCTGCGCCTGTTTCCGATGCGCGTCGTCGGCACCCGGACCAACGCGCTCTTCCTCAAGGAATTGCGCGGAACGCCGTTCCTGGAGCTCTGGCGCGAGCAGGACCGGGACGAGATTCGCGCAATCCTCGCCAACGTCGCCGACGAGGCCCAGCCGTTCTTGATCGGCGCGGCCGGAAGGCCGCGGGGCTTCGCGCCCGTCGACCTCGAAATCTTGCTGCTGCCGCTTCGCCACCACGGCGACACGCACGCGCGTGTCTTGGGGTGCTGCGCGCCCAACGCCTCGCCGCACTGGCTCGGCCTCATCGGCGTCGAATCCCTGGCGCTGCTGACGCTGCGCGCGCTCGATCCGCGTGAGCGCGTCGACGCGCCGCTTCCGGGATTCGCCGGACCGCAAGATTTCGGACGCGCGTCGCGCCCCTCGCGTCGCGGACATCTATTTCATTATTCGCCGAGCCGCTGACGCGCTCGAAACGCCCACGATTCGTCTTCGGGTAATCGTCCGTTAACCGCGCCCGCATTACAATTGTTTGGTTGCATCGTCAGGCTACTGACGCGCATTTGGTGTGGGCGCTTCTTCATGGACGATTTGGCGGAAACTGGGAGTACGCCGGCGTGAGAACGGCCGCAGCCTTCGCGATCGACGCGGGCCGTCACGAACGACGGCGCCATCAGCGCGTCAAAGTGCGCTTGACCGGCCAATTCATGCGCCAAGACCGGTGCGAATTCCCCTGCGCGACGATCGACATGTCGCCCGGCGGCATCGCCTTCGAGGCGGAAGCGAGCGGCGAGATCGGCGAGCGAATCATCGCCTATCTCAACCAGATCGGCCGCGTCGAGGGAACGGTGGCGCGTCACTTCTACGGCGGCTTCGCGATCCAAATGAAACTGCCGCCGCTCAAGCGCGAAAAGCTTGCCGATCAGCTCACTTGGCTCGCGAATCGCCAGGTCCTCGGCATGCCCGAGGATCGGCGCCACGAACGCATCGAGCCGCGCAACCGCAACACCATTTTGACGCTGCCGGGCGGGCGCCAGCAACTCGTGCGCATCATTGACGTTTCGCGTTCCGGAGCGGCGCTCGCCGTCGACGCGACGCCGGCGATCGGCACGCCGCTCACGGTGGGATCGAGGCCGGCGCAAGTCGTCCGGCATTTCAACGGCGGCTTCGCGGTCGAGTTCAACCGCGTGATCCCGGCCGAGATGTTCGACGACGACATCAGGCTTTGATCGACGCTGCGCCGACCGCGCGCGCGCCGAAGCCGGACCGGAGCGTAACGTTCTCTTGACCGTGACGACAAAGCACGTGCGAAAAAGCGCGCCCTAGTCGGCCCCATTAACCTTGTCCGCCGCGGCGCGGGGCTTCGAGAGCGAGACCTCGTCCGCGCCCCGAACGCGCCAGATCGGCGAAATCCCGGCGCTTTCCCCGGTCCGCCGCCTTTAAGCGTGGGACCGGGTCTTGCCCGCCGCGGCGTGCGCAAATCTGAATCGCGTTCGCTAGAATTGTCCGCTTTTCTTTCGATCGGCGGCAAAACAGCGTCGCTATCGTCGTCCTCGTTGAGCGATCGGGGACGACGATGATTTCGGGGGTTGTCAAGACTTGCGTGACGGCGGCGGCGCTCGCGGGCGCGCTCCTTGCGCTTCAAGCGACGCCCTCCGCCAGCGCTCTCGACGCGGCCACCTACGCGTCAGTCGGCGCGCAAACGAGCGTGCCTTGGGGCTGGGTCGACTTCTGCCAGCGTTACCAAGGCGAATGCGACGGCGGCCCCGCGGCGGCGCTCGACGTCAACCTGTCGGCGAAGGCGATTAAGGAAATCGCGCGCGTCAACCGCTGGGTCAACGCGCACGTCGAAGCCGAGACCGATATGGACCATTGGGGACTCGCCGACCGTTGGGATTACCCGATCGACGGCAAGGGCGACTGTGAAGACTACGCGCTGCTGAAGCGCAAGATGCTGATCGAACTCGGTTTCCCGCGTCAGGCATTGTTGATGACGGTCGTCAAGGACGGCGACGAGGAAGGCCACGCCATCCTCACCGTCAAGACCAACAAGGGCGAGTTCGTGCTCGACAATCTCAACGACCAGATGACGCCCTGGAACGCGACCGGCTATCGCTTCGTCAAGCGCCAGAGCCAGGAAGACCCGAATGTCTGGCTGACCATCGGCGCGCCGATGACGGCGCGCCTGTAGCGCCGCGCGAAGGCAAAGCTTCGAAGCTGAACCCGTCCCCCGGTTCCGCTTCGCCCTGAGGCCGGCCTTGCCCCAAAGGCCGGCCTCCTTTTTAGCCGATCGGGACGAGCCCGGCCGCGAAGCGCCGCCAATTTTCGACGTAGTGGGCGGCCGAAAGCCGCAAGGCCGCGAGGGTGGCCTCGTCGAGCGTGCGCGTGGCCTTTGCCGGCGCGCCGACGATCAACGAATTATCGGGAAACTCCTTGCCCTCGGTGACGAGCGCGCGTGCGCCGACGAGGCAGCCCCGGCCGATCTTCGCGCCGTTGAGGATCACCGCGCCCATGCCGACGAGCGCGCCGGCGCCGATCGCGCAGCCGTGCAGAATCGCGCCGTGGCCGATCGTGCAATCTTCGCCGATATCGAGGGGAAAACCCATGTCGGTGTGAAGCGTCGCGCCTTCCTGGATATTGGTGCGCGCGCCGACGGAGATGCGCTCGTTGTCACCGCGCAGGGTGGCGGCGAACCACACGCCGCAATCCTCTCCCAGCACGATGTCGCCGATGACGCAGGCGGTGGGCGCGATCCAGAACCGACCCGCGGCGGGCAACACGGGTCGGCGTTCGTCGAGGGCGTAGATGGGCATCGCAGCGGGCTCCGGCGGCAAAGAGCCCGCATATAGCGCAGCGCGCGCGGATGG
>Ga0187848_10003971_pt1 | contig 10521 bp, 7 predicted proteins | sample June2016WEW_4_40_FD_132424 | JGI IMG/M metagenome (GOLD analysis project Ga0187848, IMG submission 132424) | Peatland microbial communities from SPRUCE experiment site at the Marcell Experimental Forest, Minnesota, USA - June2016WEW_4_40 | ecosystem: Environmental > Terrestrial > Soil > Wetlands... | reverse complement strand
AACCACGAGGCCTTGCCGCCCTCGCCCCATTGCTCGCGAAGCTGTCCTTCGGACTGATAGAGCATCACGAGGGTGATGCCATATTTGCGGCCGGCGTCGCGGGCGCGGGCGAGCGAGGACATGAAACCGAGGCGCGCGACCTCGTCGAGGAGGAAAACGACGCGGCCGCCTGGCAATCGCCCGTCCGCCTCGTACACGGCGTTGAGCAGGGCGCCGACGACGACGCGGGCGAGCGCCGGCGTCGCCTCCAGCGCCTTCATCGGGATGTTGATGAAGAGGTCGATCTTTCCCGCGATGAGATCGGCAGTACGAAAGCTGTTGCCGGAGACCAGGGCGGCGTAGCTGGGGTTGGCGAGCCATTCCGTTTGCTCGCTCATGTTGCCGTAGACGCCGGAGAAGGTCTCGGCGACGAGGCTCTTGAGCTGCCCGGCGAGATGACGCGCGCGAGAAGAGGCGGAATGCTCGAAGACCCGCGTGAGTTCGGCACGCATGGCGTCTTCGGGGAACGCCATCCGCGCCGCCAATGTCTTCAGCGTTCGCTGTTCCGTCTTGAGGTCGGTATCGAAGACGATATCGGAAAGCAGCGCCTCGACCATCGCCTTGCCGCGTCCTTCGAAGAACGCCTTGCCGGCATTGGCCGACGCGCTGGACGCCGCGGGCTTCTCGCCGCAGATCCAATCGACGACGGCGCGAATGTCGCCATGGATCATTGGTGACGCCGGGTCGAGCCAGTCGAGCGCGTTGAAGGCGCCGCTCAATTTGGCGGGATCGATCGAGATGACGCGCCGCCCCATGGCGGTGCGCGCCGTCGTCAGCATCGGCGCGAGCTCGGAGGAGGGATCGAGCGTGACGATGGGGCCACGATAGGTCAGGAGCGTGGGCACGCAGGTCGAGACGGTCTTATAGGAACCGGAGCCGGCGAAGACGAGGCCGTGCGTGCCGCCCCAGTCGAGATCGAAGACGAGCAGGGGCGCTTTGCCGCCCTTGCCCCAGGTCGCGCGGTTGCGAGGATCGAAGGCGGAGCGGGCGCCAGTATCCTCGTCGACGCGATAGGCTTCGCCGACGACGACGCCTCCCCGAGATTGCGGACCGGAGGCGGCGTTGAACAGCGCGGTCGCTTCCTTCATCGGCATCCAGTCGGCATGACCGAACGTGTCGGTTCTCGCGCGCTCGATCGGTTTGAAATCGGTCCCGCGAAGCGGCCCCCCTAGGAGAACGCGGCCGCCGAGGCCGGTCGCGAGCATCCCGAGCCCCGAGGCCAAGCCGACGTTGAGATGGGCGACGCGCAGAATGTCGAGCCAAGGCGTGCTTGGCCTGAGGCTGACGAGGTAGCGGGCCTCCGGCCAACCTGTCAGGAGCGCCGCGCAGGCCATTCCCGCCACTGCGGCGAAAGCGGTCAAGGGACGGACGACGCCGTTTCGGCGCAGCACGAGCGCAATCGCCATCACGAGCGCGGGACCGAGCAAGGAGACCGACGGCCAGGCGGAATAGGCGAGGCGGTAGGCCGGATCGCTCGGCTGCATCGACAGGAGAAGCGAGCGCCAGAGAGTATCGGCGAGCCCCCATGCGGGATACCACACAAGGAGGGGCAGCAGGGCGATTAGGACGCGCAGCGACGTGCGATAGAGATCGTGGACGACCGTGTTGAGCAGCATAACGGAGCGTCAGCTCGCGCCGGCCGTCTTTTCCCGTGACTTGTCCTTGTGCGTCTCCTCCAGCGGGCGCACGCGGCGCAGGGCGCCGTCATGTTCGCGCGCGAGTTCGGCAATCTCGCCGTGCTCGGCCAGACCCTCCCAATGCTGCAGCACCTTGTTCCAGCGTAAGCCCGCGCCGCGCAGGCGCGTCGTGAACGGCGTCGGCAGCGTTGTGGCGAAGGTGACGATCACCGGCTCCTTGTTCGCGTCGCGCGCCTTGGCCTCGCGATCGAACACCTGGCCGCCGGCCTTGCTCCATTGTGCGACCTGAGCCGAGTCCTTGGCGGGCGCGCCAAGCGACAAGAGCGCGCCGTAGAGGGCGTTGGCGTCGAGGTCGATGAGGCCCGCCTTTTCAATAAGACCCCCCGCTTCGATTAAACGGCGGGTGCGCTGTTTGCGTTCGTCAGTCTTGATCTTGGCTTCCTGCTCGGCGATGCGCGCCTTCTGCTGGTCCAGGCGGGTCATTCGTTCAGCAAGTGATGTCCGCGCCATGGGGGGCCTCAATGAGTTTGACGAAAACGCTTAGGAAGTGATGGCTCCCTATGCCTCGGGGAACCGCCGAGGGCAACCCAAATTTCGCTTTCGCCGAGGAGACGACGACCGCGCGAGCGCGCGCCGTGGAATCCGATCAGCTCCTGCAATGCTGTTCAAGTGAGCCTTGCGCCAAAGGCGATAGGCAGCGGAGAGGGTCGGTTCTGATGGCACTTGCGATTAAAGGACGTGGGATGCGAGTTCTCGTCGGCGCAAAGGGTATTCGGGACCGTCGGCCAACTTGACTTCACAGCGCGCTCTCCCTCGACCGGTGTTTGCATCAGATGTGTCATTGCGTCGCATCGGGTGCTGGCCAGGATCGTGCGGTCGCTTGCGGACGAGCCCAACGACGGAGCGCCTCGACGACGTGGCGTTCTAAATGGCGATCGCCCTTGGTCAGACGGTTGGATGTGCGCTGGCCGAGTGACTGCGAAGCGGGTTCGAAACGGATGTGCAGACGCAATATGCATTCAAGAGAATGCGGCTTGCGATGGGGTAGCGAAGCAGATATGGCTGAGGAATGGCCATCGCCTTTGCTCGCGCCAGATACATCTCTCGCGCCAGCGGCGGCAGCGCCGTGCGATCGGCCGCCTACAACGGCCGCGACGCCATCGAGGCGCAACGCACGGGCGAGGTGTTCTATTTCAAGCATCGCGACGCGCCGGAGCACCACGAGGTGCTTTTGCCCGAGGGCGCGTCAGTTGACTTGGCGACAAGCGAGGCTCTTTGGAACGCAGCGGAGGCGGCGGAGCGGCGCAAGGACGCTCAGGTGGCGCGCGAGATCGTTCTTGCCCTCCCTGCCAATCACGAGCTTGGCCATGACGATCGGGTCGAACTGACGCGCTCCTTTGCGATGGAGCATTTCGTCTCCAAGGGCCTCGCGGTTCAGATCGACGTTCATTCGCCTCATGGGGCGGAGGAGACGAGCGAGCGCGCGAATTTCCATGCACATCTCTTGATCACCACGCGTCGCGTCGAGGGGGAGGGGTTAGCGGCGAAGAAGGCGCGGGATCTCGATCCTACGGTGCGCATGGGCAAGGGGCGGGCTGTCGTTTCGGAGGCCGAGGCGTGGGGGGCGACCTGGCGCGATCACCAGAACAAATATTTCGCCGAGCATGGGCTCGACATCCGCGTCGACGTGACGAGCGCGGTTCCCCAGGAGCATATCGGGCCGGTGCGCATGCGGGCGCCGGAGGCGGCGGCGAACGCTCGGGCCGAGGAAATCAAACGGGCCAACGAGCTGGCGGCGCGGGATCCAGAACAGGTGCTGGGCGTGCTCACGCGGAACAACGCGACGTTCACCAAACGGGACGTCGATCGGCACTTGGAGAAACATATACCCGACGACGCCGAGCGGGCTGAGGTTCGCGCCAAGGTGCTGGGCTCGGGGGACGTGCTTGGCTTGCACGATCGCGAAACGGGGGAGAGCGCGGAGCGGTTTACGACGCGTAGCGTGCGGAGCCAAGAGCGCGAAGCGCTGGGCGACGGCGCCCGCGTCGCGACCGGTCGGCATCGCGACGTCGGCGCGGGCGCGCGGGAGGCGGCGGCGTCATCCCGGTCGCTACGGCCTGATCAGCGCGTGGCCTTCGAACACGCGACAGGACGGGGTGGCCTCAAGGTCGTCGAGGGCCGCGCCGGAACGGGGAAGAGCTTTACGCTCGGCGCGATCCGCGACGCGCACCAAGCCGCTGGCTACAGCGTCGTCGGTCTCGCGCCGACCAACGCGGTGGCGCAGGACATGAAGCAGGACGGTTTCGCCAGGGCTTCGACGGCTCACGCCGAACTGTTTCGCCTGAAGAACGGAAATGCCAGATGGGACCGGCGGACGCTCGTCGTGATCGACGAGGCCGCGATGATGGACGCCAAGGTGACGGGCGCGCTCCTTCGGGAAGCGAAGCTCGCGGGAGCCAAGGTCGTCTTGGCGGGCGACGATCGGCAATTGGCGTCGATCGAGCGCGGCGGGCTCTTCAGCGAATTGAGGAAGGTTCACGGTTCCTCCGAAATCAAGGAAGTGACGCGCCAACGCGTCGACTGGCAGCGCGAGGCGGCCCGGGATCTTTCGGAAGGGAGGTTCGAGAGCGCGCTTCGCGGCTTCGCCCGCAACAAAGCGGTCTTCTGGACCAATCGTCAGGACGACACGCGCGGCGCTTTGGTCGAGCAATGGACGAAGGACACTCTTGGGGATCCGAAGGCGTCGCGCTTTGTGTTCGCCTATACGAACAAGGATGTGGACGCCCTGAACAAGGATTTGCGCGAGGTCCGGCGCGAGCGGGGCGAACTCGGCGCCGATCACACTTTTACGACCAAGCACGGGCAGGCAAGTTTCGCGGTCGGCGACCGCGTACAGTTCACCGACACGTTGAAGGGCGCCGGAATTTATAACGGCAACGCCGGCGTCATCACCGCCATCGACGCCGGGACTTCGCGCGTCACGGCGCGACTTGACGCCGCGACCGGGCGCGAGGGGCGGCAGGTGGAATGGTCCGCGTCGGAATTTCCGGGGTTCCGTCACGGCTATGCCGGCACAATCTATAAGGGGCAGGGCAAGACGCTCGATCACACCTATCTCATGCACACCAAGCATTGGCGCGCGGCGTCGAGCTATGTCGCCCTGACCCGCCAGCGCGAGAGCGCGAAAGTGTTCGTCGCCGTCGAGACCGCGCGCGACATTCGCCAGCTGGCTCGGCAGATTGGACGCGCCGAGATCAAATCCGCTTCGGTCGCCTACGCCACATTGGACGAGCTGACGCCGGAGCAGCGGGCACGGCTACGCGTGCGGGAACAAGAAGCGCTCATGCGCGAGAAGGCGGACATGATGAAGCCAGCGGAGAGGGAGCAGCGGGGGGCAAGCTATCGCACGGAGCGGGGGCCGCAAGGTCGGGACGCCGAGGCGGCGCGACAGGTCGCGCGCGACGTGCGCTCGAAGCCAGCGGTCAGTTCGCAGGAGCTCGTCGCCAAGCCTGGGGCGGCTAAAGCGAATGCCGATCGGAGCGCCCCGACGGCGAGCCCAATTGCAGACCGGCCGAAGCAATCGGACGCGTCGGCTGGAGGGGTGAAAGCGAAGACGTCGAATGATGCGCCGGCGGCGAACTCATCCGCGCGCGAGATTCTCATTCCGGCCTTCGAGGGGCGCGGTCCCGATGGGCCGGTCCGCGACAGCCGTGGGCGAGGACTGGACGAAGGAAGCGTCGCCGCGGTTGTCGCGGCCGACGCGCTCGTGCAGCGCGAGCAGGCGGACAGGGCGATCTATATCCAGACCGCCTATCGCGATCCCAAGACCGCGACATCGAGACTTGACGAGATCCTGGCGCGAGATGGCGCCTTGAGCGCCGCGCGCCGACTGGCGGCCGAGCCCGGCTTGCTCGGCGAGCTGCGCGGTCGGGAAGGACTGTTCGCGGGCAAGAAGGGCCGCGCCGAGCGTCAGACCGCCGTCAATGCGTCGGCGGCGATCGGGCCGAACGTGACGCGCACCGCAGCGGCCGAAGTTTTGGCCGCCAAGGCCTATCGCGGCAGTGTCGAGGCGCAAACCACGGCCGATCGCACGCCCATCCCGAAATTGTCGGAGCGGGCCGTCGCGGCTCTCGACGCGATCGCTGTCGCCAAAACGGATGCCGCCCGTGCAGATGCGACCAAGGCGCTCATAGGGGCGCCAGACACCAAGCGCGAAGTCGATGCGTTTCGAAAGTCGGTCGAAACTCGCTTCGGCGAGGACGGCGCGCGCGCGATGTCGCGGGCCGCCGCCGCGGGGAAAGCGTTCGAACACGCATCTGTTCCAAAGGCGCGGCATGCGGCGCTGCAAAGCGCGACCAAGCTCTATTCGGCCGCGCGCGGCGGCGAGCGGGAGATCGCGCGGCTGGCTGAAGCCGAGCGTCTTTCCGCCCGCCAGAGCCAGGGCGCCAAACTGAAGCCGTAAGGCGACGGCGCCCGCATTGCCGGCAAACGTGTTTCGTGCGACTCGTCTGGCGGTGGTTCGCGCCAACGCATGTCCGAGAAACGCGAACGACGAGACGAATTGCCTGTGGACTGCCGGATTACAAACGCGAAGACCGGCGCCGCGATTGAAGTTTCGCTTATGTCGGAGGCCCCATGTCGCTTGCTTTGGAAACCTATGATCCGAATTGGGAAGCCCGCTGGCAAGCGGCTTATGACGCGCTGGGGGAACTTGACCGCGCCAACGCGCGCGATGGATCCAGTCTGGCCGCTCTCGGTTTAAATCAGAAGAAGTGCGAGGCGCAGGTGGCCGAGATGTATCGGGCTCTCGACGCGCAATTCGAAACGGTCGCGGACTATGCGGCGTTTCTGTCGAAACAGTTGGATGTCGCGATGTCGACGAGCGATCATGTCGTGCCCTGGCCGATCTTTCCGGAGGACGCGACACGAGAGGACGTCAGCGCCGCGTGGCAAAAAGCCGACCGTGAGCTAAAGCGGCTAAAAGGGTTCGAACTCACGCAATAGCCCGCGGAATGATTTGCGGGGATTTTTGGGGAGCGAGTGCCAGTCGGGGCGCCCCGCGAAATCCGAGACCGCGCGTTCGACTTTGATCGCGGCATGGCGACTTGAGCATACGGGGTCGGCGCTCGACTGTGCGTTAATGCCTCCGCGCGCGTTATGTCGACTAATCGGGCGCGGCTTGGCTCGGATCGGCGGCCTGCTTCGATCCGTGTAAATCCTCAATATTAACTCCGCGGCGCGCCGCCCAATCGGCAAGGTTCTTCGGGCGATAGCTCGCATCGCCGCGCCAGCGATCGAACGCCGACCCATCGATCGTTTCGTTGATCATGTGGATGACGTAGTCGCCCGCCGTCTGCGGGTCGCGGCCGATCGGCCGGTAGTTTCGTCGCCCCAACTCCCAAAGCTGATAGGTGCCCTTCAGGAAATCGGCGAACGAATCCTCGACCGGCGCCATGATCGCTCCGTCGTCAATGCCGACGTCCTGGCGGAAGCCAAGCCCGTGGGTCGAGGCCTTGGTCATCAGCCACCGCAATGGGATCTGGGCCAACAGATCATTATAGCTGCCGCCACCAACGTCGCCGTGGGCACCTACGAACCATCTCTGCTCGACGTCGGCCAAAGACCTGGGCGATTTGAAGGGTTCGGCCGGCTGCTTCACGTATTGCGAAAGGAGGGTGACGTCGAAGTCCTCCCGGTTCTCGTCGATCGCCATGGCGTGATAAACGTAGGTTTCGCTTTTGCGGAGATTGGTGTCGAGGAACGAGTGATCGCCACCCGTCAAGAGCTTGGGGGTGTTCGTCTCAGCAACGGAGCCCACCGTGTCCCACACGCCTGTGAATTTTACCGGCACCGGCCTGCAGTAGGCGAGCATCCACTTCTCTTCAACGGAGGTTGGAGTTTTCACAGGCGGCTCAAGCAGCTCGTGGATGCTGCTGACAAGATTTCCCTTGCGATAGCGGTCGTACAATTGCTTGACGCCAAGCGGCGATCCTAGCTTGATCAAGCCGCACCGCGAGATGAAGCCGGACAGGCTGCGCGCAGTGAAAGCGCCCCTGCTGAACCCAAAGATGAAGATCTCGTCTCTGTCTTCATAGGTTTCTAATAGCCATTCGTAAGCGGCCACGATGACGTCATCGATGCCATAGCCGAACACGCCGCCACGGACCTGCTCGCCCAAGGTCGTTCCCAAACCTTTGCTGTAAAAGACCTTCTGCTCCCACGCATCTTTGCCGGTAGCGGCACAGAGGCACTTTGATCGCCAAACGTTGGTGTTCCCATCTTCCTCATCCCAGGTCCCGTCCAGGAAGACGGCAAGCCGCCGGTGATTGCCTTGCGGCGCTACGGTCAACACGTCGGCCATGATCGTTCTCCGGCATAAAGGTCTTGATGCTTACAACTTTAGGCATGTCTCTCATATTGCACGAAACGCGCGCTCAAAACCTCGTCGATGCGGAGCCCGGCTGCGTATGCGGTCGTCAGCGCAACCCGGTTGTGCAATCCCACAACGGCCTCCAAGAAGCGTGCGATCGCGTCGGGAGCGAGAACGGGCGGGAGCTTTTCGGGCTTGCGACCGTTGACGATCCGCTCGAACGCCTCCTGTTGACCCATCATGACGCGATAAAAGAACCGCAGCGCGCAAGCGGTCTGATTGATGTGTGACCAGGAACGCTTCTTGGCGATGAGATGAAGCTGATAGGCTTGGACATCCTCAATGCCGAGACGATCCGGCGATGCCCCAAAATGCCGGCTGAACTTTCTGATCGCGTAGATGTAGGATTGTTGGGTCATGCAGTGCTTCGACCGCTCTAATCCAAACATATGGTAGACGACGCAGTCGTCTTCGAGGTGAGGCCGACCGGATGCGATGACCTAGCAGGTCGTTGAATAACGATTTTGGGCCACCGGTTTCATCGTTCCGATTCCGGTTTGTTTGCAGTTCGATTCCGATTTGGGCGCAGGTTCCGCGTCGATTTCGGCAGCGCCGGCGACCATTTCAACGGCGTGCTAGTGCCTCGCGTCATTGCGTTTGAGGGGACTTTCTGAATCCATGCCGTCACGAGGCGGCGATGGAGATGATTCGTGGCGGCGAAAGAGATTATCGTCAAGAAATATGTGGTGAATTTGAGCCAGGAGGAACGGGGCCAACTCGATGAGTTTATCCGCAAAGGCAAGCGTCCGGCCCAGTTGCTCACGAAAGCACGTATTCTGCTGAAAGCCGATATTTCGGAAGCCGGCGAGGGGTGGAGCGACAGCCGGATCGCCGAAGCGCTGGATACGAGCGTCCCCACTATCGAGCGGACGAGGCGGCAACTCGTCGAGGAAGGTTTCGAGGCGGTTCTGAACCGCAAGTACAACCCCAAATCGGCTCGGCCACGAATATTCGATGGCGCGGCGGAAGCGAAATTGATCGCGCTGACGTGCGGGCCGGCGCCGGCGGGCCACGCCAAATGGAGCCTGCGTCTGCTGGAACAGAAAGTCGTGGAACTGCATATCGTCGAAAGCGCCAGCGACAACACGATCGGGCGGACTCTCAAAAAAACATTCTCCAGCCGCATCTCAAGCAGCAATGGGTGATCGCGCCCGAAGCCAGCGCGGCCTTCGTGGCCAGCATGGAAGATGTGCTGGAGGTCTACCAAAGGCCGCGCGATCCCGAGCGCCCCGTCGTATGTCTCGACGAAACCTCGAAGCAGTTGATCGTCGAAACGCGCGCGCCCATCCCCGTCAAACCGGGAAAACCCGTGCGGCACGATTACGAATACGAACGCAATGGCGTGGCCAATCTGTTCATGATGTTCGCGCCGCTGGAAGGCTGGCGGCACGTCAAAGTCACCGACCGTCACGCGGCCGTCGATTACGCCCAGGCGCTCAAGGACTTGTCCGACACGCATTTTCCCGACGCGGCCAAGATCGTGCTGGTGCAGGACAATCTCAGCACCCACGCGACCGCGTCGCTCTATGCGGCCTTCCCCGCCGCCGAAGCGCGTCGCCTCGTCGAGCGGTTTGAATGGCATTACACGCCTAAGCACGGAAGCTGGCTCGACATGGCCGAGTCCGAACTCGGCGTCCTCTCAACCCAATGTCTGGATCGACGTATTCCCGACAAGCAGACATTGACAACGGAAGTCGCCGCTTGGGAGGAGAACCGAAACAAACATCACGCGAGGGCGGACTGGCAATTCACAACAGCCGACGCCCGCGTTCGCCTCAAAAGGCTATACCCTCACTTCGAATGACTCGCGCCACTAGTTTGACTGCTGCGCGTTGCGAGACGTTGGCCGGACTGCCGGGTCAAGGGACTCGCACGGCGGGGCGCTCGCGCGATTGGTCCTTCAGCGCTCCTCTCAGTGACCGGGTCGAGTCCCGTCCTCTGCGCGATCATGAACGAATGGCTGGTTTCGCCATCGACGCTCCAAACCAACCATTCCGCTACCGGTCAACCCTCCCCTAAAGTCGAACGTCCGGTTCTGCCGCGCCAGCACGGACAGCGGACAGGCTGTTTCCCGCCCGCAGCAGTCGATCCGGCCTGTCACCTGAACGCCTGCTTCGGAGTTGCCGCGACCATCGCCTGAATGGCTATTTTGGGCGCAATTTAGCCGTCGAAAGGCTGAGTCTTCTACTCCCGGGTTCCACCCGGTGGCGGCCCTATGATTCGGGTGCCAAGCGTTTGATGTTTCTAGGAAGGACGCGGCGATGTCGACGATGGTTCGCGCGCCCTGAGAAACGTTGCGGTTGTCCAGTCGCGCGGGAAGCGCGACCGGAGCGAAGCGTAGCGGGCCCGAAGGCCCCGCGCTCCCAGATAGCGCCGTAGGGGCCGCAGGGCCTGTGGTCAACCGCGCCGAATTTT
>Ga0187848_10003965_pt1 | contig 10542 bp, 5 predicted proteins | sample June2016WEW_4_40_FD_132424 | JGI IMG/M metagenome (GOLD analysis project Ga0187848, IMG submission 132424) | Peatland microbial communities from SPRUCE experiment site at the Marcell Experimental Forest, Minnesota, USA - June2016WEW_4_40 | ecosystem: Environmental > Terrestrial > Soil > Wetlands... | reverse complement strand
CATTCCGCTGCTTCCCTTCGCCGGCTTCCTGATCAACGGGACGCTGGGGCGAAGGCTGCCGCGCGCCGTCGTCGGCACAGTTGCGCTGTTTTTCACCGCGCTGCCCGCCGCGCTCGTCGCGTGGCTGTGGATGACGATGTGTGCTGCGGGCGCACCGAGTTCAATCGAATCGGTGATTCGTCCCTCTGGATACGAATGGATCGCCATCACCGGCTTCCACGCCGACTTCGCCTTCAGCGTCGATGCCCTCACGCTGATCATGCTCGGGGTGGTCACCGGCGTCGGCTTCCTCATCCACATCTACTCGGTCGGCTACATGGGCCACGAAGAGGGCTACTGGCGCTTCTTCGCCTATCTCAACCTCTTCATGTTCTTCATGTCGGTTCTGGTGCTGGCCGCCAACTTCCTGCTGCTCTTCGTCGGCTGGGAAGGCGTGGGCCTCTGCTCGTACCTGCTGATCGGCTTTTACTTCAAGAAGACCTCCGCCGCCAACGCCGGCAAAAAGGCCTTCATCGTCAACCGAATCGGCGACTTCGGTTTCCTGCTGGCAATGTTCCTGCTGATCGCGCACTTCGGCAGCCTGGGCTTTACGCAAGTCTTCAGCGCCATCGCGCAGCATCCGGAGTGGCAGGACGCGCAATGGATCACCGCCATCGCGTTGCTGCTGGTGCTGGGCGCGGCAGGCAAGTCCGCGCAGATTCCGCTCTACATCTGGCTGCCCGACGCGATGGAGGGCCCCACGCCGGTCTCCGCGCTGATCCACGCGGCGACGATGGTGACAGCGGGCGTCTACATGGTCGCGCGCTGTCACGTGCTGTTCAACAGCACGCCCGCCGCGCTCTCCGTGGTCGCCTGCATCGGCGCGGCCACTGCACTCTTTGCGGCGTCGATCGGCATGGTGCAACACGACATCAAGCGCGTGCTGGCCTACTCAACGATCTCGCAGCTCGGCTACATGTTCCTGGCCTGCGGAGTGGGGGCCTACGCCGCGGGGATCTTCCATCTGCTGACGCACTCCTTCTTCAAGGCGCTGCTCTTCCTCGCCGCGGGGTCCGTGATTCACGCGCTCTCCGGCGAGCAGGACATGCGCCGCATGGGCGGTCTGCGCACGCGCACTCCCATCACCTTCTGGACGATGAGCGCAGGCGTCTTCGCCATCGCGGGCATTCCTCCGTTCGCCGGGTTCTTCTCCAAGGACGAGATCCTCTACCGCACCTTCACATCGACGAATCCGCTGCACATTGTTCTGTGGCTCATCGGCCTCGCCACCGCCGGAATGACTTCGTTCTATATGTTCCGCCTGTGGTTCAAGACATTTTTCGGCGAGCAGCGCATCGAAGAACACGCATTGCTCGACCAGCATGGCGCGACAGTTCACGCGCGATCGACCACAACCCTTACGATGGTGGCCGAGCACGACGAAGATCAGGGAGCGCTCCCCCACGGCGTTCATGAGTCCCCGTGGATTATGCTCCTCCCGCTTTGCATTCTCGCCCTCCTCTCCGTCGCCGGCGGATGGATCGGCATCCCCGCCGCGCTGGGCGGCAACAACGGAATCGAACGCTTCCTCGGTCCCGTCTTCGCAAACGGCGCGACGGGCGAAGCCGTCGCATTGACAACCGGCCATGGCCTCGAACTCGCGCTCGCAGCCATCTCCGTTCTGGTTGCGCTCGGCGGCTTCTACATCGCCTACGTCTTCTACTACGAGAAGCCCGGCACCGCCGCCGCGCTCGCAGAGCGCAACCGGCGTGCGTACAACCTGGTGAAGAACAAGTACTGGGTGGACGAGTTCTACAACGCATCTCTGATTACTCCGCTGCTGATGTTTACGCGCGGTGTCCTTGAACTCATCTTCGAGCGCGGAGTCGTTGACGGCTCGGGCAAGGCGGCAGGCGCGACCACGCGCGGCTTCGCATGGCTTGCGCGCAAGCAGATATCCGGCAACATCCGCTCCTACGCCGGGTGGCTCGCCATCGGCGCGGCCGCAGTGATCGCGGTGATGGTGTTCGGCAACTCGCTGTGGGGCCACCTATGATGAATATCAACCACATCATTCTGACCCTCATCGTCTTCACGCCGCTGGCCGGCGCGCTGCTGCTGGCGCTGCTGCCCGACCGCGGCAAGACCATGCCGTGGGCCGCGCTCGCGGTCACGCTGATCACCTTCGGACTCACGCTGCATCTGCCGTTCCACTATTCTTACGCGGGCCAGCCCGGCGCCTTCCAGTTCGAGCAGAATATTCCATGGATCGCCACGCCCGCCATCCACTACCACATCGGTGTGGATGGCCTCTCGATGTGGCTGATGGTTCTGACCGGATTGCTGGCGCCGCTCGGCGTGTTGATCTCATGGCGCGCCATCGGCCGGCGCAAGAAGCTCTTTTACGTTCTCTTCCTGCTGCAGCAGGTCGCCATGATGGGCATCTTCGTCTCGCTCGACATGTTCCTGTACTACGCGTTCTGGGAGATGTCGCTGGTGCCGATGACGGTGCTGATCGCCACCTTTGGCCGCAGCGAACGCCGCCGCCGCGCTGCCATCAAGTACTTCCTCTACGCCTTCATCCCCTCCGGACTGCTGCTGGTTGCGATGCTGTGGCTCTACGCGCAGACCGGCACCTTCGACCTGCCGAAGCTGGCCGCACTCGCCGCCGGGCATGCGATCTCGCCCAACGCCGCCGCGCTGTGGATTGCCTCGCTCGGCTTCCTGCTGGCCTTCTCGGTGAAGGTCCCCATCTTTCCGCTGCACGGATGGCTGGTGGACGCAATCGCCGAAGCTCCCACCGCGGCCGTAATGGTGCTGGCGGGCAAGACCGCGCTCTACTCCATGCTGCGCTTCTCGTTTGCCATCTTTCCCGAGCAGACGCACCGCATCGCTCCGCTGATGATTCTGCTAGCGGCCGTCGGCATCGTCTACGGCGGGCTGCTGGCGCTGGTGCAGAACGACCTCAAGAAACTCGCCGCCTACTCCACGCTCGGCCAGCTCAGCTTCATTGTTCTCGGCGTCTTCACCTTCACCGTTGCGGGACTGGACGGCGGCATCTACCAGATACTCAACGAGAGCCTCGCCGGCGCAGCCCTCTTCATGCTCCTGGGCCTGCTCTACGAGCGATACGGCACCTACGACATGCGTCAGTACGGCGGGCTGGCGCAAAAGCTGCCCTGGGTGGCCACGATGTTCTTCCTCGTCACGCTCTCCATCATCGGCCTGCCCATGCTGAACAGCTTTGTCGGCGAGTTCCTGGTCCTGTCCGGCTCCATGCAGTCCACCCTCGCCCATCATCAACTGTGGACCGCTATCGCGGCCACGGGAGTGGTTCTGAGCGCGGCCTACATGCTGCGCATGGTCCAGCGCATCTTCTACTGCGCGCTCGGCCCGAAGCCGCAAACGGTCGCAGGCTGGGACCTGGACGCGCGAGAGCATCTCGCGCTGTGGCCAGTGGTCGCGCTATTTCTGGCGATGGGCCTCTTCTCGCCGCTGTGGATGCGCGCCATCGACACCTACGGCGCTCCCGCCGCCGATCGCCTTGCATCCGCGCAGGCAACGCCGCATGCTGACTCCGCAGCGTTTCATGCGACTTCGCTTCAAACAACTTCAGGAGGCGCGCACCGATGAACCTTCCCGCCTCCGTGATCGCGCTCCTGCCCGAGATTGTTCTCATCGTCACCGGCGTGCTCGTCATGCTGATCGAAGCGGTGCTGAAGCCCGCCGCCAGCCGCAAGCCGCTGGGCTGGCTGGCCATCGCGGGCACGACGACTGCGGGCCTCATCAGCTACTACCAACTTCGCCTCGGAACGGTCACCGCCTTCAGCGGCAACATTCAGGTTGACGCCTTCAGCATCTTCTTCCACCTGCTGATCGGCGCGGTGGTGGTGGCCACGCTGCTCGGCTCGCTGGATTACTTCGACGGCCACGCCAGCCATGCGGGAGAGTACTTTGCGCTCGTCCTGTTCGGCGCGGCCGGCATGATGCTGATGACCTGCTCTGTCGATCTTCTGATGGTCTTCATCGGGCTGGAGATCTCGTCGATCTCGACCTACATCCTGGCCGGCTTCCGCAAGGGCGAGGGCACCAGCGTGGAGTCCTCGATCAAGTACTTCCTGCTCGGCTCGTTCGCCACCGCGTTCTTCCTCTACGGCATCGCGCTGGCCTACGGCGCGACGGGTTCCACCGGCATCGCGGCCATCGCCGCCGGGTTGGGCGCGAGCGCCACGCCGCGCATGGCCTTCCTTGCGCTGGCGATGATGCTGGTCGGCCTGGGCTTCAAGGTCTCCGCCGCGCCCTTCCATCTGTGGACGCCGGACGTCTATCAGGGCGCGCCCGCGCCGGTGGTTGGGCTGATGTCCACCGCGCCCAAGGCCGCAGCCTTTGCCGTGCTGCTGCGCATCACCTTCTGCGGATTCCCGCTGATGCAGCAACGCTGGGCCCTGTTGCTGTGGGGGCTGGCCGCGCTATCGATGACCATCGGCAACCTCGGCGCGTTGAAGCAGACCGATGTGAAGCGGATGCTGGCCTACTCCAGCATTGCGCACGCGGGCTACCTGCTGGCGGCCTTCACCGCCTTTCCGCAGGCAGGCATCAGCGCCGCCTGCTTCTACACCGCCGCCTACGCCGCAATGAACGTCGGGGCCTTCGCCGTAGTGACCCAGGTGGGCGGATACAGGGAGTCGCTGCGCAGTTTCAAGGACTACCAGGGCCTCGCCCTGCGCCGTCCAGTGCTGGCCGCGCTGCTCGCCCTGTTTCTGCTCTCGCTGATTGGGCTTCCCTTCACCTGCGGCTTCTTCGGCAAGTTTTACGTCTTCAGCGCCGCCATCCAGGCCGGCCACGTATGGCTCGCCGTCATCGGCCTGATCAACAGCGGCGTTGCCTGCTTCTACTACCTGCGTCTGCTCAGCTCGGTGTACGCAAAGCCCGGAGAGACGGCGTCAGCAACAACTCTCGCCCCTGCTCCTGCCGTCAGCGTTCCCGCGGGCATCGGGCTTACCCTCACCGCCGCGGCCACGCTGCTGCTCGGTATTCTACCCGGCCATGTTCTCCATCTGGCCAACTCCGCCAGCTTGGGCCTGCGCGCAACCTCCGCAACCACAGTGCCGGCCGCGCCCTCCGCCGACAGCAGCCAGTCCCTCTCGAGCGCCAGCCGTTAGAGCACAACCAGGGATAATGTGTCCCCCGGGGATTCCGTGCCGGGTCGCCGCTCCTTGGGGTCGCGCCGACTTGAGGGCAGCGGCTTCCAGATACACCAACCCTGGTTTCGCTCTAGCCCCTGATCGCAGGTCAATATGGCGGCCAGCCGATCTCGCTTCCCTCGATCACTTCGCGATCGAGGGAAGCAGTTCATTGAAATAATCACGCCATTCGGCACGGCTAAAGCCGGGCCCTTAAGCAAAGCAGGGTCTTTCCGCAGCATGTGAAGCCGGGCCCTTCCGACTCGCCATCTTGAATACATACAAACGGGCGCAGATTCATTACAATTCCATCGGCGGCTGCATCCCGCATCCGTCGTCATTCAATCAATCAGTGAGCGTTCCGGCCATGCAGCTTCTCTCCGTAAAAAGCCTTCGGGCAATCTTCGTCTCCCTCCTTCTCGTCGCATGCTTTGCCACCACCAGCCGTGCGCTGATTGCGCCCCACATCGTCACAGCCGACCGCATCGCCGCTGCCGACCGTGTAGCGCAACTGGAGCGGCAGGTGGCCGCGAACAAAGCCGAAGCAACCGCCTCCGCAGCCGCAGCGGCGACCGCCACGGCGACCGCGCAATCGGCCGGCGACAATGCCTGGGTGCTGACCAGCGCGCTGCTGGTGCTGATGATGACCGGCCCCGGCCTGGCGCTGTTCTACAGCGGCCTGGTGCGCAAGAAGAACGTGCTGGGCACCATGATGCAGAGCTTCGCCATGATGGCCGTCATCACGGTGCTGTGGTTCGTGTGCGGCTATTCGCTGGCCTTCGGGCCGGGCAACGCCTTCATCGGCGGCCTGCACAATGCCTTCCTGCACGGCGTGGGACTGGCGCCGAACCCGGCCTACGCGCCCACCATTCCCGAGCAGAGCTTCATGATCTATCAGCTCATGTTCGCCATCATCACGCCGGCGCTGATCGCCGGGGCCTTCGCCGAACGCATGAAGTTCTCCGCCATGCTGCTCTTCTCGGTGCTGTGGGCGCTGCTGGTCTACAGTCCCATCGCCCACATGATCTGGGGCGTCGGCGGGCTGCTGAACGCGGCCGGCGGGCGTTTCCCCACGCTCGACTTTGCCGGAGGCACCGTGGTCCACATCGCCTCGGGCGTCTCGGCGTTGGTCACCGCGCTGTATCTGGGCAGGCGGCTTGGCTACCCCAAGGAGCCTATCTCGCCGCACAGCATGGTTCTCTGCTTCATCGGCGCCGGCCTGCTGTGGGTGGGCTGGTTCGGCTTCAACGCGGGCAGTGCGCTGGGCGCGGGGCCGCTGGCCACCTCTGCCTTCGTCAACACGCAGTTCGCGGCGGCGGCGGGCGCCATCGCCTGGGGCGCGGCGGAGTGGATCCGCAGCGGCAAGCCAAGCGCGCTGGGCGCGGTCTCCGGCGCGGTGGCGGGGCTGGCCACCGTCACCCAGGCAGCGGGCTTCGTGCAACCCATCTCGGCGGTGCTGATCGGGCTGATCGCCGGGGCCGGATGCTTCTTCATGGTGGTGAAGGTGAAGGGCTGGTTCGGCTACGACGACTCGCTCGACGCCTTTGGCGTGCATGGCATCGGCGGAACGATGGGCGCGCTGATGACCGGAATCTTCGCATCGAGTGCAATCAACCCCATCTTCGGCAAGGACGCGCTGGGCCACGCAAGGCCCACGGGATGGGTGGACGGCAACCCCGCGCAGGTGCTGCACCAGTTGACCGCCGCGGGCATTGCATGGGGCATTGCCATTGTGGGCACGCTAGCGATTCTTTTCGTCGTCGACGTACTGGTCGGCGTGCGCGTCAGCCAGGACGAAGAGGAACAGGGCCTCGATCTATCGCAGCACGGAGAACAGGGCTACGACTGGGAGTCCAACGCTTCCTAGAGCGTTCGCTGTATCCGTTCGCAGTGGTTCTTCGGACGGATGCGGTGATGCGCGCGCAGTTTGCTGGTACCTCCCTTCGCTGCCGGTCAGGCTTCGGACTGCACGGTGAAGAGATTGAGCCGGCAGATATTCGCGATCTGCGGACGGTATTTGAGAAGGAAGCGGAGGACGGCCCGCGACGGCAGGGAGAGGCGCGACCGCAAGGGCCCGGGGATGTCCAACATGGAGCGGGAGTCCAGCAGGCGCAAGCCGATCTTCCAGCGCTCGATCTCGATTGGGTCTTCGCATGCCCATGTGAACCGGGCATCGAACTTCTGGCGCTCGTGGTCTTTGTTCCCGTTACGAATCGAAATGAGGGGCATGCTGTCGAAGGCGATGGTTGCGTTCGGAAAGTTGGCTGCGATCTGCGCGAGCGCCGACCTGACCTGCTGCTCTGTGAGGTAGATGAAGACTGCCTCCGCGACGAAGAAGTAGGGGCCGGGGCTCTGACGCACCGCGTCCATCCATCCGGTATCGAGGACCGACGCGGTTAGTGTCGTGCGCCGCGTGGTGTCGGTGAAAAACTTCTTCCGCAGTTCGATGGAGTCGGGAAGATCGAGGTCGAACCAGTGCACGGCGCCGTTGTCGAGCCGCTCGAAGCGGGTGTTGAGCCCGGCGCCGATCTCGACCACGGTGCCTTCGGGATGGCGGCTGAGAAAATCCCTGACCGGCACGTCGAAGATGGCGGTCCGCAGGGTGGCCGCCGCGATCCTCCAGCGCTGGTTGAACCTCTGGAAGTCCCAATCGATGGATTCGACCATCTCGACGGCCTTGCGATCATTGAGAATGGGACGCTTTTTGCGCGTGTCGACGGCGCGTGCGTAAAGCGGAACCAGCAGTGTCTCCTGCACCGTGCCGAGCTGGATGGATTGTTTTGCAGCCATGTGCACCTCATCATCAACAAGAATAGCTGGCGTCGAAGCCGAAGACTCACGCGGAGACGCAGTCAATACCCGTTCGCCAGCAGAGACTCCACCGTCAGCTCGCGCTTGGATGCGTCGGCCAGCGCGCGACTCTCGGCGTACTTGGCCATCACATCCACCTCGATGTTCACCTCCATCCCCGGCCCGAGCGTGTGCAGGTTGGTGGCCGAGTAGGTGTGGGGCAGGATGGCAATCCAAATCTCCTCGCCCTCGATGCCCGCGACCGTCAGGCTGATCCCTTCCACCGCGATCGACCCCTTCAGAACCACATAGCGCATCAGCTCCTGCGGAAGGCGCAGGCGGAGCACCCAATCGGTCAGCCCGGCGGCCGCCTGCGATGAGTCCGGCTGCGAGGTCCAGCCGCTCTGCGCGAGGTCTGGCCGGCTTCCGGCAGTCACAGGCTCAATCGCCAGCAGCGTCCCGGTGCCATCCACATGGCCCTGCACCAGATGCCCTCCCAGCGGCGAGCCGGCCGCGGTGGGCAGCTCCAGGTTCACCAGCGAGCCGGGAACCAGGCGTGAGAGCGTGGTGCGCGCGATGGTCTCCGCGGCCAGGTCGGCCGAGAAGCGCGGAGGAAACGCGCCGGGCTCGATGGTGAGCGCCGTGAGGCAGACGCCGCAGACGGCAACGCTGTCGCCCAGATGCAGCCGATCGACGATCCCCGGCGCGGCAATCGTGAGCCGCGCCGCGCCCGCCGTCGGGGTAAAGGCGATCACCTCGCCTGTCTTCTCCACCAGTCCGGTAAACATAGCTCTAGCCTAGCTCATCTGTGCGCCTGTGCGCTGTGTCTCCTGCTGCGGCTTCAGCCGCTGAGGGAACCTTCCAAGCCACCTCTATCTCCCTCATGCGAGGGAGAATTGACCGGAGCGTCATTTTCTTCCCGCCGCGGGTGCGGTAGTCTCATAGAGCCGTATATGCCTGAGAAGAAACCATCCGCCGCGCAGTCCAGCCGAGCCGGCAAGCCTCCGGTTCCTGGCAAACCAGCCGAGCAGAGGCCCACCATTCGTGAATCCGCCGCAAAGAAGTCTGGTGCAAAGAAAGTGGCCGCGAAGAGGACGGCAAAAACCTCCGTGAAGAAGCCCTTGGCAAAGAAGCCATCTGCGAAGAAGGCTGCCGCGCCTGCGCCGGAGAGCCTGTTTTTCGACCGCGACGAGAGCTGGATGCGCTTCAACCAGCGGGTGCTGGAGGAGGCCGAGGACGCCACGAATCCGCTGCTGGAGCGGGTGAAGTTTCTGGCCATTACAGCGAACAACCTGGACGAGTTTGTGGAGATCCGCGTGGCCAGCCTGCTGCAGCGGATTGAGGACGGAGTGGACCAGCCGCAGCGCGCGGACGAGGGCGGCCTGACGCTCGAGCAGCGGCTGGAGCGGCTGAGCGTGGTGCTGCACAAGTATGTGGACGCGCAGTACAAGTGCTGGAGCCGGAAGCTGCGGCCCGCGCTGGCCGCCGAAAAGGTCCGCATCCTGGACTGGAAACAACTGGACGAACGCGCGCGCGCCTATGCGCTCAATTTTTACGAGACCGAGGTGGATCCGCTGCTGACGCCGGTGACCATCGACCCGTCGCACCCCTTTCCGCGCGTGCTGAACAAGGCGCTGTGCATCGCGCTTCTGCTGCGCTCCAAGCGCAGGGTGAGGGCCGTGCCCCGGCCCGGCGCCGCGCTGGGCGTGGTGACGGTGCCGCGCGCTCTGCCGCGCATGGTGCCGCTTCCCAGCGAGGAGGGATGCTTCGACTTCATCCTGCTGCACAAGCTGATCGAGTCGCAGGTGGAACGCATGTTCCGCGGCTACCGGGTGCTCGCGCGGGCGGCCTTCCGCGTGACGCGCAACAGCAACCTCTACCTGCAGGAGGAGGAATCGCGCAGCATGCTGGAGAGCGTCCGGGCGGAGCTATATAACCGGCGCAAGGGCGACGCCGTGCGCATGGAGATCGAGTCCACCGCGACGCCGGAGATTGTGGAACGGCTGCGCACCAACTTCGAGCTCGACCGCTGGCAGGTCTTTCAAACCGACGCGCCGGTGAACCTGTCGCGCCTGATGACTCTGCCCGGCCTGGTGCGCCGGGCCGATTTGAAGTACCGCGAGTTCCACGGTCGCCACACGCATCTGGCGCCGAAGTCGGCGAACCTCTTCGACGAGCTGCGCAGCCGCGACATCCTGCTGCACCATCCCTTCGACTCCTACGCCACGGTGGAGGAGTTCATCGAGTCGGCGGCCAAGGACCCCGCCGTCATCAGCATGAAGCAGACGCTCTACCGCACCAGCGACGACTCGCCGCTGTTCACCGCGCTGACCGAGGCAGCGCAGTCCAAGGAGGTGACCGTCATCGTGGAGCTGATGGCGCGCTTCGACGAGGCATCGAACATCCGCTGGGCGCGCGAGATGGAGGACGCCGGGGTGGGCGTCTTCCTGGGCATTCTGGGGCTGAAGACGCACTGCAAGCTGGCGCTGATGGTGCGGCGCGATCCCGACGGCGTGATCCGTCGCTACGCGCACCTGGGCACGGGCAACTACAACTCGGTGACCGCGCGGCTCTACACCGACATCAGCCT
>Ga0187848_10003962_pt1 | contig 10547 bp, 11 predicted proteins | sample June2016WEW_4_40_FD_132424 | JGI IMG/M metagenome (GOLD analysis project Ga0187848, IMG submission 132424) | Peatland microbial communities from SPRUCE experiment site at the Marcell Experimental Forest, Minnesota, USA - June2016WEW_4_40 | ecosystem: Environmental > Terrestrial > Soil >... | reverse complement strand
GACACGTTTCATGGGGAATGGAATTACACGATAACGCCACACCATCATAACATATGATCATGTTATTTTGTGACGATACCTAAGGGCACCCCGCTGTCCAAGCTGACCGACGAACAGTTCATCACTTTGAGGGACTACAATAACCTCCAACTGGAGGGCTGGCTCAACGGCATCCATGAATTCAAGAACCCGGACGTTGCGAGCTCACGATGGATTCGAACTCCCACCGACGCTTCTGACGGACCCACGCCAGCCACCCCGCAAACTCCCACCGGCAAAATTCCTGCTCCGATCACCCCCACCAAGCCCCACTCATCCCTTGAAGCCCCTCCGGCGCCCTATCGCCCTGTTTCTCTCGACATTGGGACCTTGGGCCCGCCTGAGCCCATGGCAGGGAGGAACAAGTTCTTACCCCCCGATATGTCACAGGGACTCCCGGCTCAATTCGCGGACCCGTTCGCTCAGTATGCAGACAGAGGTTTCTCTCCTGTCACGGAGAACCCCTATGTTCCCGGACAGGGCATCCCGGCCCGTCCCAACCTCCTCGCCTCTCCCTCTTCGTTCGACTCCCCTGCCTTCGGCAGCAGCAACCCTCCCCAGGTCATTGCCCAACCTTTAAGGCAGCCAGGAGGGAAGAGTCAGGTTAGGACCGGCCAGGCGAAGAAAGCCCCCTTTTACTCGCTGCAGGACAGGCTCGATTTCCTGGGAAGGGTCTACAGGGTGGCTAAGCCCGTATCAGAGGCAGCGGGACTATCCCTTCCCTTCATCCTCGCCCATGCTGCCCATGAGGTGCAATTCGGGAAGAACATCACGGAGAACAACCTCTTCAACCTGAAGGCGGACAAGGACTGGCAAGGATCGACACATCTAAAGGGTGGTAACGAATACCGCTCCTATCCCTCATACGAGGAGAGCATGAAGGACTACCTCGGCTATCTTCAGGCCGATCTACGGTACGGCAAGATGTTCGAGCCCGCGACACGGGGAAGCCTGGGGAGGCTCGTCGATGCGATCCACTATGGCGGCTACAGCGATGATCCCCTCTATGGTTTTCGCATCCTTGCCGCCGCAAAGGACCCCATCATGAAACAGGCCCTCTGGCAGTACCGGCACTGGCCGCCCGACAACGCGCCGTTTTGATACCCATGGGGCATGATGAGAAACATTCGCCATGGTGCCGAATTACCGGGTCTTTCAATTCAGAATTGGGAATTCAAAATTCAAGATTAGCCCACGCCTCTCCAAACTGGAGGAGGCCGCTAGAACCGAATGAGAGGCAGCACCGGTAGGCGCGTGGGCAGGCTCGAAGAGAAGCCGGGCCGCGGCCAAGGCCCGGGAATACACGTGGTGACGAGCACCGGTGGGGCCGTCGCGGTTCTTCCTGCGGGATGCGTCCTCGATCTGCCCGGCGGCGGGCAACTCTGCCTCCCCGCATCGGTCGTCGCGGGCGAGTGCATCTGCCTGATGCAGCAGTTCTATTGGAAGGGCGAGCAGGCGCCGGATCTGGCCGACCCCGCAGAAGAGATAGCCAGGCAGAGGGCAGAAGGGAAGAGGCTCATCCTCGTCCAGGTACCGTGGGAAATAGAAGAGGAGGCGTGATGCCCGGGAGAAGTCACGAGAGGACCTTTCCCAACAAGGGGGGGGATCACCTTCCCCTTGCGCGCCGGCTAGGATCGGTTATAATTGTCTAGCGGATAGGAACTCGCGGGGAACGCGGGACGGCCCATGAGGCTCGAGCAATTATTGGGGCTTGAGCGCCCCCTCCGCCGGCAAGGCCTGCGGAGCCTCCTCCCTCACCTTGCCCATCCGGGCGGGCTCCGGAAGGTGAAGGTAGGGCAGGTTTTCTATCGGCGAAGCAGGGCAAGGACGGAAAAATTGGAGGCAGCCCTTGAAGGCTAGTCACGAGAAGCGACTCATGTGGGCCATAGTGGTGACGTTCATCGTCCTCGTCGGTGAGCTGGTGGGCGGCATCGTCTCAAACAGCCTGGCCCTCTTGAGCGATGCGGGCCACGTGCTCACCGATGTCTTCGCCTTGGGCTTGAGCCTCATCGCGGTGCACATCGGGAAGCGCCCTTCCGACTTTCGGGCCACGTACGGATACCAGCGGATCGGGATCCTGGCAGCCCTTATCAATGGATCGACCCTCGTCGTCATTTCGCTCTTCATATTCCTAGAGACCTACCGCCGTCTCTTTTCCGCCCCCCACATCGATTCCGGGATAATGCTTTTCGTGGCTGCAGCTGGCCTTGTCGGCAACATCGTCATGGCGCGGATACTTGGCTCCGGCCATACCGATCTCAACATCAAGAGCGCGTGGCTTCACGTCATCGGTGATCTGATAACGTCGGCCGGCGTCATCGTCGCGGGCCTGCTGATCCGGTTCGCCGGATGGCGCCTGGCGGACCCCATTGCAAGCGCCCTGGTGGGCGTCATTATCATCATCGGGGGCGCCCGCGTCATCAAGGAGGCCCTCTGGGTCTTCCTCGAGTTGAGCCCCCTGGGCTTTCATGCCGCAGACATCTCGAAGATGATCTGCGGCATGCAGAACGTGATGGGGGTACACGACGTCCATGTCTGGTCCATCGGCCACGGCGTCCCGGCCTTCTCTGCCCACGTGCTTCTCAATGACCGGAAGATAAGCGAGACAGACGTGGTGAGGAGGGAGATCGAGGAGAGGCTGGCCGATCTCGGCATCAGGCACACGGTCCTGCAGATGGAGTGTGCCGAGTGCCAGGCGAACGCCCTCTACTGCCAGATACCCGGCGCCGAGGAGATCGATCACCACCACCATTAGTATCATCTCATGCCCCAATGTAGTCTCTGTACCTCCGGCCAATCAAGGCCTTCCGATTTGACAATGGACAAAAAAACGGTAAGACTAGGATAATCCCGTTTGAGCATAAGAGGAAAGAATGAACCAGGTTAAGACGGCCCTTTTGATGATCGTGCTGACCGTCATATTCGTAGCCCTGGGCGGCATGCTTGGGGGGAGGAGCGGGGCAACCATAGCCTTTGGCCTTGCTTTTGCCATGAACCTCGTGAGCTACTGGTTCAGCGACCGCATCGTCCTCGCCATGTACCGGGCTAGAGAGGTCTCCGAGGCAGAGGCCCCGGACCTGTACGCCATTGTTGCGACCCTTACGCAGCGGGCATCCATCCCTATGCCGAGGATCTACATCATAGAAAATGACAGTCCGAACGCCTTTGCCACGGGAAGGAATCCGGAGCACGCCGTCGTTGCCGTGACCACGGGAATCTTGCGGATACTGGGCAGAGAGGAGCTGGAGGGAGTTCTCGGCCACGAGCTTTCCCACGTAAAGCACAGGGACATTCTCATATCGACCATCGCCGCAACCCTCGCAGGGACCATCACCATGCTTGCAAGGTGGGCGCAGTTTTCGCTCTTCTTCGGCGGCAGGGATGACGACGAGGGGGGAGGCAATATTGTGGGTGTCATCATCTTTTCGATGCTCGCCGCCTTCGCAGCCATGCTGATCCAGCTCGCCATTTCCCGGTCGAGGGAGTACCTTGCCGATGAAGGCGGGGCCCAGCTGACGGGCAATCCCATGTACCTGGCGAATGCCCTGAAGCGTCTCCAGGCGGGGGTGGCATATCAGCCGATGGTCGACGCCAATCCTTCGACGGCGCACCTGTTCATCGTAAACCCTTTTGCGGCCCGGGGTGTCCTTGCCCTTTTCAGCACCCATCCTCCAATGGAAGAAAGGATAAGGCGATTGGAGGAAATGGCGCATAGAAGATAATTTCCGCATCGTCAGATCAGCCTGCATCAGCATCATCGCCCGTGTCGTGGACGGAAAGCCGCTTGACGACACGGTGGACGAGCACTTCTCCTCGATGCCTGCCCTGGAACGCCACAAGCCCCTCATCTACGAGATCGCCTCGGGTGTCATCCGCCGGAAGCTCTACCTTGACTGGGTGCTCTCCCACTTCGTCAAGAGGAGCATCGATAGGGAGGTGCGCCTTCTCCTCTGGATGACCCTTTATCAAGTCTTCTTCATGCGAAAGGCAGCCTATCATGTGGTCGGCGAGGCGGTCGATCATGCGAAGAGAGAGAAGGGTCAGCACGTGGCGAACTTCGTCAATGCGGTCCTGAGGCGGTCCATCAGGGAAAGGACGGACCTCGCGATGCCCGTTGACCCCCTTACCAGGCTGTCCGTTGAACAGAGCTTCCCCCAGTGGCTCGTGCGCAGATGGCTTGACAGGTTTGGACAAGAGCGTGCAGGCGACCTCCTCGATCTCCTCAACCGCACCCCCGAATTTGCCCTCCGCATCGACTCGCGCCGGATATCGCCGGAGGCGGTGGAAGCCCATCTTGCGCACCTGGGCGTCAAGACGCGCAGGGGAACGCTCCTGCAAAGCGCCATCTACGTCGACCGGATCGGCCCCCTTCTCGCAGACGACCTTTTAGGCACGCACCTCATCCACATCCAGGACGAGGCGTCCCAGCTGGCAGCGATTGCGCTGGCGCCGTCGGCGGGCGGGCGCACCCTCGACGCGTGCGCAGGCAGGGGGACAAAGACGGACCAGATGGCCGAAGGCAATCCGGAGGTCCGGATCGTGGCCATGGATCTGGAGAGGAGAAAGCTCCTCTCCATCCGGGGTGCGCAAAGCCTTGTCCAGGGCGACGCCAAGAAAAACCCCTTCAAAAATGAGGTCTTTGATAGTATACTTCTTGACGCCCCATGCTCCTCCCTGGGGATCATAAGAAAGCACCCGGAGATAAAATGGAGGCGCCGGGAGGAGGACATCACGAGGTACGGGGCTGCGCAGCGGGAGATGATCGAGGCCTTGTCTCAGAACCTGAAATCCGGCGGACGTCTTGTCTACAGCGTCTGCTCCTTCGAGCCAGAAGAGACGGTCCACGTGGTGGAGGAGGTCGCCGCGAGAGGCGCCCTGGTGCCGGAGAACCCCCTGCCCGGTCTCCTCGACGCCCCCTACTTTCTTTCCCTCCCCCACGTGACCGGCATGGACGGGTTCTTCATCGCCTGCTTGAGAAAGCCATGAAATGGATAAAGATCCTTCTCTACGCGCTGGCATGCGGCGTGGTCTTCATCTCGGCCACCTCCCTCACCATCAGGTTCATGCTTCAGGATGAATCGAGCGTCAGCTGTCCCGACGTGGTAGGCCTCGACGTGGAGGAGGCCAAGGTCGCGGCGGCCCAGAGGGGACTCTCCCTCATCATCACGAAGTACGAAAAAAGGAAGGATATCCCTTACAATCGGATCCTCATCCAGACGCCCGATCCGGCCCTGCTCGTGAGGGTGGGAAGGACCATATCCGTGGTGGCCTCCGACGGGCCGAGGACCGTCACGATCCCCTCATACCTCGGGCTTTCCCTGGAAGAGGTTCAAGGCGCCTTGCGCGAAAGAGGCGTGGCCCTTAAGAAGATCATATATGTGCCGAGCGACAACGCGGGGAAGGTGCTCGCCCAGGCGCCGCAGAGCGGGGAGAACATCCTCGACGAAGATGGCATGACGTTCGTCGTCGGGGCCCGGGAGAAGAGGTTTTTCGTGATGCCCGACCTCAAGAGCGAGGAGTACGGGGCTGCCGTGGAGGAGATGCAGAGAAAACAGATCAAATACGGCGTCACGCCGAGCGGTCCGCTGGGCTGGATGAAAAGGGCGTTCCCGGCGAGCATCCCGCCTAAGACCGTCTTCGACGAAGACGAGGTCGTCGAAGTGCGCATGGACGCGGAGGGAATGAAATGACGGTTTCTGTTGCTCCCAGCATACTCGCCGCAGATTTTCTCCATCTGGACAAGGAGATAAGGGCAGTCGAGGCCGCGGGCGCGGACCTCATACACGTGGATGTCATGGACGGCCATTTCGTCCCGAACCTCACCATCGGACCCACGGTGGTGAAGGCGTTGAGGCCGACCACCGCCCTGCCCTTCGATGTCCACCTCATGATCGAAAACCCCGACTTTTTCCTCGACGCCTTCGCGGAAGCGGGGGGCGACCTGATCACGGTCCACGGGGAGACCGGGTATCACCTCTTCAGGACCCTCGACCATATCAAGTCCAAGGGGAAAAAGGCCGGCGTGGCTTTGAACCCGGCGACCCCGCTCGCGTGCGTCGAAGAGGTTCTGCCCATCATCGACCTCCTCCTCATCATGACGGTCAATCCCGGGTTCGGGGGGCAGAGCTACATTCCGTCCATGACGGAGAAGATACGCGCGGCCCGGCGAATGATCGATGCATCGGGGTACGCCGTGGTCCTTGAGGCGGACGGCGGGATCAAGGCAGAAAACGCGAAGGCAGTGGCTGAAGCAGGAGCCACGATCCTCGTCATGGGGACCGAGATATTCGGCAGCATTGACTACGCAGCCAAGATAGCCGATGTGAGGAGACGCATAGACGGCCGTGGCCTCGCCGTATAGAAGAGCGTCCTAAGAAACCCGATAAGGGGCACAAGAGACTCTTGGACCTGGTAAGACAGAAGGCCTACAGAAAGACGTTCGAGATTGCCTGCTCCCAACTGACAAGCCTCAATCTGGAGGAGAGGCTGACTATGGCGGGGGTACGGTTTCGCAAAGATGGAGACTCGTGGCGCATCGGAATACCCGTCTTCGACGAGACCATCGACCTTGTGATCCCCGGTTTCTCTTTTGCCAGCGACAAGGGGTCCAACACCACGCTTACGACGAAAATCATTCTCCTCCACTACCTCATCCATGCCTCAGGCGACAAGGTTCCGGGAAGTGATCTCATCCCTTATGAAGATATCCCCGGGTGCCGCCCCTACTCGCCTGTCTTCGAGCGACGCGTAACAAAACCCCTCCTGGCCGCCTTTGGCTATGGGAGGGGCGCCTTTCGCGACGCAGGAGCATCGCTCGGAGGAAAGGCGGAAGAGTACGGGGATGCCTCGTTCACTCTGCGGGCCCTGCCGAAGGTCCCCCTCACCTTCATCTTGTGGGAGGGCGATCAGGATTTCCCTCCCTCGATGAAAGTCCTCTTCGATCGCTCCATCCCGACCTACCTACCCCTGGAGGATATCGTTGTCGTCTCCAAGATGGCAGCGACGAGAATACTGAAGCAGGCGAGAAAGACGTACCAAGAGGAATAGGGCGCTTTTAGGCTCCCGCAACCTCGACGGTGCTCGCCTGGGGACCCTTTTCTCCTTCTTCCTCCGCGAACCGGACCATCATTCCCGGATGCATCCTCTCGAACCCGTCGTTGAGCACGCTGTTCCGGTGAAAATAGATTTCCCTTCCGTCCCTCGCCTCTATAAACCCATATCCTTCACCGGGGAAGAGCGTCGCGACGGTGCCGCGATTCTCCCCAGTATCTCTCCTCGTCTCGCCCTGGACCTCGCGGGAATGCTCCTTCAGCTTCCGCTCCATGGCGTCAAAGGCGTCCTCTACGGCAACGTAGACATCTTCATGGGCATGATCGAGAAGGGGGTCCCGGTTTACCACCAATTCCCGTCCAGGAACCGTAATATCGATCTGCACGTGGAAGACCTTGCCCTTCCTCTGGCGCTGCTGCGGCAGATCAACGACGACCCTCCCGGTCATGATCTGGTCGTGGAGCCGCTCTAGCCTGGCCGCACGCTCGAGGATCCTTGCCTCCACGCTTTCGGACCGCTTCATGTGGCGAAATGTGATCTGCAACGGGACTTTCATAGCCATCCCTCCTTCAAAAGCCGACAGACTGCGCGTTACAAGAGAATATATGCCGCCTGTGGCCCAGGCGCAACGGCGCAAAACCGCATGGAGGGCCTTGTGTGAAGGTATCGATAAGTGAGGGACTTCCCCCTATTCCTGGGGGAAAAGTTCGCCGTCCACCATGGTGAGGCGCCGGGCGCCGGCTGCTCCGATCTGCGGATCGTGGGTGACGAGGACGAGGGCCGCCCCCAGGCGCTCGCGTATGGAGAGGATATACGCCAGTACCTCTTTGCCCGTTTTTCTGTCCAGGTTGCCCGTCGGTTCGTCCGCCAGGATCAGCTCCGGCCTGTTGATGAGGGCCCTTGCTATGGCCACTCGCTGCTGCTCGCCGCCGGAAAGCTCGCCCGGCTTGTGGCCCTCCCGATCGCCAAGCCCCATGATCCGGGAAAACTCCCGGGCAGCCTCTATCGCCTCAGGCTGCTTCGCGCGCTTTATCCACAGGGGAATCATGATGTTTTCGAGAACCGAGAAGTCCTGGAGGAGGTGATAGAACTGGAAGACAAAGCCCACCTTCTCGTTCCGGAAGCGGCTCCGCTCCTGCTCACTGTATGTGGAGATATCCCTTCCTCTGTAGAGGATCTCTCCGGACGTGGGCCGGTCCAGGGAGCCGGCAATATGGAGAAAAGTGGTCTTTCCCGCCCCGGAAGGCCCCATGATGGTGAGGAATTCACCTTCATGGACATCGAGGTCTATCCCTTTCAGTATCTCGACCCTTGCGCCATCTTTGTCGAAGCTCTTCTTGAGACCCCGTATCGAAAGAAGCGGCCCGCTCATCTCATTCATATCTGAGGGTCTCCACTGGGTCGATCTTCGACGCCTTGAACGAGGGGTAGAGTGTGGAGAGAAGACAGAGAAGTATGGTCAGGCCGGCGATGACGAGGACATCGATGGGGCTGATCTTCATGGGCAGGGTGCTGATGGAATAGACATCCGAGGGGAGCTTGATGATCTCGAACTTCTTTTGGATTTCGAGCAGCGCGAGGCCGACCACCGTCCCGAGAAGGGCACCGAAGACGCCGATCAAGAGCCCTTCGGCCACAAAGACGCGCATGATGCTTCTGTTCGCGGCGCCCATGGCCTTGAGGATGGCGATATCCTTCTTCTTCTCCATGACCGTCATCACCAGCGAGCTGATGATGTTGAAGCTCGCCACGAGGATGACGAGGCCGAGGATCACGTACATGACGATCTTCTCAAGCAAAAGGGCGGAGAAGAGATTCTTGTTCATCTCGATCCACGTCCTGCCCACATACTTGGGGCCGAGCCTGCGCTCTATGCGGTTGCGCACCTCGGCCGCCTTGTATACGTCCTTGAGCTTCACCTCGATGCCGGTAACGCCCACGCCTGCCAAGGCTTGAAGATCGGACAGGGGCATGACCGTAAGGAGGTTGTCGATCTCGAACATGCCTGTCTCGAATATGCCCCCCACCTTAACCCTTACGGTCTCGGGGACCGCGCCGGCAGGGGAAAAGCCGGCATCGGGAACGATAAGGGCAAAGACGTCCCCCGGGAGGAGCCCCAGGTCCCTCGCAAGCTCCTTTCCCACGAGGATAGTGCCGGGCTTGCCGAAGGCGTCCATGCTGCCCTCTTTGATGAAACGCTGCATGAACCGTGCATCCGTCGGCGCGAGGCCTTTCACTATGGTGCCCGTCACCCGGGTGGGGCCCTGAGCCAGACCCTGAAAAGCGATGAACGGGGAGGCCGAGGTCACCCCGTCCACACCCTTTATGCTCTCCACGAGCTCGCCGGGGTTCCTTATCTCTCCTGCGATGCTCGACACGAGGATATGGGGGTTGATGCCGAGGATCCGGTCCCTGAACTCATCCTGGGCCCCGGTCATCACCGCTATGACGAGGATCAGGGCCATGACGCCGATGCCTATACCCACCACGGAGATCCAGGTGGTGAAGGAGATGAACCTGTCCTTTCTCTTGGACCTCAGGTAGCGCAGGGCTATGGCCGTCTCGTATTTCATTCGTCGTCCAACTCTCGAGACTTCATTTCCTGGGGCTTCAGCAAGGGGAAGAGAATGACATCCCTGATGGATTGGCTTCCCGTCAGAAGCATGGTGAGGCGGTCTATGCCGATCCCCTCACCGGCGGTCGGGGGCAGGCCGTATTCGAGGGCCATGATGTAATCCTCATCCATTGTGGCGCCCTCCTCCTTTTCCCTGATCTGCTCGGCAAAGCGCGCTTTCTGGTCCTCGGGATCGTTCAGCTCATTGAAGCCGTTCGCTATCTCCATGCCGCTCACGTAAAGCTCGAACCGCTCGGTTACTTCCGGTCTGGCCTTTGACCGCTTCGCGAGCGGCGAGACCTCCACCGGGTATTGCGTGACAAACGTCGGCTGCACCAATTTGTCCTCACACAGTTTCTCGAAGATCTCCGTGATCACCTTGCCTCTGGACATCGTGTCGATGCCCTCGATGGCGAGGTCCCTGCCGAAGGATTTCAGCCTGTCCGGGTCGTCGGCCACTGCCATGTCAAAACTTCCGAGGTCCTTCAGGGCGTCCTCCATGGTGATGCGCTTCCAGGGCCGGCTGAAGTCGATCTCCCTGCCGCCGTAACTCAGGACGGGGCTGCCGAAGAGCCTCGTCACCAGGGATGAGACCATCTCTTCGGTCAGGTCCATCAAGTCCTCGTAGGTCGCGTAGGCCTGATAGAACTCGAGCATGGTGAATTCCGGGTTGTGTCTGACGGAGATGCCTTCGTTTCTGAAGTTCCTGTTGATCTCGAAGACCCGCTCCAGCCCTCCCACGATAAGCCTCTTGAGGTAAAGCTCCGGGGCGACCCTCAGGTAGAGATCGAGGCCCAGGGCATTATGATGGGTCTTGAACGGCTTTGCCACGGCGCCGCCCGGT
>Ga0187848_10003959_pt1 | contig 10554 bp, 6 predicted proteins | sample June2016WEW_4_40_FD_132424 | JGI IMG/M metagenome (GOLD analysis project Ga0187848, IMG submission 132424) | Peatland microbial communities from SPRUCE experiment site at the Marcell Experimental Forest, Minnesota, USA - June2016WEW_4_40 | ecosystem: Environmental > Terrestrial > Soil > Wetlands... | reverse complement strand
TAGCGCTCGCCCGCCGCCGGCGGCGATGCCGGGTAGCCCTCCGGCGGCTGGGACTGGTCCGTCGCCGGGCCTCGGTAGTAGCTCGTCTGGCTTCCCGCCGGTCGTGTGGCTATTTCCGACTTGTCCTTGTCTTCCGAGTCGGGCGGGCTGTAGACGAGCTTGGGGACATGCCCCTTCATCGGATCGACCACGAATATCTGGGCCGCCTTCCACCGCACCTCGCTCTTGCGAACCTCGCGGGTATCCATGATGTCGCCCGGCATGAGCGAGCAGCGATTCAAGACCGTGCTGAGCCGGGTGTGCGAGTTCTCCCCCTTGTCCCCCTTGATCTGCACGTCGATGCGGCCTACGCGGTAGCGGTCGCCCTCGGTGATGTGGTAGACCAGGTCCGATTGGCCGGGCTCGTCGAGATACTTGATCTCCGGCTTCACGTCGGCGAACACGTAGCCGTTGCCGCCGTATTGGTCCTGGATGTTGACCACGTCGGCCTGGAGCTGCTTCTGATTGAAGAATTGGCCGCTGGTGAGCTTCGTCTTCTCGGCCAGTTTTTCGGCGGGGATTTTCGTGTTGCCCTGGAAGGTGACGTTGCGGACCTTGTAGCGCGGGCCTTCGTCGATCACGAACGTCAGCACGAGCCAGTTCTGCTCGGGGTTGAACTCCAGCTCGCGGCCGACGTGGGCGTTGAGGAAGCCCAGCGCGTGGTAATAGGCGGTCAGCGTTTTTTCGTCCTCGTCGATCTGCTTGCGGTCCACTTCCCCCTTGAAGAGCCAGAAATAGGGGTGGCGCGACTTGATCTTGGTCTGCAGCAGCGGCCCCTGGATGGCCTGGTTGCCGACGAACTGCACCCGGAGGATCTTCTGCTTCGGCCCCTCGTCGACGACGTAGATCGCCCGCAGGTCGCCGGGCTTGTTGCCCTCCAGCACCCTCACGCGGACCTTGCTGTAGCCCGCCTTTTGGTAATACTCTTCGATCTTCCGGCGGCCCTGCTCGATGTTGAAACCATCGGCGGCCTCGCCCACCTTCAGATCGACCTCCTTCTTGAGCGTCTTCTCCTTGACGTCTTTACAGCCCAAGATCGCGATCTTTTGCAGCAACGGGCGCTCGACCACGCGGAAGATGACGAGTACCCCGCCGGGCACCTCCTGGACCATGGGCCGGATGTTCACGAACCACCGCGCCGAGTTCAGTGCGCGGACGTCTTTCTGGATCTGCTGCGGATCGTACGGCCGCCCGGGACGCGTGCGGATGCGGGCGCGGATCTTGTCCAGCGCAACGGTCCGATTGCCGTCGATCCGCACGTCGAGCACTTGGGGCTCCGGGGGCAATTGGCCGCCGAGCGGTGAGGGGGGCCCAGCGGGCACCGTGCCGGCCATTGCCGGCACGACCGCCGGCCCGGGCGGCATTAAAGCGCCCGGCGGCCCCGCGGTTGTGGTGCCGGACGGGATCAAGACTCCCGGCGACCCCAGGCCGCCGGGGCCCGGCGCCGCGTAGGGGATCGACCAGCCGGCCGGCGGCCGACCGTCCGCAGCGGGCGGGGGTCCCGACATCGGGCCGCTGCCGGGGACCTGGCCCAGTCCGCTCGGAGAGGCCAATGCCGCCAGGGCCCAAACCGCGCAGACTAGCGCGCGGCGGCAAGCGCCTGGGACCATTTGCGGCTCGGCCATTACGGCCCTTTCCGTTCAGAAGAAGACGACCCGAGCGAAGAGCGGCGATAAAGGGTGCGTAGAGATACCGAAAACGGCGGTCGCGGGCAAGGCGAATTAAGGGGATATTTCACCCGCCGTTGCGGTCAAATGGATGAAATAGAGAAGAGGGGTCGTTCAGAACGTCTCGCCCGCGTAACTCTCGAAGTCCGGGTGCGGCCGCTCCGAGAAGTTCTCGAAGCGGGTGTGCTTCTCGAACCAGCGGAGCTTGATGTCGCCGGTCTGGCCGTTCCGCTGCTTGGCGATCATGAGCGTCGCCTGCCCGAGGATGCCGAGTTCCTCCGCCTTCTCCCGCTTGTGGTAGTACTCCTCGCGGTGGATGAACAGCACGACGTCGGCGTCCTGCTCGATCGCCCCGGATTCGCGGAGGTGGCTCAGGCGCGGGCGGAAATCCTCGACCTTGCCGGCCTCCACCTGGCGGTTCAACTGCGCCAGGCAGAGCACCGGGATCTGCAGCTCCCGCGCCAGGGCCTTCAGCCGCCGCGCCATCTTGGCCACCTGTTCCTGGCGGTTGTCGCGGGGATCGTCGGGCTGAATGAGCTGCAGGTAGTCGATCACCACCAGCCCGATCTTCTCGCGGCGCTTCAGCCGCCGGGCACAGGCGGCGATCTCGGGGACGGTGCGGCTCGAGCTGTCGTCGACGAACAGCGGGGCGCGGCTCAGCCTGGCCGAGGCCTCGACCAGCTTCTTGCGATCCTCGCCGGAGAGGAACCCGCTGCGGAACTTGTGGCCGTCGATCTTGCCCTGCGAGCACAGCAGCCGCTGGGCCAGCTCGAGCCGGGCCATCTCCAGGCTCACGAAGAGCACGGGCACGTTGGCCTCGATGGCCACGTTCTCGGCGATGTTGGCGGCCAGGGCGGTCTTGCCCATGCTCGGCCGGGCCGCCAGGATCACCAGCTCCGAGTTGTGCAGCCCGCCGGTCAGGCCGTCCAGGTCGCGGAGTCCGGTGGGGGTGCCGGCCCCCTCCCGCCGCTCCAGGCGGGCGTCAATCCGCTCGAACGCCTCGACCAGCAGGTTGTGGATGTCGATCACCTGGTCGGAACTGCGGCGGTCGTGGACGCCGAACACCTTCTCCTCGGCCTGGTTCAGCAGCTCGCGGGGATCAATCGTGGGGTCCCAGGCGTCGCGGATGATCTCGGTGCTGGCGTGGATCAGCTCCCGCAGCGTCGCCTTGTTGCGGACGATCTCGGCATAGAACACGGCGTTGGCGGCGTAGGGCACCGACTGGGCGATCTCCGCCAGGTAGGCCGCCCCGCCGACGGCCTCGAAATCGCCCGCCTGCTTCAGCCGCTCGACCAGGAGCGTGATGTCGATCCGCTTGCCCTCGTCATGCAGCGCCTGCAGGTGGCGGAAGAGTTTCTCGTTGGCCGCCGAGCAGAAGTCGTCGGGCCGCACCACGAGGATCACGTCGTCGCACATCTGCGGGTCCAGGAGAATGCTGCCCAGGACCGCTCGCTCCGCCTCGGGACTCTGCGGCGGCAGGCGATCGAGCAGCTCCGAGGGCACGCGGGAAGGCAAGTGCGCCGCTTCAATGCGTCCGGCCGTGGCCATGGTCGTCCGTGCTCCGTGGTGCTGCGTCGTGCTCGAAGAGTTTGCTCATCGTACCCCGTTCTCGCCGGCCTTACAATCCTCCCCCCCAATGGCCGACCCCGGGCATCGCCGGCAGCCGCCGCACAGCGGGCCTCTGCCGGCCCCGGCCGTCCGGCGGAGCCGCCGCACGATGTACCACACGGCCGCCACGAGCAGCCCCAGCACCGCAATGTCCTGTCCCAATGTATCCGGCATCGGGCACCATGCGCAGCATGGTCGGTATGCCGCTCCCGTCTACGGCACACGGAGTGTGCCTAATACGTTGCTCACCTGATAGGTCCCCAGCGCGGCGACGTACGCCAGGGCCGTCATGTAGCTGAACACGAAGATCGGCCACCGCCAACTGTTGGTTTCGCGGCGCATGACGGCCAGTGTCGCCGCACATTGCATGCACAGCGTGTAGAACACCAAGAGCGACAGGGCCACCGGCAGCGTGAACACGGGCCGGTCGGTCCCTTCCCACCTGGCCGCCCGCAGCCGCGATTGCAGGCGGCCCGCGGCCTCGGCCGGTTGCCCCTTGGCATCCTGCCCCACGCCGTAGACCACGCCGAGCGTGGCGACGACGATCTCGCGCGCCGGCAGCGAGGCCAGCACGCAGCAGCCGATCCGCCAGTCCCAGCCCAGCGGTTTAACGACCGGCTCGATGGTCCGCCCGAGCCGGCCCAGGTAACTGTTGCGCTGATAGGCGGCCGCGATTTGGTTCTGGAGGCGGGCCATCTCTTCCATCCCCTCTTGCCGGCGGGGATCCTGGGGTCCGAGCCCCGCCAGCCGCACCCGCAAGTCTTCCTGCTGGCCCAGCAGCGGCTCTACGGCCCGGTGGTCGTGCGGATAGTAAGCGGCCGCCCACACCAGGACCGCCACCGCCAGGATCAGCGTGCCCGCGTCGCGCAAGAAGATCCAGCCCCGCTCGGTCACCCGGTGGCACGCGGTGCGGGCCGACGGCCACTTGTAGCTCGGCAATTCCAGCAGAAACGGCGGCGTCCGGCCCCGCAGGATGGTCCGCTTCAGCACCAGGGCCGCCGCCACCGCCGCGACGATCCCCAGGGCGTAGAGCGCGGCCAACGTGAGCCCCTGGAGGCCCACCAAGCCCCCCAGCCAACTCGTCCCCGGGATGAATGCGGCGATCAGCAGGGCGTAGATGGGCAACCGGGCCGAGCAGGTCAACAGCGGCATCACCGCGATTGTCGTCAGCCGGTCCCGCTCGTTGGCGATCACCCGCGCCGCCATGATCCCCGGCACCGCGCAGGCGAACGACGACAGCATGGGAATGAACGAGCGGCCGCTCAGACCCACCCGCGACATGAGCCGGTCCATCAGGTAGGCGGCCCGGGCCATGTAGCCGCAGTCTTCCAGTACGGCGATGAAGAAGAACAGGATCAGGATTTGCGGCAGGAAGGCCACCACGCTGCCCACCCCGCCGACGATGCCTTCGGCCAGCAGGCTCCGCAAGGCCCCTTCCGGCATCGTGTCGGCCAGCCGGCCGGCCAGCCTGCCGGTGGCCCAGTCGATCCCCCACTTGGCCGGCTGGGCCCCCACGAACACCGCTTGGAAGACCAGGAACATCACCAAGGCGAAGACCAGCGTGCCCCATAGCCGGTGCGTCAGCCAGCGGTCGATGCGGTCCGTGGCCGTCAGGCGGTAACGGCCGGGCTCGGTCAGAACGCCCTCCAGGACCCGCTGCGCCCAGTCGTAGCGGGCTGCCGTCTCGACGGCCGGCGCCGGGCAGCCGGCCTCCGCCAGCCGCTCCCGGCCGACCTGCAACTCCCGGACGACCCGGCCATCGGCGTCCGGCAACAGGGCCCGCTGGACGTAGCCGTCGGTGTCCAACAGCAGGCGGCGGACGAGGTATCGCGGCAACGCCGCCTGCGCCGCTTGCGGCTTCGCACCAGCCGCTTGTGCCGCTTGCGGCTTCGCACTCCCTACGGCCAGTGTCCTTTCCAATCGGGTGACTTCCTGCTCGAAGGCCGCAGGCCACAGCTCCGGCGGCCGGAGGGGACCTCGGCGAATCGCCTCGTCCAAGGCCGTCTTGACTTCAGGAACGCCGACGCCCCGATTTGCCTGGAGGGCCACCACACCCACGCCGAGCCGCTCGGCGAGCCCCTTGAGGTCCAGGACAATCCCCCGGCCCGCAGCCAGATCGCTCATGTTGACGGCCAGGACCATCGGCAGTCCCATCTCCAGGACCTGGCTCAGAAGGTAGAAATTCCGCTGGAGATTGCAGGCGTCAACGATTGCGACCACGGCGTCCGGCGGGCCCACGCCGTCCTGGCGGCCCAAGAGCACGTCCACGGCGACCATCTCGTCCCGCGATCGGGCGGCCAGGCTGTACAGGCCCGGCAGGTCGATCACCTCGCAGCGGCGGCCGCCGCAGGTCATCCAGCCGGTCTTCTTTTCGACCGTCACCCCCGGGTAGTTGGCCACGTGCTGGTGGACGCCCACTAGGGCGCCGAAGAGCGTCGATTTGCCCGTGTTCGGGTTGCCGATCAGGGCGACGCGCGAGGTCGAGGTGTCTTGGGCAACCATCAGTCTCCCGGCGGAAAGCTCCCCTCTCCCTCTGGGAGAGGCACCCAGGAGTGGGTACCCGGGGGTGAGGGCGCGTTAGTCTCCCGGCGGCAAGAGCAGGACTTGCACCTCCAGCAACTCATTGGCGCGGAGGCAGACCTTGTTGCCGCCCACGCGGAGGATGCACGGGTTGCCGGGGCGGAACATCTCGATGCGAGTTCCGCCGCGGAGCCCGAACTCCTCAAGGCGATGAACATGGTCGGGGTGTCCGGCGATGCGGCTGATGCGGGCCCGTTGGCCGGCCTGGAGTTCTTCCAAGGGGATCGAGCGGGGATGGTGCATGGGGGGGCGTCGTGCCGATCCGCCGTAGGAGGGGGATTCAGATTGATACTCAGTCTCAATATCGACTATGGATTATAGAACATTTCCCCCGGCCGTGCAAGCGAGAAAAGAGAGGAATCGCCACCGTTTAGCGGGCGGGCTTGCCCGCCGTTTGCGCCACGGTGGGTACACGGCGGGCAGGGCACCGACGCGCAGCGTTGGTCGCCCGCTAAACGGGCTCAGCCTACGGCAGCGGGGACATCAGGCCCCACCAGATCACGTACTGCTGGCTGCCCGGGTACCCGGGGATGTTCTTGGCCGGCTCATGAACGATACTGCCGGCCACCAGGACCCGGTCGTTTGCCTTGAAGTCGGTGTGGCCATGGCTCAAGGCCATCACCGTGCCGGGCACAGCATCCGTCTTCAGGGCCACGCCGCAAAGCCCGTTCTTCTCGGCCACCTTCGTCACCGTGCCTGTCAGGAGGATTCCGCCCTGGGCCTTGCCGGGGTCTTCCAGGACCTTCTTGGCCGCCTCGTTCACCCGCTGCAGGGCAGGCGGCGAGATCGCGGCTCGCTCAAGCAATTCGAAGGCCGTCCGGAGATCGCCGCCTTCGGAAGCGTTGCGGCCCGCGGCAATCTCGGCCAACCGCCGCAGCTTCTCGTAGGCCTCGTCGCTGATCTTGTCCCACGGCGGGCCGTAGACGGCGCGGACATCTTTCAGGGCCTGGGCCAGGTCAGCCTCAGTGTAGAGGGGCGCCCCGCGGGGGCGGATGGCCTCGGCCGCCGGGGCCTCGGGCTTTTCAGACGGCTTGGCCACGTTCGCCGAGGCCACGATAACCGGCTCCGGCTTGGCAGGCGCGTCAGCCTTTGCTTCCGGCTTGACCGGCGGCTCGGCCTTTGGCTCCGGCTTAACCGGCGGCTCGGTCTTTGCTTCCGGCTCGGCCTTGGCCTCCGGCTCCGCCTTCTTCGCCGGGCCTACCCGCACCGGCTGAAACGCCGTCTCCGGCGGGACGAAGGGGTCCATCTTCTCCTTGGGGAAGCCAAACGGGTCCTCGGGCTTGTCCGGAAGGTCCGGCGGTTCCACAATGCCGGCTTTGGGTTTGGCGACTACCTTGGGCGGTGCGGTCTTTGCCGGGGTGGCGGGGCCGGGCGCCGGCTTGGCCGCTTGCGGCTTCGCAGTCTCCGCGCCCGGCACCGTGGCCGGCGCAACCTTGGGCGCCGGCTTGGCTGGACTTGGCGGCGGCGACTCCGTGCCGTTTTCGTCCTCCTCGCTGTCGGACCGGTTGTGGAACAGGTGCAGCCCGTATTTCCCGTTGTCGATGTCCTCCTTGAAATAGGACCCGATCAGGAACGCGCACGGGAATGCCAGGAGGCCGCCGACCACGATGCCGAGCAATCGCCCCAGGGCGCTCGGCTCCCGCCTTGGCCGGCGTCTCTTTGGCGGCGGGGCGGGCACTGCGCCCTCGGCGGCGCCGGCCGGCGCCGCCCGGCCCGTGAGGGCGGCAAAATCGACCTCCTTCTCGACCCCTTCCAACCCCCCCTCTTCCTCCGGGGCGAGAACTCCGCCTTTGCCGTCGCCGCCGCCGGCCTCTTCCTGGACCAGGTCCCAAGGCTCGCGCGGGCCGGCCGGCGGTGCGAGCACGGCCTCTTGGCCGGCCGCCTCCAAAGCCGGTATCGCCGCCTGGCTGACGATGATCAGCGCCGGCGGCACCATGGCCAGCGACTCGCCGAGCGGATACTCCGCCTCGCACAGCGGACAGCGGACGATCGCCTCGGCCGCCGCGCCGGTGGGGACCGTCACCTGCTTGCGGCACCGTGGACAACTGGACGTGAAGGACATGGACGAGACCTCTCAATGTTCGCCGCCAAAAATACGTTCCTTCAGTCTAACTCCCGCCGCGACGAAAAGCTACCGGAAGGCCCCTTCCCGCGCGCGGCCCGTCAGATTCCGTACAGCGGCGCGAATTTCGCCCGCAGGTGGGCCACCAGCGGCTCGGGCTCCAGCGGGCGGCCCGTGACCCGCTGGACCAACTCGGCCGCCGTGTACCGCTGCCCGTGGCGGTGGATGTTCTCGCGGAGCCATTCGCGGAGCGGCTGGAAGCGGCCGGCGGCGAACTGGGCGGCCAGCCCCCCCAACTGGGCATCGGCTTCCACAAAGAACTGGGCCGCATACAGATTTCCCAGCGTGTACGTCGGGAAGTACCCCACCAGCCCCGCACTCCAGTGGACATCCTGGAGCACGCCCTGCACGTCGTCGGGCGGCCGGATGCCCAGGTCCTGCTGGTACCGCTCGTTCCACGCGCCCGGCAGGTCGCCCACCCGCAGCCGGTCCTCGAGCAGGGCCTGCTCCAGCTCGAAGCGGATCAGGATGTGCAGGTTGTAGGTGGCCTCGTCGGCCTCGACCCGCACCAGCGACGGCCGCACGTCGTTGACGGCGAAGTGGAAGTCGTCCAGGGGAACATCGCCCAGCGCGGCCGGGAACCGCCGCTGGGCCACCGGGTACAAGTACTCCCAAAACGCCCGGCTGCGGCCAACAAAATTCTCCCACAGCCGCGACTGCGACTCGTGGATGCCCAGCGAGACGGCCTCGCCCAGCGGCAGGCCGAACGCCTCGCCCCGCAGGCCCTGCTCGTATAGCCCATGGCCCGCCTCGTGCAGGATGCCGAAAAAGGCCGCGTTGAAGAAGTGCGGGTCGTATCGGGTGGTGATGCGGCAGTCGTTGGGGCCGATCGTGGTGCAGAACGGGTGGGTCGTCACGTCGAGCCGGCCGCGCTGGAAGTCGAAACCGATGGCCCGCGCCGCCTCCAGCCCCATTTCCTCCTGAACGGCGACCGGAAACTCCCGCTTGAGGATCGCGGTATTCGGCCGTCGCTGGGCCTGGCGGATGGCTTCCACCAGCGGCAGGAGTCTCTGGCGGAGCCCGCCGAGCACCCGGGCGATGTTGGCCGTCCGTTCTTCCGGCTCGAAATCGTCGAGCAATGCGTCGTAGGGCACCTCCGGATACCCGAGGGCCGCGGCCTGCTGCCGCTTCAGGGCCACCGTCTTCTCCAGCAGCGGCTCGAAGACCTTGAAGTCCTTCGCGTGCCGGGCCTGCTCCCACGCCTGTTGCCCCAGGACCGACGTGCGGGCGAGCTCCTCCACCAACGACTGCGGGAGCTTCACCTGCTTGTCGACGTGCCGCTTGAGCCGGCGGATGGTAGCCGCCGCGTCGCTGGCCGTATCGGCCGCCAGCGGCCCCGCGGCCAGCTCCGCCACATCGTCCACCAGTTGCCGATCGGTCCACCGCTGGTGCATCAGGCCGGAGATGAGCGTCGTCTGCTCGGCCCGGTATTCTCCCGCGGCGGCGGGCAATTTCGTCCGCTCGTCCCATTCCAAGAGCGATCCGATTGCAGAGAGCATCGCGGCCTGGGCCACGTGCTGGCAGACGCGCTGGTAGAGCTGTTCGGCGGATTCAGGCATGGGAGCACCCGACTATTGACAACGGAAACCGTAGGTTATGCTTTAGCATAACAAATGCCAGGTCTTGGGTCTTGGCCCCACGCCCCAAAGACCCAAGACGAAAAACCCAAGGCCTAAGGCCCTCTTCGAGGGGTGCCTGCCATGTTGGATATCCTCGTGGTATCCCCCCATCCGGACGACGCCGAGCTTAGTATGGGGGGGGCCATTTTGCGACTGAAGGCCGAGGGGTGCTCGGTCGGGGTCCTCGATCTGACCGATGGCGAGCCCACCCCGTTCGGCTCGCCGGAGGTCCGCCGGCGGGAAACGGCCGCCGCCACGGCCGTCCTGGGGCTCGATTGGCGCGAGAACCTGGGACTGCCCAACCGCAGCCTGGAGCCGAGCCTAGCCGCCCGGGGACAACTGGCGGGCGTATTTCGCCGGACGCGGCCGCGGTGGCTCTTCGCCCCCTACTGGATCGACGCCCATCCGGACCACGTGGCGGCCACGCAGTTGATCGAGGCCGCGCGGTTCTGGTCGAAGCTGACCAAGAGCAATCTGCCCGGCCAGCCGCATTATCCCCAGCGGATTTTTTACTACTACTGCTTCCACTTGCGGCAGATCCCGCAGCCCGCCTTCGTGCTGGACATCAGCGAGTTTTGGGAGAAGAAGCTCGCGGCCGTGGCCTGTTACCGCAGCCAATTCATCGAGGGCCGCTCCGACGAGTCGCCCCCGTTTCTCGACCGGCTCCGCGACCAGGCGGCCGCCTGGGGATGGACGATCGGCACCCGCTACGGCGAGCCCTTCGCCAGCCGCGAGCCGCTCGGGCTGACTGGAATGCGGGCGGTGCTTTAACTAACGGACGCGGCAGCGCGGAAGATGCCGTTTAGCGGGCGGGCTTGCCCCAATACCGTTCAAGATAGGCGCAAACCACAGCCTCCTGCTATCTTAGGTTAATGCACATTGACCTATAGCAAGGAGGCTGTGGCGATGCGACAAGGAT
>Ga0187848_10003958_pt1 | contig 10555 bp, 10 predicted proteins | sample June2016WEW_4_40_FD_132424 | JGI IMG/M metagenome (GOLD analysis project Ga0187848, IMG submission 132424) | Peatland microbial communities from SPRUCE experiment site at the Marcell Experimental Forest, Minnesota, USA - June2016WEW_4_40 | ecosystem: Environmental > Terrestrial > Soil >... | reverse complement strand
TCAATGGAGCATTGCCGTCGGTGACGACGATGCCCTGGTCGACTGCGGCTTTGACCAGATCATGGAAGGCGACGTTGCCGGGATGGCCCATGATCTCAATGCAGTCCGGCTTCGCGGCGACCGCTTCCTTGAACTGGTTGATCATCGTCTCGGGCGCCCAGGCCGAGAACTGCTCCTTGAGCGTGACGCCGAGCGCGGCGGCGGCCTGCTCGGCCCCGGTCTGGCGGGCGAGAGTGGCGCCGTCGCCGGCGTTGCCGCCCATCTGCATGTACATGGTCAGGCCCTTGCCGATCGGATCGGCGGCCAGGGCCGTAGCGAAGCCGGCGAGCAGCGCCGCCGCCGCAACGCTCGCGAATAGCAACTTGGACTGTTTCATGACTCGTCTCCCGCTTTTCTTGCCGCGCCGGCGCCGGTTGGCGAATGGCAGGCGGCATTCATTCGGCCGAACGCACGCGGCCGAAACCTTGGAAGCGTCCGAAGCGCGCGAAGAAGGTGCGACGGCGCTGCGGCTCGTCGGCGTAGAGATAGAAGATGATCGAAATCAGGAAGATCAGGCCCTGAACCGTGCGCACCCACGCGCCGGTGAGGCCAGTCGCCACCAGGCCCGCCTCGATCATGCCGATGATGAAGCAACCGAACACGGTGCCGATGACCGTCGCGCGCCCGCCGAAGATCGAGGTTCCCCCGATCAGCACCGAGGCGATGGCGGTGAGCAGGTATCCCTGTCCCTGATTGCCGAAGTAGTTCTTGTTCTCCAGCGTCAGCATGATCGCGGCGCAGGCGGCGAGGAACCCCATCAGCGTGAAAAGCTTGATCTTCTCGCGATCGACGTCGATGCCGGCGACGCGGGAAACCTCGTTGGAATCGCCGATGAACAGGACGTGCTCGCCGAAGCGATGCCGGGTCAGGATGAGCCACAGGAAGAGGACGATGATGGTCGTCCACAGCGCCTGCAACGGCAATTGCGTCAGCCATGCCGTCTGACTGTCGGCGAACGGCCGGCCGACGATCCATTGCCACACCGGGCTCTGCTCGGCCTCGCGCAGGGCGTACGACTTGCCGCCGGAAAGCACCGTCGCCATCCCGGCCCAGAAGAACTGGGTGGCGAGCGTCGCCATGAACGAGGGAATGCCGATTTTGGCGATGAGCACGCCGTTGACGAAGCCGACCAGGACGCCGGAGGCGAGCCCCGCCGCCACCGCAAACCAGCCGAGATTGTATTCCTTGAACAGCACCGCGAAGATGAAGCCGGAAAAGGCGATGATGGCGGGAAAGCAGAGATCGATTTCGCCGGCCCCGATGACGAAGGTGAGGCCGATCGCCAGCAGCACCAGCGGCGGCAGCGTCGACAGGAACGTCGTGTAGATGAACGGCTGCAGGAACACCCCCGGCGCCGTGTACATGAACAACGCCAGCAACAGCGCGAAAACGATGATGATCGGCAGGCCTTCGACGCGCTGGAAGATCGAGATGGAGCCGCTCTTTACCATTTCGCCGCAGCCTCAGTTCTTGTGCTGGAGTTTGATCAGGTATTCGGTCAGCTCGGTCACCGACATGTCCTTGGGCACGATCTCGCTGACGATGGCGCCGCGGTCGAGCACGATCAGTCGATCGGCGACCTCATGCACGTGGGCGAGGTTGTGCTCGATGTATATGCAGGCGTGGCCGGACGCCTTGATCCGCTGGACGAAATCGATGACCTTGCGCACTTCGGCGACGCCCAGCGCCGCGGTCGGCTCGTCGAGGATGATGAGGTCGGCGTTGAAGTGCATGGCGCGGCCGATGGCGATGCCCTGGCGTTCGCCGCCCGAGAGATTGCCGATCGTCGAATCGACGGTGATGCCGACGCCGCGAAAGCCGATGACGTCGAGCAGGATCTGGTTGGCGATCTCTTTCTCGCGCTTGATGTCGATGAAGCCGAAGCGGTTGGTGATCTGCCGGCCGACGAAGAAATTGCGCCACAGCGGCTGTTTGTCGGCGAGCGACTTGTCCTGGTAGACCGTCTCGATGGAAAGATTGTGCGCCCGGCGCACCGAATAGTCGGACAGGTCGACCGGTTGGTCGCGCACGAAGATGCGGCCGGCGGACGGCGGGATCACGCCGGTCATGACCTTGATGATCGTCGACTTGCCGGCGCCGTTGTCGCCGATCAGGCCGACGATTTCGTTCTTGCCGATGGACAAGTTGATGTCGCGAAGCGCCTGGACAGCGCCGAAATACTTTTGCACGCCTTCGAGCCGGATGATCGACTGGAAGGCCGCGGTCTGAGGGTTCGTCGCTAAAACGCTCATGCGGCCGGCTCGATTGGCTTGGCGGGCTCGATTCAGCCCGACATGAGCGCAAGCGCACCTGCCGCGGCCCGCTCGAAACGCCGCGCAGGAACGCCGCTCGCGCCCACATGTCTTGCGTGGGTTTCCTTTATCGCGCGGACGACGCCCGTCCCGTGTTGACCCACGTCAAACATGCCAGCCGCGGCTGCGGAATCTTCGCCGGGCGGCGCCGCAAGGCAACCGGGGGCGGCGGCGCCGCGCGCGAATTCACGACCGCTTCCTGCGGCGGCGACATGCCCATCATTGAACAATCCCAACTGGCGGCGCCGCCGCGGCGATGGCATTGGGGCGATCGGCAATCGGCGTCACTTCCACTTGCCGAGCTTCGCCTTCATTCTCGCCGATAGCCTATCGACTTGGCTCTGCCTCAGCCGCTCGGCTTGATAGATCGACAGCATGTCGAATTTGCACGCGGGGGCGCAGGCGGCCAAGACGGCTGTCTTCAACACGCGCCGCACCGGCCGGCGCATCACGAGCCGATCGACCCACCAGGGCGCGCCGAGCGAAGTCACCGCCAGAGCGTGGCGCAGATTGCGAAGCCGCGCCCTGATCGGGCCGAAATCGTCGGCATGGTCGTAGGCGGCGCCAGGCGCCCAGACCCGGTCGAACCAACCCTTGAGGATGGCGGGAAAGCCGAACCACCAAGTGGGAAAGCAAAGGACCAAGCCTTCGGCGGCGACGAGACGATCGACGTTAGGCTGCACGGCGCTCGCGTCGTAACAGCCATAATAGCTCGCGCGCTCCGGCTCGGTCAGCGCGGCGTCGAATTTGTCGCGGTAAAGGTCCTCGAGCCAAACCTCATGCCCGGCCGCGCGCAACGCGTCGACCGCGCTCATGGCCAGAGCGCAGCAGAGGCTTTCGCGAAGAGGGTGCGCGACGACGACGAGGCATTTCATCGGCGCTGAGCCTACGACGGCGCGGGCCGGGAGTTTCGGAATACGGATTGCGTAACACGGAACGCGACTGACCCGCTCCGCTCAGCGCGAGACGTCCGCGGTTCGCGTCGCGGTGGGGAATCGTCCGACGGCGACTCCGGTGTTCGGGCCGGAGAGGGTGAGGACGATATCCGGCGAGGCGATCACGAGCCGGTCGCCGTCGATTTCGCCATTGACCACGCTCGAACCGTCCGGCCACGTATATATGACTCGAGCAAATCTGCCGTTGACCGTCGTCACTTCCAAGCTCATGGGCCATCTGCCGTCCCAATTGCCGGACCATTTGCCGCGGAATTTTTGCGCGGCGCTCGGGCCGGCTGTCGCCGCGCGGCCGAACACCGCGCACGCGCCGGCCGCGATTACCATTCGTCTCGAAATCATGTTCGCCCCCATTTTGCGTCGATTTTCCGTTGTGTGGCAGCTGCCTTGCAACGCCGGCGCAACCCGATGAATACTTGCGACCGGCGATTGCGACCGTCAGAAGGACGACCACGGCGCCGCCGGCATCGGCAGGCCGGCGGCGATCCAAGCGTTGCGGCCGCCGCGATACCAGTAGACGCGGGAATAGCCGAGCGCGACGGCGCGCACGACCGCGTTGTGCGAAAGCCAGCAGGTCTTGGAGAGGCAGAAGAACACCATCGGCTGTGACTTCCGGCCTTGCGTCAGCTCTTGCAAGCGCGCGGCGAGCCTTTGCTGAACGTCGTCGTCCAACCCGCTTCCCATCCCAGCCCCTTTCAGCCAGACGGCGTTGGGGAGGCTGACGCTCTGACTGCCTTCGAGAACGTCGATCAACAACGGCGGATTCTTCGCCGCAATCATGCGCTGCAGCGTCGGCGTCGTGACGGTCTGCGCGCCCGCGATCGAGGTCGGGGTATGCGCCTCGTAGTTTTGCGTGCGAATTTCGTTGGTGCGCGCGACGCCGAAATTGACGCCTTCGTCGTCGTAGCCGGACCCGGCCATCGCCGCGCAGCCGAGCATCGCCCACGCGCCGGCCGCGATTACCATTCGTCTCGAAATCATGTTCGCCCCCTATTTGCAGCGCTTGTTCGTGCGGACTTGCGTTCCGACGATCCCACGATCCTAGAAGCCCGAGGTCAGGCACGGGCCGAGTTGAGACCTGCACGTTGGACCGACGATCGCGTGTCCGCCGTTGACCCAGGCGGTCTCCTGCGCCTAGCAGATTCTGAAGTGACTTTCGCTGTGCCTCCCAGGATCGGGATCCGCATTGTCCGCGACAGCGCCCAGTTTCAGCAAGGGTTCGCAGTATTGGTCTGTCCGCTAGAGGGATTTGTTTCCTTAAGAATGCCCGAAGCGTCAATCGTTGTAGGAACCGTGTGGGAGAATCCTGGTCCAGAGTACGTGATGCTCGTCCCATCTTTGTTTACGGACCATCGCCTAGTTTTGCCAAAGTCGTTGGACAATGTACCGTCAGTGTTAAAGGTAATTTTTTGCCCGTTTGTATAACAGAAACTACGCCCGAAAATTCCATTCTTCAGTGAGTTAGCCGCTTGCGCCGTCAACGCCAAAAAGGAAATGGCCGCAACCGCGATCGCGAAACTTATCAATTTTCGCATGAGTGCCCCCTTACGAATTAGACGTTCGAGCTACGGAGCTACGGCGACAGCTTACTTAATCCCCATTCCCGGCCCAACGACTCCCAATAAAGGGGTTAAGTAAGCCATCGCCATATTCCAGACTCCAACCAAACTCCGCAACGCAACACGAAACGGCGCGTTTCGAAACAGCCTATAAATTACTCAATGAAGCAATATGAGGACCGCCCATTTAGGCCGCTTGCGGCTTGTGCTTCAGGAACATTCCATTGTCCGTTATGCGCGATGGCGTAATCGTACGTTATTTTACATTGCGCATCTCTCTTGTGTTTGTTGTTTTCCATGCAATAATCAAGAGCCTCCTTGCAACTCTTATGTTGAGTAATCCAACCAGCCCACGCGCTTGAAGAAATAATAAGAGCCAAGGTCAGCGAAAAAACCCCTACGATCGCTTTCATGGCGTCCCCCTACCGAATCTCAAATGAGATATTACTGTATTTTTCCCGCCCTCACTCGTCCGGGCGACACTGGTATGATTTACCGGTGGTATGGCTGGCGGCGCGCGCATCCGGCAGACCCCACTGGCCGCCCGCCTTGACTGCGGCGTCGTAAAGAATCTTGCACTGCGCCTGCGTCGTGCCGTCCGTGTAAGTGCAACGGTCCAAGAAATCTTTGCATCCGTTGTTGCGGATCGTATCCCTACTTGCGGCAGAGTCGCAAAAACAATTCCTACCATACATATTGCAATAATCGCCGTGATTAACTTCATAGCCGTACCCCCCTCTCTCAACCGCGCGATCCGCGCGTCCCTGAAATGCACCGCTCCTTGAAACGCGCGCTTGGGCGCCAGCGCAGTATGTTCGACCTCAATTTCGAGCCGCCGAACGCCTCGCGCGCCAAGAGAATTCCCCCCGCGTGACAACCACCTTGCAATGCCGGGGGAACCAAGTGAATACTTGAAACCAGTAGTTCGATCGCGATGAACGCCGATGGGATGGATTCCGATGCGACGGAAACCGCACGTGCCCGAGTCGGGAATTTTCCTGCGCAGCCGCAGAATGCTTGCGCGCGACGCCGTCGACGCGGCTCGGCTGATGAGCGACGAACTTCCCGTTCCCGCTGGTTTGTCAGGCGAGCTTGCGCCTTTGCTTCATCGGCTCATTGCGGCCGAGCTCGTGTCGGGCGCGTGCGTCGAGGGCGCGACCACAACGCAGCGGCCGCCGAACGGCGAGCGCAAGCTGTTCGCGTTCGGCTTGTCGGCCTTCATCGACGAGGCGTGCGTCGGCGCCTGTATCGAAAACCCGATCGCCAATTTCGCTCTCGAACTGCTGGAACGCTGCCGCCGCGGCGAAAGCCGCCCAGGGCTCCTCGGCGTTCGCGATATCGCGAAAGCCAACGCGGGATCGGGGCTCAACCTCTTCCCGCTGATGTGGGTGCAACGCCCGAAGGACAAGGCGAGTCCCCTTGGCGCGGAATTGACGACTCAAGGAATGCGAACGTTTCTCAATCATCACAGGGGTTACAACCTGAAACGAATTCTCAAGGAAGGCGCGCGCGAGCAGGAGCCCACCTTCACCCGCGCTGGTTTCGTTCGGCTGAAGGCGTTCGGCGGCGAAAGAGACGCGCCGTTCGGCGAGCGGATCGTCTTCGAGGCGACGCGAGAGCAGGCGCTGGCGGAAGCCCATGGCTCGGCGATCAGCCTGCTGTTCCTGAGCGCTCGCCCGCAGCTCGGCTTCACGCGAATTCAACAGCAAGTGCTTCAGTGCGCCGTGGACGATTTATGCGACGTCGAGATCGCCAATCATCTCAACATATCTTCGCATGCGGTGAATATGCGCTGGCGAACGATCTACGAGCGCATTCAACAGCGGCCCGAATTGGCCGCCTCGCTGTTCGGCCCCGGCGAAAGCCGCGACGGCGACGGCCACGCGAGCCAAAAGCGCCGCCGCGTGACGGCGTTCGTCCGAGAGCGCCCCGAGGAATTGCGCCCCTACGCTTGGTGAGCGCCTGTGGCGCGGCAATCCCCATGAAACCGGCGCATTCGCGGCTCAGCCTTGTCCGCTGAGCAAGCCCGGCGCAGATTCACGGCGGAACTGGCCCGCGCCTGACAGGCGTTCGTTTGACCACCTCGTTCGCCCTCCCGCCGTCGGCGCTTCGAACCGGAGGATTCGCGATGACGGCCGAAGGACTCGTGACGCGAGCGAGCCGCGGCGGGCCAGCCGAGACGCTTCGACGCTTGGAGGCGAGCATCGCTTCGCGTGGCATGACCGTCTTCGCGCGGATCGATCACGCCGAAGGGGCCAAGAGCGCCGGGCTCGCGCTTCTGCCGACGGAGGTCGTGATCTTCGGTTCTCCGACGGCGGGAACGCCGCTCACGGCGATCTCGCAGACGATCGGCATCGATCTGCCGCTGAAAATGCTGGTTTGGCAGGACGCGGAAGGACGGACCTTCGTCTCCTACAACGATCCTGCTTGGCTGGTTCGCCGCCACGCGCTCGCCGAAGGCGCCGGCGCGATCGCGCAAAAGATGCAATCGGCTCTCGCCGCCATCGCCAGCGAGGCCGCCGGCGGCGACTGAACGCGACGACGAGCGCGGCTGGCGGCGACGCCCGCACTCGGCTTTCGCCAGCGCGGGCGCCGGCCGATTTCTCACACAGTTCCGATCTGCTTATAGGTGATCTGGCCGTCGGGCTGCTTCTTCCAAACGTACCAGACGTAGTCGACGCTGGTGCGGTCGCCCTTCTTGTCGTAGGCGATGTCGCCGATGACGGTGTGGAACGTCATGCCCGAATGCATCACGTCGGCCATCTTATGCGGATCGAGCGACTTCGCCTTCTCCGCCGCCTGCTGCATGATCTGCACCGCCGCGTAGGAGTAGAGGGTATAGCCCTCCGGCTCGAAGCCCTTGGCGCGAATCGCCGCGACGACCGCCTTGGCGGCGGGGTTGTTGCGCGGGTCGGGACCGAAGGTCATCAGCGTGCCCTCGACGCCGGGTCCGCCGATCGCGGCGAATTCGTTGTCGGTGATGCCGTCGCCAGAGATCATCACCGTCTTCATGCCCTGGTCGCGCATCTGGCGCACGATAAGGCCGCCCTCGGTGTGCAGGCCGCCCCACATGACGTAGTCGGCGCCGGATTCCTTGATCTTGGAGACGATCGCCGAATAGTCCTTTTCGCCGACGTTGACGCCTTCGAAAAGCACCTCTTTCTTGCCGCCGGCGTTCATGAACTTCTTGGCGGCCTCGGCGAGGCCCTGGCCGTAGGGGGTCTTGTCGTGGACGATGGCGATCTTCTTGTCCTTGAGCTTGCCGAGGGCGAGATCGGCCCACACCTTGCCCTGCTGATCGTCTCGCCCACAGGTGCGGAACACGTCCCACAATTTGCGATCGGTGACCTGCGGATTGGTCGCCGACGGCGTGATCATCAGAACGCCGTTGTCGGCGTAGACCTCGGACGCGGGAATGGTCACGCCCGAGTTGAAGGGACCGACGACGTATTTCACGCCGTCGCCGATGAACTTATTGGCGACCGAGACGCCCTGCTTGGGATCGGCGACGTCATCGCCTTCCTCGACGGTGATTTTCTGTCCGAGGATGCCGCCCTTGGCGTTGATGTCGTCGGCGGCCTGATGCACGCCCGTCGTCAATTGCGCGCCGAACGAAGCGTTGGCGCCGGTGATTGGGCCCGTCACCGCGAGCAACATCTCCGCGTGCGCGGCGCCGCTGCCGAGCGCGACGGCGAAAACAAGCGCCGCGCTCCTGAGAAATGCCGTCCTCATGCCGACCTCCCGTTTGGTCTTGCTATGAGAAACTATTAACCGACCAGACCGGCAAAAAAATGGCGTAAAGCTTACGCTTGTTGGGCGATCCTCAAGCCGTCCAGGCCGGTTCGGGCTTCGCTGCCGCCGCCTCCTGCGCGCGGCCCGCGTCGATCGCGGCGAGGGCGGCGCGCAGGACCTCCTTCACGCCGCGCCCCGCGACGGCCGAGAGCTCCAGCGGCGCGCCGCGCTTGGCGCCAGCGGCGATCGGCGGGCCATAACTGCGCATCGCGCGCTTCAGCCGTTCCCTTTGCCTCTTGAGCGTCTCTTCGTCGACCGCGTCGACCTTGGAGAGAGCGACGATCTCGGTCTTTTCCGCTACGCCGCCGCCGTAGGCGGAAAGTTCGCCGCGGATCGTGCGGTAGGCGGCGCCTGCGTGCTCGCCGGTCGCGTCGACCAGATGCAGCAGCGCGCCGCAGCGCTCGACGTGGCCGAGGAACCGGTCGCCGAGGCCGAGGCCCTCGTGGGCGCCCTCGATCAGACCGGGAATGTCGGCGAGCACAAAGTCGCGGTCGTCGACCCGCACGACGCCGAGGCCGGGATGCAGCGTGGTGAAGGGATAATCGGCGATCTTGGGCCGCGCCGCCGAGACCGCGGCGAGGAAGGTCGACTTGCCGGCGTTGGGCAGGCCGACGAGGCCGGCGTCGGCGATCAGCTTCAGACGAAGATAGAGCGTGCGCTCGATCCCCGGCTGGCCGGGATTGGCGCGGCGCGGCGCGCGATTGGTCGAAGTGGTGAAATGGGCGTTGCCGAAGCCGCCGTTGCCGCCTTTGGCGAGGACGACGCGCTCGCCGGGCGCCTTGAGATCGGCGAGCAGGGTCTCGTTGTCCTCCTCGAACACCTGCGTGCCTTCAGGCACTTTCAACACGACGTCGGCGCCGCGTCCGCCGGCGCGGTTCTTGCCCATGCCGTGCATGCCGGTCTTGGCCTTGAAATGCTGCTGATAGCGAAAGTCGATCAGCGTATTGAGGCCTTCCGCGCATTCGACGACGACGTCGCCGCCGCGACCGCCGTCGCCCCCGTCCGGACCGCCGAACTCGATGAATTTCTCGCGGCGGAACGAAACGCAGCCGGCGCCGCCGTCGCCCGAGCGCACGAAGACGCGCGCTTGATCAAGGAACTTCATGGAGGCCTTCTGGGTTTGTCGGCGCGGCTTGCAGGTTATGGGCGGCGCGGCGCGCGGCCCAGGCCTCGCGAGTCAGGCGGAAGCGATCGCACGGGACCAGGCCGCCGCGCGCCGGCGCGCCCTCCAGTCCTGTGCCGGTGAACTGGAATCCCGCCTTTTCGAGCACCCGGCGCGAGGGGGCGTTCTCGATGCGCGAACTGGCGTCGATTTCGACCGCGTCGGTCAAGGCGAACGCGGCCTCGACCATCGCCTCGACCGCCTCGCTCGCCAGGCCCTTGCCCCAGGTTTCCGGCGCCAGCGCATAGCCGAGGGTGAGGCGATCGTGGCCTCTTCCTTCGAGGCTGACCGCGCCGATCGCTTCACGCTTGTCGCGGATCGGGGTCATGACCAGCGTCAAATCGCGACCCGAGGCGTTGCCTTCGCGCGCGGCGAAGATGAACCGCTCGGCGGTCCCCAACGGGTAGGGATGGGGAATGCGGGCCGTGAACTGGGCGACTTCCCAGCGGCTGCAATAGCGATGGATCGCCGGCGCGTCGGCGGCCCGCGGCCAGCGCAGCCACAGCCTCGCCGTCTCCAGGCGGAACACATCGTCTCGGGCAAGATCGGGAAACATTTCCACTCCGGACCAGCAAGGGGCTCGGCGACGCGCGGCCCCAAAACGACGAAGGAGATGCGGCGACCGCATCCCCTTCATAAGCGCTTCGGCTTACCGGACTTCTTGGAAGGGCTTCCGCCTTCCTGTTCTCGGGGGATCCTCGAGACCGTCCGCGGGGGCTGTCGCCGCGGCGGGGCTCG
>Ga0187848_10003957_pt1 | contig 10558 bp, 5 predicted proteins | sample June2016WEW_4_40_FD_132424 | JGI IMG/M metagenome (GOLD analysis project Ga0187848, IMG submission 132424) | Peatland microbial communities from SPRUCE experiment site at the Marcell Experimental Forest, Minnesota, USA - June2016WEW_4_40 | ecosystem: Environmental > Terrestrial > Soil > Wetlands... | reverse complement strand
CACCGGTCAAGGGTGCAAGGTCGCACCTGCGGGATCGAGGCCGCGCCCCGGTGCGATGCCCTTTTGCGAGCGCATGCGCGCCCACCAGTGCCGGCAGACATGGCGAGGGGGCGGTCGTCAGCGATGGGTCTTCGGCCGATGGTCGTTGGGGTCGGGACAGGCGTTGCGAGTGGCCTGATATTTGACATGGCTCCAGAGAGGGGCTCCTTCCATCTTCGTGCGAGCGTCGCCGCAAGAATAGCGGCCGCCGGCTCTTCACCTGAATGGCTTCTCGCCGAATAATTCTTCGGCCATTTGAAAGGAGCCAATCATGATTACCGAAACTCTCAGGTTCGCAAAGAAGAACCTCGACTTGCCCGATGTAACCAGGGATTGCGGTCACGGGAAGCTGGAGCTTGTGACTGTCGAAGATACGACCGTCGCACGCATGACGCTTCAGCCCGGCTGGAAGTGGTCGGAGCACATCCGCCCCCTCGTGAACACGGAAAGCTGCCAGGTGCAGCACCTCCAGTACGTCGTCAGCGGCCGCCTGCGGATCGTCCAGGACGACGGCAGGCAGATGGACTTGGGGCCGGGCGACTTCGCCAGCCTTCCACCGGGCCACGACGCCTGGGTCGTGGGAGATGAGCCGTTTGTGGCGATTGACTTCTCTCCCGACATGAAGCAGCACGCCCAGGAGAGCGGCGACTCGGGACACTAGGAAGCTATTTCAAAAGCTCCCCTCTCCCTCTGGGAGAGGCAGGCGTTGGGGGTCGCAAGGGCGCAGGTACGCCCCCACGCGCCCGTTGGCCAGCAGGGGCCGGCCGCTCAAAACTCCGCAACCTACCTCGCATCTCCCGGCAGCAGGGCCGAGATGTGCTTGACCAGTTCGCGCCGTTGCCGATCGAAATCCTTCCCCTTCCAGGCGGTCTCCTTTTGGGTCCACGTGTTGTCCCATCCGCCCCAGCCGCGGTTGTCGCCCACGGCCTGGAAGTAGTAGTCGGCCTCCGGCCGGATCTGTTCTCGCAACTTGGCGAGATACGTTTGTGCGTCCCGCGCGGCCGGCGTGCCGGGCTTCTGCCGGATCAACCGCTCGAGCATGGCCACATAGCGGTAGTCGGTGATGCCCTCGCGGAGACCTTCGAGAATCAGCGTGGAATTGAAGGCCGGTTGCTCCGCTGAGGACGCGGGGGTGCAGAAATCGCCCCATTCGCTCACGTGTCCGTCGCACGGGTTGTACGGGTCGCGCCACGCCAGCGACCAGGGGCCGTAAATGCCGCCGCGGGCGCCGAGCCGCCAGAGGAAGAAGCCCGCCTGGAAGCGGTAGATGCCGGCCTCCTGCTGCACGTCGCTCCAGAAGAAAGGGTCGTTGTTCATGGACATGACCACCGGCACCGTCTTGCCCTGGCTGAACGCCTGGATCTGTTTCTCCGTCTGCTTCGGCAGGAAGCACGGCCCGCTGAAGATGGCTTTCTTGGCGCCGACGCCGCGGAGGAACGCCTCGTGATCGGTTTGCAGACTGTAGGGCCAGATTTCCAGGCCGTAGTCCGGCGGTTTCGTTTCCGGCGAGGTGGCGTCGCACGGGGCCGAGCCCAGATAGACGCAGTTCAGCCCGACGTTCTTCATCATCGCCAACTCGGCCGGCACCCGCGCCTCCAGGGCCTTCCGCGCGGGCTCGAAGATGGCCTTCCACCGGGCGTTCTCGGGCTTCTCCAAGGCGTCCATGTGGCTGTAGACTACCCAGGTGCGGATGAAAAAGACCGTGCGCCAGTCGGCCAACTCGCTCCAATGCCGCGGGGCGACCGCCATGCCCTGCTCGATCCGCTTGGGCAGCGGGTCCAGCTTGAACGGCGGCACCTCCAGGCTGAGTCTCAGCTCGCTTGGCGGCATGCCCTTGCCTGAGAGAACCGCGGTGCCGACGTACGTTCCGGCGGGCGTGCCGGCCGGCACCGCCACGTTGACCCACCAGCGCCGCGAGGTCTGGCGGGCCATGTCCACGGCGGGCCGCCGGACCAGGTGCCAGGGCATGACCGTGTAGCGCCAATCGCCGTGCGTCTGCTGGCCTGTCATCCGCGGTATGCAGTTGACGACGCGGACGTCGGCGTTCTGCCTGGAAATCCGCCGGCCGTTGGCAGCCAGGAAGTTGCCGATCTCCAAGCGGACTTCTTCGAGGTCCCTCAGGGCAAAGAGACTGACTGCCAGCGAGCCGGTCTCCCCCGGCGGCACCGTGGCCCCGAATTCCCGGCCGCACTCGCTCCGGCCGGGAATCGTATCGGGATAGACTTCTTCCACGCCGCCACGGTTGTAAACGATGCCGCCCTGCTGCTTCTCGACTTCGGTCGGCCCCAGCTCCGCCAGCCGCCTGGTCTTCGCCTGGGGGTTGAGGTATTCGTCGTGCAGGCCGGGCAAATTCATCTGCTCCGCCATGCGGCGGGTGGCCGGCGCGAAGCCTTCCAGGAACCGGTAGCGCAAGTCCTGCCAGAGGGCCGCCAACTCCGGTTCGACGGCCCGGGCCTTGTCGCAGGGATAGAGAATCAGAAAGCTCAGGTTCTCATGCCCGCGGGGAGTGCTGTAGATGTCGAGCTTGCAGGTGCCGCCTTTGCTCTCGAAATCCAGCTCCAGCGGGCGGACCAGGTGCCCGCGATACTTCCTCCACGGATCGTCGCCCGGCTGCCAGTCGGTCTGGTCCAGCCCGTACTCGAATTGGATGACTTCGGCGAAGCTGCGGGCGCCGCGGCGGAGCACCTGCGGCGGGCCGTCGTTGATCCGCAGCGAGAGGTCGAACATGCACGGCCGCTGCTCGTAAAAGCCGATCCCGTGCTCCGCCAGGTGCAGGCGGTATTTGCCGGCCGGCAGATCCACCAGTAGCGGCGACTCGGTGCCGCTGAGGAAGCACCACAGCAGCTCGTCGTCGGGCCGGCGGCCGGAGAGATGCTCGCCCCTGACCGGCGGAAACTGCTGCGGCGGAATCGTGGTCGGGTTCTGCCATCCGAAACCGCGCTGGTGGCTGTAGCCGGTCGTGGTCCGGATCACCTGGAAGAACGGCCGATTGCAATACGGCTCGCCGAATTGCAGGCATTTGGCGTAGCGAATCAAGTTCTTGCCCAACCCCGGGCCGGTCCACCGCACGGAATCGAAGAACAAAGTTCTGGGCGCGGAAATGCCGGCCAGCGAGAACGCCAGGCTGCCGGGGATGTCGTTGACCCGATAGACCTCCTTGCGGAGCTGGGCGGTGGGGATGACCACTGAATTGGCGCCGGCTTTCAGGTCATACTCCACGTGGGCGTCGACGGCCGCCGTCACCACCAGCCTGGCCGGGCCGCCGGGGTTGAACGCCTCCAGGCGCAGCTCGTCGTAGTGCAGGGCGCGGAGGCCCAGGATCTCTTCGCTGCCGGGGATCGTCATGCCCCAACCGCGGGTGCCGCGGCAATACCGCAACGCCGCCGTGGGGTCCGGGAAGACCACCTTCAGGCTTTGTTTGCCGTCGGTGGCGTGTTCGGTCGAGACCTCGGCCGTCACCCGGTCGAACTTCCAGTCGTTGCGGGTCCGCTGCCAATCCTCGAACGAGTCGGCCATGACGACGGCCGGCATCAGCTCGGCCTTCGGATAGGGCGTGTCGAGGAAGCGATTGCTGCGATCCGGCAGGCCCCGTTCTTCGCCCGGGGCCCCAAGCGCCGCAGTCAACATCAGCATCGCCAAACTCAGGGAATACCGCATGCTTCGGATCCCGTCAGGTCATCAGCAGCATAAAGCGACGGACAGTGAAAGCCGCCGACCTCTGCGGTCCTCTTCACTCTTCGGTCACGACCACTACGTCCTTGCTATGTGCGTAGCATCCATCTGTCGGTCGGCTGCGACGCCAAATCCGAGGGCAGTATACCGCCGGCGGAAGGGAGGGGGAAGCCTGGTGGGCGCTCCTTCGGAGCTTGGGCGATCAGGCACAGCAGACTTGCTATCCGCCCGGGGCGCCGCTATAACGGCAATCGTAAAGCTGCGGGGGGAGGCGGGGTGTTTTCCCAGCCAACCGTGAACGGTTGCCGTCGGGGACCAACGATGAGGAATATCGGCTTGTTTCTCGTGCTGCTGGCCGGCAGCGGCGTCTGGCCCTCTCAGTCCGTCGCCGGAGAGTCGCCTGGTCCGGCGGCCAAACTCGACTGCAAGACGGCCCACGTCACCGTCGGCTGCGACGGCATGGTGTACGTGATCGGCCGGACTTCGCCGCAGCGGCCCGTGCTGCTGCGCCTGGGCCGCGACGGGAGCAACCCGGTCGGGATCGAGGTGAGCGGCACTCCCGTCAATGCGACGGCCAACGCCGAGGGCGTTGTGGCGGCGGCCTTCGCCCACTTTGCCCGCAACGTGGTGCTGTGGGACAGGGACTTCCAGCTCCTGGGCAAGTTCATCAATTTCTCTCTCGGCAGCCCGGAGGGGTTCTCCGCGCCTTCCAACGTCGAGGCCGGCCCGAGCGGCGACTTCTACGCCGGCGACCAGTACGCCGACCGCATCGTGCGTTTCGGGCCGGACAGCGTGCGGACCGGCAGCTACACGATCCCGCGCGAGCCGGCGGGCCCCGCCGGAGAAATCCGCGATTTCCGCGTGTGCGAGCGGACCAAGTCGCTCTACGTGCTCACACGGGGACCCGAAGGCGTGCTGCGCTGTTTCGGCTTCGACGCGCCCGGCTGGAAGATCGTGTGCAAGAAGCTGTGGGGCGTCGAGTCGCGGATCTACTGGGGCGAGCCCGGGTTGGGCGGCGGCAGCGGGGCCTACGACGTGGATGACCGGGGCGTGCTCTATGTCGCCGACAAGTTCGCCGAGACGATCCGGCGTTTCGCCCCCGACGGCAAGCCGCTCGGCGACCTCACGCTGAAGTTGGGCCCGCTCAAGCCCGGGCCGCAAGACCGCGGCTTCCACACGATGCGAATCTGCCGGGGCGAAGTCGTCCTGAAGCGGATGCACGAGAGCGAGCTGTTCCAGCGCTACGACCCGGCCGGCGGCGAGTTCCGGGGCGTGGTCCGCGCGGGGGGCTGGAAGACGCTCGAACCCGGGGCGGCCCCCGCGGCCGTGCCGCGGCGGGCCCCGCCGCCCGGGAAGACCCTCCGCGTGCTCTTCGTGGGCAACAGTCAAACGCACTGCATCTGCGACATCCCGGAGATCGTCGAGGACCTGTCGCACTCGCTCGCGCCCGGCCAGGTGCGGATCCGGGCCGACGCGGTGGTGATGGGCGGCACGTCGCTGGAGGGCCTGTGGAAGGACGGCCTGGTCCGCAGGAAGATCGAGCGCGGCGGCTTCGACTGGGTCGTCCTGCAGGAGATGATCGACGTGGCGGAGAACCCCGGCTCGACGTTCCGCGAGTCGGTGCGGCAGTTCGACGAGTGCACTCGCAAGAGCGGGGCCCGCACGCTCCTGTTCGCCACGGGGCACGTCCTGGTGCGGCGGGCGAACTATGCCCCGATGTACCAGGCCAACCTCGACATGGCCCGCCGGTTGCACTGCCGCGTTGCCGGGGCCGGCATGGCGTGGCTGGCGGCCTGGAAGCAGAAACTGGACCTGGACCTGCACTACGCCGGCGACCGTGCCCACCCCAACGCCCGCGGCTACTACTTGAACGCCTGCGTCCTGTTTGCCGCCCTGACCGACCTGAGTCCGATCGGTTTGGACCCCTATGGGCTGCCGCAGGCAGAGGCGGAGTTTCTTCAGAGGACGGCCTGGGCCCAGTACGCCGCGGACCGTGCCGCGGAACACACGAAGTAGAGGGAAAAAGGGGACAGTCCCCATTTGCCGGAACGGCCCGGAGGGTGCTTCGCACAAATGGGGACTGTCCCCTTTTTCCCCCCGCGGAACAGAAAAAAGAGTGACGGCTTATGGCTCGCAACATCGCCGCATGGTTGATTCTCTTGGCGGCCCTGCCCGGCCGCGCCCGGGCGGGCGTGAAAGAATTCACCCTGACCGACCACCTGCGACATGATTGGCAGAACGAGGTGGTCTATTTTCCGGTGGAGTTCCCGCCGGGGGCGTGCGACGGCAAGCACCTGGCCCTGAGCCAGGTTTGGGACGGGCGGCGGGCGCCTTGCCAGTTGATCGAGGTCGTCCGGCACCCGGACGGCAGCGTGCGGCGGGCGCGGCTGGCGCTGGTCGCCGACCTGCCCGAGCGGCAGTCGCGGACGTGGCGCTTGGAATGGGGCGGGACCCAGGACGCCTCGCCTCCGGCCTCGCAACTTCGTGTGGCACGCGACGGGGAGCACCTCGTGCTCTCCTCGGGCCCGCTGGCCGTCCGCGTGCCTTTCGGGCGGCGGCGCTGTGCAACCGGAGCGGCTGCCGCGGAGGTGCCCGGCCCGCTGCTCGGTGTCAAGGGTCCGGACGGGCAGTGGCGCGGCAAGGGCTGGCTGGAATCGCCGCTGGCGGTCGAGGGCTACGAGACCACGCTGCTGGAGGAGGGCCCGGTGCTCGTGGCCTGTCGCGTGGCCTACCAGTTCGCCGGCGGCAAGAGTTACCGCGTTACCGTGCGGCTTGCCAACGGGCAGAACTACGCCCACGTGGTCGAGGAGGCCGACGGGGACGAGGCGAGCAAGTTCGTCTTCTCGGTTTACGCGGGTTTCGCCCCGACGCATTGCGTCCGCCCCGACGAGGCCCCCGAGCCGCTGGGCTATCGAGAGGACCGCCGCCTGATCCGCTTCTTCTTCAACACTTACTTCCACCAGGTCTTCGATTTCAAGGACTGGATCGGCTTCTTCCGCAACGACGCGGCCTCGAAGGACTACCTGGGCTTCGTCAAGATCCACGGCGGGGAGTGGACCTCGCCGTTGCACAACGCGGTGTACTTCCTCGAGAGCCGCGGGCCCGACGTGCGGCTGTCGGCTTCGCTGCGTCCCGCGCGGCGCGAATGGCTCGTGGCCATGTTCGACCGCACCAAGATCGCCGATCTGCGGGACAGGGGCGACCACCCCGGCCCGCTCGGGCTGCTGTCGACGCGGGTGGGGTTCGTGCCGCTGGATGAAGTCAAGGACATGGTGCTCGCCTGGCCCGTCAAGAACCGCCCGCGGGCGCCGGCTTCCGGCGATCGGCAGATGGCCGAGAGCTTGCGCGAGCGCTGGGGCGGCACTGTGCGATCCGCGCTGGTGAGCGGTCTGTATCACAACGTGGGGGCGATGACGTACGAGTATGCCAAGGGGAGCATGCGGGACTATGGGCGGGTGGCCGGCACGGGCGTGCTCGCGGCGGACGACGAGCGCTGGGTGCGGGCGGCGATGGCCTTGCTGGCCTACAAGGGGATGAGCCGCGACTACTTCGCCTGGTATCTCCCGCTCCTGCCCCGCGAGGACACCGCCGACGCCGAGGAGCCGCTGCAGAACTGGCGATACAACTTCTACATGATGAACACCAATTTCGACGCCAGCCGCTTTGACGGCGTCGGGGAGATCGCCTTGAGTCTCCACGACCATCCCGACTTCGACAAGTTCCTGAGCCACTACAAGCAATGCCTCCGCCTGCACCTGGACAACACGTTTTCCGAAGATGGCTTCTACCACGAAGACCTGAGCTACATGGTCTATAACCTGTCGCAATTGGCGGAGACGATGGAGCGGATGAAGCGCGAGATCGGCCTGGACTCGTTCGACGAGCCGCGCTTCAAGAAGGGCTTGTGGTGCGTGGCGAACCTGATGACGCCCCCCGACCCGCGCTACGCGGGCGCGCGGACGCTGCCCCCCTTCGGCGATCACGACCCCTCGATCGGCCTGCGCCGCGGTTGGGGCGAGACGCTCTTCAGTCACTTGGCGGACATCTACGCCGACCGCGACCCGGAGCTCTCGGGCGTCCTGTCCTGGCTCTGGCACCACACGCCCAGCGGCGGAACCGCGCCCAAGGTGCCGCCCCGGCCGCCCGCCTTGCCGAGTACGGCCATCCGCGGCTGGGGCGCGGTGCTCCGCAGCCGACCGGGCACGCCGGGCGAGTCCTACGTGCTCTTCCGTTGCGACCCGTTCGTCGGGCGATTCTTGAACATCGAGAACGCCTTCCAGTTGCACGCCCGGGGCTGCCCGTTGGTGGTCACCCCCCAGGGCGCCGGCTTCGAGGGGGACGAGCCCTTCGGCAGCCTGGGACGCAACAAGGTCAGTTTCAACGGCAACGGGGTGTACGAGGAGTGGTGGGGCCAGTTGGGAGTGCTCGAAGAGTTCCACTCGCTGGGCACGTGCGACTACGTCCGCGGCTTCGTCCGGGGCGACGCCTACCAGCACAAGGGAATGATCTGGTCGCAAAGCTATCGGGACAAACCGTACTACCATCGGCGGCACCTGCTGGACGTCCACGGCGATTACTACGTGCTGGCCGACGAGGTCCGCTGCGACTACCCGTCCGACTTCACGCTGAACATTTTGGCCGACGCCGTGAAGCAAGAGGGGGCTACGGCCCGCTTCACCGGGCGATTTGCCGCGGACCTGGACGTACACTTCCTGGCCCCGGCCGGCCCGCGGATCGAGACCAAGAAGGCGGTGATGATCGTCGGCCCGGAGTACGCGAAGCGGGAGCCGGTCCTCTGGCTGCACACCTCCGCGGAACCCAATCAGCCCTGGCTGACGGTGCTGGCGCCCTTCGTCCGCGGGAGCGAAACGCCGCCCCAGGTCCGGCGGCTGGGTGAGATGCTCGCCCTGCAGGTGGCCCGGGCGGACGGCACGGACTACGTCTTCTTATCTCCGACCCGAGTCGAGTGGCAGTCGGAGACCTTGCGGTTCACGGGGACCCGCGGCATGGTGCGGTTGCGGCCGCGAGTCGAAATGACCCTGCTGGACGCGGGGACGATTGCCGCGGGAAAGACCACGCTCGATAGCACGGCCGGGGGCATCGCCCTGGCCGCGGCCGCCGCGGGCGGCTGGGAAGGTGAGACCAGCGGCGGCGAGAAAGTCGTCCTGCTGGGAGGCCCCGCCGTCCGCGAGGCGCAACTGGACGGAAAGCCGCTCCCCTGGCAAGCCTCGCCCGCGGGGGCGGAGTTCTCGCTCCCCGCCGGGCACCACCTGTTGCGGATCCGCTAAGAGGCCACAAGAGAGTAAGTTGTGCAATTCATTGTGGAGTGTGGGCGCGAGACGATCCCTACCCTGTTAGGAGACACACCGACCATGAGACATCAAATCGCACTGCTCCTGCTGAGCGCCGGCGGCCTGGTGACCGGCTTTGCGCGGGCGGCCGCCGGCGAGCCCGACGGCTGGATCTCGCTGTTCGACGGCAAGACGCTGGCCGGTTGGAGGACCGCGGGCGTCGAGAGGACGTTCCGCGTTGCGGACGGGCACATCGTTGCCGAGGGTCCCTGCGCCGGCCTGTCGTACGGGGGCCGCGGCCGGCCGCTTTATTTGCGAAATTTCGAGTTCCGGGCCGACGTGCTCACCAAGCCCGGGACCAATTTCGCCATCTCATTGCTGCCGGCAGGGGCGAAGGGGGCGGAGGTCGGCATTCGCAACTCGGTCGCCCCGGCCAGGGGGAGCGGTGACCTCTGGAAGACTGGCAGCCTGCTCAGGCTCCGTCCGCAGCTCAAGCCGCTGGTGCGCGACGACCAATGGTTTACGCTCCGCGCCGTCGTCCGTGGCCGCCGGGTCCAGGTCTACGTGGATGCCGTGCTGGCGACCGACTTCCCGCTTCCGGCGGACGACGCTGCGGCGGGCCCCTGGAATGGGCCGCTGGAACTGGTGAACTGTTGGCCCGGCCAGACTTGGCTCAGGAACCTGCGAATCAAGCCGCTGCCCGACGAGCCGGCCGCGACAGCCGCAGCGAAGCCGGACGCCGCCGACAGCGAGATCCAGCGGTTGCTGGCTGACGACTTCCCCCTGGCCGACTTCCACATCCATCTGAAGGGCGGGCTGACGCTCGACGAGGCCCTGGCCCAAAGCCGCCGCAAGGGGATCTTCTACGGCATCGCCGCCAACTGCGGGCTGGGGTTCCCGATCCACGACGACCGCGGCGCCCAGGAGTATCTGCGGCAACTGGCCGGCCAGCCGTGCTTCATCGGCATGCAGGCCGAGGGGCGGGAGTGGCCGCGGCTGGTTTCCAAGGAAACCATCGCCAAGTTCGACTACGTCTTCACCGACGCGATGACCATCGTGGACCATCGCGGCCGGCGGGCCCGCCTCTGGATCAAGGAGGAGGTGGACATCCCCGATCGCGAGCAGTTCATGGAGCTGCTCGTGCGCACGATCGAAGACATCCTCCGCCACGAGCCGATCGACATCTACGCCAATCCCACGTACCTCCCGGACGTGATCGCCGCCGACTACGACCGCCTGTGGACGCCCGAGCGGCAGCGGCGGGTCCTCCGCGCGGCGGCGGAAAACGGCGTGGCCATCGAGATCAGCAACCGGCTGCGGCTGCCCAAGCCGGAGTTCATCAAGGCGGCCAAGGCGGCGGGCATCCGCTTCACGCTGGGCACCAACAACACCGACCGCGAGCTGGGCCGCGAAGAATACGGCTTGCAGATGATCCGCCAGTGCGGCCTCACCTGGCAGGATATGTGGATGCCCAAGCCCGAAGGCCGCAAACCGATCCAAGTGAAGAACCGCTAGTGCTGCGTTCGTGGTTCCGGCTTCAGCCGGCCTTTCCGCCT
>Ga0187848_10003955_pt1 | contig 10559 bp, 4 predicted proteins | sample June2016WEW_4_40_FD_132424 | JGI IMG/M metagenome (GOLD analysis project Ga0187848, IMG submission 132424) | Peatland microbial communities from SPRUCE experiment site at the Marcell Experimental Forest, Minnesota, USA - June2016WEW_4_40 | ecosystem: Environmental > Terrestrial > Soil > Wetlands... | reverse complement strand
GCCGCCGTCGCCGCGGTGCTCCGCCGCCATGAGTTGGACGGCACGGGGCTCTGGAAGCAGGCGGTCAGCCAGGGCCGCGAATTGCTGGCCGCGCCCATGCGTCTGGAAATCGCGTCGGGCGGCAAGACCTGCGTTGCCGCCGGAGCCCGCCTGGCGATGACCGAGAAGGCCGCCGACCGCGTGCGGGGCAGCGGCTCGTGGACGGCCGGACCCATCGAGGGACACAGCCACTTCGAGTTCGACTACGACGGGATGATGAAGGTCACGTTGCACTTCGGTGCGGCCGGCCAACGGCTCGACGCGGTGCAACTCGTGATCCCCATGAAGACCGGCGAGGCATGGCTGATGCACCCGGTCACCGATCTGCTGCGGTTTCACTACGCCGGCCGCATCCCCAACGGCAAGGGCTGGCTCTGGGACTACGACGGCAAGCGGCGTGAAGTCCTGTACACGGCCGGCGGGGCGCCGGACGCCGGCGGAAAGGTTTGGGACTCGCGGCAGGTGGGCCGCTGGCAGTTGCCCGGTCCCTTCGTGCCGTATATCTGGCTGGGCGGCCCGGAACGGGGCATCGCCTGGTTCGCGGAAAACGACCGCGATTGGAGCCTGGCGGCCGATCAGCCTGCCCTGGAGATCCGCCGCCAGGGCGCCGTCACCTCGCTTGTGGTGCGCATGGTGAACCGCCCCGTCGTGTTGGCGCGTCCGCGGACTTTGACTTTCGGACTGATGGCCACACCCGCCAAGCCGATGCCCGAGAGCCCGGTGAACTTCCGCCGCTGGTGGACGGGGGCACCGAGCGAGAAAACGCGGGACACCGTGGGCTGCGGCTTGATGGGAGCATGTTACTATTGGGGCGCCGCCGGGCCGTGCTACGCCTTCTATCCGGCGTTTGGAAACTTCGCCATCTACGACGAGTTCGCCAGGCTGCGCGCGGGCGGAGCGAGGGACCCGGCCTTTACCGACAAGTGGCTCGCCCAGTTCACGGGTCCCGAGTTCGCGCCGCACCTGAGCACCTACCGCGCCCACGTCAACTGGTCGCTGAACTTCTTCGCCACAGGGGGGTGGCGGCCGGCGCCCGGCTCCGGGCGAACCGGCTATGTCATCCCCTACACGAACGCCCGGGCCATCAACTGGGGCGAGGAGGTCCGCACGTTCCTGGACGAATGGAGCACGCTGGACGTTGCCGACCCGCGCTGGCCGGGCGAGGAGCGGTTCGTGCGGGCCCGGGACGGCGGCTACCGGCTGGCCGCCTACGGAAAGGTGGCGACTCCGGGGGACACCGCCGGGATTGCTTACGCCGTCGACCCGGTTCCCAGTTGGCAGGACATGGTGCTCTTCTATCACAAGCGGATGCTGGAGACGTTCGCCGACGGCATCTACTTCGACGACTACTTCCTCGTGCCCAACTACAATCCCCTGGGTCCCGGCTACGTGGACGACGAAGGCAAGCTGCACGCGGGCGTCAACATTTTCGGCTTCCACGAGCTGACCAAGCGGACGGCCGTGGTGCAGCACCGCATGGGCCGCCGCCCGGTGATTTTCCTGCACATGACCAACGCGAACATCGTGCCCATGCTGTCGTTCGGCACCCTGCTCTTGGACCACGAATGGCGGGACCAGGGCGAGTTCCGCGACAAGGATTTTCACGAGCGCCTGTCCCTGGACGAGGACGCGAGCCTGCTCTTGGCCCAGAGCACCGGGCTGCAAAGCGGCTGCCTGGGCGTCGTCCACAACCTGTTTCACGGCGACTTGCGACTCAGCCGCAGCGCCCTGGGCGCAGCACTGACCCACGAAATGCGGATGGGCGTCGACGGCGGATCGGTCGGGCAGCGTATTGGCGAGCTGATGTGCGATTTCGGCTACGGCCTGCCCGATTGCCGCGTCTGGCGGTATTGGGACGGCCCGCTGCCGCTCGGGACGACGGGCGTGCCGGTGAAGACGCTGACGCTGGCCCGCCGGGGCCGGGCGATGGTGGCCGTCGCCAGCTACGGCCCGGCGGGGGACGTCGTGCTCGAACTCGACGGAAAATCGCTCGCCCTGCCGGACAGTGCTGTCGCCGTTGACGCGGAGACCGGTGTAGGACTTCCGCGACTTGGGCCGGGGCGATTCAAGCTGACACTGCCGCGGCACGATTTCCGCTTGATCCTCGTGGAACAGCAGGGCCCGAAGAAGTTGTGACATGACGAACGTGGCCCGGTGGGTGTTAGCTTTGGCGGTGCTGTGCGGCGGCGGATTTTCGCTGGCCGCTCGGGCCGGAAGTGCGGACGGGGATGCGCAGGAACTGCTGAAGATTACCGGCATCCGGGGTGGCCTGTGCCTGGTTGTGGGCGCCCGGGACCCGTCGCTGGCCGCGGCGCTCGCCGCCAGGAGCGATCTCTATGTCCAGGTGCTCCAGCCCGACGCCAGGCTCGCCGCCCGGTGGGGGGCCGAGTTTGCCGGATCGGAGTGCCGGGAGCGCGAGAAGCTCGGCATCCGCAATGCGGCCTTCGACCCGCAGCACTACGGCTCGGACCTGTTCAATCTGATTCTGATTGAAGACCCGCCGTCCCTTGGAAAGGCGAATCTGGCCGATCTTGATCGGATCCTGGTCCCCGACGGGGTTGTCGCGCTGAGGAGCGGCCCCGCGTCGCTTGCGTCATCCGCTAGAGCGCTCGACATGGCCGCCGTCGCGGCGCCGCCGTTTGCCGCGGCATTCAGGAAGGCGGTGAAGGAACGGGCATTCAAGCCGTGCGACAACGTGAAATGGCGTGCCGGCGCACGGGCGCATTGGAGCTCGGGTTGGTCCAACCACGGTGCGGCGGACGGCGCGTTCTATTACACCGAGAGATTGGAAGTGGCCGGCGATCCCAAAGGCGGGCAATTCCTGCTCTGTGTCCGCGACGCCTACAACGGACGCCTGCTGTGGACGCTCGAGGGCGGCCGGGTGCTGGCCGGCACCCGTGACGGCCGGCTGTTCCTGAACACAAGCGGAAAGCTGGTCATCTGCGATGCGCGGACCGGTGCGGTGCAACACGAGCTTCCGCCCGACGGCTTCGAGAAAGGCGTGCGTTACGGCTTGGCCGGCGGAGACAATGTGGCGATCCTGGGAGGATCGGGACCGCTGCGGGCTTTCTCCAGCGATGGGGAGAAGTTGTGGGAGGGCAAGGGAGGCTTCAGCTACGCACTCGGTGCAAACAGGCTTTTTGTATTCGACTATTCGCTGCGCGCCCTGGATCTGAAGGATGGAAAGGAACTTTGGAAATCGCCGCTTCCGCGGTCGGACGGGTACGCGCTTCACCTGTCCGACAGATACGTGCATGCGGTTGCCCGCGGCGGTGCGATCACGACCTTCGAGCAGGAGACAGGCAAAGAGGTTTGGCGGTACGCCAGCGCGGTGCCGAAGAACTGGACCTCGTGGGTCGTGGTCATCGGCGACAAGGTCTATGCGATGCGTTATTGCCCGTACCACAAGGAGGATAGCGACCTGTTCATTACGACGTTGGACAGCGCGACCGGACGGGTCGAGTCGCGGGATGTCGGCGTGAAGCGGAAGAACGCCTACAACATGTGCGCGCCGGTCGTGCGGAGGGCCGGCGAGTACATCGTCTATTTCTTCAATATCTGGGTCGATCCCAAGACGATGAACAGCGTTTTCCCGTACCTGGCGCATCCCTCCTGTGGTTTCGGCACCTACATGGCCAACGGCATGGCGTATAACTTCCCCAGCCGCAAGTTCGGTCCATTGCAGGGAATCAGCGCCAGTGCGCCGGCGGACCTTGTCTTCGATCATCAAGCCGGCGGCAGGATCTTCCAGAGGTATTCCGACGCCCCCGCCGGCGGCGCCGCCGCCAAGGACGCGGATTGGGTCATGTTCCGGGCAACTCCGTCGCGCTCGAACGCCACCCGGGCCGAGCCCGGCGACAAGCTCGCCGAAGTGTGGGAAGTGTCCCTGGGCGTCGGCGGAAACGGCTACGGCCGGATGAACAGCGTTCGATCCGGCCTGACCCAGGCGGTATCCGCGTACGGGCTGGCGCTGGCGGCCGACATGGAGGGGCAGCGGATCGTCGCCTTGGACGTGCGGACCGGCAGGGAAAAGTGGGTGTTCCCGGTCGGGAGCCGGGTGGAATTCTCCCCGACGCTCTACAAAGGCTTGTGCCTGTTCGCGGCCAAGGATGGATTTGTCTATTGCCTGGATGCCGCGACCGGGGCGCCCTGCTGGCGACGCATGATTCCGCCGCAGGCGAGGTTGATCGGGGGGCAGGACAAGCTGGAATCCCTCTGGTCCGTGACTTCGGACGTCATGATCGAAAACGGCATCGGCTACGCCTGCGCCGGACTGAATGCCGCTTTACTCGGCGGGGTGCGCGCCATCGCATTTCGCCCGGAAACCGGGGAGCTGGTCTGGGGACAATGTTACTGCGAGGCCGGGACCGCCGGCCTGTTTGTCGGGACGGGCAATCCGAAGAAGGTCTTCATGTACCAGTCCGTCCTGGATGCCGGCACGGGGAAACGGCTCGGAGAGCGACCCTGGTGGGAGAGCGGATGCCTCGCGGCCAACAATCCCATGGATGACTACCTGGCCGGCGGGGTCAGTCTGCAACGAAACGGCGAAGACCGCATGGGCGTTCTGTTGTCCAACGGCGTCATCCAGGGCAAGACGATCGCCTTCGACGACGGCTTGAGCGTGGCCTTTATGGGCGGAATCAGCATGGAACAATGGGAGAAGGGCTTCTTATCCTTTTTCGCCAAGCGCAAGCCGGGCAAGGAGAACCTGTGGGAGATCAAGGATGATCTGATCATCGACGACATTGTCGTCACGCCGAGCTTCGTCTATGCGGTCGGGCATCACTACCGCGAGGCGAAACCGCCGGAGCTTCGGGTGGTGTCCCGTGAGAATGGAAAGACCCTGGCTGCGCACGAGCTGCACACCGCCCTTCCCGCTTGGAACGGGATGTCGGTGGCGGGCGACAAGGTCTTCATCGCCACCGGCGAGGGGAAACTGATTTGCTACCAGGGAACGAAGTGAGGAAGGATTCTTCATCCCTCGTTGTTCATCCCCTGCCCTCGCATCTTCCGCCGCCGCGCGGCGGCCAGTCCGCAGGCGGCTGCGGCCGCCAACAGGGCGAGCGTCCCGGGCTCCGGCACCGCGTGGACCCCCGCGCCCGCCTGCGAGTCACCCCCGGCCGGCGCCATCGCGCCGCCGCCGGCGCCCGACGCCTGCGAGCCCAGCGGCGAGCCCGCGATCTGACCAAAACCCTCGATGTACTGGGATCCTGTCATGCCCAGCACGAGTGAGCCGCCGGCGCCGATGTCCAACAGCGACCCGCTCGGGATGGCCGCGGCGTTCTCGGCCACCAGCGTTCCGCTCGCGACGGTCGTGCCGCCGCTGTAGCTGTTGCCGGCCGAGAGCGTCACCGTGCCGGCGGTGTTCTTCAGGGCGCCCGACGAGCCGCCGAGAGAGGCCGCCACGGTGCCCGACTGGAGCACGAGCTGGGTCGCGCTGGTCAACGTTCCGGTGCCCGTAAGCGTCCCGCCAGTGAGCGTGAAGCCGGCAACCGAGGGCGTGTAGCTCTGGAGGCCCAGCGTGCCGCCGTTGATGGTGACCGTCCCCGCGGCGGGCAAGGCCGCCGCGGCGCCCAGTTGCAGCGTGCCGGCGTTGATCGTGGTGCCGCCGGTGTAGCTGTTGGTATTGCTGAGCGTGACTGTGCCGCTGCCGTTGAGAACCAGGCTGGCGAAGCCCGCGATCGTGCCGCCGGTGAAGGTATAAGCCGCCTTGTTGTTGCTGAAGGTGACGCTGGCCGGCCTGACGCCGCCGGACTGGATCGTGACGGCGGTCTTCGTGCCCGTGTCGTCAAAGACGACCTGCGAGCCGTCGGTGTACGCCGCGGCGACGCCGCCGCTGGCCCAACTCGTTTGCGTCGTGTTCCAAGTGCTGCCGGCGCTGCCGGTCCAGGTGAGCCGCGGGATGCTGAAGACGTCGGTAATCGGAGTTGCCCCGGAATCGGCGCTCGTGCAGTAGGGCAGTCCATACATATCCTCGATGGTCCGCAGCAAGTTGTAATGGTCGATCGTCTCGCTGTAATCGCCGGCCTTGAGGTTCGCCCCGACGAAGATCGTCGGGATGTGCTGGTTTTGGGCCTGGCCGTCGTCGCCGTCTTCGTCCCAGGTGATGATCAGCAGACTGTTGTGGGTCTTCGCCCAGCGGATGTAGCCGTCCATGTTGGTCTTCAGCCAGGCGTCGGCCTGCGCGAGCGTGCCGTCGTGCATCTCGTTCTGCTCGTTGGGAATGACCATCGAGAAGGTCGGCAACTGGGAGTAGTTGGTCGGGAAGTAATAGGACGCTGCCAGCTTGCCCGGGTTGTCGCCGGCCGTAACGTACGGAACGCTGAGGCTGGCCGGGATGGAGTTGGCCTGGGAGGCGTTCCCCGCGGGGTACTGCTGCCAATCGACCCACGGGCAGTGCTTCAGCGCGTACTGGTTCTGCGAGCTCTTGTACGTGTACGTGGCGCCGGTGAAACCGGTCGAGGGCATGCTCTCCGCGTAGCCCTTGAAGGTGTAACCGTGGGCCAAGAGCGATGCGCCGAGGTTCGGCGTGGTGAACGGCCCGGGAGGGCTGCTGCCCGGCAGATCGTACTGGCCGTCGTCGTTGACGCCTTGGTTCGAGCCGGAGAAGAAATCCAGGTAGTTCGGCTGGCTCGGATGCTGCTCCGCGTACATGCCGGTGAAGAGCACGCCCCCGTAAGTTCCCAGCAGCGTATTGTTGAGATACGGCATGCTGCTACTGCCGATGATCGTGCTGTAGTCCTTGTTTTCCTCCCAGATCACGATGATGTGATCGTACTTGGGGATGGTCTGCGCCCGGGCCGGGTGGAAAAGGCCGGCGAAAACCACGAGCACGCCCACGGACAACGCCAGCGACGGTCGCAACGGCCTCATGCCTCCGTCTCCTTGCGGTCCGCCCGGTCGCACGGACGCGCGTCCCTGCTCCAAGGTAGATTCCGTTTCCCCGGGTTCCGCGAATCCGCTAGGGCAAGGCGCAGCCTCGCCATGCCGCTCTCGGCGGTGCCGGTTCCCGTGAGGTTCAATAATCGGAGCTGCCGCAAGGGCAAGTGACTCCTGGAAGAAGCAACGCTGCCGTGGACGTGAACTCCATGATACCCGTCACCACGGCGATCCGCCAGAAGCCGATCTCGGATCTCAGCCGTTCCGCTCGCCGCGGCGGAGCAGAAGCTCGACGGGGCGGCCCATCTCGTGCAGGAACAGCGGGGGAACCGTCCCGGAGTACACTGCGGCCCGCGCGGTGGCGGGACCGAGCGCCAGGATCGCCGTGAGGCCCAGCGCGGCGAAAAGGAGCGACCCCACGCTCTTGTGGTGCGGCCGTCCCGGCGGCCGGGGCAGGCGAGACGCCTGCACCACAAGTTGTTCTTCATGGCCGTGCGGCGCGCGCGGCCTCCAACATCTGCTTCGCCGTCATCCCGGCGGTCACGTGAACGGTAAGAATGGCTGCGCCCCGTTGCCGGTAGTGCTCCAGGAGCGGGGTAGTTCGCTCGTGGAAGACGTTCAGCTTCCTTTGCACCGCTGCCGGATCGTCGTCGACGCGCTCGGCACGGTCTCCCCCGACATTGGTTCGAATCCGCGCCAGCACCGTTTCCCAGGGACACTCCAGGCAGAGCACCGTCTGCACGTCCACAACGGCGTCGAGCGCGCGGGCCTGACCCAAATGACGCGGCAGCCCGTTCAGTACGAGCCAGGCGTGCCGCTCGCCGCCGCGGGCAATGAACCGCCGCAGCACCCGTGCCGCCAAGGGAAACTGCGCGTCCTCCAACAGGGCCCCGGACTGCAAGACTTCGCGGAGAAAGCTCAAGTCCTCACGACTTAGCTGCTCGTCGGGCTGATTGCGGCCAACCAGCTCGCGGAGATGTGCCCCGAAATCGAAGTGCAGGCACGACCGTCCCTGCCACCCGTCCAGGGCGATAAGGTCGCCAAGCGGTGTCTTGCCACTCCCCGTGGGGCCGAGCAGCAGGATGGCCGGCTGTCCTTGCGTCGACGGCTGGGAAAGGTGGGTCGCAACGTCCCCTGTTCCTGGCATCATCGTTTTCCGATCGGCTCGCAGGTCCCGTTAGCCGTCACAGGGGCGCCTCCGCGGAACCAGGATCGTGCCAGCCTCCTTGCGGCACCATGAGGCGATCGACCTCCTGGGGTCCCCAAGTGTTAGGCTCGTACTGGTAAAACGGCGTCGCGCCGCCGAGGATCGGGTCGACAATCCGCCAGGACTGCTCCACCGCGTCTTCACGGGCGAAAAGCGTCGGGTCGCCCTTGGCCGCCGCCCCGAGGAGCCGTTCGTAAGGCTCGATTTCGTCGGGCCGCTGGTGGTGGGCCACCAGCTCGATCCGCTCGCCGACCATGCACTCCCCAGGCATTTTAACCGTGGTGCCCAGGGCCAGCACCACCTCGGGGCTGAGCCGGAAGCGGTAGTAGTCGGCCAGCGGCGGTCCCGATTCATCCAGCACGGGCCGCGAGGGACGCTTGAAGCGGATCAACACCTCGGTCGCGGTGACGGGCAGGCACTTGCCGACGCGCACGAAACACGGCACACCGGCCCAGCGCGGGGTATCAATAGAGAACTTGACGGCGGCAAACGTCTCGACCTGCGAGTCGGGGGAGACGCCGGGCTCCCCGCGGTAGCCGCGGAATTGCCCGCGCACGATGTCGGAAGGGGTGAGCGTCCGAACCGCCCGCAGCAGCCGCCCCCGCGCATCGCGGAGGGCCTCGTGGTCGTTGCTCTCGGGGCAGGCCATCGCCAGGCACGCAACCACCTGGAGCATGTGGTTCTGCACTACGTCCCGGATCGCCCCCACCTCTTCGTACAACTTGCCGCGGCCTTCGACGCCGAAGCTCTCGGCCATGGTGATTTGAATGCTCTCCAGGTGCTCGCTGTTCCAGCCGGCCTCGATCAGCGCGTTGGCAAAACGGAAATAAATGAGGTTCAGGACGGCCTCCTTGCCGAGATAGTGGTCGATGCGGAAAATGGACCGCTCGGGAAAGAACCGGTGCAGCGTGCGGTTCAACTCCCGGGCCGAGGCAAGGTCGCGGCCGAACGGCTTCTCCACGACAACACGCGCATCTTTCGCACAGCCGGCCCGCGCCAGCCCTTCGCCGACCGTTGCGAACATGCTCGGCGGGATAGCCAGATAGTGCAGCGGCCGTTGCACGTTGCCCAGCGCCTGGCGCAATTGGGAAAACGTCGCCGAGTCCCGGTAGTCTCCGTCGATGTAGCGGAGCAAGGAGCAGAGCTTCGCGAACGCGGCGGGGTCCAATCCGCCGTGTTTCGCAAGACTGTCCTCGGCCCGCGTCTTTAGCTGTTCCAGGTTCCCATCGGATTTTGCCACGCCGATCACCGGTACGTCGAGGTGTCCGCGGCGGATCATGGCCTGCAGGGCGGGGAATATCTTCTTGTACGCCAGATCACCGGTCGCGCCGAAGAAGACAATGGCATCCGCAGGCGCGACGTTCATCCGGCTTGCCCCTTCCGCCAGGTTCAGCTCATATTGAGAGTGTTCAGGGTGGCCCGAGCCGATCGTGCCGAGTTCCATCGCCGTTCTCCTCGCGTGTTGGGTTACGAGCCGCGCCTAACTTGATCCCCGATAGGGAGTAGCGCCGACACAAGTCATCCCCGCGGCTCCCCCTCCTTTAGTGGGGAATCGGCTCCTTATTGTCCATCGGCATATGCCCTGTATGATTGTTCGCGTACTCTCGGCATTGGGACACCCCGTCTCGAGCCGGAGCTGCCGCTAGGCCGATAGGGTGGCCGAAAGGTGGGGCGTGCTGCCGGGCGGCTATCCGCCCTGATCGGCCCACCCGCGCGGCCGGGAAAGGACTATCATGGCCGTGCTGTTGAGTGAGCGCCCAGCCACCGGCGAGCCCGGCATCGAGCCGCGCTGGACCCGCAGCGACAAGCACGGCGTGGGAACGGCCTACTCCGCGTCCAGCCGGGTGTGGTTCACCATTTCCAAGGGCATTCTCAACGAAGTCTATTACCCGACCATCGACCGGCCGCAGATTCGCGATCTCCAGTATCTCATCACCGACGGTGCGACCTTCTTCTGCGACGAGCGGCACCTGCAGAGCACGCACGAGTACCTGGCCCGGAACGCATTGGGATTCCGAATCACAAGCGCCGATCCTTGCGGGCGCTTCCGCATCGTCAAGGAGGTCATTGCCGATCCTCATAATCCCTGCGTGCTCCTCGACACGCGGTTGGAAGCCGATCCGGCGATCCGCTCCCGACTTCGGCTGTTCGCATTGTTGGCCCCGCACCTTGAAGTCGGCGGGCGGGGAAACAGCGGCAACGTAGCGCGAACCGCATGGCGCGAGGTGCTCACTGCGCACAAGGGCGATACTTGGCTCGTCCTGGCGGCGTCGCTCCCGTTCGTGCGGCGATCCTGCGGTTACGTGGGAACGACGGATGGCTGGCAAGACCTGGCCCACGACTTCCGCATGGACTGGGAGTTCGACTCCGCGCCGGACGGCAACATCGCGCTGGTGGGCGAGATCGACCTGCGGCAAGGCCGGGAATTCGTGCT
>Ga0187848_10003951_pt1 | contig 10566 bp, 2 predicted proteins | sample June2016WEW_4_40_FD_132424 | JGI IMG/M metagenome (GOLD analysis project Ga0187848, IMG submission 132424) | Peatland microbial communities from SPRUCE experiment site at the Marcell Experimental Forest, Minnesota, USA - June2016WEW_4_40 | ecosystem: Environmental > Terrestrial > Soil > Wetlands... | reverse complement strand
TTCTCGATCTCGGCTTGGCTGATGCCCACAGTGGCCTCCAGGTCGCCCACATAGCGGATCGCCTCGTGGAGCGTCTTCTCCAGGGCCTTGGTAAGCCCTTGATGGAAGACACCCTCGATCGGTTCTTTGGGCTCACTGGGCCGGGTAATCAGATTGTTCCAGAACGGGCCGGTCAGCGAATCGCCGACGACAATCCGGTGGTCGAGGAACGTGAGCGGCATCCCTTCGGCGTGCGATTCCAGCCAAAGGGCCAGCTTGGCCAGCTCGACGGCCAGCGGGTTCTTATCGACGCCGTAGAGGCAATGCACGGCAACCAGGCGGCGGCAGAGGGCCTCGGCCCGGCGCTGCGAATAGCCTGCCTGTTCTCCTTCGGTTGCGCGGCTGGGCAGGTAGCGGAGCAGTTCGTCGTCGGGATCGGGCAAGTCGATGACCCGCTGCCGGTACTTCTGGGCCTCGGCCAGGGCCGCTTCACGGTCTTCCTTCCGCTTGGCCGTTTCGGCTTTACGCTCGGCGGCGGTGGCCTTTTCGTCGCACAGCCGGGCGGCTTCATAGAGGTGCTGCCCCAGGAAGCGGCATGCCTCGACCAGGAAATGCCCACTGCCGCAAGCCGGATCACCGACCTTGAGCTTGAGGATCTCGCCGGGCTGGGGATCGTCCGGCGGTGATCGCTCGGCCACCTGCGGCCCGAGGGTTTCCTGGACCAGGAAGCGGACGAAGCTGTGCGGCGTGTAGTAGGAGCCGGTGGCCTTGCGGCCCAGGCCGACGCGGAGGTAGAACTTGCCGGGCTGGATCTCTTCGATCCACTGCACCGTGGTCTTCTTACCTCGCTTGGGCGCGTCGTCCTCGTCTTCTTCAGGTTCTTCGTCATCCGACTCGTCGCCCTCACCCTGGCCCTCTCCCAGAGGGAGAGGGGACTCGGGCCGGTACTTCTCGCCCTGCGCCATGGGCACGACCACTTCCAGCTTCTGGCGACGGAGGCGGCACATCGGCTCGGTGGCGACACCCGGCTCCAACTCCAGCAGGGCCTCGTAGACGCGGCCCAGGTCTTCCACGTCGAGCGGACCGTAGTGGACCCGCTCACGGGCACCGGATTTCTTCTTGGGCGTGGTCCAGAGGAGCTGATCCAAGAGGTGGGCCACCGCCCGCTCGCCCCACCGCAACTGCGAGAGTACGGGCGTTGCATCCGCGCCGAAGAGCGATCCGCCCAACGGCTTGACATTCAGCTCCGTACATTCGACGCCCTCGTGGAACATTCGGAACAGCCCGTGCAGGCCGTGTTCCAACAGGCCGCCGGTCTCGGCACCATCGTAGAGCACCTTGGGCGCGTAGCGGGCCAGGGCCATGCTGGGGCTGAAGGTGTTGCGCCACAGGCTGGTGGAGGCGAATGTAAACGACCGTGCCGGGTCGTCGCTCGATTCCAACTTGAGGACGAAGAGCAGCCGGTAGACGATGATGAGGCCCTCGTGCCAGAGGGCGCGGGCCAGGGCCGTCTGATCCTGCTGCTCGGACAACCACTCTTGATTGTCCGTGTGGTCCAGCACCTCTTGGACGAACCGCCCGATCGCCTGCCGGGCCTGATCCCGCAGGTCCTTGGTGACGCGGGCCTGCTGCAACCGGGCCTTATCAACCAGGTCCGGTATCGCTTTCACTCCGGCCGGAGTGATGAGGGCCAAGAGCAGCCGGAACGAGTCGGGAATGTCGCGGCTGCGCTTCCAGCCCGGATCGAGGGAGAAGATCACCTGGGAGTCAGGCCGGGCCGGATCGGAGATCAGCAGCCGCAGTTCGATGCCGTTGGTCAGCAAGCCCACGCGCTCGCCGCTGGCCAGCAGCACCCGTTGGGCAATTCGCAGATGGCTGAACCGATACGCCTGCCCACGCTTGGCCGGGGCGTCGAGGTCCTCGTCAAGATCGGTGGTCCAGACGCGGAGCTTGGCACTGTCCGGCGTCGCGAGCAGGTATCCGCCGTCTTCTCGGCCCTCACGGGTCTCCACGTCGTCGGCCGATTCGATCTCGCCGGTATAACCCAGACGCTTGCAGAGCGGCTCGATGGCCTGGTTACGGACGCGCAGGGGACCACCACGAACGGCCAGTTGCGACAGGTGGCGGCGGTAGGCGTCCCAATCTTCCTTGAGCTGTTTGCCGTCGCTGCCTGCGGTCTTGGGTAGGAGCTTCAGCTTCGTCAGTTCGTTCTCCAGCTCGAACTTGACGAACGGCTCCGGCAGTGCTGGCCCGGTGAACTGGCAATCGGTCAGATCAAATGCCATGGTTCACCTCCGGCAGGAGCATCAAGACGCCCAGCGGCACAATCTGTGGCTGGCCAAGGTCCAACAAGGCGTCGAGGATCTTCTTGCGCTTTTCATGGATGCGTAGAACTCCATCGGCCTCGCTGCGTTTGGCCGGGGTCTGGCTGCCATCGGAACCGAAAGCCGCCAGCCGTTGCTGTGGATCGCTGATGGACCACCATGTGGGCGTTGGCGGGCCATCGCCGGGGCGCTTGACAGGCTGATCAAAAAGCTCGGGCTGTACCTCGCCTCCTGCCTTGCCGGTGATCTCTTCGGCCCGGTTGGCAAGCCATTGCTGCTGGGCCTCTTGTTCGGCCTGGAGCGTCTGTTTTCGTTCGCTGGCAAAACCCTCGGCAATAGGGCGGAAGCAGCCTGCGGCGGCCTGTTGGGCACTATCGGCAGCACCCGGAGCCCAGGCGGCGAAATGCTTCTTCCAGAGGTCCGTGGGGCGGATGGACCTCTTCAGGTCGGCCAGATGCGACCAGTCGTCGGCGTTTTCGTAGACCTTGGTCTTACCAGATGGACTGACCTGAACCGCGAGTACCCGCTCCAATTCGCGCCCGGCTCGGCTGGCTATGCGCCCCAGAAACGTGTAAAGCATCTGAGGCTCCGGCACGTCGGCGCGGACGGCGCTGGCGCGCGGGTCCTGCGACTGTGCAGCGGCACCGCCGAAAGACAGGTTGCGGACCCGATCCAAGGCCCGGCGCACCAGTGGATGTGCCCGGCCAAGGAAGCCGACAGGGTTCTCGTCTTCATCGGTGGTGATTTCCAGCTTGGTCGTCAGCCGCACCAGGCTCTTTTCAGGGTCGTAGCCGGGAAGGTATTCCAACCCGTAGCGCCACGCCGAGGGCAAGCGAAGCTGAAAGTGATCATCTTCGACCTGGCCTACAAGCTGACCACCGTCGAGCTGTACGGCATCGCAGACGAACGCGGCCAGGTCCACGGTATTGACGCGGTGGCCTTCGGCTCGGGCCGCATTGGCCTCGGTCAGCAGTTTCTCTTCGGCGTTCAGGCCCGCTTCGCCCAGCCAACTGTTGGTGCGGGCCGCCTGCTCAAACCCCTTTAGGCTGCGGTCGATCTCCTCCAACAATTCCTTGGTGGCCGGATCGGCCCCTTCCGCCTCGTCGCCCTCCTGGAAGTCGAACAGCGTCGGCTCGTCGCGGAAGAGCTTCGTGTCTTCTTCCATGACGCCCGCCAGCAATCGCGCCTGGGCGGCATCGCCGGAGGTGGTCAACCCCAATGTATTGGGAACGAAGGTGAGCCGGGCCCGCTGCTTCTCGTATTTGGCAATCAGCCGCAACAGGATACGGTCCTCGAAGGTGCCACGCAGGAAGAAATAGCGGACGATGGGGTCCTGCTGCTGGCCGTACCGGTCGATACGCCCATTGCGCTGCTCCAAGCGGTTGGGGTTGAAGGGCAGCTCCATGTGGATCAGGTGATGGCAGCGTTGGTGCAGGTTGAGACCCTCGGCAGCCGCGTCGGTGCTGACCAGGATCAGGCCCTGCTGCTCGCGGAACCGCTGGGTGACGGCCTGCCGGGTCTTGTCGTTGTCGTCGCCCGACATGGTCAGGACGGTGCCGATGCCAGGCACGGCCTTGAGGGCCGCGACCGCCGCCCGCTGGCTATCGACGTATTCAGTATAGATAAGGACGTTCGCCTTGGGCTCCTGCTGGCGGATCGACGTGATCTCGCGGACGAGCTGGTCGAGCTTGGGGTCCTGGGCCTGGGCAGCCCCCGCCAGCTCGATCAGCCCTTCCAGACGCTCGACGATGCTCGATACCTTGGCCGCCTGCCGGGAACTGGAGCGGATTTCCCGTTCGAGCTGGGCCAACTGATGGGCCAGGTCTTCGGCTTCCAGTAGCGTCCGCTCGTCTTCCTCTTCCTTGCTGACCGTGCCGAAGCGTTCCTGTTTGCGGAGGTATTCCCGCAGCGTGCGGCGGCGCTGGCGGCGGCTTTCTTCGCTCTCGACCTTGTCTTTCAGCAGGTCCTCGAAGCGGTCGGCCACGACGGAGAGCGTAGACTTGCAGGCTTCGACCGAGGAGACACTACGCTTCAGCAGGGCGATGAAGGCCAGCACGTCGGCATAGTTCTTATTGTGAAACGCCCGGCGAAGCTCGGGGGCGATCAGTTCCATGAGGCCCTTCTGCATGGCGATGAACTTGGCATGCCGCTTGGGATCCGGCTTTACGGCGATGGGCAGGACTTTGCGATCCTTGAAGAGCGGCAGCTTGGTCACCGGATCGAAGATGTGGTTCTTCAGGCGGCGGACGACATAGGGCCGGTAGCGCTCGGCCCGCAACTTCCCTTGGCCATCGACGAGCGACGGATCGAGCAGTTCACCCAGTGAGGCGAAGGAGCGGTCGTTGCCGTCATGCGGTGTGGCAGTGGCGAGGATCAGGCAGTCGGAGCGCCGGGCCAAGACTTCGGCCAGCCGTCGCCGTAGCGAGTCCTCGCGGTCTTGTATCCCGCCCACGTCCATGCAGTGATGGGCTTCGTCGATGACCACCGCGTCGTAGCTGGCCCGGTCCAGTTGTTCCAGCACCCGTTCCTGCTTGAGGAAATCGACCGACACCAGCCCCAGGGGGATATGGTCGAACGGGTTCGAGCCTAGCTCGGTGCTGCGGCGGATCTCTTCCAGCTTGGCCCGGTCGATCACTTCCATGCGAAGACCGAACCGCTCCGACATCTCGACCTTCCATTGCTCCAGCAACGGACCGGCAGGTGAGACGATGAGGATGCGGTGGACCAGCCGCCGCGCCGTGAGTTCGGTAAGCACGAGGCCGGTCTGGCAGGTCTTGCCCAGGCCGACGCCATCACACAGCAGCAGCCGCACGCGGACCATGCGTATTGCCCGCAGGACCGGCACGAGTTGGTAGGGCTCGATGCGGAGACGACCAGGCTGGACGGCCAGCAGGGCATCAGGGCCGAGGGCCTGCTCCAGGAGGAACGCCTGGTGGTAGACCAGCCAATTCACCAGCGGTGCCGCACGCTCGGGGCGGAGTTCGTGACGGATCGGCTCGATTGTCTCGAAGGGGTGGAGGACATCCAGTTCGTGTCCGAGGACAGCGTTTTCCAGCCCGCGAAGCCGGAAGAGGGTCTGAGGACCGAGGCCCTGGCTGGATACGACTTCCCAGCGCAGCCCCCGAGCGTGGACTTCGGTGCCCGGCAGCAGATCCAGCGTGCTCGTCGTCATGGTGCGGTCGTTTCTCGGCGGTTCCCCAGCATCGCCGACAGCCTGCTTGAGGATGACAACGCCACGTTCCGCGAAGTCCGATTCTACCCCCGGCAGGTTGGGTCCGCAATCACCCAGGCACCCACAAATCCTGCCCTCCTGTAGGGTTAGGTCAGGTTGGGGAAAACCGGCAAACGGTGACGGCCCAGCCGCTGAAGCGGCTGGCGTTTTCAGGGGCCGCCACACCATGAAACCGCAGCTATCGCCACCGGCCCGCAAGTGCCCCCCCCCCGGACTTACGGGCGGCCAGGGGCGATTTGGCGAGCCTGCCGACCGCGAACTTACCAGGGCCTAGTCCCATCGCAACCAGGCGGGCGAAATTCTGTCCGGACACCGCCAGGCGGAACCGCGTCAATTAGGGGCAGCATGCCCGAGGGGCGTTTGCAGAAGCCCCCCACTGTGGTAGAATTGCGGCCGTTCGTCATTGGCGACAAGAATTGCTGTGAGCACTCGGTGCGAATGCCATCTCAAAGGGAATTCAATGACTGCGAACCCGCTCGATACAACCATTGTCCGCCGCTCGCGTGATAGACAGGCACTGTTGTGGGTCTGTCAGCCTTACGACCTGAAAGTCGGTGTGGCGCCACACGATTACGGAAAGCCTGCGGATGAGGTGCAACAACTCTATCGCGCAGATGTCACGGGTCCAGACCTTCGTTTGGCAAAGCTCTATTGGGAGGCAATTTGGATTGAAGGGGCTCGGAGTTCCGTATTGCAGGTAATCCGCGCCGAATCGGTTGCCGCACAGGAGGGGGCACGCCGAGTCGTGGTACTTGCGGGCTCGGATGATACTAACGCAGAGTTCTCTGAGTGGCAGTTTCAACCCGTATGCGTGTTGCCTGGTCTTTTAGACCCCCAGGCCGCGCCCGACGCGCGTTATGGCGAGGTACGGGAGCGGGTTCGCGAACGAATCGCCGATGACCTAGCGAAGCGGTTGGAAAGGTATCCGCATCGGTTGCTCGTGGTAGTCGGCGTACGACAATCGGAAGATTTGCAGAAACGATTGTATCCGGCGCTAGAAGATAATCGGGTAGTCGATCTAGACCTGTTGGTCGTCTATCCGCCGGACTTAGCGACACCTGCTGAACCGGAAAATGCTGATGTCCGGCTGCATCTGTGGCGAGGGACAGTTGAAGAACTGATATCGGAGTTGACAGGCGTAGGTGCTCCGGTTGCTGGTGAACCTGTGCGCTGGTCGCTGCGGGTCGGCAAGCAACGCGTACATTTGGCGGCGGATGCGATGCAGCGCATACTGGACCAGTTTGCGCTATTGACGGAGCAGGACCTGCTGCCTCCCAAGGGCTTTATCCTTGATGACCTTAATGCGTTCCTCAGTGGCGACTTGCGGACTTGGGCTGGCTACGCGGCTGGCTTGCCAATCCCGCGCGCCTATGTCACGAAGGCTGGCCGCTCCCTAGCCGAAGAACTCGTTGCTGCGTTGCGGCAACTAGACGCCGAGGAGTCGGGGCGGCCAAAAGAACTCGGGACGGCCCGTCGCACCTCCGTGCTGCGACTGCCCTGCGCCGGTGGCTCCGGGGCGACGACGTTGCTCCGCGCAGCAGCATTTCAGGCGGCAGCGGAGGGATTTCCCACCCTGGTTCTGAGGCCGGGACGTACTGATATTGACATGGAGGTATTGACCGCATTCTGCACGGCATTGACGGAAGCAGCACTGAAACAAGGAGTCGTCACCTTCCCTCCCATCGCTTTGATCGTGGACACTGACGCCATAGGACTGCCGGTATCACGTCGCCTTGCGCAGACTCTGGCCAATCAAGGCCGTCGTGTCGTTCTACTACAGGCGATATCACTTTCGGATACGCGAGGCGTAGAGAATCTTCCGGCACTCGGCACCGAGTTGACATCCGACGAGGTTTCGTCGTGTGCGAGGGGTTTTCGGCAGTTGATCGAGCGGTGGTCTCTTCCGATCGAACCGATACCTACCGAGGAAGACTGGGAGGCGTATGAGAAGAGAAGTCGGTGGGTGACGCCGGGCCGTGATAGTCAAACCGTAACATTGTTTTGGGTCGCACTCCGTTTCTTTTTGACGGAGGGCATGCGGCTGACAGACGCAGAGCAGGCGTTGCAGGCACTGGGCGGATGGATCGACAAACGGGACCGACAAGTCCGAGACGAGGGCATGCGAAAAGTGTTGCTTTGGGTGGCAGCGCTTTCGAGTCAGCGTATCGTCTGCCCTCTTGCTACAGCTCTACGCCCTATCAGCGGTGGCGGGCTTTCGTCCAATCAGGTGCGAGTTCTTCGACAGTTTGGGGACTTAATTGAATGGGACGATTACTCAAGAGACCTCCAAGACTACACTATCCGATTCAGTCATCCCTCGTTGGGCCAGGAGTATCTCAGACGACGACGTGGCTCAGCGGACCCGCGATCCGTCGCCGACGCTATTTACCCAATGTTGCAGCAACTGAAACCCGGTCAACCAGCCGACCGCTGGCTGGCGGAAGTATTGGTTAGCCGTGTTCTCACCCCGACATACGAGGACCGTCTGTACACTGATTGGGATTGGCGGCTTTCAGCGTTCGAGCAGTTCCCGGAAGGCCTGGTCTTCCAGAACAAGATGATGCTCCACCATTGGGCTCGTTGTCTATACCAATCGGCGGACGCGCGAAACGCGCCCGACATGTCCTACGAGGAGCGGCGGCATCGCATTGAGAGGGCGATTAGCCAACTACGGCAAGCCCTGGAATTGCCTCGACGACAGCAACGGGATGAGCATCCCAGCCACCTATACAACACACTTGGTGTTGCCCTCGCCCGCCTGGCTCGCTTGCTAGAATCACACGACAAGGCTATGGCCGATGAAAAGTGGAACGAGGCTTGTCAGGCTTTTCGACTGTCGGTCGACCTCTTGCCCGACAATGTCGAGGCTCTCTTGGCGTTCAGCCGTCGCCTGCTGGTACACGCCGGGGTCCTTAGCGACGGACCGGTCAACGATGCAACGCCCCTCCTTGATGATGTCGCGCGGGCTCTTGGACTACTGGACGAGGTGGAAGAACTGCTGAGCCAGCTTGAGGACCCCGATCCAGATTGGACGACCGATCTTGTGGAATACCGCACTCAGGCACTGCGATGGTTCGATCAAGAACGCGTAAGGGAAAGCATCGCCGAGCTTCAACATTCTGACAATGCCGAACTCGGTTACTACTGTGAGGCCCAGTTGGTTGTGCGACAGTCGGATGCCACAGATGGCCTGGAAAGAGCCCTTGAAATCCTCGATCGCGCGGCCTACCTCAAGCCGTTGGGTCCCAGAAGCCTTCGTTTCGAGTTGTCGGTGTTCCGGCGGCACCCGCAATGGAGATACGACTTTGCCCGACTGCTGAACCTCCACGAACTTCTGGACAGCGCCACGGACCACGCCCCGCACCCGGTCGAAAAGTTCCGCCATGCCGTCCTATGCTATCAGGCCGGTCAGCCTCGCGAAGGGGAGAAGCGTTTTCGCCGACTTCGTGACGAAGAGCGTCGTGGAGATACCTCCCCCCCTAGCATCCGCGACTTCTGGCGAGATCCGAAGAACCCCGAAGAGCCTCGCTCGACACATATCCGTATTAGCCGCTGGATTAGCGAATGGCGTGCTGAGGGGTATGTGGAGGAGTTGGGCCAGAAGGTGCCGTTACGACCTCGGCATTTCTCCCCGATGCCCAAACTCACTGAGGTTGTCCCCTGTGTTATTCGATTCGAGTTTAGCGGACCGCTGGCTGTGCCCAAACGATTCGTCGAGCGGCCGAAGATCAAGGAATCTCGAACACGCTAAGAAGTGTCCGCTTTGACATACCGCAGCCAACTGGAAACCCCGGCTCATGGTCTTCGGAGTTGAACAACAGCAGTATGCGGAACGGGCTGCCGAGCTAGTCTTCCGCGAGCTGGATTATTTGGAAAGCCTCTTGATTCTTGGGAGATCAGGGGTAGGAAAGAATGCCGTTGCCAAGGCACTGGCCGAATATCTCGATCTAGAGTTCGTCCATGTGCCAATGAACGACGCAGCCAAAGCCCTACGGGAGAGGTTGATCGGGTCAGTGGAACAGGCACGGCGAGCTGCGGACGAGCAATCATTTCCTGGTGAGTTTGGAAGGAATCGGCCAACGCTGCTGTATTTGGACAAGCTCCACGCAATGGACACCGCACTGGCCCAGTTTCTTCAACAGGCGATCACGCAGCGTAGATATTTCGATTCGGAAGGCCGCGAATGCTCGATCCACAATCACCTGTTGATTGTTGCAGGACTCCGGACTTTCGAGCCGGAGGCGCGGGTTACGCCAGAGCATTTTGCCTGCACTGCGTTTCCTCGGCAGCTAGAAGTCTACGCACCCACGACACCCGAAGACTTGCGAGTTGTCGCGGGTGGCATGCTTGATCGCTTAGCTCCGGGGTGTGTCTTGGCGGCAGACAGCGACGACTTGTTGCTTGCAGCCTGTAACGAGCCCGACCACCTACATACCCTATTTCGATGGCTACGAGCGGCGGTGTCGCGCACGGCCACCCCACACCTCATCGACCTCGCATCATTACAATTGGCGCGAAATGACGATGTTGAATTGCATCTGCGACAGATAGACTACTGCGCAAGCTCTCCACCGATCACCGCATTCCGCGAATGGCAGGCCAACTTTCCCGAGGATCTTCGTCCACTGGCGGTTGTTATCATCCGGCAGATTGCCGGGCGGTATTACATCGCCCGCGACCGATACTGGAAAGCGCTAGACAACTTGATTTCACAGGCACGAATTGAACCAGGCCGCTCGGTAGTCTTCTGTAAGTGGCAAGCCTACGGGAAGAGCGGTCCGACCGTCATGCAGCACCTAAAGAACCGTTGCGCGTGGAATACTGCCAAGGATATTGACTTGACTTACCCGGTCCAGCAGTGGAGGCGGCTGCCGGACCGTCCTCCTCCGAAGTTTATTTTGACTGATGACTGGACTTTTGCAAACTCTCAAATGGCGTTGGAAAAATGGGGGTTTTGGGGTCTAATGCTGGCGTTTTGGCCTGGCGCAGGACGGCTGGGCCGGCCAAGGGGACCACGGAGGGCCCGCAGAT
>Ga0187848_10003950_pt1 | contig 10568 bp, 14 predicted proteins | sample June2016WEW_4_40_FD_132424 | JGI IMG/M metagenome (GOLD analysis project Ga0187848, IMG submission 132424) | Peatland microbial communities from SPRUCE experiment site at the Marcell Experimental Forest, Minnesota, USA - June2016WEW_4_40 | ecosystem: Environmental > Terrestrial > Soil >... | reverse complement strand
GAAAGAACCGGCGCTGTCAAGCAAAAAGCGAATGCGAACCTGCTCGGTCAGCGGGGACGGGGCAAAGTAATTGCAATTTCAGAGGGTTAAATCAGGAAGGAAAGCACGAATGCGGAATCGCTGCGGGTTAGGTGGTGTCCTAAAAGTGTGTTGACGGGGTTTTTTGAATTCCAATCAAACACTGGAAGGGTGCATCAGGGAGTGCATTCCCAAAGCTAGCGAGATGTCCAAGAATTCAAGCCCTGCAAATGTCCATTTGTAGTCATCTTCACGCACCCAGACTGTGCGAGCAGGGATGATAAAGGTGAGTTCCCCCTTGGGGACGACTTCCACCCTTTCCCCTGGAACCAGTGCGAACTTGGTTCGAACACTCGCGCCGCCCAGGGAAATGTCAAGGGTGAAAGCTGAACTGTCCGATATGAGGTGGTCGCCCTTCAAAACGAGATTGATTAGTATCGTCTTTGGTTGGCGCTCCCACCGACGGGGATTTGCGGGGGTATTCATTTGCATCGGCAGCCATTTCTCTTTTCGTCAGACTACCGGGAATGGGTCATATTGGCCCCTCAAATGTGGTTTTGTCAAATCAAAGTGCACTTTTCTGACACTATGGATTCCCCCTGCCCATTGGAGGTGCCGAGCAAAACGCGCCAGGAGGCAAAAATAAGCCGGTCCGAAGCGAGGGGCTGCAAGGGGACCCTACCGTAGGTTAAGATCGCGCTCGTAGCGAATGCGCATCCACTCCAGGTCGACCCTGGGATCGGCTTTCTCTGCACTTTGGAGGGCTTCGCCTTTGTCAGCGGCTGTCCCTTGCCAGACCATCCCTTCGTGTGTGCCCGGCCGGTCTTGAGCATCTGGGCCACTAACGGCTTCGATTTCACCGCTAATCAGCGCAATGACTTTCCAGGAAGACATGTGGATTCCCCCCGATTGGTTACGAATTGTTCTCAAAGGTGGATTTTCGCATCCGTCGTGGACACCCTTATCAACATAAGGATTGAGTTCCAACCTCCTACCGGCTCATGACGTGTCGAGCCTTCGTGGCACAGGACTGCATGGCGGACAAATGCCGCGCTAACTGGGCGAATTTTGTGAGGGGCTGGCTCTCACAACCCCGAATGGACATGTAGCACGCGGGATGAGAGCCGCGCCCCTGTCCGCAAGTCTGGGGTGTCAGGGCCTATTTGCTAGCTAGCTTGCAAACGACCTGCCGGACGATTACCCAATCGTAAGGATCTGATTCGCTGAGGGTTGGTCGCCCCTTTGTACTCTCACGAAGCGATAATAGATGTAACTTTTACAGGAGGCAGGGAGAATTTACTGGTTACCTACGGTCGAAATGGATCGTGGCGCTTGGAAACAGGAAAATTGTCGGCAGCCGTGTTTGTCCGGCGAACGTGATTCGGTATATTTTCATTATGAAATAATATCATTACGCTTATATATCTATTACGGAAAGTGCCTAACACATAAAGGAGCCGCGACAGGATGATTATAGGATGTGACCTGCATACGCGCTTCCTGCAAATTGCCTATTTGGATATGGATTCCCCCCTGCTCGTTGGAGGAGCCGAGCAAAACAGGCCAGGAGGCGAAAATAGAGCTGTCGCTCTGCGCCAGCCAACCCACTTGTTCAGCGGACAGGCGCTGGGGCGCTCCGGGGAGTACACAGGATAAGCAGCACTCCGGAGAGTACTGAGACCATCATCCGGGCCAGCCCGTACGGAAAAGATCCCGTTCGAGTGTTCAGGTATCTTCGTTGGCTGAGAACCCAACACACCTACCCATGTGCCGACCTTTGGCAATCCAACCCCGCCCGAATTGTGGCTTATTCTATCATTACTGAACTAGATACTGCTTGGCAAAACGTATGCCCCGCTTCAGCTCCTCCCCTTGTTCTATCCGTTCTACAACATGGCACATTAGTGCCTGGGCGCCTAGACCTTCGGGCCATTGACATGGTTACTTACCTAACAGACCATTGGCAGCGTACACAAGAAACCCTCCCGTCGGTGGGTAGGGGACATCCCTAAGTCTAAGGGATGCGGGCCGGTCGCCACATTCCGTCGGCCCTATGCCTGCCGAATCACATTTGGACCGTGGAGACACGCCGTGAGGAAGCGTTGCACCATATGCAATCGAAGTTTAAGACTCTGGGACCGGATACAGGGAAGATTTGACCATCCAGGGTGTCGGGAAAGAAGCATCGTCAAGCTGCCGTGTGATAACAACCAGCCGGAGCTGCCCTTTTCGAAGCCCAATGCGCTTCTTAAAATCGCTCAGACCTTCCACCAGGGCGCCCGGACTTCCCGCTAAGCCCACACCGGGCCAATTGCGCCATCTTGGGTTGACTGGCTTAGGAAGGCGGCCAACGATACTGGACCAGACTTTCCAACTTCGTTGAAAGCGGGAGGCTGTAGTAAAACTGAAGTAGTTCTCTGTTCACATCGGGTCAAATCCAGTACACGTCCAAGAATCGCCGGGTTTGCATGCAACTTGTTGACGGATACGCGACGCTTCGTGTTTCCCCTAGTGCCGACGTAAAGGTCCACGCTACGCAGGGCCGAGAAGAAGCCCTGGTTCGGACTGCACAACCGCGGCTGGAAAGTCTAAAATCACTTTTGGGGCCGGAACCCCGCGAACTCTCCCGGGGGTTAGTTCGAGTTTAGGAATTACGGTCTGGCTGGATGGTTTCGATTGGTCCGGCGGGCAGGGTGTGAGCCTGCGTTTCCCGACACAGGGTCGAGCGTCCTACTTTTAGACGACCGCCGTGTTTCAAAACTTCATCGGCAATTGCGGCGTGGCGGGCTCGGCATCCCACTTCGATGGCTGCTGATTGAAGGGCAGTGATTCTGCCCGCTCATGCTCCAACTCGGGCACGACAATCCCGAGCTTTTCTTCCAGCCATTCCGCTACCAGGCGCCGATGGCAACGCACGTTGAACGACTCCCAACATAGAATGATGGCGTTGGGGCCGAGATCCTCAGCAACTTGCTTGGCGTCGAGCGAATCAAGCTGTTTGCGGTATTCCCGGTCAAACAGTTCGGGGTCCTTCTCCTTCAAAAGCCAGCGGGGAGGAGCAAGGGGCATGTACCGCCTAACCCGATAGAACCGGGGCACTCCCTGGCTGATGGCGACGGCATCTGGATGCTTCCCGTTCCGGGCAAAATTGGAAGTCGTGATCATGGTTTCGCCCTACTTTCGCCTTCGAGAATATTATCACGAACAGACTGCCGGGTGCCTTACAAACACGCGGCTGCCCTTCTTGCTCAACTTGCGGAATTGCCATTCCCTCGGATCAGGTTCCGGCTGGCCGGGCGCAAGATAGCGGACTCTCCCCGAGCAGCCCCGTCTCTGGGCCGGCGCCCGCCCCTCAACCGACTGCGGTGGTAGGATGCCCGTGCAGAGGGCGACTTCGAGCTTGGTAAGCACGTCCCTGATGCCCTCGCAGCCTTTGGCAAGGGATGAAGGGTCAGCCGAGGGGTCCCCGCCCTCCAGCGACCATATGCGCCGCAAGAACTCTGCAATCTCGGCGACATTCGGCTTCCCACAGGCCACCACCAGGCAACGGCTCAAGAAGCGCGGTTCAAAGGTGCTCGGCGGGGTCGTGCCATCCTCGCCCCAGCCATTGCAGGTAAAAATCCAGATCACTGGCAGCGGGGTCCCACGCTCCCAGCCGCCACCAAACTTCGGCCGCAGTGCCGCGCTGCCGTCCAACTTGGACAGGAGCTGCAATTGCGCCTTATCGGTCATCTGGTCGGCTTCATCGATCTTCACAACGTGGAATTTCCCCTTGGCCGGGCAGTAGCAAAGGGTGTCATTGAGGCGGTCCAGGGCGGCCACATCGCACTTTTGGCTGCTGACATGGTGCAGGGTCCCTGGTAATTGCTCCGCGAAGGCCATCGCCAGAGTGGTTTTCCCGCAACCGGGAGGGCCGACCAGCAGGACGGACACCGGGCGCGGGGCTTTGAGAAGATTGGCGAACAGCCGCTTCGGGCCTTCCAGGCCGATGAAGTCTTCGATCTTTCGCGGCTGGTACTTCTCGACCAGCGGCATGGGATAGTCGAAGCCGTTCTGCTTTGGTTCCCCGAAGTCGATGAGCGTTTCCATGGTTAGTCTCCCTTCCGTGCTGCCCAATTTTCCGTGTTGACCATAACCCCGGTGGCGAATATAGCCAGCGCACCCCCACGCACTACGCTCTGGTAATGCTCCCGCTCCGTTGCTTTCAGGCATCTGCCGCAAAGCCTGTAAGGTCCGTAGGTGTAGGTGTGCGGCTTCTTCCCGCATCGCTCGCAGTCATTCGGACGGCAGGCTAACTGCGCCTTGCGCGCTGCCCGCCTTGCGGAGACTCCCCGATTCCAACACGCGCAGCAGGCTTGCCCTTCGTCGTCGCGGTGCTGGCACGATGCCAGGATGAGGCTTTGAACTGATTTGAGGTCACGCATTGACAGTCACCAGTGTTCCACCCTCGTCAGAAAAGTTGTAGTTCCCTTTGATCCCACAGATGTTTCCGACCGTATTGATGGCGTAGAGACTCCGGCCATTGTCGCGCCGTACGAGCCGGTAGGTCGCCTTGTGGCCGTGCAGATGGTAATTGACCTGGTTGGGCTCCGAGGAAACCTTCTCGATCACGTAATCGAGGATAGAAACCTGCGGGCGCGGGTGTCCTTGCTCGGCTTCCGTTGCGGCAGCCATCAAAACCCGAAGTCTCTCCAAATTGGTTGTTTTCGTGGCCATGGTCGTTTCCTCCTGTTAATCCCCTGCCTCGCCCCAGACCTGCTGAGGAGGGCAGCAGAAGTCAGTCTTCTTCAGGGAGCATGATGGTGATGACCGGCTCGGCATCGTCGCCAGGGCCGCACAAGGCTTTGAGAGTAACCAAATCGCGCCGGTCCAGGCGCTCGCGGCGGTGATTGCGGACGTAGAGTTTGAACAGAAGCGTGTCACCGTCGAACCTTGCGGCCGCACACCGGAACATCCACAAGATGTCCCACAGCCTGCCTTGCTCGTCCTGGCACTTCACGCCCTCGGGAACTTCCACGTACTTGCCCCACACCGTCCGAGTCATGGCCACCGGGAATTTGATTCCGGCCTCCCGAGCCACGCTCGAAACGTCCACCAGGATGCCGTCCTCGATGGCCTGAGCCCGGCTGTAACTGCTGATGACTTCGCCAAATAATTCGTTGGTCATTTGAGATTCCTTTCTGGAGCTAAGCGCTCCGACGACCGCCAAGCCGAGCCGGACGGTCGCCGCAGGGCTCAACCTGCTACAAAGTCCCAAGGGTCTGGCCGGTTAGCGGCTCCTCGATCCTGAATCCTGTGGGCATTGTGTTGGGCTCGCTGATCGGCTCGAACGCCTGTTTTACCTGGGCGACGGGCTGGGCAGTCGGCTGGTCCGGCGCCGTTTGGGAAATGTGGAACACCGTGGTACTCCAGGGACGCCGGCGCGTCACCTTCTCGCCGGTTTGCTTGTCTTCCTTGGTAACGTCAATGAAAGTTAGGACCTTGACCCCGTGTTGGCCCTTGCGGACATGCCGTCCAAGGGCTTTCCAGGCATCAAAGGTAAACACGTTCTCGCGCGGCTTGATCTCGGATTGCGGGATGCCCATTTGGGCGAAGCCCGCGAAGATGGCAGGATAATTCCCAAGGCTCAGCCCGCCCGCCGCTCTCCCTAGTGCTTCCTGGTACTGTTGTTCGTTTGTCATGGTGAATTCCTCCATTTGATTTCTCTTACTCGTAATAAATCCCGCCGAGCCCACCGCGCACCCGCTTCAAGCCAAGGTCGGCGTAGACCTGGCGCCGAGCCCGTGCATCAGCATTCTTCTTCGTCCGCTTCGCCGCGATTGCTGCAATCTGCTCGGGTGGAGCGGGCTTGAAATAGCCCTTTCCCCGGTCTGAATTCCAGCCAGTGAAAGTGTAGAGTTTGCCGTTGTTTTCGAGGACCATCTTTGACATGCGCCTGAGAGTCTCGTAACCGAAGCCCTCGACGGTGAGATAATCAAACTCGGTGTTGTGCCGGACGGGAATCATTTGATCTTTCACTTTCGCTGTAGTCACGAACTCGGATTGGTCATCCATTTCGTTTCCCCTTTCGGCGTTTGTGTGGCTATTCATGAATACAGTATATCGTAACTAGTGACTGATGTCAAGAAGATTACGATGCTTGCAAAAGATTTTCGCAGGCAGTCGGCCTGCCGCAAGCTCACCGAAGATTTCGTTGTGTTTGGCAATTGAATTGACTGCAAGAGAGGATATACTTGACTAGCCGTTATCACTAAGCGTAGTAAACGTAATGAGTTAGGGAAATCGCACCAGACTCCGCGTAGAGGCACGTTGAGGCCTGGGCATAGGGAATGGTAAGGAAAACTAAGCTGTTGAAAATAGGTAGGTAACGGTGGGAAAGCGCAAAATTGGTTGTCCATTCGCGAGTAATGCGGCGTGTGAATCAGAAAAAGTTAAGATGGGCTAGACGTGGTGGCTCGATTGCGTCGTCCCAAACTCCCTTGCTATTGTTCTCGCTTATTGTTCGTTTCTCTTCTTGATGAGAGGCCCCGATGGCCTCTTCCGTTAGGGTGGAAGGGCGGCAGGGCCGGAGCGCTACCAGACTGGCCCCCGATGGCCGCAATCCCTTTCGCCGTAGGGGGACGGCTTGCCGTCCCCTGGTTCCGCATTCACCCTGCGGAACGCCGGGTAGGGCAAGCCCTACCCCTACATCTCCTAATTGCATTTACCCCTTCGAACGTCGCCTGAGGTTGCGTGACCCGGAGGTGGCCACGGCCAATTCGTCTTGGGAATTGACCGTGGGTTCGTCACCGAAGGGAAAGCCCGCGGTCGCAAAAGCGGTGATCATGGCTAACAGCTCCAGACCAGGATGTTGTTGCGAGGCTGCGTAATTAGGACAATAATTGTGCACAGTTGGTTCGCATCCGCCGGGGATTAGAGGACAGGAATGCACTCTGGAGGCCCCTAGCATGCTCGACCCGGAAAGCGAGCAAATAAGAGAAGTGTACGCTTACTATGGATTGGCGATGTATCAAGCTCAGTGCTTGGAGCGCGAACTATCGATCCTGCTGGCCTCTCAGTACGGCGCTGAGAATATCGACAGGTGGATCTATCAGGAGCGCCTCGGCGAAAATTTCGATTCTACGTTTGGCATCCTCGCGAACAAGTTTATCGAATTCTCAAAAGGGAGGGACCTTACCTTAGCAAGTGAAATCAAGTCAGCCGTGCGCGCTCGGAATTTGCTCGCGCACCATTATTTCTGGGAACATGCCGTCGAATTCTGTTCCACAGAAGGCCGGCGTCGTATGTTAGCGGAACTGCAGTCGCTCATTGACAGGTTCGAAATCCTTGACAAGCAGGTATCGGATTTGACACGCCAGTTCGGGAGAGAGCGTGGAATCACGGACCGTGACATTGAGGAAATATCCACGAAGATGCTAGCGGGGCTAGTACCGGTATTGGAACCCCCAAGATTAGACGAGCCGGTGAGAATTATCGCGGCATACAAGTGGCGTTTTAACGCTCGAGAACCTGCCGTCTTCCAGCTACTTTTCAAGACCGACGGTGGAGGGAACATATTGCTATCTGACAGGGGCCTTTGCGCCGGCCCTGAGAGTGTCCCAATCGAGGAACTGGAGCTTATGCCCAAATTCAATAAAGCCCTCCCTGCAGAAGTTCACCCTAGGCCGAAAGGTGCAAAAAAATGGAACTACGCCTTGTCGCTATCGGCAGGTTACGAATTATGTATTCGCGGCGAATACGTTGATGGGCGTTTTGTTCGGCGCTATGGTCTACGTCTAAGATTCAAGGAGAAGAAAAGCGAGTAGCGCGGACCTGTTTTGTGGGTCCGCGGCAATGCTGCTCAGTCGGTGAGAATCGCTGTAGACCTTACGAACCAGGTGTGCGCCTCTTCAGAAAATCAGGGCGGAGGGTGACACAATGAAAGCAGGCGACAGCGTAACGAGCCAGTGCCAGAAGCTGAAGGTGACCGTGAGTAATGATCTGAAGCACATCGAAGTCGCCGAACTGGCCAGCCACCCGGTGTGGTTTTATATCGAGCTTTACTACAAAGGAATCAAAGAGCCGGACAGAATTGATTACAAGACAGAGGACAATCTCGGGACACGCTCAATACCTTCCCCAAATCGGAAATTAGAACGGATAAGGCTGATAAACAACAGACCGAGTTAGCAACCGGCCCAACGCAGAGCGACGGGTCAGCGAGCGTGTTTTAAAGGCCCGCAGGCCTTGGGCGCGGTCGAGGGGGAAAGGCGTAGGCCTTGGAAAAAAGGTATGCGACACTTGCTTTGGCATCTGGAGGATTGGAAATGGATTTCCTAGTATTAGGGCCAGGTAGAAACTGCTGGGATGCGGATTTAATGGCAATAATTCACTACTGCCAAGAGACCTACTTTCCCGATGCAAGGCCTATTTCTTCAGCAGAGTTTACTGACGATCTTGACGGCCCATCCCGCCTCTTACCGCAAATAGACAAGATCGAAGTGAAACGGTGCTTGTCGCCCTTTCCAAAACTATGCCGACTCTTGGTGCTACATGAACTTATCCACAACAAACTCTTTAGGAAGCACGGAGCACAACAGGAAGACACTGGCGAGGAATTCCGAGCTGAAGTAAATCGCCTATGGGATGTCGACGCTTACGTCGATCTGCTCTGAGTCATAGATTCATGCAAGGCGCCTAGTCTTGCGTTTTCTTCCGCCTTCTCAATCGTAGCCCGCGCAACGTGGCCCCAACTCTGCCTTCCCCACCCGTCATCTGTTCACCTGCTGCAACAGGCGCTCATAATTCTCCTTATAGAACGCGTTCTTGGGGTCAAGCGTATAGGCCGCGCGGAATTCCTCCAGAGCCCCCCGCCCGTCGCCTTTCCTCTCCAGTGCCATCCCGAGACCGGTGTGCGCGGAGCCATTATTCGGATCTAGCCGTAACGCTTCCCGTTCTTCAAGGATCACTCCATCCCAGTCACCCTTGTTTCCGAGCGCGATAGCGAGACCGGTGTGTGCCTCCGCAAGATTGGGGTTCAAGCGAATAGCTTCGCGGTCTTCATGGATCTTTCCATCCCAATCGCCCTTACCTCCGAGAGCAATGCCGAGGTCGAGGTGCGCCAGGGCATTATCCGGGTTCAAGCGCAGGGCTTCGCGTTCTTGAGTAACCATTCCATCCCAGTCGCCCTTCCTTCCGAGTGCAAAGCCCAAGTGGACGTGCGCCAAGTCTTCATTGGGGTCTAAGCGTAGCGCCTCATGAAACTCCGCGATCGCACCATCTAAGTCGCCCCTCTTTTCGAGCGCGTTGCCGAGGAGGTCGTGCGCCGCGTCACTATTTGGGTTCAAGCGTAGCGCCTCGTGGTACTCCGCGATCTCGCCGTCCGAGTCGCCGTTGTTTCCGAGCGCGTCGGCGAGGTTGTAGTGCGCCAGCTCATTATTTGGGTCCAGGCGCAACGCTTCGCGTGCCGCCGTCGCGGCATCGTCCCATTTCATCTGCATATCCAAGACATAAGCCAGGCTTACGTAAAGATCGGCGTCCTGAGAGTCAGGTGGTAAGGCCGCTCGATATTCCTGTTCGGCATCCGCATACTGGTGTTTCAGTACGAGTTCCGCTCCGCGCGCCACGTGTTGCCGAATTTCGATCTGCCGCGCCTGCGCCGCCGGATCAACGGTCGCGGGCTTTGTAACCTTAGCGCTCTTGAGCGCGCTAATTAGTTCATCCTCGCCGCCAGCCAAACGCACTTCATCGAGATAGTCTTGTTGCGGGTCAAAATTGATGCCGCGCTCATTTACCAGCATCGCCACGCGGTGGCTCGGCACTTGGCCCACCAGCAGGGCGAAGACCTGCACGTGGTTTATCGGCTTCTTCGCGCTTTCGAGTGCGGGCGGTTTGGCGGCGCGCAGCGCCTTAAGAAATACCTCGCTCGCGCCTGCGGCCTTGAGGGTTTGGATAAAATCCTCAGACGGGGCGAAATCGATCCCGCGCTGCTCGATCAGCTTGGCGCCCGACTCGTCTCCGAAGCCGTCCCGCACCATGTTGCTGACCTGCTCCTGGGTAAAGGGCTTCTCCTGCGCCCAGGTAGGGAGGGCAAAGACCAACCCCATCGCCAGCAAGAAAATGGTCGGTGTTTTTTGGAATCTCATTGCGACCTCGCAAGGGCTGCTGCGGATTAGGAAGAATCTATGGGCAGATTGTACGCCAAGCGAGGGGATTTGTTAGGGAAAGCTTCTGCGGGAGGTTGGACGGTAAGAACGGCCCAAGGCGGTTTTGAGGGCCAAGGGCCGGTCTGGCACATCCTACCTTGACATTGCCCTGCGTGTGGATCTTTCCTTCCAGCGAACCACGAAACGCCACTTTTCCCATAGGAGTGACTGGGTACCGCGCAGAGCAGCCCATCCCCCCGAGATCCCCGTCACCGGAGAACGGAAGAGCGTGAAGATCCTGGACGCTATCGAGCTCTGGACTGCCCGCTTCCACTATGGCCAAGCCACCGTTTTCAATGCTTCCACCTATTTGGGCTTCCTTCAACGCCTGGCCCCTCATTATCGCCGCCGCGGTGCCATTCTCAT
>Ga0187848_10003948_pt1 | contig 10569 bp, 8 predicted proteins | sample June2016WEW_4_40_FD_132424 | JGI IMG/M metagenome (GOLD analysis project Ga0187848, IMG submission 132424) | Peatland microbial communities from SPRUCE experiment site at the Marcell Experimental Forest, Minnesota, USA - June2016WEW_4_40 | ecosystem: Environmental > Terrestrial > Soil > Wetlands... | reverse complement strand
CTCGTCGTCGAAATCGAACAGGCCGAGGTCGGTGACGATCCATTGCGGACCCTTGCCGCGATGCCCCAGCGCCCGCCGATTCCGGCCATCCACCGAGCGATGCCCGAGATTGGTGACGTAATCGCACCGCTCGACGAGCCGGTGGCGACGTCGCCCGTTGGCGTCGGGCGCGGAACGATGGCCGGCCGTCCACAACGTCACGTTCTCGACGTCGCAGGAGAGGTTGCAGCCGCCGCCGCCGCCCGGCAGCTTCATCGCCAGCTTGGTCTTGCCCAAGCGGGTGACGTTGCAGTTGCCCCATTTGTCGATCTGTAGGCCGGAGAGAAACATCCGCCCCATCCGGCCGGCGGCGGCGAGATCGAACAGCTCCTCGATGTCCAGCGAGAACGCAGCGCCGCGGTCCATCACCCAATCGTTGGAGGTCGGGCTGAGAAAGGGCGGATTCGGGTTGACGCCGTAGGTCGCGCCCGCCACCAGAACCAAGTTGGGAGCGTGGGTGCGCTTGGCGACCTGGAGGGCCAGTTGGACCAGCGGCGAGCCATAACCGTGGAAAGCCAGCGTTCCGTCTTCGATGGTGCGGGCGATGGAGCCGATCATCATTTCGCCGAGGGTGCAATCGTGAATCATTGCGCCGATTCCTCTTGGTAAAGGGACATCCAGGACTCGGTTCCCGCCGCCCAGGAAGCGAGCCGGCGAAACGTCTCGTCGCCGCCGACGCGCTCGCAATAGGAAGCGAGGTCGTCGCAGTCGTGGACGAAGGGCTGGAGGTAGTCGGCGGCGAACCGTTCCGCGCCGCCGCGCGCCGCCGCGTAATAACGCGCCGTGTGCGGCCGGTCGTAGGCGTAGAAGGGATAGCAGGCGGTCGGATGGGCCCCCATCGGCGCCTCGGCGACCGCCGCGACATAGAAATAGGGGATCGTCACGCCGCCGAGTTCGATCAGCTTCTCGGTCGGGACGATCTCCTCCACCGAAGCGACGACTAGGCGCGAGGCCTTGGCGAACAGGAGATCGAGAACGGGCGGCCCCTCGATGCGCAGATTGCCTTGGGCGTCGCCGTATTGGGCGTGCAGGATCGCGACATCGGGCGCGAGCGCCGGCACGAGCAGCAGTTCCTCGCCCGTGTAGGGGCAGGTCATGGTCTTGTATTCGGGATGCAGGCCGGGAAAATCGGTGCCGCGCGCCGAGCGCATCGGCATGAAGGGCAGGCCGAGCACGGCGGCGCGCAGCTGCTGGACCACCGTGTAGCAGCAACCGTCGTCGACGCGGACTTCCCCCGCCTCGCAGGCGCGCCGGTAGTTGGGGGCGATGCCGAAATCCTGCTCGAATCCGACGTAGCTCTCGCTGGTGCAGGACACCGCACCACCGCCGCACAGCATGTCGATGTCGATGCCGTGGGCCGAGCCGATGACGCGCAGGTTGCGCGCCTTGCGGCGCAGCAGCGCCCGCAGGATCGCCATCGGCTCGCGCGACGAGAGGCCCCCGCCGACGGCGACCGTGTCGCCGTCCTTGACGAGAGCCGCGACGTCTTCCAGGCGCGTCCGCTTGTCGGCGCGGGTCTGGACGGAGGCGGCGCGGACGCCGCTGTCCGCTTGCGAAGTCAAGCGGTCGCTCATATCGCCGTCATCCCGCCGTCGACCGCAAAGTTCGCGCCGGACACGAATGACGCCTGGTTGCTGAGCAGGAAGATCACCGCCTCGGCGATGTCCTCGGGGACGCCGAAGCGGCCCATCGGATATTTCGCCAGACGCCGGGCGAGCAGCTCCGGATTGGCGTCGCTGCCGAGCAATTGCTGCCCCATGCTGGTCGAGGCGACGGTGCCGGGGCTAACGGCGTTCACGCGCACGCCCTTGCCCGAGTAGTCGGCCGCCATTTGGCGCGTCAGATTTATCACCGCGCCCTTGGCGGCGCAGTAGGCGGCCATAGTGGGAATGCCGACCATTCCGGCGACCGATCCGAAATTGACGACCGCGCCTTTGCGCCGCGCCAGCATGCCCGGCAGCACGGCCTTGGAAGCGAAGAACGTCCCGTTCACGTTGACCGCCATGACGCGCTCCCAGGCGGCCGGGTCGGCTTCGTGAACCGAGCCGAAGTCGGCGATTCCCGCATTGTTGACGAGACCGGTCACGGGTCCGAGAACGCGTTCGGCGCTTTCCAACGCAGCGGCGATGTCGGCCGCCTTGGTGACGTCGGCGCCGAAGCCTCTCGCCCGAGCGCCGTCGGGGCTCAGCGTCGCCGCCGATCGTTCCGCCAATGCGCGGTCGAGATCGATCAGCGCAACCTTCGCGCCCTCGCGTAGCGCCGCGGTCGCCACCGCGAGCCCGATGCCGGCGCCGCCGCCGGTGATCGCGATGACTTCATTCTTCAAACGATCGGACATTTTCTTTTTTCCTCCCTGAGATGTTTTGCGGTTTCGTTTTCTCGAGTCGTCGCGCGCGCTCTCACAGCGCGAGATAGCCTCCGTCCATCGGCAGCGCCGCGCCGTTGAAATAGGCGGCCGCGTCGCTCGACAGGAATTTCACCGCCGCGACGACATCGGCGATCGCGCCGAACTCATGGCTCGGGATGCGCGTCAGCACTTCCTCGCGCAGAGTGGGATCGTTTAAACGCCATTGCGTCAGTGGGGTCTCGATCATGCCGGGGCACAGCGCGACCGCGCGCACGCCTTGGCGCGCATAGTCGACCGCGATGGCGCGCGTCAGCTGAATCAGCGCGCCCTTGGTCACGGAATAGGCGGCCCGCCCGGGAAAGGCGACGAGGCCGGCGACCGAAGCGATGTTGACGATCACGCCCCGTCCGCGCGCGACCATCGACGGCAGCACGCGGCGGCACAAAAGAAAGGGGCCGCGAATATTGGTCGCCGTCACGCGATCGAAATCGGCGACCGACGTTTCATGCGTCGTGGTCGCCTTGGGACCGCCGGTCGTTCCCGCGTTGTTGATCAGAACGTCGACGGCGCCGAGCCGCGCCTCCGTTTCCGACACGCACGCCTCGACATCCGCGGCGTCGCCGACGTCGCCGGCGATCGTGACGAGCGCGCCGTCGTCCAACTCAGCCCGCAGCCTGTCGAGGCCGGCGCCGTCATAGTCGAAGGCGGCCACGCGGTCGCCCGCCTGGACAAATTGCAGGGCGAGGCCGCGGCCGATGCCCGACGCCGCGCCGGTGACGAGGACGACGCGGCTCATAGATCACGCAAATGTTTGTGCCCGGCGCGCAGGCGCGCGAGCTGAATGAAATGGGTGGGATTGAGGAACAACTCGTCCATGTCGCCGAGCGCGTCGATCGTCAGGCCCTGCTTGACCAGAACATTGAGGTACTGGAACCCGTCCTTCGCGCCGTACCCGACGTGATGCGCCCCCACGATGCGACGCGTTTCGCCATCGATCAAAAGTTTCTGGAAGCCAGACTTGTGCGGAACCTCCATCGCGTAAAGCATGGTGCGATCCGACGCCGGCAAGCCAATATTCAAGCCGTTCGGGTTGTTCGGCGGCATCTTGATGACGATGACGTCGTTGTATTTGGCGCGCGCCTCCTCTTCGCCGAGTCCGAGCCAGCTCACCTCGTAGTGCGTGTGCAGGAAGTCGGGGAAGTCTCGCGGCTCGTAGTGGATGTCCTCGCCCATCGCGTTGCGCGCGGCGTAGGTGCCGCTTTTGCGCGCCTTGAACATCTCGAACGGCCCGCCGATCAAATCGCCGACGGCGTAGACATTGGGAACCGAAGTTTCCAGACGGGAGTTGACGACGATCTCATTGCGCTCGCCGATCTTCACGCCCAGCGCCTTGGCCGGCATTTCGGAGTTGGGAATCTCGCCGAGGGCCATGAAGACGAAATCCGTCTCGATACGCTCCTCGCCGTTCGGCGTGCTGACGATGACCCCAGCGACCCGACCTTCGCCGTCGTCCTCGATGCGAGTGACCTGCGAACCGTCCCAGATCTCGACGCCCTGCTCCACCATGCGATCGCGCACGTAGCCGCGAGTCTCGAGGTCGGGGAGCATCTTCAGAGGATGGGTGCGCGCCACCATGATGGTGCGTCGGCCAGTGGCGCTGAAGAACGAACCGTATTCGACCGCCGTCTTGCCGCCGCCGATAACGACGACCGTCTTCGACGGCTCGTAGTCGAGGGTCTCGACGATGCTCTCGTAGGTGTAGACGCCTTTGAGATTCTTGCCGGGAATGTCGAGGGTCTGCGATCGGGCGCCGAGGCCGAGAATCAGGTTCTTGGCGCGGAATTGCCGGCCGGCCACCTCGACCGTGTGACGATCGATAATCCGACCCTGAGCGTTCAGCACGTATTCGAGATCGAGCTGTTCCTTGCTCTGGTAATTCATGATGGCGTGCGGCCCGATCCGTCCGCGCCGGAACAGATCGACCACGTCTTTGATGGACGTCACGACACCGTCCAAGTCCTGGAACCACAGCTTGCCGGAGAAGGTGCGCTGAAGCATCAACTCGGCCGCGCATTCGGAAAAGACATGGTGCGGGACGCAGGCGTTGTGCGGGCACGATCCGCCGAGGAAGGGCCAGCGTTCGACGATCAACTGCCGTCCGCCCATCGCGCGCAGATAGGCCGAGCCGAACCTTCCGGCGGCGCCGCCGCCTAGAAAAATGGCGTCATATTCGCGACTGTCGTTCTCGGCGATGTTGAAAACCGCCGGACCTTGGCCTTCTTTTTCGAGAAGGGTTTCAATGCGTTGACCCCACTCCTCGACATTCCAGGTCTCGTTCCGCACGTCCATGATATTCGAGTGCTTGTTCATAGTAATGCGCTCCATGACCTGGCGAATTGATTCTTCGTCGCGCGTCCCTTGGCTTCTCGTCGCGCGTCCTTTGGCTTCGCTAGACCCGCTCCGCCCTGCGCTCATTCGTCTGGCGGCTGTCGCCGCCGCAGCAGAGGCATCCGCCACCCGAACCGTGCTCCCAGGGATGCGGCTCAGGTTGCGAACCGGACGCCGGCGCCGCGCGGCGGCCGCCGCAATGGGAGCACGCCCATTCGCGCGGCGGCGTGGTGTGGGCCATGACCATCCCCTTGAAGCGGTGGTCGCAGTCCGGACAGTGCAGGCTGTAGACGGGCACGACTCCTCCTTCGCTATCCGGGAGGAACGGAATCCTCCCGGATAACCTTGCATTGCGTGGAACGCGCTGATCAGGCGGCCTTGCTCTTGGCGAGCTCGTTGCGAATGATCTGCACGCCCTCGACCATGGCGTGGAGTTTGTCCTTGGCGATGTAGCGCTGCAGCAGGATGAGCCCGCAGTCGGTCGTGACCCCGAGCCGTTCAGCCGGAACGACCCGCAACAGTTTGCGAATGCGGCTGGCGACCTGCTCGGCGGTTTCCGTGATGGTGCTCTTCACGTCGATCACGCCGGCCCAGAAGTCTACGTTGGCCGGCAGCGCGAACTCTTTGAACGTGTCGAGACCGGAGAGATCGTCGTCGCGCCGCCCGCAGCTCTCCAAATTCAGCACGTCGATGTGGGCCCCGTAAGACTTCGGCACGACCGAGCGGGTCGCCGAAGGCGCGGACGCGTCGGACTTGCGCTTGGTGAGGTCGAAGATCTCGCCCGCCTTGGCGGTCTCGTCGGGATAATAGGCCGGCGTGCCGCCCCAGTTTCCCCAACACACGTGCACGATGATCTTGGCGTTCTTGACCCCTTCGACGGCGACGTTGAACGCTTCGATCGCCCAGTCCTCGTAAAAATAGGGCCAGGTGAATTCATCGAGCTGAATGAAATCGATGCCCAGAGCGTCGACTTCGAGGATGTCCTGGTTCATCGCCTTGGCGATCGCCAGGGCGCGGTCGCGGCTGTTGGCGTAGTGCTGATCGTTGGTGCATTGGGCGAGGACCTGGACGCCGGTGTACTGAACTTTCGTCGGTTTGCTGGTGGCGCGGCGCAGCGCCTTGGCCTGCTCGACCATGATCGCGCCGTGACGCTTGATCTCATGCTCGATTGTCCCGGCGTGCAGACGGCTGTAGATGGGAAAACCGAGGTGACCGCCCTTCAGGTCATAGCCGAGCCGGCGCAGGTAATAGTAGAGCGCGGCGTCAGCGTAATTGTCGCCGTGGACCCGGCCGTCGGAAATGATGTCGAGCCCCGCGTTCTCCTGATCCAACGCGATGGCGCCGATGACGTCCTCGAGAGCCTCGCGATTCATCGAATCCGGCGGCTCCTGATTGCCGGTGAAATGGCGCCCCCAAGATGCGTCCCACCACCGCGGGTTGGGATAGTTTCCGACCATGCTTGTCGGAATCAGAATCTCTTTCCCTCTGATTTTCACGCTTTCCTCCCTGATTGCCGGCTCTGCGCCGGAATTCTGCGGCCTTTTGACACAGCCTATCTTGACTTACTCATACCTTATCTTAGTTATCCATAGTGTGTCAAACTGAATCTTCTGGCCACCGAAATGGAATGTGGCTATTACCCAGAGCGGGGAAATGCGCGCAGGACTCGCGCAGGCGAAACACTGATGTCGTGTAATTCTACGTAAGAGCTGGATTGATGGGCGACTACGAGGGTATGCTGAGTCTGGAGGACGCGGCGCGGTATTTGAGCGTCAGCAAGACGTCGCTGCGCCGCTGGACCAAGGACGGACAGCTCCATTGCCACCGCATTGGGGCGCGCGCCGAGCGCCGCTTCGACAAGAAGATGCTCGACGAGTTTCTGCTTCGCCGCAGCGCCGGTCCGGCGCTGGCGGGGTTAGGAACCCCGCTGGTCGACGCTATGTGGCAGGCGGCGCAAGAGGGTCGCCCCAAACACGTCTGCCTTTATTTTCGCAATCCGATCGAACAGTGGGAGGCGTTCCGCCAATATTTCCTCGACCACTATCGAGCCGGCCTGCCGACCACCTATCTCCACCACGCCTCGAGTCGCGATCAGCTCATCGAGCGCGTCCGCGACGAAGGAATCGACGCGCAGGATGCGATCAATCGCGGCTTGCTGCGCATCGTTTCAGCGCGCGATTCCTATCTGCGGCAAGGAGTCTTTTCCGCCGATTTCATGATCTCGTTCATGCGGCTGGTCATGGTCCGCCTCGCCGCCGACGGCTTCCGCAAACATCTGGTGACGGGCGAGATGGACTGGTTCTTCTCCGGCACGCCCGGCGTCGAAGAAATTCACACGTACGAACGTCGTCTGAACAAACTGTTCGACGAATATCCCGACGTCACCATCGTCTGCCAATACGACATCACGAAATTCGACGGCGAAGGGGTCCTGCAAGCCTGCGCTTCGCATCCGATCGTCCATCTCGACGAGCAGCTGCGGCAGGGCTTTTTCACGCCAGCGAAGAGTTCGCTGCTGGTCGAATGATCGGCCTTCCCTAGGCGAACCAAATGCCTTGCTCGAATCGCCGACGAGGCGCCGTTACGCCGACGCGCCGGGTCGGCGTATGCGGTTAGCCGCAGGCGCGACGCCATATCCAGCCGCGCGCTTCCAGGCGCCTACAAGGAGCTTGCCGTCCCGACCGGGAGCATCTGTGTAAGCAGAAATGGCCCCGATGGACCGTTCCAAGCGTCTCAATTTTACGAGAAAATCTGGAGCGGCGAACAACGCGCCGCTTACCGCTCAACCCGGCTCATGTCGCCGTCACGCCACAGCCTCGAGTCTCTGGGAACCGGATAGGTCAGGTGCCGCTGCAAAAGCCGTTCGGCGTAAAGCGCACGATAATTCTCATTGGACATCGAATCGGTCGCTTCGTAATCGAGGCCAATGCCGATTTCATGATAGGCGTCGAGGTTGCTCAGATCCGGTCGCGGCAGATTCCCTTCGCTGTGATCGCGCAACATCCGAACGAACGCGGCCTCGAGTTCACGAACGAGTCGCGTCGTGTCGAACAGCAGGCATGAATCTCGGGACTCTCGCAACCGGGTCTTCAGCGCGAGCAGGCTGTTTCGATTGTTCCCATAGCCGACGGCCTTCGACGCGTATTCCGCATCGGTCGCACAGACCAACTCGCCGACGCCGGCCGCTTGGAGCAAACTCGAGCACACGCGCGACGCGAAGCTCCTGCCCTGCAACGTCAGCACCGGAACGCCCATCCAAAGCGAGTCGGCGGCGGTCGTATGCGCGCCGTAGGGAAAGCTGTCGAGAAACAGGTCGGCCAGCGGGTACCGCGCGAGATGATCGGGGTTGGCGATCTTCTCCGCGAATAGAATGCGTTCGCGCCCGACTCCGGCGTTCTCGGCGTAAGATCGCAGTCGATCGTTGGTGTCTTCGGTCGCTCCCAGCAACCAGAGGACGCTGTTCGGCGTGTTCTTGAGGATGGCCATCCACAAGGCGAATATGCGCGCCGTAAGTTTTTGAGTCCCGTTGAAGCTGCAATAGACGATCGCGTCTTCCGGCAGCCCCATCTCCTTTCGCGAAGGAGCGCGTGGCGAGACGATCCGTTTGCGATCGTTGGGTTGGTAGCAAGGCAAGCGGACGATCTTTTCGGAATAGAAGAGTTCGCTGTCCTCGGGGATGATGATCGGATCGGCGATCAAGTAATGATGGTACGGCGTCCCCATCGTCCCGGGATAACCGAACCAATTGACGATGATCGGCGCCGGACGCAGAGAGAAGACCCGAGTGCGCGCCGACTTTGTGTAACCGTTGAGGTCGACCAAAATATCGATCTTGTCGGCAGCGATCAGGGCGGCCGCTTGCTCGTCGGTAATTCCGTTGATGTCGACCCATTTGTCGACAGCCGCCTGAATGCGTTTCTTGGTTCCGTCGACCCGCTCGATGCCGCAATAATAGGCGAAGATCTCGAATTGCGAACGGTCGTGCAATTCCATCACTTCGGTCATTGCGAACCCGACGGCGTGCTCGCGGAAATCGGACGAAACATAGCCGATCCGCGCCTTGCCGCCCGATCTTGCCGCCCGGCCTTCCATCGCGCGTCTCGCCTGATCGATCGACGGAACGCCGATCACCGTTTTGCCGTATCGATACGCGGTGGCCAGTTGGAATACCGGATCATCGGTCAGATTTGATAGGGAAAGCGAAGAAATACCTGAAAGGAGTTTGTCCTTGCTTATGTATTCGCTCGCGACGATCGCCGGCCACTTGCACTGCCGCTGCCTCAAGGAGATCCAATGCAGAACGGCTTCCGTCGACGAAGGGCTTATGTCGATGACTTGCTTGAGCGCGTCTTCCGCCGCCGCGTCTTGTTGCAAGCTCTCCAGGACCCTGCCGGCCTGCGTCAACAGCGTCGTCTTGTGCTTGACGCTTTCGCCGTTGACGGCCGCCAATTTGGCGGCGGCGTTCAGCCATTCGGCGACGGCGGGACCGGCCAGTCCGACGTCCTCGAGCGCCCGGCCCAAATTGACGCTCGGCGGCATGAAATCGGGTTTCAGGCGTATGCTGTCTCGAAATGCGTTTACGGCGCCAAGGCGGTCGCCGAGATCCGAAAGGGCGACGCCGTAATTGAAGCACACCGCGTACAGGAGTTCATGACTTGCGTTGAGCGCGATCCAAGCTTTGTACAGATCCGCAACGGCGTTCGTTTCGCCTTCCGTCTTGAGCCGTTCCGCCCAACCGAAAAGGTCCCCGATCGGGAGTTGGTGGAGAGCTATCCCTTCTTTCGACGCCGAGTTGGGGAAAAATACGCCATTGGAATCGATCGATGCCGGTTTCATTAGCCCGCCAAGTCGCGCCGGTAAGGAGACGAGAGCCCCTCACGCGACAGCGCCGCAAGGCGGCGCTGGGCGCGTGGCGCGCTCGACGAACGCATTGTGAAACGACGCGCCGGTCGCGATGTCAACCGATCAAGGCGGCCAACGCGTCGGCTTGAGTCGATGTCATCGCGGCAATTTGTCCCGCGGTGAACGCGTTGCCTTGAGTCGTGTTCAACGCGCCGATGTCGGTCGTGCTGATGCCTTGAATCGCGGCGGTGCTGAGAGCCGGAATTCCAGTCGTGCTGGTTAGCGCGGCGAATTTCGTGCTCGACAGCGCGGCGAGTTGTGCGCTGGTCAACGCCGCGGCCTGGACGTTCGTCAACGCGCTCAATTCGGTCGTGGTCAGACCGGTGATCGCCGTCGAAGAGATCGCGCCGATTTCCGCCGCGGTCAGCGTACTGGCTTGAGTGGTCGTGAGCGCGCTGACCGTGGTCGAGGTGAGGCCGCCGGCTTGGGTGGTCGTGAGGTTGGCGGCGTTGAGGGCGTCGAGCGTCGTCTGGGTTACGCCGTTGAGCTGGGTCGTCGTCAGGCCGTGGACCTGCGTCGAAGTCAGCGCGGTGAGCTGCGCGGCCGAGAAGTTGCCGACCGCGGTGGTGTTGAGGCCGCCGATTTGCGTCGACGTCAGGGCGTTGGCCTGCTGCGTGCTCCAGCCCTGCACCTCGGTCGAGGTCAGATTGTCGATCTGGGCCGCGCCCAGCGAGGCGACTTGCGTGGTGGTGAGCGCGTCGGCCTGGGTGCTGGTCAGATTGGTGATCGTGGTGGTGCTGAGGCCGCTCACCTGGGTGGTCGTGAGGTTGGCGGCGTTGAGGGCGTTGAGCGTCGTCTTGCTCACGCCGTTGAGCTGGGTCGTCGTCAGGCCGTGGACCTGCGTCGAAGTCAGCGCGGTGAGCTGCGCGGCCGAGAAGTTGCCGACCGCGGTG
>Ga0187848_10003943_pt1 | contig 10572 bp, 10 predicted proteins | sample June2016WEW_4_40_FD_132424 | JGI IMG/M metagenome (GOLD analysis project Ga0187848, IMG submission 132424) | Peatland microbial communities from SPRUCE experiment site at the Marcell Experimental Forest, Minnesota, USA - June2016WEW_4_40 | ecosystem: Environmental > Terrestrial > Soil >... | reverse complement strand
TCGGCGTCCTGCCTAGTATCTTCAGTATCCGCCCGTACTCCTCCTCAGATAGCCCGTGCGAGGCGATAAGTTCGGGGGTTATTTCCGGTTCTTTTTTTGTTTTTGTATCTGCCATTATTTGAACTCCACTCGTGTATATCCCGGCAACTTGCACGCGTTCTTGAATATCGCCGCGTGAGAAAGCATGGACGCCAGGATATTCTTGCCGTCGGTGTTGCCCAGGATAGCCTCGGAGGCGCGCTCGGGGTGCGGCATCATGCCCATGACGTTCCTATCCTTGTTGCATATGCCCGCGATGTTGCGCGCGGAGCCGTTGGGGTTCGCCTCTCGCGGTATGTTCCCGTCCTTGTCGCAGTAGCGGAAGACTATCCGGCCCTCGTCTTCGAGCATCGAGAGCGTCTCCTCGTCCGCGAAATAATTCCCTTCCGCGTGCGCGATGGGTATCCTCAATACCTGGCTTTGCTGACAGCTCCGGGTGAACGGCGTCTCGTCCGTCTCCACGCGGACGTGCACGTCCTTGCAGATGAACTTCAGCGACTCGTTCCTGAGCATCGCCCCCGGCAGGAGCCCGGCCTCAAGGAGTATCTGGAACCCGTTGCAGATGCCTATAACCAATCCGCCGTCTTTGGCGTACCGCTCCACCGCCTTCATGACGGGCGAGAAGCGCGCGATGGCCCCGGTGCGCAGGTAGTCCCCGTACGAGAAGCCGCCGGGTATTATTATGCCGTCGTAGCACTCCTTGAAGGACTCCTCCTTGTGCCAGATGAAGTCCACCTCCTGGCCCATAACGTGCTTCATCGCGTGATAGCAGTCGTGGTCGCAGTTGGAACCCGGGAATATCAGGACGCCGAATCTCATGATGAACCTCTATTCGATATCGAAACTGTAGTCCTCGATGACGGTATTCGCCAGGAGCTTCTCGCACATCTCCCTGACCTGCGTCTTCGCCTTCTCCCTGTCCGTCTCGTTCAGCCTCACCTCGACGTACTTGCCTAAGCGGACATCCTCCACGCCGTCGTAGCCCAGCGACTTAAGCGACCCCTGCACCGCCTTACCCTGCGGGTCGAGGACGCCTTTTTTCAGCGTGACATATACCTTTGCATTCAGCATAAGACCTCGATATTAATTGTAGGGGCTTGATTTATCAAGCCCGTCCATGTGCCCGATAAATCGGGCAGCTACAACTCTCTTCTATCCTGCCCAGGTTAAATGCGCCCGATAAATCGGGCAGCTACATCTCGCAGACCCTTCGGCAGACCTCCTGGTACGCCTCTTCTATCTTGCCCAGGTCGCGGCGGAAGCGGTCCTTGTCCATCTTCTCCATGGTCTTTTTGTCCCACAGGCGGCAGGTGTCCGGGCATATCTCGTCGCCCAGCAGGACGTCTTTACCATGCCTGCCGAACTCGAGCTTGAAGTCCACCAGGATTATGCCCCTTTTGTCGAAGAACCTGCCTAATATGCTGTTTACCTTGGTGGCCATCCGCCTTATCTTCATTATCTCGGAGGGAGTGGCCCAGCCGAGCGCGATTGCCGCATCCTCGTTTACCATAGGGTCGTCCAGGGCGTCGCACTTGTAGTAGATCTCGAGGATGGGCTTTTTGGCCTTCGTCCCTTCCGCAATCCCGAGCCGCTTGGACATGCTCCCCGCGATGATGTTCCTGACGACCACCTCGACCGGGATAATATCCAGGCGCTTGACGACCATGTCCCGGTCGCTCTGTCGACCCACGAAGTGGGTGGCGACGCCGTTTTCTTCGAGGAGCCTGAAGAGGCGCTCGGATATACGGTTGTTCATTATCCCCTTACCCGCTATGGTTCCGCGCTTCTTCGCGTTGAACGCGGTCGCATCGTCCTTGAAGTGCTGTATGAAGAGGTCCGGGTCCTCTGTTTTGTATATCTTCTTGGCCTTCCCTTCATAAACCATCCTGCCTTTTTTCAGCTTCAGCATGCGGCCTCTCCTGTCGATATTAATGTCATGAGCTTATACCGTTTTATTTAACGCACCGGCGCCCTGCGGCCCGCGCAGGTATACGTTTCTTGTAGGGTACGCAAAGCTTATGCCCTGCTCCTTGAACCGCCGGTTGACCAGCGTGTTCAGCTTGTCCGCGACCGCGGGCTTCAGCGCGTAATCCGATACCCTGTAGTTAAGCTGGAATATCATCGCATATTCGCCGTGCTCGGCGAAGAAAACATCGGGGGCCGGCGCCGCCATTATCCCCGGCACGGCGGCAGTGACGCCCTTAAGGACTTCCTTGACTTTCTCCACTTCCGTACCGTACTCGACCCTTATATTAAGGCTGCTGTCGAGGCTGTATTCAGGGTGCGTGTGGTTCACGACGGCGTTGTCCACTAGCTGTGAGTTCGGGATGACCACCATAGTGCCTTCGAGCGTCGTCATCCGCGTGCTCCTTATCCCTATCTCCTTTACGTCCCCAGTTTTGCCGCCTACCTCTATCCTGTCCCCGACACGGAACGGCCTGTCCGCTACTATTACGAAGCCGGAAATCATGTTGGAAAGAGTCTCCTTAGCCGCAAGGCCTATGGCGAGCGAGGAGACGCCGAGGGCGGTGACCAGGGACGTTATATTGTAATTGAAATGGTCGAGTATCACGATAAGGCCGGATAGGATTACGAATATCTTGACAAGCTTCTTGAGGAGCGGCGTCACGTACCTGCCGATGTCCTCATGCCCCCTTTCGGCAGCCCTAAGGGAATGCCATTCCAGCGCCTGGCCCAGGAGATCGTACACCACCTTGACCACGAGGGCGACGGTGATTATGAATACCGCCTTGTCCACGAGCGCCAGCACGCTATTGGCCAGCTCGACGCTCAGCCTGTGGAGCGATATATACACCCCCCAGAGCACCAGCAGGTAAAATGCCGGCCTCTCCACCACCCCGAGGAGCATGTCGCCAAGCCTCGTCCGGTCGGTCACCTTCCTCACCACCTTGTCGATAATGAGGATGAGCAGCCTGCCTGCGATAATGAAGGCGGCGATTATTGCCGTGGATGCCAGTATGTCCTTGACGATTGCCGGGTCCAAAGGTTATCTCCCCGTAGTGTGCCGGCGCGATGTCCTGGACGGGTTGTCACCCTCCCGCCCACTTTTCCCGAACACGCGCTTGAATATATAATCGACGTTCTTTGTGTGATATTCTAAGGAAAAGCACTCCTCGATTTCCGCGGCGCTGAGCGTCTTCTTTATATAATTGTCCCTCTTGAGCAGCGTCTTGAAGTCCTTCCCCTTTTCCCAGACCTCCATGGCGTTCCTCTGCACGGCCGCGTATGCCTCCTCGCGCGATACGCCTTTCTCCGTCAGGGCCAGCAGCACCCTCTGCGAATAGATAAGCCCCTTCATCCTGTTTAAGTTGGCCATCATGTTCTCGGGATAAACCAGGAGGTTCTTCATCAGCCCCGTGAAACGGTTCAGCATGTAGTCTACAAGGACGGTACTGTCGGGGATTATCACGCGCTCCACGGAAGAATGGCTGATGTCGCGTTCGTGCCAGAGCGCGATGTCCTCGAGTGCGGCCAGCGAATTAGACCTGACGACCCGGGCAAGCCCGGAGATATTCTCGGAGGCTACCGGGTTCCGTTTGTGCGGCATGGCCGACGAGCCCTTTTGGCCCTTGGCGAAATATTCCTCCGCCTCGTACACCTCCGTCCTCTGGAGATGCCTGACCTCGACCGTAAACTTATCGAGCGATGACGCGATGATTGCGAGGGTGGTCATGTACTGGGCGTGCCGGTCGCGCTGGACGACCTGTGTAGACACCGGCGCCGGGGAAAGCCCCGCCTTCCGGCAGACATATTCCTCTACGAAGGGCTCGACGTTGGCAAACGTGCCTACCGCTCCGGATATCTTGCCGAAGGCCGCCGTGTCGCGCGCCTCCTCCATCCTTCTGAGGTTCCTCCGCATCTCGTCGTACCAGAGCGCCATCTTAAGTCCGAAGGTAACGGGTTCCGCGTGTATGCCGTGAGAGCGGCCTATCATCACGGTGTCCTTGTGCTCGAAGGCCTTCGCCTTAAGGACGTCCATCAGGTCCTTTATGTCCTTTATTATTATATCCGCCGCTTCCTTCATCTGGATGGCGAGCGCGGTGTCCAGGATGTCCGAGGAAGTGAGGCCCATGTGGATGTAGCGGGCATCGTCCCCCACGTATTCGGCGACGTTCGTCAGGAAGGCTATCACGTCGTGCTTCACGACCTGCTCTATCTCGTCGATCCGTTTTACGTCGAAGGAGGCTTTTTTCCGGATATTCCTTGTGGCTTCTTTCGGTATGCGGCCGAGTTTCGCCCAGGCCTCGCAGGCCAGGACCTCTACCTCGAGCCATTTCCTGAACTTATTTTGAGGGGACCATATCCCCGCCATCTCCGGCCTTGAGTACCTGTCTATCATCAGCTCTGGCCTTTCCTGGTGTTCTTGGCCAACTTGTCCAGGACCCCGTTTATGAAGGTCGCCGACTCTTCTAGGCTGAATTTCTTCGCGACCTCTATCGCCTCGTTTATCGTGACGTTTACCGGTATGTCAAGGAAATACTGCAGCTCGCAGGCCGCGAAACGGAGGATGTTCCTGTCGATTGCGGAGAGTCTGTCGAGCGTCCAGTTCTCGAGGTATGCGGTAATGAGGCTGTCGATTTCGGCCTTGTGTTTTTCGGTATTCTGTATGAGGATGATGGCATAGTCGGCGTCCTCGTCCTTCCCCCCGAACTCCTCGAAGAAACTGTCGGCTTCCTTGCGTGAAAACTGCTCGCCCGAAACGTCCAGCTTGTACAGGAACTGGAGTGCAATCTCCCTCGCCTTCCTACGGCTTCCCATTTAATATCCGCCCTTACAGGGAGCCGCCCTGTTTCATCGCCTTGAAGAGGTTTATCATCTCGATTGCGGTAATGCCGGCGTCAAAACCCTTGTTGCCGGACTTGGTCCCGGCCCTCTCGATAGCCTGCTCTATGGAGTCCGTCGTGAGGACGCCGAATATTACGGGGATGCCCGATTCCATCCCGGCCGCCGCCACGCCCTTCGATACCTCCGCGGCGACATAATCGAAATGCGGCGTCGCGCCCCGTATCACGGCGCCCAGGCAGATGACGGCGTCGTATTTCTTGCCCGCCGCGGCCCTCTTAGCCACAACCGGTATCTCGAAAGCGCCCGGCACCCTCACCACGGTAATGTCCTCGTCCCGCGCGCCGTGCCTGGAGAGCGCGTCCACCGCCCCGTCCAGGAGTTTTGAGGTGATGAAGTCGTTGAACCTGGAGACCAGTATGCAGAATTTCTGGCCTTTCGCGTTTAAGTCGCCCTGCAAGAGCTTTGGCATCCACGCCTCCTTTTAGACATTCTCCAATATATGCCCCAGTTTATGCTTCTTCGTGCTTAGGTACTTCCGGTTCTTGTCGTGCGCGGGTATCTCTATCGGCACCCGGCCGGTTACCTTGAGGCCGTAGCCCTCGAGGCCGACTATCTTCCTGGGGTTATTCGTCATGAGCCGCATCTTCCTGACGCCCAGGTCCACGAGTATCTGTGCGCCCACCCCGTAGTCCCGGAGGTCCGCCTTGAAGCCCAGCTCGATGTTGGCCTCGACAGTGTCCATGCCCTTGTCCTGGAGCTCGTACGCCCTCAGCTTGTTCACGAGGCCGATGCCCCGGCCCTCCTGCCGCATGTAAAGGACTATGCCCTTGCCCTCGGCCTCTATCATCTCCATGGCCTTGTGGAGCTGGTCTCCGCAGTCGCAGCGGAGCGAGTGCAGGACGTCGCCCGTCAGGCATTCCGAATGCACGCGCACAATGACCTCGTCCTCCGGGCGTATGTCGCCCTTCACGAGCGCCAGGTGGTTGTAGTCGTCTATATCGTTTTCGTACGCCACGGCTGTAAATTCGCCGTATTCGGTGGGGAGCACGGTCGTCGCCGCGCGCCTTATGAAGGACTCGCGCCGCATCCTGTACTCGATAAGCGACTTCACGGTAACCATCTTGAGGCCGTGCTCCTTCGCGAAGACAGCGAGTTCCGGCACGCGCGCCATGGTCCCGTCCTCGTTCATTATCTCGCATATCACGCCCGAGGGTATCAGCCCCGCAAGGCGCGCAAGGTCTACCGAGCCTTCCGTCTGCCCGGCGCGTTTCAGCACGCCGCCGTTTTGGGCCCTGAGCGGGAAGATGTGACCCGGCCGGGCCAGGTCTTCCGGCCTGCAGTCGGGCCTTATGGCGGTTAGTATCGTGGTTGCCCTGTCCTTGGCGGATATGCCGGTGGTAACGCCTTTTTTCGCCTCTATGGAGACGGTGAACGCCGTCCCGAACTGGGAGGTGTTCTTGGACGCCATCATGGGGAGCTGAAGCTCCTCGACCTTATCCGCCGTTAGCGACAGGCATATTAGCCCCCGCCCGTGTTTTGCCATGAAATTAATAGCTTGCGGCGTGACCTTCTCGGCCGCCATCGTGAGGTCGCCCTCGTTCTCGCGGTCCTCGTCGTCCACCAGGATGACCATCCGGCCTTCCCGGATTTCCTCTAGCGCATCCTCTATGGAGTCAAAATGCTTGCTTCGCATCATTCGCCTTTCGATAAGTGCCCGGAAATTCAAAAAAGAATGTAAATTATAACAACTTCGGTTAGTTAAGTAAAGCAGAATTTGAGCCTGGAAACCCGGGCAGTGTTATACCGCCCCCTGGCACTCCAGCACGGTATAGGCTATGTGCGTTATGTGGGAGTTTATCCGCTCGAGGTTGGACAGCAGGTCTAAGTGGATTGCGCTCGTCTCGAAGGACTCCGGGAGGCCCTTCCTGAGCCTCTCGATATGCGCCGTCCGGTATTCCCTGACCAAGAACTCTATCCTCTCGTTGTTCTTCATCACCCGCTGGGCGATGTCCAGGTCGTTCGAGGTAAACGCTGCCACCGCCATCGAGAAATTCTCTCTTACTTTATTATAGAAATCGGTTATTTCTATAAAACCTTCCTTGGAAAAGCTGAGGCCGTTCCGGAGCTTTTTATGCGCAAGCGCCATTATGTTCTTGTCTATTATGTCGCCGATGTTCTCTAAGTCCGATGTGATTGAAATAATTGCAAACTGCCTCTTCGACTGCTCCTCCTCCAGGTTCGACAGCTTGGCAAGGTAAAACCTTATCCCGCGGTCCAGCTTGTCCACCCTGTCGTCCACCTCCTCTATGTCGCTTATAAGCCTGTCGTCCGCCTTGTCCAAGAAGACGTCCAGTACCTGGTCAAGCATGTCCTCGACCACCCCGGCCATCCTGATGGTCTCCCTGGCCGCCTGGGACAGGGCTAAGGAAGGCGTGGACAGTACGCTTTTATCCAGGTATTTCGTCCCGAACGGCTCGCCTTGTTTCTCTCCGGTAACCGCCTTTTCCAGGAACTTCGCCATCACGCCGGAAAACGGCAGGAATAAAATTGCCAGGCCGATATTGAAAAACGAATGGGTATTCGCTATCTGCCGGGTCGTCAGTGCGGAGGTGCCCTCCATAACGCCCGCCAGCTCCTTTATGAACGGGAAGAATATCGCGACTCCCACGACTTTGAATAGCGTATGCGCATATGCCACCCGCCTTGCCTCGGTCGAGCCGGAGAACCCCACTATAAGCGCGGTCGCGCTTGTGCCGATGTTCGCTCCGAAGATTATCGGTATCGCCTGCTGAAGGTCTATAAGCCCTTGAGACGCAAGCGTTAATGTCACGCCTATAGTGGCGGCGCTCGAAGCGACCATGGCGGTAAAGGCTGCGGAAAGGACGACGGTCAGGAAGGGGTTTTCCTTAAGCAGCACCATCAGAAGCTTGAATGTATCGCTCTTACCGAGCGGGAGCATCGCGTCCGACATTATCTTCATCGAGAGGAAGATGAAGCCTAAACCGAGTACCGCCTGCCCAATGTCTTTCCAGGCGCGGGTTTTTCCGGCATACATCGCAAGGAGGCCCAGCCCGATCAGGAGTATGGAATAGTTCAAGATGTTGAATGCTATTATCTGGACGAGCACGGTGGTGCCTATGTCGGCCCCGAGGATGACGGCAAGGGTCTGGGAGAACTGCATGATGCCGGAGTTGACGAACCCGACCAGCATGACCGTGGTAGCCGTCGAGGACTGGGTCAGGCAGGTGATGAGGACGCCCAGGGCCAGGCCGTATACCCGGTTCCTGGTCAGGTAGTTCAGGGCCTGCTTCAGGTGTTGCCCGGCCGCCTTCTGGAGCCCTTCGCCCGTCTGACGGATCCCGTAGACGAGCAGCATTACCCCGCCGAATAGCGAAAAATACATTAGGTTGGTCATAGAACTATAGCCTTGCCCCCATCAGAAACAGCCGGCGAGCCTGTCAATCTCCTCTTTCGTCCTCTTCTCCGTGACCGCCAGCAGGACGTGGCGGTCTAGCTCGGGATAGTACGCCCCAAGGTCGAGCCCGCCGAGTATGCCGTTCTTAAGGAGCTTCTTGTTAAGGGCGGCCACCTTGCCCGGTATCTTTAGTACGAATTCCTTGAAAAAAGGCGCGAAAAACGCCAGGGATACTCCCGGTTTCCTGGTCAGTCCATCCGCCGCGTAATGGGATTTCAGCAGGCAGAGCTCCGCAGCCTTGCGTATCCCGTGCTTCCCCATGGCGGACATATATACCGCCGCGATAAGCGCCATTAGCGCCTCGTTGGTGCAGATATTCGACGTCGCCCTTTCACGTTTTATGTGCTGCTCTCTCACCTGCAGCGTCAGGACGTATCCGCGCTTACCGTCAGCGTCCCTGGTCTCGCCTATTATGCGCCCCGGCATCTGGCGCAGGTACTCGTCCTTGCACGCGAAGAGCCCCAGGTATGGCCCGCCGAACGACATGGACTTGCCGAGCGCCTGGCCCTCGCCGACTACGATGTCCGCGCCCAGTTCGCCCGGAGATTTGAGTATCCCCAGCGCTATCGGGTCAGCTACGGCTATTAGAAGCGCACCCTTCGAATGGGCAATTCCGGCGGCCCGTGACAGGTCCTCCACGCAGCCGAAGAAGTTCGGGTACTGCACTATTACCGAGGCAGTAGTATCGTCGATATCCTGGGACAGAGCGTCCAGGTCCGTAATACCCTCTTCGCGCGAATACGGGATTTCCGTAACGGGGGATTTTATGCCCCTCCTGTACGTCCGCAGTACCTTCCGGTAATTCGGATGGACGGCCGCCGAGACCGCGGTTTCCATCCTTCCGGTTATCCGCTGCGCCATCAGGGCCGCTTCCGCCGTGGCCGATGCGCCGTCGTACATCGAGGCGTTGGCCGCGCCCATGCCGGTCAGCCCGCACACCATCGTCTGGTATTCGAAAGCGGCCATAAGCGTCCCCTGGCTTACCTCCGCCTGGTACGGGGTATAGGAGGTGACGAACTCCGAACGGGACGCTAAGTGCCGGACTACCGAGGGTATGAAGTGATCGTACGCGCCGCCGCCAAGGAAGCACGCATGGCGCGAGGCGTCCGCGTTTTCGGAAGCCATTTCCTTAAGCTCGGCCATGAGTTCCTGCTCGGACAATGCGGGCGGAATATCCAGGGGGGCCTTTACAAGAAGCCCGTCAGGTATGGATGCGAGCAGTTCTGAAAAATCTCCGGCCCCGGCCTGGTCAAGCATCTCCTTTTTGTCTTCCGGGGTATTCGGGATGTACCGCATCTGGCTTATATCCCTCACTTCTTCTTATAGAACGGAAGTCCTGCCACGCTGGCCCCGTGCCGCTTCCCCCGTATGTCTATTGACAGGTTATCGGCGGGAGCCGTGGCCTTTATATACCCCAGCGCGATGCCTTTCCGAAGCGACGGCGAGAAATTCCCGCTCGTAACGACGCCGGCCTCGGCGTCTCCGGAATAAATAACGTTGCCGTGCCTGGGTACGCCGTGCTCAATAAGCTCCAGGCCTACAAGCTTTTTCTCCGGCGGCTTTCCCCTGGCCTCGATGAGGGCCTCCCGGCCGATAAAACCGGTATTACCTTCGTCTATCGCGGACTCGTACCCGGCCTCAACCGGCGTCGTCTTATCGTCCGCGTCCTGCCCGTACAGGCGGTAGCCCATCTCGAGCCTCATGGGGTCCCACGCCCCCAGGCCGAACGGGATAACGCCGTATGCCTGGCCGGAGTCCATCAGGGCGTCCCACATCAGCCCTATTTTATTTTTATGGATATAGACCTCGAAACCCTTTTCCCCTGTGTAGCCGGTTTTCGAGAGTATAAAGCCCGTGCCTGCGAATTCGGAACTGACGAAACCGTGGTATTTGAAATCCGCGGGCTCAATCCCCAGGACTTCCCGCACTATCTCCCACGAGGCTATTCCCTGGAGGGCCAGTATGGCGGTGTCGGGGCTGTCGTCTATCAGTATCGCGTCGAACCCGCTGGCGTTCGTCCTCAGCCAGTCGAGGTCGGATGCGGCGGTCGCGGCGTTCACCACCAACAGGAACCTCTCTTCGTTAAGCCGGAAGACCATCAGGTCGTCCACGATGCCGCCGCGCGCGTTCAGGAAAAAAGAGTAACGCGCCCTGTCAACGGGCAGCGTCTCCGGCCTGAACGGGAGCATCTTGCCGAGGAACGGAATACTGTCCTGGCCGCCGACCTCTATGACGCCCATGTGGCTTACGTC
>Ga0187848_10003942_pt1 | contig 10572 bp, 7 predicted proteins | sample June2016WEW_4_40_FD_132424 | JGI IMG/M metagenome (GOLD analysis project Ga0187848, IMG submission 132424) | Peatland microbial communities from SPRUCE experiment site at the Marcell Experimental Forest, Minnesota, USA - June2016WEW_4_40 | ecosystem: Environmental > Terrestrial > Soil > Wetlands... | reverse complement strand
GGATGGTCGGACGGTCGGCGTTGTGCACGACTCCGCCATTCTTACGGTAGGAGATGCCGAGGATATCTTCGAGAGGCTTGTTCTGCGCGTATTCGACAATGGAATAGTCGAATTCCTTGCGGCAGGCTACGTCAATCACTTTTGCTTCCATCAAGGACTTCTCGGGCAGCACACTGACGTGGGGTCCGACGAAGGCGATTTTGATGTGGGGATTGCTGTCTTTGATGGCCTCAGCGATGCGGACGTCGCCGGCGAAACCCATGGTACTCGTGAAGAGCACCATCAATTCGTAATCCTTGCAGGTGCGGATCGTCTCTTCCGCCGTGATGTGATGAGGGGGGGCGTCGAGCAAGCGCGCGCCTTCGAGCATTCCGGTCGGATAGGCGAGCCAGACCGGATACCAGTACGATTCGATCTCACGCGTGGCTGGCCAGCGCGAGCCTGCGCCTCCATCGAAATTCTCAAACGAAGGCGGATTCAGGAACAGTGTTTTCAATGGCATATTGGGAGTCTCTATTTTAGCACTCTTCGGAGCGCATTCACCCCGGCCGACGCTACCATTCAGGTACGTGCCAAGCTGCGTCGAAAGCGTGGAAACCTTTGTCCAAGTGTGCCTTAGCGCGGGTCAAACCGCAAAAGAACCTCGCCGAACGTCGCTTTTCGGCATTAAGGCGCGAGAATCGGGCACCGGCTGGAGGAGCTGATTTGTAATAGTTTGAACTCGACCTTGCGGACAGCGTTGGCAAGGCTCCATCTGTCGGACAGAGGCAATATTCCACCCCGCCCCCCGCGCGCCCGTTTTGCACCGACGCGCCAAGTGACGAGGCAGTTGCGGGTTCTGAGCGTTATGGGGATATTACATCAACTACCTTTTGACTTGGCTGAATCCCTATGAAAATTTGGCCATTCTTGAGCAAACTGAAGCCTCTTTAGGTATTCACCTTCAGAAACACGTCCTCGTCCAATCGCAAGCGAACAAGCTCTCAATGCCCTTTCCTTCTTCGTTATCAGATATGGCGAGAGAATCTTGAGGGCATCTTGGGCTTTCCGTCCATACATTGTCCACATCCCGTAATGGATGAGTCTTCCCCTCCATATTCTCTTTGCTGGCTCGACACTCCCGCCGATGGCTTCGCTCATCAAAGCCAAGCTGTGCATGTCTCTGCTGACGATTCGAACTATCAACTGTCCGTACTTATTTCCGGTCGTCTTGCCAATAGAAATGCATCCTTCGCCATCAAAATATCCGCCCCAGTAGGCACGTTTCCACTCGATGGGCCAATCTGCGACCACGGCGACGCCTTCCAGTCGGGGTTCAATGGGATTTTCCAAAGGCATCGTTGAGGCCCCCCTTCCAATGTTTTAAGGATGATTGTAGGCATGCGGCGGAGGAGCGGGCCGCGACGGGCATCACCGACCGAGGGGTCAATGAGTGCAATGGGGATATTGCGACAGTTGACCGAGTTCAGAGCCAAAGCGAGCAAACCCTGGAAGGTTTGACAGTTTCGGGAATCGCTGTCTTTCAATAAGCTCCGCTCATTCGACAACGTACTCGATACGCACTGTGCGTTCATTCGGCACGTCGTAGAGCAGGCTCCGAATGGTGAAAACAATCTTCACTCTCCTTGTTTTCGCTTCAGCAGGTTTGGCGCAATCCTCCTCCGACGAAACATCTTCGATGCCCTATTCCCAAGACGTGAACGTTTCCCTCGGTCCATCCCAAATGGTCGGGGCAGAAATTTTCCAGTCAGAGGGGGGCGCACTCGCCAGCAGTGTCGTTCGGCCTGAGCCCGTTTCCTTGCCAATCATTCGAGCAGAAGTGCAAGAGGTGAATCTCACGTTCACAGTGACCGATCACCATGGTCATTTTGTTCGCAATCTTGCGCCGTCGGATTTCACGATCCACGATAATGGCGAACTACCGGAAAGAGTTACCTATTTCGAAAGCCAGTCAGAGCTACCTTTGCGGCTAGCGATTGTTATCGATAGCAGCGATTCGGTAGCTTATGCTTTCAATGACGAAAAACAATCCGCAGCAGTTTTCCTTAAACGCATTTTGCGGCGAGATTCGGACCTGGCTCTTGTCATGGGGTTCAATCAGGAAGTGCGGTTCGTCCAAGAGCCTGCCAACGACACCAGACTGCTTTCCCATTCGATCCGAAAATTGCGGAGTGGGGGTGAGACCGCCATTTATGACGCAGTTTCTGCTGCCTGCCAGCAGTTAACGAAGGTCAGAGATAGGCAAACAGTGCGTCGTGTCATCATCCTGATAACAGATGGGGAAGATAACAGTAGCCACATTAACCTGGAACAGGTAGAAGAGGTCGTGCAGCGGAATGAGTGCGCCGTTTATGTTATGAGCATCAATGCGGGGATAGATCGTGACCTCGAGCGGGCCGACCGCGCTATGAAGGAACTTGCGAAAGTTACTGGAGGGAATTTTCTCCGCGCCCGCGCCGACGGTCTGACAACTCCATTTTCCAAGATCGACAAAGAGCTTCGCAGCCAGTATTTGATCAGCTATAAGCCAGCCAACGTGCGTCCCGACGGATCATTTCATCGACTCGTCGTCTTGGGCCCCCAAAAGCTCCAGATCCATCATCGGGACGGCTATTTCGCAAGATAGTCTAGCCGGAAAGACCGGGGCATCCAAGATTCCTGCTCGGTTTCGCTCATGATTTCGGCAGCATAGCGGGACAACTGTCGAAACCAGGCGTTAGCGCTCAAAACCCCTGCCAAGAGTCAGGCCGACGATAGCGAACCCGTCCGACAGCACGGTGTGAAAGGTCAAGTCTTGTCTCTTACAGCTGATTTCTGCGTCATTTAGACGCGGGGCCCGGCAGCGCCCAATTCTCCAAATCTCCGGTGGCCCGCAGCAGGGTCATACGGACCCGCTGGTACTCAAAATCGGCATCCTGAAAAAGCAGATAGCGCTCGGCTGCCTGCACCCTCGCATCGGCCAATTCGTGCAAGGTGCCAGTCTTTGCATCGATCCGGGTTTGGGCCGCTTCCAGGCCCGACTGTGCCAGTTGATATTCCAACTGCGCCACCTCGCGGGCGGCTTCGAGTTGCTCGGCGGCGCGCTGTAGTTTCAGCGTTTCCTCAGCAACCTGATTGCGAGCCGCCTCGGCTTGCTTCTTCGCCTTGAGGGCTTCGGCCTCGGCCGCGTCGGCTCGGGCGCGCTGGCTGGCGTTGAACAGCGGAATGCGGAGGGCAACGCCGATCGTGGCGTTGTCCTGCTGAAAGGTATTCTTAGGGAAGTACTCGGCGTAGTGATTGAAGGTGGAAAACCGCGCATACTGGGCAGAGAAATCAATTGACGGCAATAAGGAGCGATGCTCGCCCGAGGCCCGCATCGATTGCGCCAAAGAATGCTGCTCGGCCAACTTGATGGCCGGGCTGGCGGCAACCGCTTTTTCCGATAGATCCTCTTCCGCGGCGACCGGCGGCAAGGCCGGAATTGTTTCGGGCGCGAGTTCGATGGAGGAAACCGGCAACCCGGTCAGGGTTGCGAGGTGGCGCCGGAGGACGTCGGCGGAGCCACGTGCCTCGGCGCGATGAAGGCGTACCCGCGCACTGATTAGCTTCGCTTTGTTTAAGTCCACGGCGCTGTCCACGCCCTCCTGCAAGCGCTCGGACACTGCTTGTTCCATTTGCTGTGCCTGGGCCTCGTCCTGCTGCAAGCGCACGAGTCGCGCCTCCCACTTCGCCAATTCCGCGTAGGTCACCGCGACGTCCTGGATGATGGCGTTGCGCTGATCTTTTTCCTGAAACTCGGCAGCATGCCAGTCAATTTTCGCCGCACCCAGGAACTGGTGCTGCGCAGGATTGAACACCGAACTCTGCGCGACGGCATCCACCAGCGCCGGCGCCGACCCTTCGATGCTGAGAGGGTATCCATAGGTCCAACCGAGTCCCGAACCAACTACTAGCTGCGGCACGAAATTGTTGCGGACTTCGCGGTACGAGGCGAAGGCGTGCTGCACGTCGGCATGCGCAATCGCCGAACTCGTGCTGTGCGCGAGCGCCAGCCGAATGGCGCGCTCGAGAGGCAGCGGTTCAGCCTGGCCGCGGGTTGCGATCGTCAGTACGGCCGTAAATAAGGCGAGCAGACTTATGGAGCGTAACCACCGCGGCAATCGGAGTTTCATCTTGTCACCTTCATCTCGACAACTTCATCTCCCCAACCATGGATCAGGCACACATCGATCAGCACAGAGGGATCAGGCCGCAGCTCCGCCGCGACGCACAAATTGTAGTGCGCCAGACGCGAGCCGGGCAGTAGCTTTCCTAGGACTGATCGAATCAATGGTTTTGGTCAGGGCATGTTTTGGACAGGGCACGGCTTCAAGCCCGCCTTGAGCGAAGCCGAAGGGTGCCGTCCAGACCCAATAAAGACGCGGGCTTTAGCCGCTGAGGTATCCGGCGATTTCCTCATTCGGTTCACTGGTGTGTAACTCGATTCAGCGCCTGCTGGGCCATGCCGAAGTTCCGGGCCAATGACAAGGAAGCACGGTACTCCTGCGCCGCACCTTCCTTGTCTCCTTGTTTTTCCAGCAGCAGGCCCAGCAGATAGCGGGCCTTGAACGCGGGAGCGGCCTCTACCGGGCCCGAGGCGAGATAGCGGTGCAGCAGTTCGGTGGCGAAAGGATAGCTTCGACCGGCGCGATATAGGATCTCGGACGCTTCCACCAGAACATCGGGTTTGGGCATCGGCGACTGGCTGAGCTTGACGATGGCTTGTTCCATTTCGTCGAAGCGCTTCTGGCGACGGAGAAAAAGAGCAAGGTTGAGCCACGCTTCCGCGTCACCCTTGCTCAGGTCGATGTACTGGTGATATTCCCGTTCGGCGGTGGCGGCGTCTTTTTTCTGTTCGGCGATGCGCGCGTACACCCAATGTTCACGGGCGGGGTTCATAGTTGCAATGGACTGTGCTTGCTCGCGGGCCTTCTGCTCGCCGCCGCCGACGATGCCGGGCGCTGCCAGATAGAACTCCGCCAGATCGAGCCGGGCATCCACATCTTTCGGATTCAGTTGCACCGCGCGCTCGAATTCGCCGCGAACCTTTCCTGCCAGGGCTGCCGCCACCAGGAAACTTGAGCGATCCGCCTTTTCGCCGTACACGCGCCCCAGCCATAGATGGAAACGGCTATTGTCCGGGTCCAGCGAGACCGCTTTTCTGCACGACGATTCCGCACGATCCCAATCTTCGAGCGCGAAGTAGGCGCGGCAGAGAAGGTTGGAGGATTCCGCGTCCGCCGCAGCGGAAGAGAGGCGGCCATTCAATTCGGTGATGGCTTCATCGACCCGGCCGCCGGCCAGCATGTCCTTGGCGGAGTCCGCCATGCTGGCGGTCAACCCCGCAATGAGCAATAGTAAAACCAGCAATACTCTGGAAGTTTGTATGATCATTTAGATTTGACCTGGGTTCCGTCGCCAATCGGTTTGTCATTCGACGAACTGATCGCAACCACGTCCTTGGCGGAGAGTCCGCGGGTTATTTCAACCTGCGTGAGATTGGAAAGGGAAGTCTCCACCTCCCGGCGCTTGAGTTCGTGGCCGGCAACCAGCAAAACATAAGGCTTGACGTCATCCATCCGGACCGCCTCTCGCGGCACCACCAGCGCGTTATCGTGCTCGGCGGTGATGATCGTGACTCCGACGTTTATATTGGGCAAGAGTTTCAAATCCTTGTTATCTACGATGCTGGTGGTTTCGCCGACGTTGCGGGAACCGCGCAATTTCACCGTCGATGGGATGGCCGTCACCGTGGCCTGCCATACCCGTCCGGGGACGGCGTCCCAGGTAATTTCAATCGGATTTCCCGGAGCCAGCCGGCCCAGGTCGGGTTCATCGATGAAAGCGCGGACCAGCACTTTCCGCAGATCCGCCACTTGCAGCAGAAGATCTCCGGCCGCGACAAAGCCGCCCTGCTTCGCAGGCAGCGAGTACACAATGCCATCAAAAGGCGCGCGGACATTCGATTTCGCCAGCACGTCCTCGGCGGCATCATAGGCGGCCTGCCCTTCCGCTCGCTGCGCATCGACGCGCGCTAACTCGGCGTTCGAATAGCGCTTGGCCTGCTTTTGCCGGAGAAAGGTGAGTTGGGCATCGGCGCGGGCAACGGCGTTTTCCGCTTCTCGCACTTCTCCCGCCGAGGCCGCGCCCTGCCGCTCAAGTTTCTTCAGCGCGTCTAAATTGTGCTGGGCGGAATCGCGGTCGGTGCCGGCTTTCACCAGTTGGGCTTCGAGGCTCAGCACTTCTTCCCGGTTTCCGCCTCGTTCCGCAGCGCTCAGGTCGGCCTGCGCCGCTCTCAATTGGGCCTCGGCACGAGCCGCTTGGGCACGCGCGTCGGCATCGTCCAGAACGGCCAGCAATTCGCCCTTCTTGACGGAGTCGCCTTCCTTGATAAGAACGCGCCGTACACTCGTCGCGGCCGGAGCGTGGGCCTCGAAGTTGTTGACCGGCTCAATTTTTCCGTTAGTGGAAACCATGCTGCGGATGGAACTCTGCTCGACGACGGCGGTTCGCACCGGCACCGAGTCATCCCGGTGGGAGACGAAAGCAGCCAGCACAATCACGCCCGCCAGGATCGCAAGCGCCGTTACCCACCAACGCCACGGCTGGCGTCCCGAACTGTTTCCATTCAATGGCATGCAGAGAAAAGCGCAAGCTTCAATGTATCATCCGCGCGCTGCGGGGCGCAGGCAAATGCAGGTTTGGGTCTTGCCTGTTTAGATGCTTCGGGCAGGCCGTTAGCGTCAGCTACAGCGCGGAATTTTCACAGCGGGCATCCGGGGCAAAGGCCCGAACGATTGTGTTTTCACGAGGCAGGAAAACCCGTGCGGGATTTTCGCAAGGCATGGGAAAAACTCACTGCGGCGGCTGGCGTCCCTGATCTGTTGCTTCACGATCTGCGACGCAGCGCTGCACGCAACTTGCGCAACGCCGGTGTGCCTGAAAATGTGATCATGAAGATTGGCGGCTGGCGTACACGGTCAGTTTTCGAGCGCTACAGTATCATCGTGCAGAGCGATATTCAGGATGCGATGGGGAAACTGGAAGCCCAACGAATGCAAAAGCGGGAACAAGCGAAAAAGCAGGGGGGTCAGCCGCTCGAAAGTCATGATTGGGTCAAGATTGAGGGTAAAACAGAGGAACCAGCGACCTTGACCAAAGAGTTAAGTTGGGATCTGTGTCATGATGCTCCCATGCGGCACAATTTGCCACCAACGCCAGCTTTTCGTGACTCGCCTCCGACCGATCCTATTCAGGAAATCGCTCTGCGGGTGGTCGTGGAGTTGCCAGAGTGGAAGTACTACGTGATAGGAACAGCGGTCGTGATAGGCGGCTATCTAGCCATCACTGCCAAACACGTTCTAGAAGCCGTGATTGCGAGGTTCGGACCGAACCAAGTGCCGGAGGAACCCGGAGTTGGGCGATACTCTCTACAGCTGTACCAGGTCTTGCCCGGTCCCGTTTACAGAATTTGGAATGTGTTCAAAGCCTGGAGATGCCCGAGTGATATCGCGATATTACATCTTGGCCTAGGCGGCAGTTCAGCGCCGGAAGCAAAAATCGAGTGGACGGTCCCACTCATCCGTGTGTTGCCTCCACCCTCAGGACAAAAAGTACTGGCGTTCGGATATCGCGAATCGAAGGTCGAAGTTTCTGAAGGAGCCGATGGAACTCATCACATCCAGTTCGATGACATCGGAACCACCTCAATCGGCGAAGTCGGACACATTTTTCCCGAGCAACGCGATTCGGTAATGCTGACGTTTCCCTGCTTCGAAGTTTATGCAAAATTTGCCCACGGTATGAGCGGCGGCTTGGTGATCGATGAGAACGGTGCGCTCTGCGGCTTGGTTTGTGCTGGCTGCGAATTAGCCGATCCGAACGCAATGCCTCTCAGTTACGCTGCTACCTTATGGCCGATGCTAAGAACCCTCATTTCCGGCGACAGAGGGGATGCTTATCCTCGTGGGGTTGAATATCCAATGATCGATCTTGCCCTCGATAAGATAATCCATGTCACGGGCTTGGAAGAATTAGATCCAGGTCTGTTCCCAGGGCGTGTGCTTCCACGGAGGTAGAATTCCCGGATGCCCGCCCGGAAAAAGATCGACCTGGAAAGAGTGAGGCGGGTGGCCAGTTACTAACGACTAGGTACAATAGTCAGATGCCAAAGTCTCCCCGCTCCCCATCTTCCCTTTACACCGCGGAGCACGCCAGCGCCGGGCTCAATCACGATTTCCCGGAAATTGAAACCTGGCCGAACCAGTTTCCAGGTTCTGGCCGGTCAGGATACGAGATTGTTGTGGATGATCCCGAATTCACGTCCGTTTGCCCGAAGACGGGCTTGCCGGACTTTGGCAACATCGTGATCCGCTATGTGCCCGATCGCCGCTGCCTGGAGTTGAAATCGTTAAAGGAATATCTTCAGGCCTATCGAAACCTCGGCATCTTCCAGGAGAACATTGTGAATCAGGTGCTGAAAGATGTTGTCCGCTGTGCCAAGCCGGTGTGGGCCGAGGTGAAAGGCGAGTTCCGTCCGCGCGGGGGGATTTCGACCGTCGTGATTGCTAGATGGCCGCGGGGGAAGAAAAATCAGAAGTGATTGGGCCTTCCGGGCCGTGCTATATTCCTACGACATGTGACCCTGCAAAAGCTCCACGCCCGCACCGCGCTGCTTGTGCTCACCGCGCTCAACCTGCTGAATTATGCGGACCGCAATGTGCTGTTCGCGGTGCAGCCTTTGGTGCAGGATGAATTCCATCTGAGCAAGGTTCAAATCGGATATCTCACCAGCGCGTTTCTGGGGTTTTACATGATTGCCGCGCCTTTTGTGGGGCCGTTGGCGGATCGCTACTCGCGCAAGCTGATCATCGCTATGGGTGCGATCTTCTGGAGCGGACTCACGTTGCTCACCGCGGTCACCCACACCTATACGCAGCTGCTGATCCGCCACACGCTGGTTGGGATCGGCGAAGCGACATTCGTTACCATTGCGCCGACCTTTGTGGCGGATCTATTCGCGGAGAAAATGCGCGGACGCATCCTGGGCGTGTTTTATCTGGCGATTCCGGTGGGATCGGCTGCGGGCTATCTTCTGGGAGGCAATCTGGCCCCGCACTATGGCTGGCGCTTCCCGTTCTATATTGCGGCGGCGCCTGGATTCCTGCTGGCGATTGCGGTGCTGTTCCTAAAGGAGCCGCAGCGAGGGCAATTTGATTCGCTCAAGGAAACTCCAGAGCGCGGAACCATCCTTGGTTTGGCACGTAACCCGGCATTTTTGACCGCGACCCTGGGAATGGCGGCGATGACGTTCTCGCTGGGCGGGATTCAAGTTTGGATGCCGCAGTTTCTTTACAGCGAGCGTCACTACTCGCTCGCCCAAGCTAATTTTATTTTTGGCATTATTATCGTGGTGGATGGGATCGTTGCCGCACTGGTCGGCGGATGGCTGGGCGATTATCTGCTGCGCCGGACGAAAGGTTCCTATTACCTGGTTTCGGCAGTCAGCATGGCGCTCGGCATTCCTGTGATGATTGTGGCGCTGTTTGCCAAGGGACGCGCCATGGTGCCAGCGATTGCGATAGCGGCCTTCTTCCTGCTGCTGAATACCTCGCCGCTGAATGCGGCGGTAATCAATTCCGTGGGCGCCCATATTCGCGCCACTGCCATCGCAGTGAATATTTTCATCATCCACTTTCTCGGCGACGTCCCTTCGCCTACGATGATGGGATGGGTTGCCGATCGGCGTTCTTTGCAATCTGCGTTCGGTTTGCCAGTGATTGCAATGGGGATCTCGTCGGCGATCCTTTTTTACGGCATGCGATTTGCCCCGCCATTGCGCGTACACGGTGAATCGGCGGCATCGCAAGTTCCCTCAGGAGCATCTTCCTAAGCAGAATGCATTGGCAGACATTTCACTGGATTGCAGGCGGCATCCTCGCACTGGCCTGGTTTTCGCGCATCGTGGAAGCGGCATTCGGCATGCCGCATGTCGTCGATATCGCGAGGCCCGAATGGGACCGCAGGCCAGCGACCCCAAATGGCGAGCCTAAAGTCAGCATTATTATTCCGGCGCGCAATGAGGAAGAAGATATTCGCTCGACACTCGTGCAGCTGCTTGCCCTGGACTATTCGAACTACGAAATTATTGCCGTCAATGACCGGTCGACGGACCGTACCGGCCAGATCATGGACGAGGTTGCGGCGAGTTCCCAGGCGCACGGCCTGCTGAAAGTGATCCACATTTCGGAACTGCCGTCGGGCTGGTTAGGCAAGACGCATGCCATGTGGACGGCCGGCCAGCAGGCGACCGGGGACTGGTTGCTCTTCACTGATGCCGATGTGCTCTTCAAGCCCGATTCTCTGCGGCGCGCCGTCGCCTATGCCGAAACTGAGCGAGCCGATCATGTAGTCCTTTTCCCGCGCATGATCATGAAGCGGCCGGGCGAGAGAATGATGATCGCTTTTTTTCAGGCGCTTTTCGTTTTCGGACACCGCCCGTGGAAAGTTGCCGATCCCAAAGCGCCGGACCACATGGGTGTGGGCGCTTTCAAT
>Ga0187848_10003941_pt1 | contig 10574 bp, 7 predicted proteins | sample June2016WEW_4_40_FD_132424 | JGI IMG/M metagenome (GOLD analysis project Ga0187848, IMG submission 132424) | Peatland microbial communities from SPRUCE experiment site at the Marcell Experimental Forest, Minnesota, USA - June2016WEW_4_40 | ecosystem: Environmental > Terrestrial > Soil > Wetlands... | reverse complement strand
GAAATTCCCAATGCCGTGTCCCAATTTCCTGTAGCGTCGAGCCTGCGCCTCGAAATCGGCGCGCAGCGCCGACACCCATTCAACTAAGACACTGCCATTCCAAAACCCGGTCCTTGGAGATTTCGGGGAGCGCACGCGCCACCGCGTGCAGGGTTCAGCGCCCTCGCTGAACCCACTCACCGATGCCCGCGCCGGGGGCGTCGCTGGCCACACGCCAGGGCGCGTGTGCTCCCCAAAAATCCCACCCAAGCCCTCTTTTTCAAATTAGCAACCCACCCCATCCCATTGTAGCGTCGCCGTCCCGCCGGCGGGTTCTGGCGGCGTCCCGCCGCCAGCACGATGACCGGGAGGGACGCCCGGCAAAAGCGCAGGCAAGGATGCCTGCGATCCAGGATTTGCCCGCCGCTTTTAATTGCACCAGGAACCAATCCGACTGGGGAGCGCAGCCGTCAAAGTCAAAGGTCAAAGGGGTCATCAAAGGGGTCAAACCATAACTTTGTCCCATAGTAGGTTGAAGTTCCTCAAAATCAAGGATTTATAAATGTCTCGAAACGGCTCCGGCATCATCGCATACCGTCAAAGGGGTCATCAAAGGGGTCAAACCATAACTTTGTCCCATAGTAGGTCGAAGTTCCTCAAAATCAAGGATTTATAAATGGCTCGAAACGGCTCCGGCATCATCGCACACCGGGCCCCTCCTGCCGACGACAGCGGAATCCGCCCCGCCACTCCACCCCTCCATCACTCCATCACTCCATCACTCCGTTCGCTTTTACTTCTTGGTTTGCCGCCTGCCGCTCTGCCCGTCCGGCCCCCTCCTTCACTTTATGCTTTATCCTTTATACTTTATCATTTCCCAAACCTAAGTGGCTAATGATCAGTTCCTTGCAAAAACCCGCGTTTTTCCGCATTTTCCCGTTGACAACCAGCCATTAATTGATAAACTCTGCGTGTGAATGCAAGGAACGTAGGGTCGGGGAGCCAGAGGGCGGCGGTGGGGCCGGCGTCCGCGGGCGTCCCTCTCAGCGCAGTCCGTCAACCTCGCTTTTCGCGCCGCAGGAAAGCGAAGGCGGGCCGGCCGGAAATTTTCAGTTGTTTTCACCTAATTTCACCTGGTTTCACTTAATTTCAGTTCCCGGCCCCCGGGGGGGTGCATCCAACGACATTTGTCCCCAAATTCGCGGATCGCTCCCATTCTGCATTTTGCATTCTGCCTTCTGCATTTCCACCACTCCATCGCTCCAGCACTCCGTTCTGCCGCGCCTTTTGCGCATTTTCGCGGCAAATCAATCGAAGTTCCTTTCCATGAACCACTTACACGTCAAATCGGGCCGTTTCCAATCAGGGTCAATCAAGCCCAATCAAGGTGAATCAAGGTGTTTTTTGTCCCCCAAATTCCAAAACCCGCCTTGCCAATCTGCCGATTAGAAGGTATGCTGCGTTGCAGTTTATATATTGTGATCCTTTTTAAATGCTTATGAAACGCCGTGTGCTTTACTCCTTCCTCCTCGCCCTCCTCGCCGCCAACCTCCTCATCGGCGCGCGCATTTATTTCTATTCTGCCCAGGCCGCCCCCGCCAGCGACAACCCCTACGAAAACTACAAACTCCTCGCCGATGTCATGGAGAAAGTCCGCCTGGAATACGTGGACGGCGACAAAATCAGCTATCAGGATCTCGTTCACGCCGCCCTCAAGGGCATGCTCGGCTCCCTGGACCCCCACAGCGAATACATGGACGCCCGCCGCTTTGAGGATCTGCGAAACGACACCGAGGGCGAGTTTGGCGGCATCGGCATCATGGTGGAAGTCGGCCGGGACAAATTGTTGACAGTTATCACCCCCATGGACGACTCGCCGGGCTATCGCGCCGGCATTCTGCCGTGGGACCAAATCATCAAGATCAACGACAAAAGCACCGAGAAGCTGGGTTTGGAAGACGCCGTTGGGGTCTTGCGCGGCCCGCCCGGCACCAAGGTTTCCATCACCATCCACCGCCCCTCCACCGGCGAAACCAGGAGGTTCGATCTGGTGCGCGCCATCGTCAAGGTGCCCACCGTCCAGGACCTGAGCAACAAACAGGAATTTCCGCTCGGTGAAAACGGCATCGGCTACGTCCGCATCAACCAGTTCGGCGAGAAAACCTCTGACGATTTGCGCGCCGCCCTGGCCAAATTGACCGACAAAGGGATGAAGGCGCTGATCATGGATCTGCGCGACAACCCCGGCGGCCTTCTCGACCAGGCCGAGCATGTCTGCGAACAATTCCTGCCCTTCGGCCAGAAAATTGTCTCCACCGAAGGCCGCGGCCCCACCCCCTATTACGAGTATCGCGCCCACACCCGCGGCCAGCGCATTAATCTGCCCTTGGTCATCCTCGTCAACTCCGGCAGCGCCAGCGCCGCCGAGATCGTCACCGGCTGCCTGCAGGATTACCAGGATTCCTTTACCCACGCCATCGTTGTCGGCGAACAGACCTTCGGCAAAGGCTCCGTCCAAAGCATCCTCCCCTTGGGCGACGGCTCCGCCTTGAAGCTGACCACCGCCAAGTATTACACCCCCAGCCACAAAGTCATCCACGAGCACGGCATCACTCCGGACATTCTCGTCCCGCTGACCCCGCTGGAGGAAGAGGATTTGCACGTCGCGCACACCCCCGGCGCCGTGGAACTGCTGGACGAGAAGGACCGCGAACGAGTCAAGAATACGCATGACCTCCAATTGGAGCGGGCGGCTGATCTGCTCAAAGGCGTGCTCCTCTACGCCCAGCGCAACACGCCCGCCAAAGTGGCGGCCGTGGCCAAATAATCCCATCGCCCCGTTTCTCCCTGGCTGAAACGGAAATGGGAACCGGCGCCCCGTCCGGCGCGCCCTTCTGAGCTTTGAACTTGTTGGCTTTCGAGACTTCGTGCGATGAAACCAGCGCGGCGGTTGTTTCCGCCGGCGTCGTCCTCTCCAACGTCGTCGCCAGCCAGACCCGTCTGCACGCCCCCTATGGCGGTGTCGTCCCCGAACTCGCCACCCGCGAACATCTGCGCAATCTCCTCCCTGTCGCCCGCCAGGCCCTGCGCGACGCCGGCCTGACTGCGGCGGACCTCGATGCCGTCGCCGCCACCCAAGGCCCTGGCTTGCCCGGGGCGCTGCTCATTGGTTTGAAAGCCGCCCAAGCCCTGGCCTTCAGCCTCGGCAAGCCCTTTCTCGGCATCCACCATCACGAAGCCCACCTCTATTCGCCCTTTATTTCCGCCGGGCCGCCCCCGGCTGGCTTTGCCCAATTCCAACCCTCCGTCTCCCTCATCGTCAGCGGCGGCCACACCTTGCTCGTCCAGGTCAAAGGCGAATTCCAGCATCGCGTTCTTGGCAGCACGGTGGACGACGCCGCCGGCGAGTGTTTCGACAAAGTGGGCAAGCTGCTCGGTCTGGCCTATCCGGCCGGCCCGGAGATGGACCGCCTGGCGGCACAAGGCAACCCGCGCGCCCTTCCCTTTCCCCGCCCCATGTTGCACGATCCCGGCGATGATTTCAGCTTCTCCGGTTTAAAAACCTCCGTCCGCCACTTCCTGGAAAAAAATCCGGCCTGGCCCGACGATCCCGCCCGGTTGCGCGACCTGTGCGCCAGCGTGCAAGCGGCCATCGTTGACGTTCTCGTCGCCAAAACCATCCGGGCCGCCCTGCGTCTCGGAGCGCCCTGCGTCACCGTCTCCGGCGGCGTGGCCTGCAACAGCGCCCTGCGCCGGCAACTGACCCAGGCCTGCCAGCGCGAAGGCTTGAAGCTGCGCCTGGCCGAAAAAAAATACGCCACCGACAACGCCGCCATGATCGGCATCCTGGCCGAGCGCAAACTCCTCGCCGGCCTCCCCCCCGCCAGCCTCGACGCCGAAATCCAACCGAGTTGGGCGCTCTAGCCCGGATTTTTCAATTGGCTCTGGCGCGATTCCGGTGGATTATTCCATCAATCACTATGAGCAACCATTGCGCCAGAGGGACTGCCGGGCAGGCTGATTTAACTTCTGCATTCTGCATTTTGCATTCTGCATTCTGCCCAACAGGAACCGCCAGGCAGGCGGATCCAATAACCCGGCTTCGCCCCTTCTCACTGAAGTTGATTATTCCCGCCCTGTTGCTGTCAGCTTGCCTGGCTGGCAGAGCGGAGAGAATCTGGCTTTCGTCGCTGGACATCAGCAAGGCCAGTCAGGGTTGGGGCACCCCGCGCGCCGACCGTTCCGTCGAGGACCACCCCTTGACGATTGGCGGCCAGAAATTTGAGCGCGGTCTGGGCACGCACTCGGTGGGTTCCCTGCTCATTGATCTCAAGGGCGGCAGCGCGAAGTTTCACGCCGTGGTGGGAGTGGATGACGAAACGGCCGGCCGGGGCTCGGTCGAATTTCAAGTGCGCGCCGACGGCCGGCAAATCTGGAGCAGCGGTGTGCTCAAAGGCGGCCAGCCCGGCAAAACCGTGGACCTGGATGTCAGCGGCGTCAAGATACTGGCCCTCCGTGTCGGTGATGCCGGAGACGGTTTCGATTATGATCACGCCGATTGGGCGGATGCTTTCTTTGAAGTGACGGGCGCGAAGCCGGAAACCTTTATGCCTCCGACGACCGACCCGGTCATTGCGCTCCAAGCGCCGGCGGACCAAGCCGCCACAACCCTCACCGCCGCCAACCAACCCTCCACTCCGCCGATGGGTTGGAACAGTTACGACGGGTACGGCGACAGCGTCACCGAAGCCGAGTTTCGGGCCAACGCCAGGGCGGTCGCCGAACGGCTCAAGCCGCATGCCTGGCAATACGTGGTGGTGGATTATTGTTGGTACGATCCGGCGGCCTACAACAACCAGCCCAACGAACATGCGGGCGAAAAACTGCCGATGGATCAATATGGGCGCTTGTTGCCGGCGGTCAACCGGTTTCCCTCGGCGGAAGGGGAAAAAGGCTTCAAGCCGCTGGCCGATGAAATTCATGCGATGGGTTTGAAGTTTGGCATTCATCTCATGCGGGGCATTCCGCGGGGCGCCGTAACCGCCAACACCCCCATTGAAGGCTCGAACTTCAAGGCGCAGGACGCGGGCAACACCGGGGACAAATGTTCGTGGTGCCCGTTCATGTACGGAGTGCGCGGCGACACCCCGGCGGGCCAGGCCTGGTACGACTCGATCTTCCGCCAATACTCCGCCTGGGGCGTGGATTTGGTGAAGGTGGACGACCTGACCAGCCCTTATCATGCCGCCGAGGTCAGCGCCATTCATCTGGCCATTGCCCGATGCGGGCGGCCGATGGTCTTCAGCACTTCGCCCGGTGAAACTCCCGTCGCCCAGGCCGCCCATGTCTCCACCAATGCCAACATGTGGCGCGCCACAGGGGATCTCTGGGACAACTGGCCCCAGCTCGACGCCGCTTTTGCCATCGCCAACAAATGGACCGGCCACGGCTCGCCGGGGCATTGGCCGGACCTGGACATGCTGCCCTTCGGCCATCTGTCCATCAAAAGCCGCTCGGTGGGAGCGGACCGCCGCACAAAATTGTCAAAAGCCGAGCAGGTGGCCATGATGACTCTGTGGTGCATGGCCCCCTCGCCCTTGATGCTGGGCGGAGATGTCGCCGACGCCGATCCCTGGGAACTCGCCTTGCTGACCAACGACGAAGTGCTGGCGGTCAACCAGGACGCCGCGGCCATCCAGGGCAAACGCGTCTCCGCCAGGGACGGACTCGAAATTTGGACGCGCGACCTTGGCGGCGGCGCAAAGGCGCTCGCCTTGTTCAACAGAACCGACGACGACACGACCATGCGGGCAAACTTGGCGGAGCTTGGATTAACCGGCGGCTGCAAGGCGCGGGATCTTTGGCAAAGAAAGGATTTTCCGGTGGCGGACGGGCGCGTGGAAATGTCCATTCCGGCCCACGGCGCGGGGATGCTGCGGCTGAGCAGGAGCGATTAGCGGCTCTCCACAAATTCAAAAGCCGCCAATCGGACGCCAGCAATTTACGATAAAAAAATGCCAAGAATTGGTTTGCCTATTTCCAATCTAAGGCTAATCTCTACTATGTTGATAGACATACTTAACTAAGCCGGCGGCAAGCCGCCAATTCAAAATGAGAAGCCTATGCCAATATATTCTGACATCATCAGCACAGTCGGGCGCACCCCGCTGATCAAACTCAACCGCATCGCCCAAGGAGTGGATGCCACCATTGCCTTGAAGGGTGAGTTCTTCAATCCACTCGGCAGCGTCAAGGACCGCATCGGCCTTGCCATGATCGCCGCCGCCGAGCGCGACGGGATTCTAAGGCCCGGAACCACCATCATTGAGCCGACTTCCGGCAACACCGGTATTGCGCTGGCGTTCGTTGCGGCGGCCAGGGGCTACAAATTGATTCTCACCATGCCCGAAACCATGAGCGTGGAGCGGCGCACCCTGCTGGCTTTGCTTGGGGCGAAACTTGTCTTGACTCCAGGACCGGAGGGAATGAAAGGCGCGATCAAGAAAGCGGAGGACCTCAACAAGGAAATCGCCGGCTCGTGGATTCCCCAGCAGTTCAATAACCCGGCCAATCCGGAAATCCATCGCCGGACCACGGCCGAGGAAATCTGGTCGGACACCAATGGGAAGGCGGACATCCTCGTTTCCGCTGTCGGCACGGGCGGAACCATCACCGGAGTCGCCGAGGTAATCAAGTCGCGCAAAAAAGAGTTCCGTGCCATTGCCGTCGAACCAAAGGATTCCCCCGTCATCACGCAAACGCGCAATGGGGAGCCGGTCAAACCCGGCCCGCACAAGATCCAAGGCACGGGCGCTGGATTTGTGCCCAAAAACCTGAACCTGCAAATCGTGGACGACGTCATCACGGTCAGCAACGAAGACGCCATTGTCACCGCGCGCCGGCTGGCGATCGAAGATGGGATTCTCGCCGGCATCTCCACCGGGGCCAACGTCTGGGCGGCGCTCCAAGCGGCCAAACGTCCCGAGAACAAGGGCAAATTGATCGTCACGATCGGTTGCAGCACCGGCGAACGCTATCTGAGCACGGCGCTGGCCGAGGAAGCGCGCAAACAAGTTTCAGGATAGGCAGGCAAGAGATGTGAACCGAATCAGGCCCCGCCAGAACGCTGGAGGCAAAGTCAACCCATAGCAACCCGACAACAGACGGCCCGGACAAACCGGGGGTCTGCTGGCAAAAACAAATGAACCATGAAAATAAATCCGCATATCCAAATGAATCCACGTACTAAACCCCAACCCCTCCGCACCCCCGCGCTGTTTCTGGCGCTGGCTCTCGCCGCGGTGCCGCCTCCCGCGCTCAAGGCTGCGGACGACGCTCAATCTGCCGCTCCTCCCGATTCCCAAGCAACGGCCGAAAAACCAGCGCCACTTCCGCTCCATCAGATCGAAGGCAACGGCGGAATTTTCTCCACGCTGTCGGCCTACATTGTCAATCCGCCGCGAGACGGCGAACCCGTGGGCCGCCCCAGCGTGGGGTTTGCTTACGTCAACCTCGGCGCCGATAAAGACCTCGAAGCGTTGACGATCACCGAATCGCCCTTTAAGCGGCTTGAACTTGGCTACGGCTGGGATCACCTCAGTCTGGGCGATCTGCCGCAGGCCTTGCGAAACGCCGGCCTGGTCAATTATCACGAGGACGAGGTTGAACTGCACAACTTCAATGCCCGCTTCCAGATCCTGACGGAAGGGGAGTTCGATCAAAAATGGATTCCGGCGCTGACCGCCGGCGTGCATTACAAATATAATGACGGCATCACCGAGGTAAGAAATGAAGTCACCGCGGGAGCGGGGACGGATTTGCTGGGCCAGGCCGGTCTCTCGCGTCAACAAGGGGTGGATTACACGCTCTACGCCTCGAAGCTGTTCACGCAATTGCCCCGTCCCGTGCTGCTGGAACTCGGCGGACGTGCCACCGAAGCCGTCTGGGACGGGCTGGGTGGATTCACCCACAGTTACAGCGCTGTCTTTGAAGGCAACGTGGTGGTGTTCGTCACCGGCAGCTTCGTGCTCGCGGCCGAATACAAGGAGCAACCGCGGGATTACCAGGCCATCGGCAATCTGGTCAAGAGGGAGGGCGACTGGGCGACCCTCGACGCCGGTTACGTGGTCAACAAACACTTGACGCTTGCCGTGGGTTACGGCCATTTTGGCAATGTGTTGAATCACGAGGCCAACGGGGTATGGGGTCTTACAACCAAATGGGAGTTTTAAGCGCGAGCCAGTTCATGCCGGGGGCTGGGCGACGGCTTGTGCCTTTGTCGCCTCCCGTTCCTCCGGGCGTGCCGGCTCACACCAGACGTCCCGGCCTCCGGCCAGATCAATAACATAAACCTCGAATACCAATATCATGAGCACTACATCCAAAGGTTTGAGCACCATTGCATTGCACGCCGGACAAGTTCCTGATCCGACAACCGGCGCGCGCGCCGTGCCGATTTACCAGACGACCTCTTACGTCTTCAAGAGCACCGAACACGCCGCCAATCTTTTCGCGCTGAAGGAATTCGGCAACATCTACACCCGGCTGATGAATCCGACCACCGACGTTTTTGAGCAACGCGTCGCCGCGCTGGAAGGCGGCACGGGCGCGCTGGCGGTGGCCTCCGGCCAGTCGGCCGTCACCTATTCGGTGCTGGCCATCACCCGGCTCGGCGATGAAATCGTTTCGGGCAACAACCTCTACGGCGGCACTTACCAGCTCTTCCATTACACCCTGCCCAAGCTGGGCCGCACGGTGAAATTCGTGGACTCGCGCAGCCCGGAAGCCTTCCGCAAAGCCATCACTCCCAAGACGCGCGCCCTCTATGCCGAAACGGTGGGCAATCCCAAGCTGGACGTGCCCGACTTCGAGGCGCTCGCCAAGATCGCCCACGATGCCGGCATTCCTTTGGTGGTGGACAACACCGTCGGCATCGGACTGGTGCGGCCGATTGACTACGGCGCGGACATCCTCGCCACCTCGGCCACCAAATACATCGGCGGCCACGGCACGAGCATCGGCGGCGTCATCGTGGATGCCGGCAAGTTCCAATGGAACAACGGCAAGTTCCCGGAGTTCACCGAACCCGATCCCAGCTACCACGGTTTGGTTTACTGGGACGCATTTAACAACGTGCCCGGAATGGGCAACGTCGCCTTCGTCCTGAAAACTCGGGTGACGTTGCTGCGCGACACCGGCGCGGCCTTAAGCCCGTTCAACGCGCACGAGTTTTTGCTCGGCCTGGAAACGTTGCTGCTGCGGCAACGCCAGCATTCCGCCAACGCGCTGCAAGTCGCCCGCTGGCTTACGACCCATCCGTCGGTCAAGTGGGTCACTTATCCCGGCTTGCCCGGCGATCCCAGCCACAAAATAGCCGCCAAGTACCTCAAGAACGGTTTCGGCGGCCTCGTCGGTTTCGGGATCAAAGGCGGTCTGGAAGCCGGCAAAAAGTTCATCAACTCCGTCAAATTGCTGTCGCATCTCGCCAACATTGGCGACGCCAAATCGTTGGTGATCCATCCCGCCTCGACCACGCACCAGCAGTTGACGCCGGCCGAGCAGGAGGCCACGGGGGTGACGGCGGATTACGTGCGGCTCTCCATCGGTCTGGAAGACGTCGCGGACATCGAGGCGGACATTGACCAGGCGTTGCAAGTGGCCGTCGGCTAACCCCAAAACATGAACCGGACCGGAGCCCAAGGCCAATGAAGGACGCGCCCGCCAGCATCGTGCAAGGCGATCTGCAGGATCAGAAGATCGCGGGTTATCAATCGCCCCTGGGCGTGACCCGCACGCAAACCCTCACCCTGCGCGGTGTGCAAATCCAGTCCGGTTTCACCTTCAATCAGGTCGAAGTGTCCTATCAAACCCTTGGCACACTCTCCTCCAGGCGCGACAACGCCATCCTGGTCTGCCACGCCTTGTCGGGATCCGCCCATGTCGCCGGCCTTCACCCGGAAACCGGGCGTCCGGGTTGGTGGGATTTCCACGTCGGCCCGGGCAAGGCGATTGATACCGACAAATTCTTTGTAGTCTGTTCCAACGTCTTGGGCGGCTGCGACGGGACGACCGGCCCGCTTTCGACCCGCCCGGAAACCGGCAAGCCTTACGGCATGGACTTCCCTTCTGTGACGGTCCGCGACATGGTGGCGGTGCAGGCAAAACTGATGGAAAACCTGGGTATTTCACGGCTATTCGCGGCCATCGGCGGTTCGCTGGGCGGCATGCAGGCCCTGGCCTGGGCGGTTGATTTTCCCGGGCGCGTCCGCGTTTGCGTTCCCATTGCCACCTGCGCTTCCCACAACGCCATGCAAATTGCCTTCGATGAAATCGGCCGCCGCGCCATCATGACCGATCCCAACTGGAACGGCGGACACTATTCTCCCGGCCGCCGCCCCAGCCACGGTCTGGCCGTGGCCCGCATGGTCGGGCATGTCACCTATCTCAGCGAGTACGCCATGACTCGCAAGTTCGGCCGCACCCGCCAGCCGCGCCTCCATCCCGCCGACGCCGACGCCGCGCTTTTCACCGTCGAAAGCTATCTGCACCATCAGGGAGAAAGTTTCGTCAGCCGCTTCGATCCCAATTCCTACCTT
>Ga0187848_10003938_pt1 | contig 10581 bp, 3 predicted proteins | sample June2016WEW_4_40_FD_132424 | JGI IMG/M metagenome (GOLD analysis project Ga0187848, IMG submission 132424) | Peatland microbial communities from SPRUCE experiment site at the Marcell Experimental Forest, Minnesota, USA - June2016WEW_4_40 | ecosystem: Environmental > Terrestrial > Soil > Wetlands... | reverse complement strand
GGCGGCCTGGGCGATGTCGTCGTCGGCGTCGGCCAACAACTTGGCCAGCGAATCGACGGCCTTGGCGTCGCGCCGCACACCGAGGCTGCCGATTACGCCCAGCAGGGGCCGGCCCTTGAGCCTGCCCATGGCGTCGCGGAGCGCGGCGTCCACGGAGGGGTCGGAGATGGGTTCCAGGCCGTAGCGGGCCATGTGCGAGAGTTTCTCATCGCCCAGCAGGGCGGCCAGGGCGGGGACGGCCTGCTTGGTGCCGACCCGTGCGAGCTCGCGGCAGGCGTCGGCCTTCTCCTTCCGGGTCGCGTGTGACTTGAGCACGGCGATGAGTTGCGCCTCGTCCGCGGCGAATGCGGTGCCGGCAAACCAGAGCGCGGCGGCCAGGGCGACGTTCAGTTTGTTCTTCCACATGATGGCGTATTCTCCTTGGAGAGGACTTCGATTCTTTTCTGGCGGTTACACTAGCCCGAAGCGCGAGCGAGGGACGAAAGCGCGGCAACTCCCTCGCTTGCGCGTCGGGCTGGTGTGGGCGTTTCCAGCAAAGCCTAGTAGACATAGGGTTCCCGCATGGCCCGCGCACGGAAGTGATTGGCCTCGTCGTCGCCCACAAACTCCTCCTTGACCGGATCGTACTTCAGGCTTCGCTTGAGCCACATGCAGACGTTGGCGGCGTGGACGGTGGTCATGGAGTGGTGCATGACGGCGGGGTTGGCGACGGTGGGCTGCCGGCTCTTGACGCAGTCGAGGAAGTTCCGCATGTGGTTGAGGGCCCTACCCGTTCGGGCCACGTATTCGCCGACGACCTTCTTCAGCTCGCCCAGCAGGGCCGGCGAGGAGACGTCGGGCTTGGAGTAGCCGTCGGCGGCGGCGGCCCAGCCCTCGCTGCCGTCGAACCGCTCGCCGCACGAGCCGTGCCAGTACTTGTTGCCGCGCGAGAGAATCATCTTCACGCCGTTGGCGAAGTGGGTGACCATGCCGTCACCGCTGTCGTTGGGAACGTATTCGTACTCGACGGGCGAGGTCTCGCCGCAATCCAGGCCCGCCTGGGCCTGGGCGAAGGTGTGCGCACCCCACTCGCCGATGCAACTGGTGTGGAAGTCGTAATAGCCCCGCCACCCGCCGGCCACGTAGCTGGGGTTGTAGGGCCGCCACGGGCAGGGGCCCAGCCAGGCGTCCCAGTCCACCACGTCCTTGGGCGGCTCGGCGACGGCCGGCAGCCAGTCGTGGCGCATCTCGGCGGCGTCCCAGGGGGCGATGTGGGCGTAGGCCGTGTGGATCTTGCCCAACCGGCCCGTGCGCGCCATCTCGATGGCGAAAACGTGGTTGGCCTCGCTCAGGCGCTGGGTGCCGGTCTGATAGACGCGGGCGTAGCGCCGGGCCGTCTCGACCACCGCTTGGCCCTCGGCGATCGTCATGCAGGAGGGCTTCTCGGTGTAGACGTCCTTGCCCGCCCGCATCGCCAGGATCGAGGCCGTCGCGTGCCAGCGGTCACCGGTGGCGATCAGCACGGCGTCGAGGTCGGTCCGCTGGGCCAGGAAGGCGCGGACCTCCGGGTACGTCTTGCAGTCCTGGCTGCCGTACTGATTGTCCACAAAGCTCTTGACCGCCAGGCGCTGCTTCTGTTGAAGGTCGCAGATGGCGACGAACTGCACGTCGGGCTGGCCCATGATCCACTGCAGGTCGGACATGCCGCGGCCCTGGATGCCGATGCCGCCGGTAACGATCTTCTCGCTGGGCGGGACGGCCCCATTCTTTCCCAACGCGGTCGCCGGAATGATCGTCGGCACAGCCAGGACCGCGCCCGCCCGGGCCGCCGACCTCAGAAACTCTCGCCGCGTTGCATTGGTCTTCCACATGCTCGTTTTCTCCTGGACTGTTGCGCTCATGCTCGGCACCGCTCGCGGCGGTCGCACGATCGCAACGGTGCCGTCGGGCAGCTACTGATAGCCATTGTGATTCCCCGCCGCCCCTGATGCAACACTGTCGGACCATCTTGGCCGCGCGAGCAACCGGGAGGGCACTCGAGGGCCCGAACGGTTTCTGCGCCTCGGCACTCTTTCACGCGCGGATGGACGGCTGCCACCCGAGACCGGTGCGCTAGTCCACCGAGTTCTGGTCTCGACAAGCCGAGCCATAACCCGTTGCCAGTTAAGGGGTTATCTGGCCTTCGGGACGGCGTTGCCTGCCAACCTCCTTGAGGCTGTCGAATACCCTGCGACAGTTGAATCCCAAGATCGTTGGCAACTAACAACCAACACAGCCGGACAGTTGCGGTTTGGCAGAGTATTTTGACCCTACGGCCTCTTTCAGAGATGGACCAGCGCACTGGCCCGGGTCTCACCGCGCCCCTGGCCTGCCAGGCGCCGGCCCAGGGAACGTGAGCGTCACCGATTGGGAGTTCGAGTGGAACTCAATGCGGCGGCCGGGATCGACATCCACTTCGTAAAGGTTGTTGTCTTGCGTGGCGTCCTCGTGCAGGGCCTTGCCGTTGCGCGTGTCGAGGCAGAACACCTCGCCCTGCCATTGGCCGCCCTGGAAGCCGCCGTTGGGCAGCGGCGTGGCCTTCATATGCTGGCGGTAAAGGAACAACACCGGCAGATCCTGAGGCTGGAAGACGTTGATGTTCTGCGTGGGGAGTTGCGCGGACCAGAGTTTCGCCCCTGCGGCGTTGAAGCCGTGAGCCCAACCGCCCACCATCACGTTGCCGGACTGAACGACATTGCCGAAAGGGTTTGGCTCGGTGTCGGGGCGGTTGGTCAACAGAGTGTAGCGCCCGCCGGAGCGCAAGACGACGAGCCCGTCCAGCGATTCCAAGGGCTCGACCTGCGCCTTGACCGCCAGTTCCCCCGCGGCCAGGTTGACCACCGCGAAGTTGCCCCCGGGATCGAGCACGCCCACTTCGCTGCGGCCGATCGGCCAGAGCTGGGACGTGGGGTCGAAGTGCCGCTGCCAGATCACTTGCCGCGCCCAGGGGTCGAAGAGGGTCAGATCGGCCTGTTTGCCGGTTTCCCAGGTGAGCACTCGCCGGCCGAGGGTCATGACTCGCTTGTTGAGCGGAGGGACCTGACGGCGGCCCAGCTCGCGCCCGTCCAGTCCGCAAATGACCAGGGCCTCGGTGGACTCGGGCGATGTGGCAAAGATCAGCTCCTCGTCGCCGAACAGGTCGGTGTCGGCGTCCAGGCCCTCGCGGGCCCAGAGCGTCCGGCCGGTGAGCGGCTCGACCGCCAGCAGTTTGTGGTCCTGCTCGAAGCAGACGTATTCCGCCGTGGCCGCGATCGGCGCGGGGAGCGCCGACGCGAGCGGTTTGGCCTGTCGCTGCATTTGGAGTCGCCGGCGCCATGCCTGCAGGTGGAACGCGTTCGGCTGAATGTTGGTCGTCGGCGAATCCTGCGCCCACAGGAGTTTGGCCTTGGGGTTCTTCGGGTCGCCGCCGGCGACCGCGAAGGTATCGATGGCGGCGGCGCGGTTGCCCAGCGCGGCAACGAGCAAATGTCCCGCGAGGCACCCGTCGCTGAAGTTGTACAAGTAACCCATGGCCTGGGGATGGACCTTGAGATCGGCTACCGGGAGTTGCCAGCGGACCTGGCCTTGAGGGCTCCGTTCCTGGATCGATTGCCCGTCGCTGGCGAAAACGATGGAAAACGAGCGGTTGCCATCGGGCAGCCAGAGGGGCATGCGGTTGTAGATGGCGCGCGGCTGGTTCGCCTGCTGTTTGCGGGCTTCCTTCTTGACGAGTCCGGCCGGCCAGGGGTCCGTCGGCGCGACCTCCTCCGGGCGTCCGGCGTCGCGGACCAGGGCCGCCAACCGGGCCGCCGCCTCGCGCTGCTCCGCGGGGCTGCCCGTATGGGCCACGCGCTCCAGCAGCAGTTCCGCTTCCAGGAAATGCTTGTCCTCGGGCTTGGCGGGCTCCAGGTATTTCTTGGCCAACCTGAGCCGCACGTCGTTGGCGCTGGGATGGAACCCGAACAGGGCAAGGTACTGCGGCAACTGGTCGTCGCGGAGGCGCGACGCGATGCGGCGATCCAATTCCGCGCGGTCCTCCGGCTTGGCCGCAGCCCAGAGTTCCGCCAGTCCGGCCTGCGCCAAGCGGTCGCTTCTGGCCACGCGCGCGGCGTCGGGCTGTTCGAGCTTCTTGGCATCGCCAATCAGGTCGATCCATTTCAGGTAATTCTCGATCGCCTCGCGGCCTTGACCGGCCCGCTGGCAACCCAGCGCCAGTTCGCGGAGCAGGCGGGAGCGGTGCTCGGGCTTGTCCAGCAGCCGGTCGATTTCATCGACCATGGGGCGGAACTTGGCGAAATCCAGGCGCAGGGCCTCGGCGATGGCGTCGGCCAGCAACTGCTGCGCGCGGTCGGCCCGCTCGGCCTTCAGCGCGGCGCGAAGCCGCTCGATCGCCTCGCCGTGACGGCCCTGGGCCAAGAGGGCTTCGCCGTACTCGACCAGGAGCCCGGCATCCTGCGGGCGCTTGGCCAGTTCGGTTTCCAACTCGCCGAGCCTGGCCGGGAGGAGGTCGAAGCGGCACAACAGGTCGACGCTTTGGGAAACAACCGCCCCCCGGCAACTGACGAGGTTGCCCGGCACGGCGCCGTCGGTCGAGCGGGTGCGAGAGGCGCTTTCGCCCTTGGCCAGGTCCACGGCGGCCACCTCGCAGTTCGTCAGCGGCACGTAATACCGGGTAGCGCCCAAGTAACCGCGTCCGCCCGTGATGGCGCCGCCCGGCCAGTTGACGTCATCGTGCCAGGCGGGCTGGCCATCGGCGAGTTTCAGTGCCCGCAGGCCCTTGCGCCCCACGACCAGCACCTTGTCCTCGTGGACGCCGCCCACGTACAGCCCGTCGCTCCGCGGCGCCGACCATGCCTGTTGACCGTCGGCCAGGCGCAGGCAGACCAACTGGTCGGAGTTCGGCGGCGTGAGCAGCACGTGCCCTGCGGCGATGATCATCCCGGCATCGCACCAGCGATCGAGCTTCTCCGACGGCGCGCTCTGCCTCATCTGGATCGCGAAGAAATTGAATCGGTTGAACGACTCTTGTTGCTGCCCTTCGTACACCCAGAGAACCGAGCCGTTAACCAGGCTGACGCCGAGGTAGCGGTAGTCCGAGGTGCAACAGACCAGCACGCCGTCGCCGAACGCGGGGCCGGCGGTCGTCTGCCGTTGCGGCATGCGGTTCATTTGCCACGGCATGAACATGCCAAGAGCGGAACTCGGCTCCTCGTGCACGGTCAGCACCCATTCGGAGACCACGGCCCCCGTGCCCGGATGGAGGACGAACAGCTTCGTCTGCTCCTGACTCTCGGCGGCAACGTACAACTGATCGTCCAAGGGCAGGGGCGGGCCAAGGAAGTAGGTCCCGGCGAGCCGATTGCCGGCAATTCCCGGCGGCCCGCCCACCTCCCATTTCAGCTTGCCGGTCTGAACGTCATAGGCGCACAGCAGGTTGTAGCCGGTCAGCGAGCCGGGCGGGAGTTGACGCCGGCCGTCGGGCAGGACGGTCATGGCCTGGTTGTCCGCACCGAGGTCGAACGGCATCCCCTCCAGACCGAACACCGACTGGCCGTCGCTGCTCATGGTGCCGAACGCATGTTCTTCCCACAACCGCTTCCTCAGGCCGCGCTGGATCAGGTCGGACTGCTTCGACTTTCTCTCCGCGTTGGCGCAGGCCAGGAAGGAGGCGAGGGCATCCTCCAGCGGGGCTTCCCAGCGAACGGCACCGGTGGCGAAGTCCACTGCGCGCAGGCCGGCGGCCGTGCGGAACAGCACCGTCCGGCCGACCAGCAGCGGGCAGAGGTCGGAGATCGCGGCGCGGCGGAGCTGGCGCGTTTCGTTGCCAATCGCCTGCAAGCCTGCCTGGACCGCGGAATCGGTCTCCGTGGCGACCCTGTACTTGGGCCGCAAGAACGGGTTGCTGTCCGCGCCGGCGACGTACCGTGCAGGGCTGCCGGCGAACATCGGCCAATCGCCGCCCGGGGCCGGTTGCGGACCGATGACCCCTTCGAGCCACGCCAGGGCCTGCCGGTCGCTATCGAAGAGCTTGCGCTCTTTGCCGGCGATCGGGACCGTGCCCGTCGGATTGGCCGCCTTCAAGCGAAGCAGCACTTCCCGGGCGGACTTCGGCATGCGGCATCTCAGGTAGCACGCGGCCAATTCCAGGGATAGTGCGGGCTGGAAGCGTGCAGCCCGGCGAGGCTCGCTTTCCAGCCGCTGCAGGAGGAACGCGGCCAAGAGCGGTTGTCCTACGTTGCGGTGGTGGGTGCCCAGCAGGTAGGCCGCCTCCGCTCCGGCCTCGGTGTAGAAGAAGCTCTCGACCACACGCGCCAGCGCCAGCGGGCTGCCGGCGGCCGTCGCCTCTGCCAGCTTTTGCCGTCCGCTTGCGCCGAATTGCAGTTCGTAGCCCCGCAACCCTTCTTCCGGGAGTTGGCCGAGCAGGTTTTCCGCGGCAGGCTTCAGCCGCCGATAGAGCGAATGGGCGGGGTCCGGCTTGAACGCGAAGTCGGCCGGCGCCGAAAGGATCTCGCCCAACACGTTGGTCGCCTCGGTGTACGACTCGCGGTCGATCAGTCTCTTGGCCTCGGCCAGCTTGCGGGTCTGCGCGCGATCGGCCATTGCCAGGCCCACCACCGACACCGAGCCCGCCGCTTCTTTCGGCTGGACCGGCTGAGGGCCCATCACGGGCTGACCGGGCGCGACACGGGGCGCGGGCGGCGGCTGGCCCTCGGCCGCCGGCACGGGCGGCGGCTCCGCCGGCGGGTTGCTCTTCAGCCACTCCTGCAGCTTCTTCAGCGCGACCTCGCGCTTCGACGCGTCCTGGAAGCCCATGTTGAAGAAATTGAACATGTTCTGTGGGAACCGCCGCAGGTTCTCGAACCACTGCTTCACCTCGGGCATGTCGTACTGCGCGTGGTCCTGGCCGGTCAACTCGATGAGCCACGCCAAGGCCACGTCGCGGACCTCGACCGATCTGATCTCCTGCTTGTTATTGACCATCATGATGTGCCGCATGCACTCGCGGTTGTCCTTCAGCAGCGGCACGAGCATTGCTCCGTACGGCTTGCCGCCGAGGCGGGCCACGGCCTCGATTCCGTAGCCCATCATCTGGGCATTGTTCGCCGCATTGCTCTTCAGCAGATCGACTGCAATGCCCAATGCCTCTTTCACCTGGTACTGCATGGCAAGCTGGAGCTTTTGAATGACGAACTGCTGGCCGGTCGGCTGCCGGATCCATCGGCCAAGGAGCTTGCGGGCCATTGCCTTGCGGGCGCTGTCGTTCAGTGCCTGCTGGAAGGCGCCCTGGTGGAACACGTTCACGCACATGTTGTTGTTCGCGAGTTCCGGCGGCACCTTGACTTCCATGTCGACCGACACGAACAGCAAGGCCGCCAGACTGCCGAAGCCCGGCTGCTGGTTCGGCTGCCCCTGGTTGCCGAACATCCACTGAAACACCTGCTGCCAACGGAGGCGCAGGATCTGGGTGGCCAATTCGTCGCCCACCTCGGCCGACTCCATCAGCGCCGTCTCGGCCCTCTGCATGTCCACGAACGCCTGCCGGGCCTCTTTGTCCTTGCCGAAGACTTCGGCATAACGCTTCCAGCAGGGCAACGCGTGCTCCTTTTTCCCCTCGTTATCGGCCAGGAGCTCATCCAGGCGGCGGCTGAAGTCGGCCTCCAGCACCTGGACCAGCAACCGGCGGCAGCATCGGCGAACCTCCACGTCCGGGTCCCGAAGTCCCGCCTGGATCGCCTTCTGCGCGGCGAGGCCCTGCGCGGCCAATTGCACGGCCGCTTCGTGGCGCTTCTCATAGGAGTTGTCGGCCAACTGCTTGACTAGCGCGGCATGCGCCTCCGCCGGAGCGCCGCTGGCCGGCAAATCCTTCGCCGCAGGCTGCACGGCCGCGTTCGCGGCGCCGGTTCGAGGCGGTGCGGGGGCGGTCGGCGGCTGCGAAGGGGACACCGGGGCCTTCTCCGCCGGCGCGGAAGGCTGGGGTGGCTGGGACGGCGGTGAAGGATCGGCGGCCAGGGCGAAGGTCGCGCCGCTGAACAGCCCCAGAAATGCGAGCCGCCAGCCCACGCTTGTCGCCCACGCTTGCCGCTGCCCAACGACCGACCCGACATTTGCACTTGGCAACATGGAACTGCTCGTCAAGGACTGTTTCTGCTGGTTCGGCCCACTTGGAGTCATTCGTAATTCTAACCGGCCGTCCAACCTTTTGCCACCGAGTTCTCTGGCGGAGGCTCCCACCATCGCTCCCTCAGCCCTTCGCTTGGCGAGATGCGGAAAAAGACCCGAGAACGTCTGATCGATGGCATCGCCGAGAACACGACGCTGGTGCGTGGCACCCTGCGCGGAGTGAACGCCCAGGTACAGAGCCAGTGGTGCCGCGTACGGTGCGGGTAGCGCATGCTCGCCGCCGCCAAGCCATGCGGCCCGACCCCTCGCCGGAGGGTGGTCCCGCTCGCTGCGATCCTGTCAAGCTATACTTGCACGTCGGCCCGCACGCGGTTGCCCGGCAGGAACCAGCCCCGCGGGGTCCGAGAAATCCGCGCCGCCGGGAACTAACCGACCGCGAGCGTCGTCCTATTGGTCGAGAGGTTGGGGTGGCGGCCGCCCGCTGCCGTGCCATCTCCCGACCCAAACCCGAGGAGCAATGCAATGCGATACCGTACTTGGGCCCTGTGGTTGGTCGCGGCCACTGTCGTGTGGAGTTTGCCTTCCACGGCCGCTGCCCGGATCAAACTGATCACCCTCCCCGTGCGGGAGAGGGTCGAAATCCAGTTGGACAACCCCAACGCCACGCTCGTCGAAGAGGAAAGGATCGTGCCGCTGGTGCGGGACGTCAATCAGGTCGATTTCTCGTGGGCCAACACCCAGATCGACCCGAACACGATCGTGTTCCGGGTGATTGCGGGCGGTGACGCCGAGGCCCCCAAGGCGCCGGCCAAGGCGGCTGGGGCGGAAGCCAAGCCCGGCCCCGCCCAGGAGGCCAAGCCGCTGGAGGTCAAGGTCCTTTCGGTGAGCTATCCGCCCAACGAGGCCGCGCTGGTTTGGAAGGTCTCCTCCAGCGATTCCGGCTCCGCCCGGGTCCGCATCAGCTACCTCTTGGGCAACATGAACAAGAGCTTCAACTACCGGGCCGTCGCGGCGCACGACGAGAAGGCCCTGGTGCTCTCCGAGTACATGCGGATCCAGAATCTGGCCAACGAGTCGTTCGGCTCGACGGGGCTGTGGGCGGGTTTCGGCCCCCGCTTTCTCAAGCCGATCGGCATCAACGAGACCAAGGAGATGCTCGTCGAGAAGTTCGCCGCGGTGCCGGTCCAGAAGACCTACACCTGCGACCCGCAGGCGCACGGCTGGCTCGACCGCCCGCAGAACAAACTGCTGGTGCCCATGCACTACGTGCTGAAGAACGACAAGCCGCACGGCCTGGGGGCGGCGCCGCTGCAATACGGCAAGGTCCGCATCTTCCAGGAGGACGGCCACGGCGGCACGGCCTTCATCGGCGAGGACTGGGGCAAGTTCACGCCCCTGGACGACGAGATGCGGCTCTACGTGGGCGTGGCCCAGGACGTGGTCGTCCGCCGCACCATCGACAAGAACGAGCAGCACCGCATCGCCGGCAACCTCTACGACCGCGAGGTGATCGTCAAATTCGAGATCGAGAACTTCAAGGACAAGGCCGTCGTGCTGGACGTGTCGGAGAACGTCCGCGCCATCCGCAACGAAGTGGCCGGCGACACGGGCCGCGACGTGCAGTGGGAGCTGGGCAAGACCACCACGTTCGCGGAGGGGCCGGACAAGGAGAAGAGCACCTTCGAACAGTTGCTCTTCCACGTCCGGCTGCCGGCCCGGGGCGCCGACGGCAAGGCCGAGAAGATCACCCACAAGCTCCACCTGCTCATCAAGAACGAGTGGTAAGAAAGGAGGTCACGCCGATGCGATCCATACTTGTCCCAATCACGGCGGCGCTCGGGTACGCCCTCCTGGCCAGCCTGGTGGCACGGGCCGAGAACGTCGATCTCTCGACCGTCCCCACCCGCAACACCGTGCAACTGACTATCTACAACTCGGAAGACCTGACGCTGGTGCGCGAGACCCGCAAGGTGAGCTTCAAGCCGGGGGCCAACCCGCTGCAATTCAGTTGGGCCAACACGCTGATCGACCCGACCTCCGTCGAATTGCGGTTCCTGACGCACGGCGAGAAGCTCACGGTGCTCGACACCACCTTCCCGCACGCCAAGCCGCAGATGCTCTACTGGAACGTCCAGAGCGAGCTGGACGGCGAGGCCATGATCGAGATCACTTACTTCACCAGCGGCATCAGTTGGTCGGCGGACTACCAGTGCATCGCCAACCCGGCGGAGACGGACCTGCACCTGGAAGGCTTCGTGCGGGTGTACAACAATTCCGGCGAGGAGTACGAGGATGCCCAGGTGCGGCTGGTGGTCGGCCGCATCAACCTGGTGCAGAAGATCGCCGAGCTGGCGCGGGTCGCGCCCGAGAAGGTCGCCGAGCTGGCCGAGGACCAACTGGCCAGGTTCAAGGGGCAAGCCCTCAAGAAGGCACTGGTCGCCGCCGCCCCGGCCGCGCCCAGAT
>Ga0187848_10003937_pt1 | contig 10582 bp, 7 predicted proteins | sample June2016WEW_4_40_FD_132424 | JGI IMG/M metagenome (GOLD analysis project Ga0187848, IMG submission 132424) | Peatland microbial communities from SPRUCE experiment site at the Marcell Experimental Forest, Minnesota, USA - June2016WEW_4_40 | ecosystem: Environmental > Terrestrial > Soil > Wetlands... | reverse complement strand
CCAGCCGCAATGCGTCAGGTCCATGCGCACCGGGGTGCGTTCGCGCAGGATCGGGTAGGTGCCGTCCTCGTCGCTGCGCCGCAGCAGCTCGGGCCGGATGCGCAGCGGATGATCGGCCGGATGGCCCATGCGGAACATCCATTGATTGCCGCGCACCGAGCGCACGCTGCGGCGGACCTGGTCGGCCAGCGTTTGCAGGGCCAGCCGGTAATAGGCCACGGCCAGCGCGCTGGAAATGGGGTCGGACGGCCCATCCGCCGCCTGTGCCTTGAGAAAAGTGGCGATGGCCTCTTCGAACCGGCGCTGCAGCAGTTGCGTGTAGCCGGGAAACGAAATCAGAGTCCGGGCGTTGACGGCCGGCTTCAACGGCAGATGAAACCGGTGGATGGCATAGAGGAACAGCAGGGCGCGGACGCGCTCATAAAGGTTTTCGCTGCGATGGCGGAAGGCCTCGAGTTCGCCGCACTCGGCCAGCAGCTCCGGCAGCGACGCGGCGCGGCAGACGGCGTCGAGCGACTGATTGCGCACTGCCGGGTCCGGCGAGGTGATGAGTTGAACGAGTTTGCTGGCCATGCCTCAAATGCGGCGACGCGAGTTGGTTTTCACAGGCAGCTTGCGTCAGGTCTGCGCCAGCAGCCCGACAAGCTGCGTCAGGACTTCGTCGCGGTCCTGACCGTTGAGCGCCAGCGCCAGTTGCGCGGTAAGCAGGCCGTATTTGACGCCGATGTCGTAGCGGCGGCCCTGAAGTTCGCAGGCAAGATAGCGTTCGCTTCCCGCCGCTTTCGCCAGCGCGTCGGAAAGGTGCGCGCCCCCGGCACCCTGATTCCGGCCCACCAGCTCCTTCAGGATATCCATCACGCCCGGGGTCAATGCGTGCATGCCGAAGAAGCAAAGGTAGTGCCCGGCGCGCAAACCGGGCACGATGAGTTTTTGTTCGGCCACGGTCGGCGTCGGTTTTTCGAGCACGCGGTCCACCTGGTAAAGACCAGCCTGGCCCGCCAGCCGCCTGGCTCCGACCGCGCCGTAATGAGGAAGCTGGCTTTCGTGCGTGGCCTGCACCGCCGACACCGCGCAGGACTCCGTCGAGGCGATTTCCACCAATTGCCGGGCGCACGATTTCTGACCATTGGCAACATAGAGGTGGTCGCCGACCAAAAGCAGAAACGGCTCCGGCCCGGTGAACGGATGGGCGCAGAGCACCGCGTGGCCATAACCCAGCGGCGCAGGCTGCTCGATGAATTGGAGGCGATTGACGTGCGGTCCGGCGGCCGCCGCAAACGCACTTTGATCGCCCGGAGCAATCACCAGGCCGATTTCCTCGATGCCGGCTTGCAGGACTTCTTCCAGCAGGATGGTGAGCGCCGATTTGGCCTGGCCGTCGCGGTCCACCAGCGTTTGCAGAGGCAGGCGGCGCTGGTCCCGGCCGGCGGCGGTAATGACAGCTTTGCGGATTTTCACGGGAGAGGAGGATGGTTGAGCCGGATCACTATTTTCATGCGTTGCGAGGCCAAGCATAAGGAACGTGCGGCGGCCATGCAAGTTAAGAGCGGCGCAACCGCATTTGCCAAAGGCTGAATGCTAAAGTTTAGGAAAAACGGGTTTTGACACGAATTTAACCGCATCTTGTCTTTTAAATCTACTCACCCAAACGCGATTTCTTATCGAAAGCCCAATCCATAACTTGGGCGGCGGATTTGAGCGGTGCTGAAACAATTTCAGATCCAGTAAATCGCATGACTGGGTATCCAAGATTAAGCAAGTCACGGTCGCGACTCTTGTCTTTCGTTGCTTGTTCACGTGTTTTTTCATGAAAGTCGTGACCGTCGCATTCAATGACGAGACGCCTCTCAATTACAAGCGGGCCGGGCGGATCGGGCTTGCCGACCATTTGCGCGACCTCGATATCAGGATTGCCAAAATCAAACTCAAGGCGAAGTCCACGCGGTGATCGCCAATCTTCAATTGCGGAACTACCCACAGAGTCATATCACCCCAACTGCTTCCTTTGCCCGTATATATTTCGTCCTCCTCACCGTCCGCGACTGCGACCGTAAGGTCGTGAAGTGCACAACTACAGATCAGCCCCAAAAGGAAACGAGCTTCAATGGGGCTCTCACAAAGATTTAATGCAGCGGCGAGTTGAGGAATGCGCACACTATACTCTGCACGCAATGAGGTTGATATGGTTGCGCCAAAAGCAGCGTCAAGATCGGGAAATCTCTTTGCAATTCCATCGGGAACAACTCCGGCTTTCCCGGGAAAAGGAAGTCTGCATGCAGCATCATCTCGGAATCCTTCCATTTGTGCCTTTTGGTCGCGAGCTAAAAGTTCCGCAACAAGAGGGTCATTGAATGAGTGCGTTTCCATAACGTACCGGCAACCAAAGAATGCATTAATTCTGGCGAAATTCGCCAGAATTTAAACCGGGACTGTTCCCATCCGCGTCCATCCGCGGTAAAAAAGCTTTTGCGCGGTTTTTCGAGGACGAGGGCAAGAACGGCGACGAGGAGGAGTCAATCCGCTTTCTTCCTGAACTTTAGAATTTAGCCTTCAGCCTTTGGCCTTTTTTAAAACATATCATCGCATCAAGATACGTTGATTTTTAATTTGCATTGCCGAAGGCTTTCCGTTACTTTTCGACCGGTTAATTTGCATTAAACCGATGCCGGACAAAATTGAACATCTCCAACGCCTGTTGTGCGAGCGGATCGTCATCCTCGACGGCGCGATGGGCACGATGATCCAGCAACGCAAGCTGGATGAGGCGGCGTTTCGCGGCGCGCGTTTCGCGGACTGGCGCGGCAAGGACCTTAAGGGTCTAAACGACCTGTTAAACATCACGCAGCCGGACATCATCGAGGACATCCACCGCCAATACCTCGAGGCGGGCGCGGACATCGTCGAGACGAACACATTCAACTCGCAGTCCATCTCGCTGGCGGATTACGGATTGGAGTCGCTCGCTTACGAACTGTCAAAAACCGGCGCGGAATGTGCGCGCCGCGCGGCGGACAAAATCATGGCCGCGCAGCCTGGCCGCGTGTGCTTCGTGGCCGGGGCAATCGGCCCGACGACCAAGACGTCATCCATTTCGACGGACGTGAACAATCCCGGCGCGCGCGGCACGAATTACGACGAGTTGGTCAAGGCTTACAGCGGGCAGATCAACGGTTTGCTTGACGGTGGCGCCGATTTGCTGTTGGTCGAGACCATCTTTGACACGCTTAACGCAAGGGCAGCGTTCTTTGCCATTCAGAAGATTTTTGATGAGCGAGGAATTCAAGCCGTTGAAGGCAGGGCGGGCAGTCCCCTGCCCGCCGAGCGGCGCGCACGGAGTGACGCGCCCTGCCCAAAACGCATCCCCATCCTCGCATCGGTCACGTTCATCCAGGCCGGCAGCAATCGCGGTGTGACCGGACAGACCGTCGAGGCGTTTTGGAATTCCATTTCCCACGTTCCCCTGCTCTCTGTTGGCATGAACTGCGCGCTGGGGCCAAAGGAACTGCGCCCGCTTATCGAGGAGCTGTCCGGCCTCGCGCCGATTTACGTCAGCGCTTATCCGAACGCCGGGCTGCCGAATCCGCTGCTGCCGACCGGCTTTCCGGAAACGCCGGAGACGCTCGCGCCGCAACTCAAGGAATGGGCGCAAAACGGCTGGCTCAACATCGTCGGTGGCTGCTGCGGCACAACGCCGGCGCACATCAAAGCCATTGCCGACGCGGTGCGCGATTTGCCGCCGCGCGTGCCGCCGAAAGTCGAACCTTGTCTGCGCCTCAGTGGACTGGATGCGCTGACGATTCGGGGAAATGGAAGTTGGACAGGCGTCTCGCCTGTCCAGCGGGCGCTTCAGCGCGAGCCATCGGAGAAAACAGCTTCGCCTCCTTCGTCGGCGCAGGCAGGCGAGACGCCTGCCCTACTTTCAACAAACGCCTCCATCAACTTCATCAACATCGGCGAGCGCACCAATGTCGCCGGCTCGCCAAAGTTCGCCCAGCTCATCAAGGCCGGCGATTACGAGGCGGCGCTGACCGTCGCCCACCAGCAGGTCGAGAACGGCGCGCAAGCCATTGATGTCTGCATGGACGAGGGAATGATTGATGGCGTCGCCGCGATGACGCGGTTTCTCAACCTCATCGCGTCCGAGCCGGACATCTGCAAGGTGCCGGTGATGGTGGACTCGTCGAAATGGGAGGTCATCGAGGCCGGGCTGAAATGCCTGCAGGGCAAGGGCATCGTCAACTCGATCAGCCTTAAAGAAGGCGAAGAGAAGTTTCTTCACCAGGCAAAACTGGTTCGCCGCCACGGCGCCGCCGTCGTCGTCATGGCTTTTGACGAGCGCGGCCAGGCCGACACCTTTGAACGCCGGATCGCGGTCTGCCAACGCGCCTACAATCTGCTCACCCGGACGGTCGGCTTCCCGCCGCAGGACGTCATCTTCGATCCGAACGTGCTCACCGTCGGCACGGGCATGGAAGAACATGCGAATTATGCCGTGGACTTCATCCGCGCGACGAAATGGATCAAGGAAAACCTGCCGTTGGCGAAGGTCAGCGGCGGCATCAGCAACGTCAGCTTCAGCTTCCGTGGCAACAATGTCGTGCGTGAGGCGATGCACAGCGCGTTTCTGTATCACGCCATCCGGGCCGGCCTCGACATGGGCATCGTCAACGCCGGCATGCTGGCGGTTTACGAGGAAGTGCCAAAAGATTTGCTCGAACTGGTCGAGGACGTTTTGCTCAACCGCCGGCCCGATGCGACCGAGCGGCTCATCAAGTTTGCCGAATCGGTGAAGCAAAAAGGGAAAATCGAAGTCGTCGAAGACGAATGGCGCAAAGGCACGGTCGAGGAACGCCTCAGCCATGCGCTGGTGAAAGGCATCGTGGATTTCATTGACGCAGATATTGAAGAAGCCCGGCAGAAATACGGCAAACCGTTGCTCGTCATCGAAGGTCCGCTCATGGCCGGCATGAATATCGTCGGCGATTTGTTCGGCGCCGGCAAAATGTTCCTGCCGCAGGTCGTCAAGAGCGCCCGCGTGATGAAAAAAGCCGTGGCGTATCTGTTGCCGTTCATGGAGGCGGAGAAGAAAGCCACCGGCGGCGTGCATAAAAACGCCGGCAAAATCCTCATGGCGACCGTCAAGGGCGACGTGCATGACATCGGCAAAAACATTGTCGGCGTCGTGCTTGGCTGCAACAACTACGAGGTCATTGACCTTGGCGTGATGGTGCCGTGCGAGAAAATTTTGCAGACCGCCCGCGAGCAGAAAGTGGACATCATCGGCCTGAGCGGGCTGATCACGCCGTCGCTCGACGAGATGGCGCACGTCGCCCGCGAGATGGAACGCGAAGGCTTGAAACTGCCGCTGCTCATCGGCGGCGCCACGACCAGCAAGGCCCACACCGCCGTAAAAATTGCGCCCGGTTATGGCCAGCCGGTGGTCCATGTTCTCGACGCCTCGCGCGCCGTGCCGGTGGTCAGCAGTCTGGTCAGCGCGGAGCATCGGCCGAAGTTCGCCGCGCAAATCCGGGAGGAATACGACCGGGTCCGCGCCCAGCACGCCGGCCAACGGGCCAAATTGATTTCGCTTGCAGAAGCCCGGGCCAATGCGCCCAAGCTGAAGTACGACGACTTGCCGAAGCCGGAGTTCACCGGGGTGCGGGTTCTTTCTTCCGTTGTAGCCGCCGATGTGAATCTGCGGAAATCTGTGCCCGGCGAATCCGCCGATTCACATCGGCGGCTACGGATCGAATTGAATGACCTGGTTCCGTTCATTGACTGGTCGCCGTTTTTCCACACCTGGGAATTGCGCGGCGTTTATCCCGGGATTCTGCAGCATGAAAAACACGGCGAAGAGGCGCGCAAACTTTTCGCCGACGCACAGGAATTGCTGGAGAAAATGGTCGGCGAAAAATTGCTCCAGCCGAAGGGAGTGTACGGGTTCTTTCCGGCGAACCAGGTGGGCGACGACGTGGAGCTGTACACCGACGAATCGCGCACGAAGGTCCTCACGACCTTTCATTTCCTCCGTCAACAAATCGTGAAGGAAGATGGCACACCGAACTGGAGTCTTGCCGACTTTGTGGCGCCACGGGAGGATCGGCATGTTGCCGACCCAAATATCAGGGACGGCGGCACGCCGTCCCTCCCAGATCACCTGGGCGCCTTCGCCGTCACCGGCGGACACGGTCTTGATGAGCTGGTCAAAAAGTTCAAGGCCGATCACGACGATTACAACGCCATCATGGCCGAGGCGCTGGCCGACCGGCTGGCGGAGGCGTTTGCGGAATTTCTGCACCGGCGCGTCCGCGAGGAGTGGGGCTATGGCAAAGCGGAAAAGCTGACCACCGAAGATTTGATCGGGGAAAAATATCGTGGCATCCGTCCCGCCGCCGGTTACCCCGCCTGCCCCGACCACACCGAGAAGGGAACCCTTTGGAAGCTGCTCGACGTGGAGAAACAGACCGGCATCAAGCTGACGGAAAGTTTCGCCATGTGGCCGGCCAGCAGCGTGAGCGGGCTTTATTTTGCGCACCCGGAATCGAAATACTTCGCCGTTGGCAAGCTCGGTCGCGATCAGGTTCTGGATTATCATTTGCGCAAAGGCATGACCTTGCCGGAAATGGAACGCTGGCTGGGGCCGTATTTGAATTATGACCCGCCAAAAACAACCGCAGCTCCGTGTGGCTGCGGGCAAACGCACTGATTGACCGTCAAACTGGGGCTTGTTTTTCGCTGGAGGTGGCCTAAATTCATGGCATGAAGCATGATGTGGTGCCGGTTCAGATTCGGGGGATTCTTCCCGCCAACAACAACAACTTTTGTGCGCTGTTTGTGGGCAACGATGAAAAGGTTTTTGTCATCAACGTTGAACCACAAATGGGCGCGATCATCAGCATGTTTTTGCGCCAGGCGCCGAAGGAGCGTCCGCTGACTCACGACCTCATCAACCGGATTTTCCAGGGCTTCGGCATCAATGTCGAGCGCGTCATCATCACGGATTTGAAGAATTCCACCTACTTCGCGCGGCTGATTTTGCAGCAGCAAAACGAACTGGCGCGGAAAATTGTCGAGGTTGACGCGCGCCCCAGCGATTGCCTCGCCATCGCCGCCGCGCAGAAGAAACCGATTTTCGTCGCCTCCCAGCTTTTTAAACAAGTCGAGGACATGAGCGAGGTGCTGAACCGGATCAATGAAACCGGCAGCGAAGCTGAATAAAATGCCCGTCGTCAAATCCCCATCGCCCGCCCTCATTTGCGGCGACGACGAGTTCGCCGTCAAGCAACGCGCCAGACAACTCCACCGGCAATGGTGTGACGAGTTGGGCGGTATGGACCACGAAATCATCGAGGCCACTGTTTCCAACAGCGGCGAGGCGCTCATTGCCCTCGCCCGATTGCGCGAAGCGCTGCAAACGCTGCCGTTTTTCGGCTCCGGCAAGGTCATCTGGCTGCGCGATTGCAATTTTCTCGGCGATGAACGCGCCGCGTCCACGCAAGCCGTCACGGAAACGCTTAACGAACTGGCCGAGGAGCTGAAAAACTTCAAATGGTCGGGCGTCCGCCTGCTCGTCAGCGCGGGCAAGGTGGACAAGCGCAAAACCCTTTTCAAAACGCTCGATAAAATCGGGACGGTCGAAACTTTTTCCGGCTGGTCGGTGGATGACCGCGATTGGGGGGAACGGGCGGAAGCCGCGGCGCAGGCAGCCGTTCGCCTGCGTCAAAAGGAAATTTCCGAGGAAGCGCTGGCCGAATTGGTCAATCGCGTCGGTCCATATCCGCGCCAGCTCGACAACGAGATTGAAAAATTGTGCTTGTTCGCGGGCGCGCGGAAGAAAATCGAGTTTGCCGACGTTGCCGCCATTTGCACGCGGAACAAAACGGCGCGGGCATTTGCGCTGGGCGATGCTTTGGGCGATCGTGATCTGCCGTGTTTGCTCCGGCGGCTGGATGAGGAATTGTGGGGAGTTAAAACCGATTCGCACAAGTCCGAAATCGGTTTGCTTTACGGCTTGATTTCAAAAGTGCGCGCGATGTTGCTGCTGAAAGAGATGTTGCGCGAAGGCTGGATCAAACCGGAAATGGATTACAACCGGTTCAAGGCGCAACTGGAGCGCGTGCCGGCGGATAAACTGCCGGCGGACCGGAGATTTAATCCGCTGGCATTGAATCCGTATGTGCTTTACAAAGCGCTGCCGCAGGCGAAAAAATACACCCAGGGCGAATTGGTTCGCGCCATGGATTTGCTGCTGCGTTGCAACCAGCGGCTGGTATCCAGCGGACTCGACGAAGCACTGGTGTTGCAGGAAACGCTCGTGCAGATTGTCCTGCCGCACGCGGCTGCGGCGTGAATTCGCAAAATTTGTTATTAAAAAATGTCAACTTTGTCTGCAAAATTGCTGGTGTTGGTCGGCAAGGATTTCGCCTGTGTGAAAATATCGGGTCGCGCCAATTTCTCGTTCAGCCCCGATTTCAAGGTGCTGCTCGCCGGGCTGGCGCAGAAGGGCTACGGCCATTTCATCATTGACCTGTCGGAGTGCGTGCTCATGGACAGCACGTTTCTCGGCGTGCTGGCCGGGTTCGGATTAAAGATGAACCAGCCGGACGCGGCCAATCAACGCGGCATTGAGCTGTTCAATCCGAACGCCCGCATCACCGAGTTGCTGGAAAATCTGGGCGCGTTGCATCTCTTCAAGATCATCACCGGCGCGTTGCAATTGCCCGACGACGTTGAGACCTGCACGCCCGAACCCACCCATCCAACGCATGAGCAAATCACGCGCACCAGTCTTGAAGCGCACCAGACGCTCATGGCCGTCAACCCGGATAACGTCGCGCGGTTCAAGGATGTGACCCAGTTCCTGGCCGAGGATTTGAAGACTTTGGAAAAGGGCATGTGAATTTACGATAGGGCGACTTGCGATTTGCGCATCCTTCTCCGATCTTGGCTCATCGTAGTGTCGGCAGACCGCCGCATTTCTCCGGAAAATTGTATTGCTTCGGCTTTCTGCCGAAAGCCGCTACGCCGGTTCTCAAACCGGGGCGGGCGCGGGTGTGCCAAGGCCGGGCAGTTTCGGCGGCACGGGCTTCGGCGGTGTTTCCGGCAGGGGCGTGCCGGCGGGCGCGCCTAAAACCATTTCGCCTTGCGGCTTGGGTGGTGGCGGAGTGAACTTGCCGGTTTTGACAATTTCCTCGACCTGCGAACGATCGAGCGTTTCGTATTCGAGCAGCGCGCCGGCAATCAATTCCAGTTTGCTGCGATTGTTGAAGAGGATGTCCTGCGCGGTTTTGTAGCCTTCATCAATGATGTGCTTGATTTCCTCGTCAATTTCGCGCGCCGTGCTTTCGCTGTAAACTTTCGTGCGCGCCATCTCGCGCCCGAGAAAAACAAATTCGTCGTCGCTGCCGTATTGCACCATGCCGACCTTGTCGCTCATGCCATACTGGCAAACCATCGCCCGCGCCATGGCCGTGGCCTGCTGAATATCCATCGCCGCACCGGTCGAAATATCGCCGGACATGATTTCCTCGGCGATGCGTCCGCCCATGGTCACCGCAATGTCATCCTGCATTTCCTTCCGGCGGCGGCTCAAAATGTCCTTCTCCGGCAACTGCATCGTCGAGCCCAGCGACTGCCCGCGCGGAATGATCGTGACCTTGTGCAGCGGATGCGTGTGTTCGAGCAACATGTTCACGAGCGCGTGGCCGGCTTCATGCCAGGCAGTGCTTTTCTTTTCCTCGTCCGTCATGGCAAGGCTGCGGCGCTCGCGGCCCCACCGGACCTTGTCGCGCGCTTCCTCCAATTCCTCCATGCCCACGCCTTTTTTGTTCAGCCGCGCGGCAAGCAATGCGGCTTCGTTCAACAAATTCGCCAGTTCCGCGCCGGAATAACCCGGTGTGCCGCGCGCGATGATGGACAAATCCACGTCCGGCATGAGCTTCACGTTTTTGGCGTGAACCTTCAAAATTCCCTCGCGCCCGCGCACGTCGGGCAGATTGACGACGACCTGCCGGTCGAAACGTCCCGGACGCATCAGTGCCGGGTCCAGCACGTCCGGCCGGTTGGTCGCGGCGATGATGATGATGCCTTCCTGCGTGTCGAAGCCGTCCATTTCCACAAGCAACGCGTTGAGCGTTTGTTCGCGTTCGTCGTTGCCGCCGCCCAGGCCGTGGCCGCGGCTGCGCCCGACGGCGTCAATTTCATCAATGAAAACGAGGCATGGCGTGGTCCGGCGCGCCTGCTCAAACATGTCGCGCACGCGGCTGGCGCCGACGCCGACGAACATTTCGACGAAGTCCGAGCCGCTGATGCTGAAGAACGAAGCATCCGCTTCGCCCGCGATGGCCTTGGCCAGAAGCGTTTTGCCCGTGCCGGGCGGTCCGACCATCAACACGCCTTTGGGAATCCGTCCGCCCAGCCGCTGGAATTTTTTCGGGTCCTTCAAAAATTCGACGAGTTCGGAAACCTCCTCAATGGCCTCTTCAATGCCCGCCACGTCCTTGAACATGGTTTTGTTCCGTTCCTTCGCGAGCATCCGCGCCTTGCTTTTGCCGAAGCTCAATGCGCCCTTGCCGGCCATTTT
>Ga0187848_10003935_pt1 | contig 10586 bp, 8 predicted proteins | sample June2016WEW_4_40_FD_132424 | JGI IMG/M metagenome (GOLD analysis project Ga0187848, IMG submission 132424) | Peatland microbial communities from SPRUCE experiment site at the Marcell Experimental Forest, Minnesota, USA - June2016WEW_4_40 | ecosystem: Environmental > Terrestrial > Soil > Wetlands... | reverse complement strand
TCCATCTGTTTACGCACCAGGAAGCGCCGGGCGATCTCCATTTTCTCGAGCTCGGTGTAGCCGGGAAGGCGGATGGTTTCCATCCGGTCCTGCAGCGCCGGCGGAATGGTGTGCAGCACGTTGGCAGTGGCGATAAAGAATACCTGGCTGAGATCGTACTCGACATCCAGGTAGTGATCCACAAACATGAAGTTCTGCTCGGGGTCGAGCACCTCGAGCAGCGCCGCCGAAGGATCGCCGCGGAAATCCATCGACATCTTGTCCACTTCGTCGAGCATGAAAACCGGGTTGCGCGTACCGGCCTTCTTCATCATCTGGATGATCTGGCCGGGTAGCGCGCCGATATAGGTGCGGCGGTGGCCGCGGATTTCGGCTTCGTCGCGCACGCCGCCAAGCGACAGGCGGATGAATTTGCGGCCGGTGGCTTTGGCGATCGACATGCCCAGCGAGGTTTTGCCCACGCCGGGAGGCCCGACGAAGCACAGAATGCTCCCCTTGGGATTTTTCACCAGGCGGCGCACGGCGAGAAATTCGAGGATGCGCTCTTTTATCTTTTCCAGGCCGTAGTGGTCGTTTTCGAGCACGCTCTCGGCAAACTTGAGGTCGCGGATTTCCTTCGACTTTTTCTTCCACGGCACCGCTAACAGCCAGTCCAGGTAGTTGCGGCTGACGGTGGATTCGGCCGACATGGGCGGCATGTTTTCCAGCCGCTTCAACTCGGCGATGGCCTTCTCGAGCGCATCCGCGGTCATGCCGGCGGTCTCGATGCGCTTTTTCAGCTCGTCGGCTTCGCTTTTCTCGCCGCGCCCCAGCTCTTTCTGGATGGCCTTGATCTTCTCGTTGAGGTAATATTCTTTTTGCGCCTTTTCCATCTGGCGCTTCACGCGGCCCTGGATGGTGCGGTCGACATTCAGCTTTTCGATTTCGATGTCGAGCATCTCGGCCACGCGGGTCAGCCGCTCGACGGGGTCGAAGATTTCGAGCAGTTCCTGCTTCTCTTCGATGGTGAGTTGCAGGTTGGCTCCCACCGTATCCGACAGCTTGCCCGGATCGTCCACGCGGATGGCGGCGATCATCTGCTCGTAGTTCAGGTTCTGGCTGAGCTTGACGTACTGGTCGAACAGGCCGGTGACGCGGCTGATGAGCGCGTCCAGTTGCGGGCCGGGCTCGACCTTATAGCTGGCTGTGCGCAGGATCACGCGGAGAAAGCCTTCGTCGGCGGAAACCGATACCACCTTGCCGCGCTCCACGCCTTCGACCAGCACCTTGATGTTGCCATCCTGCAGCTTGAGGCTCTGCACGATGTTGACGATACAGCCGACGGTATAGATTTCGTCGGGCTTGGGGTCGTCAATGGAGGCGTCGTGCTGGGTGGCGAGGAAGATCTTCTTGTCGCCCGCCATCGCCTCCTCGAGCGCCCGCACGCTCTGCTCGCGGCCCACCACGAACGGAGTCATCATGTACGGAAAGATGACCACGTCCCGGATGGGCATCATCGGCAGACGTTTTGTATCGGACTTTTCCTTCGAAGTGAGCATTCCTCTCCCCCGGATGAACCGCCCAGGCCCCCGTTACCGCAACCACGACAGGTTCAGCCCTCCCGAACCGCAGGTGCCTGAATTGCGACCACCCCCGCCGGGCGTCAAAGCTCACCGCTCTCGCCAGGATACAGTTGTTTCTGGCGCCGGTGTATGGCTAGAGAAGATTATCCCAAATAACCTGGAACGGCGCTAGCCTGCCTTCTCCAGCAGTGTAAGACTGATTTTCTGCGCCAGCACCATGTCTTTGGTGACTTGAAACTCGCGGACCTTCTTGTAGGACGGCAGATAGTACATGAGGTCGAGCATCAGGTCTTCCAGAATCATGCGCAGCCCGCGCGCGCCGACCTTGCGTTCCATGGCGAGATCCGCGATGGCATCCAGCGCATCGTCGGAGAATCTCAGCCGCACGTTTTCGAACTCGAATAGTTTCTGGTATTGCTTGACGATGGCGTTCTTCGGCTTGGTGAGGATCTGGATCAGGGCGCCGCGGTCGAGATCTTCCAGCACCGCGGTGACCGGCAAGCGGCCGATGAACTCGGGGATGAAACCGAACTTGATGAGATCGACCGGCTGCACGTGCGAGAGCAGGTCGATGTCGCGGCGCCCGCTCATGCCGGCCAGCTTGGACCCCTTCTCCTCTTCCTGCAGGAACCCGATCGATTTCTTGCCCGCCCGCTTACCGATGACTTTCTCCAGCCCGACAAACGCTCCGCCGCAAATGAACAGGATATTCGTGGTATCCACCGGCGTAAATTCCTGGTGGGGATGTTTACGGCCGCCCTGCGGGGGAACGTTGGCCACCGTGCCTTCGAGGATCTTGAGGAGCGCCTGCTGCACCCCTTCGCCGGAGACATCGCGGGTGATGGAGGGGTTTTCGTCCTTGCGGCAGATCTTGTCGATCTCGTCGATATAAATGATGCCCTGTTGGCACTTCTGCACATCGCCATCGGCCGCCTGCAGGAGCTTGAGGATGATGTTCTCCACATCCTCGCCCACGTAACCAGCCTCGGTGAGCGTAGTGGCATCGACAATAGCAAAGGGAACGTCCAGGATCTTGGCCAAAGTCTGGGCCATCAGTGTCTTGCCGGTTCCGGTGGGGCCGATTAGCAAAATATTGGACTTTTGCAGCTCCACTTCCGTAGTGCGCAAGCGGTTCATGTGGATGCGCTTGCAATGGTTGTACACGGCGACCGCCAGCTTCTTCTTGGTGGGTTCCTGCCCGATCACGTATTGGTCGAGAAACTCCTTGACTTCCAATGGCTTGGGGATTTTGTTCGGGCTGCCTCCGGATGGCTCGGACTTATCATCCTCTAAAATCGAGTTGCAGACAGCGATGCATTCGTCGCAGATGTACGCGCGGGGATAGTCGCTGGGAGAGGAAATGAGTTTACCGACTACATCCTGGCTCTTATGGCAAAACGAACATCGTAAAGCATCGTCGGACCCGGCACGCTTCACGCAGTTATCTCCTCTTCCGCCGCAACCCCGGCGGTAACGCCTTGTCCCCGGAACCCCCGGGGGGGCAAGACGAGTCGCCCAGCTTTACTTCTATTATCACCTGAAGCGGCTTCCTTCGCAATGCAAGTAGTACTGCTATCCCAAGTGTCAGGCGGTCTTACGGGCCTGTTCGAACAGAAAAGTGAGTGTTTTCTCCGTCTGGATGTGGTGGGCGATACGCCCCAGGGTGCCATCCTTTTCAAATTTTATGCGCAGGGCAGCGACCGGTTCCCGTTGCACACGCGCCAGGCGTTCGACTTCCTTGTCGACTTCGTCGCGGGTAGCGTGAATCGCCTCCCGTTCCGCGATTCGCGCCAGCAGCAAGGAAGCCTTCACCTCGCGCACGGCCTTGTCGCGCTGTGTCTCTTTCACCTTGGCCCAATCGAGCTTAAGGGACTTCAGATCGACGCCGTCGGCGTTCATGGCGCGCAGGCTCTGCTCGACGCGGGTGCGTATCTGCCGGTCGACGAACGCTTCCGGAACCGGAAACCCGTGCTGGTCCACCAGCGCCTCGACGATTTTGTCCTTGGCCGCCTGCTGCGCTTCGAATTGCCGCTGCGCCAGAACGTTCTTGCGCACGGCATCGCGCAATTCCTCGAGGTTGCGGTAATCGCCCAGGTCCTGGGCGAATTCGTCGTTGACCTCGGGCAGTTCCTTCTTGCGGACTTGGCGCACGGTGGCGTGGAATTTCACGGTCTTTCCCGCCAGCCGCGCCGCGCCGTAGTTCTCCGGGTAAGTAACTTCGAATTCCTTTTCGTCGCCCGGGCTGAGGCCGCGCAGATTTTCGGTGAAGGCATCGAAAGTATCCGCGCCACCGATTTCGAGCACCATTTCTTCCTGTTTGACCGGCTCGCCGATTACGCCGGAGATGCTCTCCAGAGCAACCACCGCGAAGTCGCCGTTGTCGAGCGGGCGCGGATCCACGTTGAGGTACTCGGCCTTCTGCTCGCGGAGCTCCTCGATGCGCTTGGCAACGTCTTCCTCGCTGACCTCGGGATCGCTATAAGCCACTTCGACGCCGCGGTATTCGCCGAGCTCGATGTTCGGCACCACTTCAAACTCGGCCTTGAAACGGAGCGGCTCGCCTTCGTGGAAGTGCACATCGCTGATATCGGGCGTGCCGACCACGTTGAGGTTTTCGGTCTCGAACTGTTTTTGCAGCGTCCTGGGGATCAGGCTCTCCAATACCTTCTGCCGGATGTCGCCGGCAAACTGCTTGCGAATCAGAGACGTGGGAGCCTTCCCCGGACGGAAACCGGGAAGCTTGGCGCGTTTTTGGACTTGGGCGGCAACGCGAGTGGTCTCATTTTCCACTTCCGCTGCCGGTATGGAAACTTCGAGCGCGTGCCGGCAACCTTCGACTAAAGCCAACTGGATTTGACCTCGGGAAATGAAGTGATGCTGGTAACTTCTTATGATAACATGCTGCTGTCCGCGCGCCGGATCGCTTGACTCTTACCCTCGCTGCCCGGCCACGCGCACGCCGCACATTTCGGCGAACCGGAGTTCCGTGGCTTTCACCCGGCCCGCCACCACCTCCAGCGTGCGCCGCAAGATCTCGACTCCCAAAGCGGGGTCGGTGCGGCACAGCTCTCTCAGCGCATGGCCTTCCAGGCGCAGCGCGGTGGTATGCTCGCGGGCGCGCACCTGGAACAGCGTGTCATGCGAGTCGAGCAGGGACGACCATCCGAAGGCCCGTCCCGCTCCCAGAGCCTCGACGGCGACCGTATATTGCGATGCGCACAACTCGACCGCCACGCTTCCCGAGGTCACCAGGTAAAAGGATGTGGACCGCTGCCCGTCCACCAGAATCAACTCATCGGGCAAGAATTCCACCGGATGGGCCAGCGCTGCGAGACTCGCGATCTGTTCCTCGGTGAGGCCAGACGTGAATTCGTGCGATCGAAGATCCTCAACTTGCGTCATATGCCCCCGAGTATGGGTCAAATACCCCTCTACACCCCATCTGGCAGCAGAAAAACACCACACTGAGATTATGATCGCAATTCACGGGCCAGCGACAGGGGGGCGTAACTGAATGCCCCGCCACGCCCGATTGGCGACTTCGATATCCGTCACCTCGTCGCTACCCCGGCCCGCGCGGGGATACACTGCTTGGTGGAAATGGGAAAGGCGGGATGGACATGCGAGTTCTGATTGCGGATGAGTTCGAACAGTCCGGCCGCGACAAGCTGCGGGATCTCGGATGTGAGATCTCCTTCCAGCCGGCGCTGAAGGAGGACGCGCTCGCCGGCGCTATAGCGCAATTCCAGCCGGACGCGCTGGTGGTGCGGTCGACCAAGGTGACGGAAGCGCATCTGGCGGCGGGCGAGCTCAAGCTGGTGGTGCGCGCGGGCGCGGGCTACAACACCATCGATGTGGCGGCTGCCTCGCGGCGGGGCATCTACGTTTCCAACTGTCCCGGCAAGAATTCGATTGCCGTGGCGGAGCTGGCGTTCGGGCTGATTCTTGCGCTCGACCGGCGGCTGGCGGATAACGTGGCGTCGCTGCGCGCCGGCCAGTGGAATAAGAAGGAATACTCGAAGTCCAAGGGGATTTACGGGCGGACGTTGGGCCTGGTGGGGCTGGGGCAGATCGGCCGCGAGATGATTCCGCGCGCCCGCGGATTCGGCCTGCGGGTGATTGCCTGGAGCCGCAGCCTGACGCCGGAACGGGCGGAAGAACTGGGCGTCGAGTACCAGGCCTCGGCAGCGGATTTGGCGGCGGAAGCCGACATCGTCAGCGTGCATGTGGCGCTCAACAATCAAACGCGGGGATTGCTGGGTGCGGCGTTCTTTGACGCGATGAAGCCGGGCGCGTTCTTCATCAACACCTCGCGGGCGGAAGTGGTGGACCAGGAAGCGCTCAGCCGCGCCGTGGTGGAGAAGAGAATTCGCGCGGGGCTGGACGTGTTCGCCAAGGAGCCGGCGGGCGGCGCGGGCGAATTCGCGGACGAGGTCGCCAAACTCGATTTGGTATATGGCACTCACCATATCGGCGCCTCCACCGAGCAGGCGCAGGAAGCTATCGCCGCGGAGGCGGTGCGCATCATCCAAACCTTCCGCGACACCGGGCAAGTGCCCAACGTGGTGAACCTGGCGCGTAAAACTCCCGCCACTTGTGCGCTGGTGGTGCGGCACCTGGACCGGCCCGGAGTGCTGGCCGGCGTGCTCGACGCCATCAGCGCCGCGCGCATCAACGTGCAGGAAATGGAAAACGTAGTCTTCGACGGCGCCGAAGCCGCGGTGGCGCGCATCAACCTCGAAACGGAACCGGCCGCCGGGATGCTCGAAGAAGTGCGGAGAGCGAACGAGAATATTTTGGAGATGACGCTGATAAGGCTGTGAGGTGGGGCAGGATGTCATCCTGCGGCAGATTGTCAATCGGCCAGCCGGGCGGCGCCCGGCAGGTGCGCATCGTGGGCCGAAGCGGTTTCGATCAAGCCGCACCGAGAGAAACCATCGAAGTGCTGTAACGCGCCAAAAAAAACCAGGCCGGGCTCGCGCCCGGCTGGGACGATTATCAATCGTCCCGCAGGTTATCAACCTGCCCCACGAGCACCCGCAGCATGGCACGCAGCGCCTGGCCGCGGTGGCTGACGGCGAACTTGCGCCCGCCTTCCACCTCGCCGAAAGTGCAGCCGAAGGGAGCGTAATAGAACAGCGGATCGTAACCGAAGCCGCCGTCGCCGCGTGGCGCATCGAGAATAATGCCTTCCACGCTGCCCGAGTAGACGCCAACGAATTGGCCGTTGTCTACCAGAGCGATGGCGCAGACGAACCGCGCGCGCCGGTCTTCCACGCCGCGCAGCTTTTCGAGCAGCAGGCGATTGTTGGATTTATCGGTGGCGCCGGGCCCGGAGAAGCGAGCTGAGTACACGCCGGGAGCGCCGCCCAAGGCATCCACCATGAGGCCGGAATCGTCGGCGAAGAGCAGGCCGGACGCATGGGCGCCATAGTGGCGCGCCTTGATGATGGCGTTTTCGGCGAAGGTGGCGCCATCTTCCACGCAGGGCGCTATCGCTCGGAAATTGGGCAACGGCTCAATCGCAATGCGCTCGCCTGCGGCCAGCGCGAACTCGCGCGCCTTGCCCGAATTGCCGGTGGCGCAGAGGAGACGCAGAGGGGTCTGCCCGGCGTTCAAAGCCGCACCGCGCGCTTCTGCAATTCGACCAGATCGGCGATGCCGCCGCGGGCAAGCGCCAGCAGTTCGGCCATCTGGGCATCGTCGAAAGGAGTGTGCTCGGCGGTGGCCTGCACCTCGATGAAGCGGCCGGCGCCGGTCATCACCACGTTCATATCGACGTCGGCCTGCGAATCCTCTTCGTAGCAAAGATCGAGCATCGCTGCGCCGCCGACCAGGCCCACGCTGGTGGCGGCCACGTAATCGCGCACGGGCATCGACTTGAGGACGCCGAAATCCACCAGGCGCCGCAACGCCAGCGCCAGGGCCACGAAGGCTCCCGTGATGGAAGCCGTGCGCGTGCCGCCGTCGGCCTGGAGCACGTCGCAATCGAGCATCACGGTGCGCTCGCCGAGCGCCGCCATATCCATCACCGAGCGCAGCGAGCGGCCGATCAGGCGCTGGATTTCGTGGGTCCTGCCGGAGGGCCGGCCCTTGACCACTTCGCGCGGCGTGCGCTTGGCGGTAGCGCGCGGCAACATGGAATACTCGGCCGTCACCCAGCCCTTGCCGCTGTTGCGCAGAAACGGCGGCAAGGAATCCTCGACGGTGGCGGCGCACAACACCTGGGTGTGGCCGAGCTTCATCAACACCGAACCTTCCGCCGTCAACAGGTAGCCGGTGACGATTTCCGCCGGCCGCATGGCATCCGGTTGCCGATTGTCGATCCGCATTACGATTGCCCCGAATTCTTCAGCACCCAAAACAGAAACAGCATGAGCAGGACAATGCCGCCGACGATGAAGACCACGCAAGGAAGAGCGCCCTGCGGGACGACCTTACTGGCCCGCTTGACCCTGGGCGGCTTGAATTTCGCCATCTATGCGATGGTAGCACCACGATTCCGCGCGCTCGTGTCAGAATCAAAGCTGATGGCGTGGGCACTGAAGTTTCTGGCGGCGGGCGCGTGTTGCGCGCTGGCCGGCTGCCACAGCACGGTGGCGCTGCCTCCTAATCTGTTTCCGGCCAACGCGGCGGGCGGATGGCGGCTCGTAGTGGCGCGCGAGGTTCCGGTGTCGGAGGCTCCCGATCCGGTGCCGCGCAATGAAATCGAGTGGCTAAGAGAGGGATTGTACGAAGGCCCGGGAAAGATCGCGGCGCGTGTGTACGCGCTCTCCTCGGCGACGGTGGGCCTGGAGCTGAGCCAGCGCTGGCGGCCTTCCGCCGATACCGTGTTCTTCAATCGCGGCCACTTTTTCGTGGTCGTCAAGTGGCAGGCCGCGCAACGACAGGCGCTGGAAAGCTTCATCCGCGAACTGGAGGGACGCCTAGGACCGCCGGATTCCCCGCAGCGGAGCTGAGGCTGCGGGGGAGGAAGAACTGCGGTCTGTTTCAGGCCTACGCACCTGAACATCCGATTTATCACGGCGACAACTCGCAGGTCCCCCCGCCCTGTCTACGTCCGCTCGGCCGCGTTGGATTTCCACAAGTCGTAGGGGTATTCCGCTAGTAGGGGCGCGACGACGATAACGGGAATGTGCGGTACCTCGAGGTGGGCGGCGAGTGCAACCGCGTCGGCGTGACGCGCGTCCATCTGAGCGCAGGCATGTTTCTGATTTGCGGACCCGAAGATACGGTTCATCACGGAGACGATTCGCGGTGAAGCGGTCCCGTAGACTAACCAGGATTTGGCCCTTGCGGAGGTACTGAAAATGAAGTGGCTCTCCATCTGCGTACTGCTTTCTTACCTGGCGGTTTGCTCTCAGGCAAGCGGGCAAAACTACAACATCTCTGCGCCGGCAGGCGCGGAATCCCAACTTCCGAAGACCGCGCCTGCGCAAAAAGCGCAGCTCGTCGAGAACTACGGAAAGCTTCCGCTGAGCTTTGAGGCCAACACGGGGCAGGCGGACAACAGCGTGAAGTTTCTTTCGCGGGGCAGCGGCTATGGGCTGTACCTGACGGGCGCGGAGGCGGTGCTGGCGCTGCACAAGAGCGATTGCGCTGGCGTGGCGGCGGCGGGCGTTGCCCAGGCTGCTTCTTCCGCCCGGCGGCCCGGCCTTCGGCGCGGCGACGCTGGCTGTAGACAAACCGCAGACGTGGTGCGAATGCGGCTGGCCGGGGCCAGCGGAGGCGCCCCGGCTCCGGCGGGCGAGGAGCAGTTGCCGGGAAAGGTCAACTACTTTACCGGCAACGATCCGGCCAAGTGGCACACCGGCGTGCCCACCTACGCCAAGGTGCGCTACCGCGGCGTTTATCCGGGCGTGGACCTGGTCTATTACGGCAACCAGCGGCAGCTCGAATACGACTTCGTCGTCGCCGCAGGCGCAGATCCGAAGCCCATCCGGCTACAGTTCGCCGGAGCCAAGGGATTGCGGCTGGGCGCGGATGGGGATCTGGTGGTTACCGCCGCGGGCGGGGTGCTGGCCTTTCACAAGCCGGTGGTATACCAGTTGGTGGATGGGCAGCGGAAGCCGGTCGAAGGCCGCTTTGCAATGCTGGCCAAGAATACAGTCGGTTTCCGGCTGGGGAGCTATGATCGCGCGAGGCCGCTCGTAATCGATCCGGTGTTGGTGTATTCGACGTATCTCGGGGGAAACGTCAGCGACTCGGCCATGGCCATTGCCGTGGATGCGGCAGGAAACGCCTACACGGCGGGCTTTAGCGAGTCTATCAGCTTTCCGGTGACCCCCGGGGCCTTCCAGACAACGTTAAATGCGGGGCTTTATGGCGACGCATTCGTCACCAAGCTGAACCTATCGGGTACCGCGCTGGTCTACTCGACCTACCTGGGCGGGATCGGCTATAACTGGGCCAGCGCAATTGCCGTGGATACGGCGGGAAATGCGTATGTGGCGGGCTATACCGGCGCCCCCGACTTTCCGGTGACCCCTGGGGCCTTCCAGACGACGAACCAGGCAGCGGCGAGTGGAGGCAGCAATGCATTCATCGCCAAGCTGAACCCGTCCGGTGCCGCGCTGGTCTACTCCACCTGCCTGGGTGGGAGCGGCGGCAACAGCGCTTTCAGGATCGGCAATAACATCTTCGGGCCGGGTGACGCCGGGACCGGGCTGGCTGTGGATGGCGCCGGCAATACGTACATCGCCGGCCTCGCCGGCTCGACTGACTTTCCTGTAACCCCCGGGGCCTTCCAGACAACGAACCACGCAGCGGCGAGTGGAAGCAGCAATGCATTCATAGCCAAGCTGAACCCGGCCGGGAGCGCGCTGGTCTACTCCACCTACCTGGGTGGGAGCGGCGGCAACAGGGCTTTCAGTATCGGCAATAGCAGCATCGGCCCGGGTGACACCGGTACAGGCCTAGCTGTGGATGGATCCGGCAATGTGTACATCACCGGCCTCGCCGGCTCCACTGACTTTCCTGTAACCGCGGGGGCTTTCCAGACGACGAATCGAGCTTCGGCTATCG
>Ga0187848_10003931_pt1 | contig 10594 bp, 12 predicted proteins | sample June2016WEW_4_40_FD_132424 | JGI IMG/M metagenome (GOLD analysis project Ga0187848, IMG submission 132424) | Peatland microbial communities from SPRUCE experiment site at the Marcell Experimental Forest, Minnesota, USA - June2016WEW_4_40 | ecosystem: Environmental > Terrestrial > Soil >... | reverse complement strand
CAGGACAAGGCCGACCCGGTCGCCGAGATCCTGTGCCTCGAGCTCCTCTACCGCCATCTCGGCGAGCGCGAGGCGGCCGAGCGGATCTTCCACGCGGTCTGGGAGACGATCGCCGAGAAGAAGTTCGTGACGTACGATCTTGCGTTGCCCGGCTACACCGCGCACCCGGTCGCTCCTTCGACCTGCTCGGCGATGGCGCGGGAGATCGCCCGCAAGGTCCCGAACGTGGACCTCGATCACCCGCTCGTGCGCCCGGGAGGATCACACGTCACGCCCCTCGACCCGCACCTATTGGAGTAGGCGCGGATTATTCGCCGATTACTTTGACGACGACTCGCTTCGGTCGTCGGCCGTCGAACTCGGCGTAGAAGACCTCCTCCCAGGGCCCCAGGTCGAGATCACCCGCGGTGATCGGGAGCACGACCTGATGGCCGAGGAGGAGGTTCTTGAGGTGGGCGTCCCCGTTCGTTTCCCCCGAACGGTGGTGCTGGTAGTTCCCCGGCGGGGCCAGGCGATCGGCCCACGCTTCGATGTCGTGGAGGAGCCCGGACTCGTTGTCGTTGACGTACACCGCCGCGGTGATGTGCATCGCCGAGACGAGGGCCAGGCCCTCTTGGATCCCGCTCAGGCGGACGACCTCGCGCACGCGGTCGGTGATACGGACGAACTCCCGCGTCGTCTTGGTATGCATCAGGAGGTATTCGGTGCGGCTCTTCATGCCGGGCCGAGCGATCCCGTGAGCTTAACATGCGGGCCTACGGCGGGAGCCGCAGGTTCACTCGAGCAGGTCTTCGAGCTCGCTGGCGACCAGGCTCAGGAGCTGGTCCAAGACCCGGTGCTTGAACTCCGTGATCTGGCCCGCGTCCGTCTCGATGCGGGCAAGGAACTCGTCCCCATCACGAAGGAAGGAGAGGGAGAGCACGTGGCGTCGCCCATCCCCGGAGCGCGGAGGAGCCGGCGCAGCGGCTTGGGTTGGCGGCGCTCCCGCGCGCGGTGGAGCGATCCGCGCCGCGGGCTTCGGCTTGGGGGGGGCCGCCTTCTTCGCGACCTTCTTTGGAGGATGCGCGGGCCGACGGGGCGCGTGCTTCGGCTTCGGACGAGGCGTGGCCTTGCGCGCCGGCCGGGTCTTCGACGGGCGCTTGGTGGACGTGCTTCCACGGCGAGATTTCTTGTGGGAAGTGGATGCCATCGAGAGACCCTGGTTTCGCCCCCACCAACCCCCTCTATTTAGAGGTTGGGTCGGGCGTGCGCGCACGGGGCGGTCGCCGATACCGTACGCGAGCCGATTTAGGCCCCGGGCTCATGTCGCTCTCGTCGAGATGACGGGCTCGGACTCCTTCCACGCCCTCGACGCCGGGCCCGCGATGGCTCCGCGCGGGGGTGGCGGATGAGAAAGGAGACCGCCCTCTGGCTCGGGGGTCTCGCGACGCTCCTGGTCGTTCTCGCGCTCGAACCGTATCTCTCCTTCTCCCTGTTCGGCTCGGATTCCGGCGAGTACTACACGCTCACGAACGCCCTGGTGACGACCGGCCACCTCCCGCTGGGAACCGCGTACATCGGCTGGGGCACCGCCTACCCCGACTTCCCCGGGATCTTCATCCTCGCCGGAGCGGGGTCGGGGGCGCTCGGGCTCGACACGTTCTCGTCCCTCACGATCATCGTCCCCGTTGTTGCAGCGTTGACGGTGTTCCCGTTGTTCCTGCTGTTCCGGCGGCTCTACGCGAACGACTCCATCGCACTCCTGGGGGCCGCGTTCGCCTCGGTCGCGATGCCCCGCATGTTCTCGATGGCCCACCCCGCCCCGCTCGCGCTCGGGGATTTCCTTTGTGTCGCGGCGATCTGGATGTTCGTCGAGACCCGCCGGGATACGCGCTGGTTCCTCCCGCTCGCGCTGACGAGCGGGGCGCTGATCGTGACCCATCACCTCTCTTCGTTCATGTTCGTCCTGAGCGTGCTCGGAGGCCTCCTCCTCCTCGAGCTCTGGCGACCGGGCCTGTGGAGCCGGCGCTTTCCGACTCGGGAACTCGGGTTCATGGCGGGGTTCATCACGGCGACGCTCGCCTACTGGTTCTACGGGACCTCCTCGTTCATTTCGACGGTCGTCGGTCCCGGACTCGGGGGGAACCGGCTGGTCGGCTTCGGGGCCCTCGAGGGGGCCGGACTGCTCGGTGTCCTCGTCGTCGGGATCCTGATCCGCTGGCGCCGGGGAGGGTTCACGCCCCGCAAGACGTGGGTGCGGATGCCGAGCGATCGCAGCCTCGTCCGGGACTTCGCCATCCTCACCGTGTTGATCTTCGGCGGCATCGCGATCGTCCTGTTCATCCCGATCCCCGGAACGAGCCAGCTGACCAGCCCGATGGCGATCCTGTGGTTCGCCCCGGTCCTCGGGATGGGCATCCTTACGGCCGGCAGCCGGCGGGCCCCATCGGTCTCCCGGCTGGGCCCGTTCTCCCTGACGCTGGCGGGAGCGCTGGGAATCGGTGCCGCGGTCACGCTGGCGGCCACGTACCTCCTCACCTCCACGCCGGGCTTCGTCGAAGCGATCCCGGCCTCGCGCTACGTCGAGTACCTGTTCATTCCGATCGGTCTGATGGCAGCGATCGGCGTCGGCGGGCTCGTCGCGCGTGCCGGCGACCGGAGGGGCCGGCGGGCCTTGGTAGCTGCCTCCATCGGGGTCATCCTGCTCGTGGCGGCGAACGCAGCGATCGTCTATCCACCTCAGGCGGACTTCGGTGGGTTCCAAGAGGGGTACACCCCGGGCGACGCCGCACTGTGGCAATGGGCCTCGATCGGCATCCCGAGCAACCAGGTCGTGGCGACCGACCATCCGCTCAGCTCGGCCGTCTTCGGCTTTGACGGGAATCGGGCGACGTGGGGTTCGACCCCGGCCCTCTTCACGGGCTCGAGCTGGAATGCGGCCGCGGCCGAGTTACGGAACTCGGACGCACCGCACAGCCCGCACCCGATCGACATCGTGATCGTGGACTCGGTGATGTACGGAGGCGTGGCGCTCGACCCATCGGCCGCGGCGCTCCCCCTCAGCGCGGCGGCGATCGCCTGGTTCGAGCACTCCCCGTTCCTGGTTCTCTACGAGAGCGGGCAGGACGTGACGTACCTCGTCGATGCCCACTATCTGTGAGCCCCGAAGCGGTCCAACGATCCGTCCCGTGACCACAGTACGATCGGGACCGAGCTGCGCGCGGCGAGCGCATGGAGCGCGCCTCGGGCGAAGGCGAGCTTCTTGATCTTGTGCTCGCGCTCGCGAGGGGCCACTTCTTCGATCCGGTCGAAGTCGAATCCCCACAGGAGGATCCGTTCGGCGCCCACGTGCTCGGCCAAGTAGACGGCGCGGTCCCCGTCCGTGAACCCGCCCACGTCGATCAGGTCGGGCGTGGGCGGTCCGGCCCAGGAACCGGCCAGCTCTCCGGGAAACTGCGGGACCCACCGTTCGAGCGCCTCGATGTTATCTCCGTGGGCGTGGACCACGGCGAGCGCGCCCCGGCTGTTCGCGGATATCTCCGAGGGGACGGGCCCATCGAGGTCGGTAACGATGATCGCGGGGACGAGTCCCGCTCCCATGCACGAGGCCGTGGCCCCGTCGGCCGCGAGGAGGACGGGGGTCTTCGGGCGCGGAGGCAGGCGCCAGATGGGCGGAGGGCCGGCTCCCGGAGCGAGGCCGACCACGATGGCGTCCCGTCCGTGCAGTCGCTGCCCGATCCGGCCGAGGGGGTCGACCCGCGCGCTCGGCGGGAGAAGCCGCCGTAACGTTTGCGCCGACCGGACCTCCCGGTCGAACGGAAACCCGAACGCGGCACGGATTCGGGTGTATTCCGGGGCCCACTCGGCGTACTCCACGGCCTGCCGCCGGGAGAGGAGCCATTGATTTATAAGACGGGCCATGCTCCCACCCTCGAGGAACAGCCGACATGCGCCCGCTCGCTCAGGAGATCCTATCCCACATGCCGCCCGACGCCTCCGGCGTAACCCCGCCGGAGGGGCATGACGACGCCGAACTCGAAGCCGTGCTCGCCACGCTGAAGACGACCATCAAGGTCATCGGCTGCGGCGGCGGGGGCTGCAACACCATCAATCGTCTCACCGAGCAAGGGCTCACCGGGACCGTGACCATCGCCTGCAACACCGACGCCCAGCACCTGCTCACGGTGCACGCCGACCGGAAGATCCTGCTGGGCCGGCGCCTCACCCGCGGCCTTGGGGCGGGAGCGCTTCCCGACGTCGGCGAGCGCGCCGCTCAGGAAGCGTCGGACGACCTCAAGGGGGTCCTCGCGAACTCCGACATGGTGTTCATCACCCTCGGGCTCGGGGGTGGGACCGGTACGGGATCGGCCCCAATCGTCGCCGAGATCGCGAAAGCGTCCGGCAGCGATCCTCTCACGATCGCGGTCGCGACCCTTCCCTTCACGTCGGAAGGGCTGATGCGGACGGAGTACGCGGTCGCCGGCCTCGAGCGCCTTTCCTCGGTCGTGGATACCGTCATCACCATCCCCAACGACCGCCTCCTCGAGCTCGTGCCGCGGCTGCCGGTCCAGACCGCGTTCAAGGTCGCCGACTCCGTCCTCGCGAGCGCGATCCGCGGGATCACCGAGGTCATCACGCGCCCCGGGCTCGTCAACCTCGATTTCAACGACCTCCGAACGATCCTCCGAGGGGGCGGCGTCGCCCTGATCGGGATGGGCGAGTCGGAGAGCGACAACCGCGCCGAGGACGCGGTGATGGAAGCGATCAACTCCCCCCTTCTCCGGGTCGACATCGCGGGAGCGACCGGGGCGCTCATCAACGTCACGGGCGGTCCGGACATGACGGTCAGCGAGGCGCAGAAGGCGAGCGAGGTCGTCCAGCGGACGATCAGCCCGAACGCCCGGATCATCTGGGGAGCGAACATCGATCCCACGATGCAGGCCACGATCCGCGTCATGCTCGTGGTCACCGGCGTTAAATCCCCCCAGATTCTCGGGGCATCGTCCGCGGGATCTCGTGCCCAGCGCGAGCACGAGCACGAGATCGAAACGGTACGGTAGGAACCCCGCATGACATTCCTCGACCGGGCCCGGCGGGCCCAGAACGATTTCGACGGCCGTCTGCACCACGTCGGTCACGGCAAGTACGGCCGCATCCTGCGGATGGCGCGTAAGCCGACGCGCGAGGAGTACACCCGCGTCCTCACGATCACGTTCATCGGGGCGGCGATCATCGGCCTCACGGGATTCGGGATCTACATCTTCTTCACCCAGGCCGCCCCGTGGATCTGGTCGACCTACTTCGCGACGCTGTAGGTCCGGTGCGGCGCTAGAAGGGAGGATTCGGTTGTCAGGGAACCCCACGGACGAAGGCATCGGTCTCCTCGGCGGGCCGTCGACGGCGAGCCCGGAGAAGGCCCCACCCTCGCCCGCCGCGCGCGGTCCGACGCTCCCCGGTCCCCCGGTCGCCCCGGTCCGTCCTTCCGAACCGTCCCAGCTCAGCCTCAAGGCGGCCGACGACACCGTTCGAGAGGTCACCGCGGGAACGATCACGACGCTCAGTGCCGTCCTCGCCCACCAGCGCGGGGCCGCCGGCCAGGTGGAGCTCACGATCGAGGTCGGATACACGTCCACCTATCCCGGGGAAGGGGCCGAATGGCCGGTCCGCTGGGCCCCTCCGGGAAAGCGATCCTCGGTGGAGCTGTTCGCCCGCAAACAGTCGGTGATGCTCCCGATGGAGGAGAGCTCGCTCGTCCCCCTCTCCTTCGAGATCACGGCGCCGGTCGGGGTACGGTACGGGGACCGGGTCGAGATCCGGCTCCTGGCGAAGGCCCCGGACGGGGGCAACCCGGCACGACTCACGCTCGCCTGCGTCGCCCGTCAGGCGGTCCTCGCGATCAAGAGCTCGCGCGGCTACGAGCGCGAGGTCGCCGACACCCTGCTCGCCCGGACGGAGGAGAAGAACGACGTCATCTTCGCCCTCCTCGTCCCGGCCGCCCTCCGCGGCTACGTCTTCGCCGAGGGGATGAGCTTCGAAGGGGTCCACGAGATGCTCAAGGGGATCCGCAAGGCCCGCGGCCTCGTCGCGGGGGAGACGACCCTCAAAGAGGTGGAGCCGCTCCTCGTCCCGAAGATCACGGTCGAGGGGTTCGTCGAGGGGTCGATCGTCGAGCTGATCGCCGGTCCGTTCAAAGGCGAGAAGGCCCGCGTGAAGCGGATCGACCAGGACAAGGAAGAGATCACCGTCGAGCTCATCGAGGCCGTGGTTCCGATCCCCGTGACGGTCCGCGGCGATCACGTTCGCATGTTGGAGAAGGGAGGCGGCAAGAGTGGCGGATGAGGTGAGCGTCCTCGTCGAGGGCGGCAAGGCGACGGCCGGGCCCCCGCTCGGACCGGCGTTGGGTCCGCTCGGGGTCAACGTCGGTCAGGTCGTCGCCAAGATCAACGAGGAGACCAAGCAGTTCGCCGGGATGCGCGTCCCGGTCGTCGTGAAGGTCGACCCCGCCACCCGCCAGTTCACGCTCACCGTCGGGCGGCCTCCGGTCACCGCGCTCCTGCTGAAGGAAGCGGGGAAGGAGAAGGGCTCGGGCAAAGCGAAGACCGAGACGGTCGGCGACGTGTCGCTCGCGGCCGTCCAGAAGATCGCGGAGGCGAAGAGCGGCGACATGTTCGGCCGCACCCTCGAGGAGAAGATGAACCAAGTGATCGGAACGTGCGTCTCGCTCGGCCTGACGGTCGATGGCCGCGACCCCCGGGCGCTGCTCAAGGAGCGCGTCGGGAAGGGAGCCCCGCCTCCATGATGGGAGGAGGTCCCCCGCCGGATCTCTCGAACGCCGAGATCGTCGACTACGAGGTCGTCGGGGGCGATGCGAAGGTCCGCCTCAAGCTCAAGGACGGCTCCGTCATCGAGGTCCGCCTCGAGATCATGAACATCCTGCGCGCCGGCCACGACCCCAACACCGGGCTTCCGAGCTACGTCGTGCAGTCCGCCCCGATCGTCCGGCTCGTGGAGACGCCGAAGGAGCTGCGAAGGGCCCCCCTGCGTCCATCGACCGGCAAGGAAACGAAGTCCCTTCCGGGGTTCGGCTGACGTCGGTCCGGTGCTTCCGCGCCGTCCCTCGGATATCCGGGATCGGCGATCGACTACCGTCGGCCGGGCCCACGCAAGTTTCCAGGGGCTTCCACCCCTTCCTCCGCCGGTACGACTATGGTGGGGGCGGTGCGGAGAAACGGCTTTAGGCCCGTCCACGCTGGGAGCGTCGTGGTCGATCTACAGGAGACGCCTGCCACGCCTCCGGAGGATTTCGGGAGCGACGAGCGCCTCGGTTGGGCGATCGCGAGCGGGCTGCTCATCTTCTTCGGCTGGGGCATCGCGATCGTGGTCAACCTCCTCGTTCACGCCATGGCCCCTGCCGGGGGCGTGCGCCTGGCGTGGGGTGTATGGATCGGCCCCCACATGGGCGGGTTCGCGTGGATCACGTTCGGGATCGGGTTGTTCGCGGTCACGCTCGTGGCGGTATTCCTCTACCTCGCGAGATCGGAGCCCCGGGGACCGTTCGTCCTCCCCGGCTACGATTATGGGCCAGGCAAGACCCCCTAGGCCGCCTCTTACGAGAATCCGGGGGCGCGGCCCCGACGCGCCCCGCCGGCGCAATCGATGCAGACCCGTTCGCTCGCCGACAGGTGCTCCGCGCAGTACATCTGACCGCACAGCGGACAGGCGCGTGTCGCGGGCCGTCCGCATCGGATGCATTGTCCGACCATCATGGCCGCACCCGGCGCCCCACTAGGCGCTGCTTCCCGATAAACCGCTCGCCCGGACCGCCTCGAGGAAGCCCTCGGCCCCATCGAAGCGGGTGACGAGGTCCGCCGCGCGTCGCGCGCGCGGGCTGGCCGAGGGGAAGCTCACGCCGAACCCGACCGCCCGCAAGAGGCGGGCGTCGTTGTCCCCATCGCCGATCGCGACCGCCGCCGAAGGGCGCAGCCCGATGAGCTCGAGGGCCCGCCGCACGCCGACGAGCTTCCCCGCGCCCCGTTCCATCAGATGGATCGCGAATCCGCTCCCCTCGGCGTACGCATCGAGGCCTCGCAGGTGCTTGCGCACCCGCGCGAGGGGGACGTCCGATTCGATCCCGACCTCGGTCTCGCGCCAACGGTCGGTGAAGAGCCGCCGGACCGGGAGCCCCTCCGCGATCAGCGTACGGTAGGCCATGAGCGCCACCCGCCGGTCGGCGAGGCGCTCGATCCGTTCGCCCTTCGCGGTTCGTCGGTAGACGATCCCACCGTTCTCCGCCACGATCGGTCCGTTAAGCCCCAGGGAGCGGTGGAGCGCCAAGGCGATCGGCAGCACGTTGCCGGTCGCGAGGATCACGGGGACCTCCCGGTCGGTCAGTCGGCGCAACGCGCCTAGAGCCTCCGGATGCAGGCGGCGTTGCCCGTCCGTCAGGGTCCCGTCGACGTCCGTAACGAGCGCGCGGAGGTCTCTCGGTGCGCGCGGGGCCGCGCTCACGTGGGGTGCCCCGAGCGCGCTCGTGCGATCCCGTCCCGCAGCGCCGCGGCGACCTCTTGGCCGTCGCGTCGGCCCCGGACCTCGCGCATGAGGTCGCCCATCAACGGGGAGAACGCGTCCTCGCCGCGCGTACGGATCATCTCGGCGTTGGCGCTCACGATGCGGTCGACGAGCTGATCGAGCTCGGCCCGCGACATACCCGAGAATCCGGACCGTACGATCGCCGCGTTCACCGTCGGCGCGCCTTTCGCGAGTGCGGCCAGGACGGCCGGGAACCCTTCCTTCGCGAACCGGCCGGCCGCTTGCGCCGCCAGAAGTTCGTCCAGCAGGGCGAGCGGCCACTCGCGTTCCCCTAGGCCCTCGGTCGCCGGCAGGTCCTGGGTCAAGAGCCGGGCCACGACCGCGGGAGCGTGTCCCTTCCGGGCGAGCGCCTCGAACGCCTCGACGTGCCCCCCCGCGACCAGCTGCCGCACGATCTCGGGAACCAGATGATACTCCCGGGCGAGCCGCTCGCGGAGGGCCGCCGGCCGCTCCGGGAGGCGCGCATCGATGCGAGCGAGGTCCGCGGCGGTGACCGCGATCGGAGGGATGTCGGTCTCGGGGTACATCCGGTCCCGGCCGGGGAGGGGTCGAGAGAACCGACTTCGCCCGTCCGGAAGGGGGTCCCGCGTTTCGGCCGGTATCCCTTCGAGCGCGGCGGTCGCCCGTGCCGCGATCCGGCCCATGGCCGCATGCGCGCGTTCGACCGACCGGTCCGCCACCAGCACGAAGGCGTCGTTCGGTCCCACGTTCAGCGCCGTCCGGACTCGTTCCGTCTCCGGCCCACCGATCCCAGCGCCCGGCAACTCGTCGGAGTGAAGGATGCCCCGAAGTCCGAGGAAGCGGGCCTGATCGGCGAGTTCCCTCCCGAGACGCTCTTCGGAGCCGGCGGGGCTCTTCAGGAGACCGCCGAACCCCGGGAGCGCCATCCCCAGCACCACGCCGCCATTATGGACCGCGTCCGAAGCGGGTCCGGATTCGACCGAGCCGAGGACCCCGGTCACGTCGACCGGGGGTGGAAGGTTCGCGGAAGCGTGCCTTCCCAGGAGTTGGTCGCGGATCTGCAGGAGGACCCCCTGCCGCTCGACCTCGCGTTCCACGTACTGGGCGAGCCGTCGCAGTTCCTGGACGCCCTTGATCTCGATCCGGCGACCCCCTTCGGTGGAGACGTTCAGGTCCTCTCGGATCGTCCCGATGCCGCGGCGCACGCGGCGCGTCGCCCGGAGCAGGGCCCCGAGCTCCTCCGCCACGTCGCGCGCTTCCTCCGGCGTCCGTATGTCGGGGCCCGTCGCGACCTCGATCAGCGGGATCCCGAGCCGATCGAGCCGGTACACGATCTCACCGCCCTTCTCCGAGATCTTTCGCGCGGCGTCCTCTTCGAGGCAGATCGAGAGGATCGAGTACCGCCGCTCTCCGAGCTCGAGGTAGCCGTCGATCGCGATCAGGGCAGTCCGCTGGAAGCCGGAGGTGTTGGAGCCGTCGATCACGATCTTGCGCATCACCTCGATCTCGTCCAGCGGGCGGGCGTGGAGAAGCAGGGCCATCGTGAGCGCGATGTCCACCGCCTCCGGGTTCAACCGGTGGGGCGGTTCCTCGTCGGCCTCGACCAGGCAGGAGGTCGGCGTGGCCTCGTACCGGTAGGTCAGGCCCCGCGCGGCGCGAGCGGCCGCGGCCCGGTCGACGACCCGGTCCTCCCCTCCCGTGGCTCGGAGCCGCCGCGCGAAGGTCGCCGTCACACTTTCCGAGAGCTCGGCGGGGCACTCGCAGAACAGCTTGCTCGTCGCGAGCTGCTGGTGGACCTCGAGGCCGGCCTTCATAGCGGGTCCGAAGGGAGGTGGCGGAGCTCGGACTCCCCGGCCCGGTCCGCGACCATGAGGCGCCGGACCTCCGCCGGGTCCGAGGACCGGCCCAGGGCCCACAGGAGCTTCGCGTACGCCGTCTCAGGCAGGAGGTCCCCGACGTAGACGACGCCGGCGTGAAGGAGGTCGCGCCCCGTGGCGTAGACGAACGGGTCGGTCGTTCCCTCGAGGCATTGCGTTGTCATCACGACCACCGCCCCGCCCTCGGT
>Ga0187848_10003926_pt1 | contig 10598 bp, 9 predicted proteins | sample June2016WEW_4_40_FD_132424 | JGI IMG/M metagenome (GOLD analysis project Ga0187848, IMG submission 132424) | Peatland microbial communities from SPRUCE experiment site at the Marcell Experimental Forest, Minnesota, USA - June2016WEW_4_40 | ecosystem: Environmental > Terrestrial > Soil > Wetlands... | reverse complement strand
CGGATCCAAAGCTGTCAGCAGTCAGCCGTCAATTGTCAGCTAACCCATCACAGACTGCGCCACCTGACGGCTTCCACGGCCGAACGCCCGCCCCGGTCACGAACTTCGCCACGGCTTCGGGAGTGGCTACCTCGCCGGCGGCTATGGCCAGAGCCAGGGGCACCGTGGCCAGCGCGGAAAACTCGGCGTCGAAAGTCATGCCGGTTTGCTCGCCGGGTAAGTGGACGATAAAAGGCACGTGAACGTCCTCGCCGCCATCGATGCGCGTGGGGAAGCGGGCCGGATGATCGGCGCTGAGGATCAGGGCCGTTTTTCCGTCCAGGCCGGATCGGGCAAGCGCTTCCAGCACCTCGGCCACGGTGCGGTCTACCAACTGGAGGGCGGCATCGTAACCCGCGGCCCCGCTAGCCGAGACGTCGGACCGGCCGTTGGCGGAGTTGTAAAAGTACGGTCCGTGGGGAATGTTGAAGTGAACCAGGGCGACGCCGATACCCGGGTCGGCCGCGGTGCGGCGCGCAAAGCCCGCCAGCGCCTTGTATTCGCTGGCATGGCGAAACGCAGTCAGCCTTTGTCCGAAGGGAGCGAGCAGGGCACTCTCGACGAGCAGCTCGGTTTCCTGCCAGGAGGCTTCGGCGAAACCGGCACCGGCCGCGTCCGACCGATCGTACAACTGATCCCAATAACAGGAAGAAACCTGCGAGCCGAACGACGGGCAATACGGCAGATACCAGCCGCCCACCGCGGCGTTCCACCCGCGCGCGCGCGCCAACGAAAAGTAATTGGGAGCCTCGCCGAAGCGCGCACGGCCGCCGTCCGCAAATACCAGATCCATGTGTGCCGTGTCCACGATTTGCGCGGCTGCCACGCTCCTGGAATACAACAGGGACGGCATCGAGATGGCAGTGCTCATGGTGCCAACCGGACGGCCGGCTTCGGCGGCGAGGGCCCGCGTCCCCACGAAGGACATCGATGCCAGCCGGTCGATGGCGGGCAGCGCCGTGCCCGGAAGACGATGGGTGAAGCTGAGCCGTTGGTCCCACTCGTCGAAGATCAACCAGAGAATCCGTACCGGCGGCCCGCCGGGAAGGCGCGCGGCCGGGAGCGGATCGGGAGCGAGCGGGGGGCGAGCGAGGATTGCGATTCCTACACCGGCGAACGTCACCGGTACCGAGAGCAGCGCGGCCAAGGCGATTTTGCGAGCCGCGCGCGCCGCCCAGTCGAAGCAGCGGAATATCACCCCAACCACCACCAGGGCCGCGGCCGCTGCCAGTGCCGCGAGTTGGCGCGGCGCCGGAGAGCGGAAGGGCAGATGGGCGGCGGCGAACGGAAGCAGGGGGAACGCCACCGCCAATAGCGCCGCGGCCAGCAATATCCGCCGCAGCCAGGGCGGCAGCTTCGCCGCGACCCGCAAGACGGCGTAGGTCACAATCGACAGTGCCAGCACATCGGCAGCCACGGCGGCGTACTGTTGCGGCGTGGGCAGTGTCTTGCGATACCACAGGGTTTGCGGACCCTGGGCGGCCAGACCGCCCCAGGCGAGCAGGTAAACCAGATTGGCGAAAGAGAGCGCGACGGCGTAGAGCCGGCCCATCAGCCTCTCCGCCGCAGGAGGTACAGGCAGCGGTCGGCGCCGGGTATTTCGCGCGAGAAGACGGTCTCGAAGCGGCGGGCGGCATGCTGCTCGAAGGCCGTCCGATGGAACCACCGGTACAATTCGCCGCGGCCGCGCAGCAACCGCTGAAACATCGGGTCCGACGGACCGACGTATTCCACCAGCAGCCAGCGGCGCGTCAATTGGGCCGCGGCATCGAAGATTTCGGCCAGGGGAATCTGATCGGTCACCAGCAGATGGTGCACCACCGCCAGCATGGCCACGCTGTCGAAGAAGCCGTTGGCGCGATCCGGAAAGCTGGTTTGTTCGGCGCAACGCCAGCCCACCGCCGGAGTCGGCCGGGCGAAATCCACGACCAGGGGCAAGATGGCGGCGCCCCGGCCGCGGGCCTTTTGCCACAGCGCTCCCAGCGGCGCCGGATCGCTGTCGATAGCTACCACCGAGGCGCCAGCTTGCGCCGCCATGAGACTATACTCTCCGGCGTTGGCGCCCACGTCGAGCAGCCGCCGCGGGCTCATCGCATCCAGCGCCTCGGCCACGAACCGGCGCTTGGCGGCGTGCTGTTCGGCGGAGTAGGAAGGCCGCGCGTTTTCGTAATTCAGCCACGGCGAAGAACCCGCTTGGGGCGACAGCTTGCGGAGTTGCTTGCGGAGACGTCGAAACCGGTGCTGCAGAATGTAGCGAGCCTGGCCGGCGTCGCGCATGAGCCGCGGCCGGTACAGGGCCGGGCGCTCCAGCCGGGAAGCCCGTGCCGGCAGCGTGATCCACTCCAGGTAGGGCGGCAGCCAGCGCCGCGGCCATCGAATCAGGCGCAGCGCGTCCGCCGGTGTCATCCCGTCGCGCCGCGAAAGAAAGGTTCGCTGCAGCGGCAGACCCATGCGCCGGTCCGCCAGCAGGGGAATCAGAAAATTCCGGGTGAATTGCGCGTCCGCCAGCCAGATGGGATCGCGCTCATGGCGCCGCTCGACGGAAAGCACATCCACGAACACCGCCCGTGGGCCTTCGAAGAGCACGTTGTGCGGGGTAGCGTCCTTCAACCCCAACCCTTCGCTCAGCAGGTCTTCGGCCAGCGACAGGGTCAAATCGCCGGCGGCGAGCAGCATTTCCGCCGGCCATTCGTGCGCATAGCTGGGAAACGGAACGCGCTCATGCTCGAGCACGATCGGCGCCCGCCGCGCGGCCGGATCTCCATCCAGGATACGGGTGGTCACTAGGCTGCGGTTTTCCGCGTAGCGCCGAACCGTGGCGGAGCGCAGGTAGGCCGCGAAGTTCTCGACTCCCTCCGGGCGGACCGTGCGGATTACCCGATCGCCGGCTAATGAGAGAGAGCCCCCGGGATCGCGAAAGGAGACGACACTGGTCACTTTCTTTTCCTGAGCCAGGTCAACGCCTTTCTGGCCTGGTAAATTGCACCGAGGAAAACCGCCGCCACGATCTGCCACATCAAGAGACCGCTGCCGGGATCGGCGTACGCCTTTAGCGGAACCTCCGCGCAGACCAGGAGGAAGATAAGGAGAATACCTGAAGTAATCGTGAAGCGTATCATGGTCCTGGTAGAATCCCTCATGTAGTGAAAACCTTTACGGTGACTACGCTGCTATCCTTAGGACAAAAAAAGATTTAGCCTGTATTCATGTTTGTACCTGTGGCGACGTTATCGCGGCTTGCCCCCGTGAGCGGGAAGCGCTGCCATGTTCTGGCCAATAGTTTGCCTAAGCGATTGAACAAATAATGATTTTCTCTACACGACTGGAGTGGGAGAGCGTCCCGAATCGTCTCACTCATTTGCTGCGGAACAAGCGCCGGGCGGGAGCGCCGATTCTGGATCTGACCGAATCGAATCCCACCCGGGCGGGGCTCGAATACCCGCCGGAAATCGTCGGATGTTTCGGCGGGAATGAAATTCTTCGCTATGATCCGGATCCTCGCGGATCGAGCCTGGCGCGCCACGCGGTGGCGCGGTATTACAGCGCTCGCGGGCTTTCCGCCGAGCTTGCCCAAATTCTGCTAACCGCAAGCACCAGCGAGGCTTACGCGTATCTGTTCAAATTGCTGTGCAATCCCGGGGACGAGGTGCTGGTTCCCAGGCCGTCCTATCCTCTATTCGAGTTTCTGGCCAGAATGGAATCGGTCGCTATCCGGCAGTATCCTCTGGCATATCAAGGAGGCTGGGGGATCGACCTGGGAGCGCTGGAGCAGATGCCGAACGACCGCACCCGTGCCATCGTTGTGGTGAATCCAAACAATCCCACCGGATCGTTCCTCAAGAAAAGCGAGATCAAAGTTCTGGAACGGCTTTGCGCCACGCGGGGCCTGGCCCTGATTTCCGACGAGGTATTCTCCGATTACGCTTTTACGGCGGATGCGGAGCGCGTGAGCATGGTGGCCGCAGTGAAAGATTGTCTGGCGTTTTCGCTCAGCGGCCTTTCCAAAGTGGCCGGCCTGCCCCAGATGAAACTAGGCTGGATCGTGGCCGGCGGTCCGGACCCGATGCGGCGCCAGGCGCTGGAGGGGCTGGAATGGATTGCCGATACCTATCTTTCGGTGAGCACGCCGGTGCAGTGCGCGGCCGCCGGGTTACTACGCCTGGGCGAAGAGGTGGCGAGCCAGATTCGTGCCCGCACCGCTCGAAACCTGGCCAGCGCCAGAACGTGCCTGGAGGGCAGCGCGGGTGGAATTCTGCCGGTTGAGGGCGGCTGGTACATCGTCATTCGGGTACCGGTTATCCGCAGCGAAGAAGAATGGGCGCTGGAACTGCTCGATCTCGACAACGTGCTTCTGCAGCCGGGTTATTTCTACGACTTCGAGGACGAAGCCTATCTGGTGGCCAGCCTGCTGACCAATCCGGCGGACTTCGACGAGGGGCTGAGGCGCTTGCGCCGCAGGTTGTAACCCGTAATTCCTGTCGCGATACGCGGCTAGCCAGGATACGCCAAGCTGCCGGGGTGCACGGCGGTCATGTGGGTGTAGCGCTTGAAGTCATCCGGGTTCAGCGTCAGCAGGTGAGTGACGCCGTGAACACTCATAGCGGCGGCCAGGCGTGCATCATGTACCTGCACGCCAGAGACAGAATGAACAAAAACGAGACGCCGCCACTCGCGATAGATGGCCTCGCTGTCCGGCAGGAGCACCATGCCCTTTTCTATCACTCGCGTTTCCTGTTCCACGTCCGCCACCGTTAGGCCGAACCCGTTTCTATCCACGGGCCGCGTGGCGACGTTCCAGAATTCAGCAATGTTCTGGTGCGTGTAGTACAGGACAGCCCCGCCTTCCGCAAGTCTGGTGAGTGCCGCATTCACAATGGCATGATCGGGGTCGTCGCGACGCGCGATTCTGAGCAGGATGTTGCTATCGACCAAATGATTCGGTGCGGCCACTATGCGTGGTCCTGATAAATCATCTCGCGGGAGAAGCTCTCGCCGGACCTCGGCGGAATCCTGTCGGAAAGAGCGGCGAGCTCGTCGAGCCAAGCCCGAATTTCCTCGCGTGTGCGTGCCTCGGGCACGGCTGGCTGGGGCAGACGAAGGCGCAATGCATCCAATGCCCGATCCAGCGCCTCATCCGCAGTTTGCGCCAATCCGGAGTCGATTGCCTGCAAAAGCACCCGTTCCTGTTCAGGTTTCAGGATGATCGTCATAAAAAGCCCTCTTGTCATTGTCGCGTTCCCTCGGGCCCAAAGTCCACAGCACTGAGAGGGCCTGGGAGTCCTGCTGTCGCCGGATTTTTCCGATATTACGCGCGCCCGTCGTCTTTCTCTCCATTGCGCAATCCCATTTCGGGCGTCCGCGCATGAGCAAAAGCTGCCCGGCGAATTGCACGTTGGCGATCGCCGAGCTATCCGGAAGGGAATATCCCGGACGAAGCCCGGGCTGCTCACCAGCGCAGCTTTAGACCGAACTGCACCTGCCGCGACGAGGTCTCGGTGCTGGTGATCACGCCGGCGGTTGGCGACACCCCCGTGGGGGTGAACACAATTGCGTTGGGAGTATTGAAATTCGCCCGGTTCAAGACATTGAAGAGCTCGGCGCGAAATTGCAGCTTCACCCGCTCCCACAGGCGCAGGTCCTTCAAGAACGACAAGTCCCAGGTAGCCAGGCCCGGACCGGTCAGCGTGTCGCGTCCCAGGTTTCCGTAGAATCCGCTTGCGTTCGGCGGCGCCAGAAATGCCGCCGGATTGAACCATTGGCTGGGATTGCCCAGAATCACCGGCCCGTGGAACGCGGGATTGACGTAAGGCCGCACCGGATTGCGCGAGTCTCCGTTGTTGGAGGGGTTATAGCTGAGCTGGGGCGTGAACGGAAAACCGCCTTGAAGGGTCACGATCGAGTTCATTGTCCAGCCGCCGAGCAGGGCATCGAGGAGCGGGCCGGCGCCGCTGAGAAATCGCCGGCCATGTCCGACAGGCAGCTCGTAAACCGCACTCACCGCGGCGGCTTGTTTAACGTTGAAATTGGCCGGCCCCCAGTCGGCCTTCAGGTCGAAGGGGTTGGAAGCCAGGGCCGGCTCGCCGCCGGAGGTGGTAGCGTTGGGGGAATCGCCATCGTCGAGCGCCTTCGACCAGGTGTATACGCCGCGCAACAACAGACCATGGCTGAAACGGTGGTTCCAATCCACCTGCAGCGCCTGATACGAACTGTCGGCCTCCGAAAAGTAGGTCCAGGTATTGGCCAGAGCGGGATTGGCGCGGGTGGAAGTGGGGACGTAATAGGTCCCTGCCGCAACCGGCGTATTTGCCAGGGCGGCGGGAAAGTTGCTCGGGTAATTGGCCGGACAAGGCGATGCCGGACAGATCACCGGAAACGGTTCGTTGGCGTCGATGCCCAACAGCTCGTGATAGCCGTGCGATCCAACGTAAGCGACGCTCAACGCCGTATTGGCCGAGAGCGCCTGCTGCAGCCGTAAAGACCACGAGACCAGCGTCGGCGTCTTGAGGTTCGGCTGGACGCCGCCGGGCACCAGCTTGGCGCTGGCAGGGACCGCGGCTGCCGTCTCTACGGGCAGTTGCGCCACCGGCTCGCTGGCCAGACTATAGGTGGGATTAAAGGGCGCGTTCTGGTCGGTGCGGTAACCGAGCGCGTCCTCGAGATCGTTGTACAGGCCGAAGCCCGCCCGAATCACGGTGCGATGGTTCCGGAAGGGGCTCCACGCCAGCCCTACTCGCGGCTGCGGCAGGAACCTGCCGTTATTGACCGTGAATGCCGAATCGCCCACCTGCGGCGCGGTCTGAATCACGCCGCCGACGAATGTGTAGGTGGAAGCCCGGCCGTGGTCTTCGTTCCATCCGGTGGTGAGCTCGTCGCGAAAGCCCAACGAGAGAGTCAGGCCCGGGCTCAGCCGGATCGTGTCCTGAACATGGGCGGCTCCGAACCACGCGCGCCATCCGAGCGGGGCCGGCGCCGGATCGTAAAGCAGCGTGGCTACCGTCCCCAGCAGCAACGTATCCAGGCTGGTGAAGGTGGCCTGCCCATATTGGCTGAGCGCCAGCAGCTCGTTCGAGCGCAGCCGCTGGAACCAGACGCCGGCCGTAATCTGGTGGCGCCCGCGGACCAGAGACACGTCGTCTTCATAGGTGAACAGGTTTCGCGCCACGCGCAGATTGCTTCCGTTGTTCGAGCCCGCCAGGCTGATCGTCGCGGTCGGGTTAGAAGCCGCGCTGCCTCCCACCACCAGCGCCCCGATCGGGTCTCCGGACAGCAGGCCCGGCAGGCTGGCCGCGGGGGTGCCCGGGGTGGGCTCGCCGGTGAAGAAATAGCCGGCGCGCGAGTAGCCGATCCGCGCGGTATTGAGCAAAGCGGGCGAAAAGACGTGCGTCTCTTCCAGGCTGGCTACCTGCTCCCGCTCGCTGGCCACGTCGGTGCTGTAGAGATTGGTGCTGGTGGGGGTGAAATCGGCGCTGTCGTCGATGGTGTAGACCGCGCTGAGCGAGTCCGCCGGCCGCAGTATTTGGTCCACGCGAACCGTGCCGAAATCGTCGCGGATGGTTTGCAGCGGGCTGTTGAAGGCTTCGGCAATGCCGCCGAAATCCGGCGCACCGGCCGACGGCGCCGGCCATGCCGAAATCAGCGGCGAGACGCCGACGAATGCCAGTCCCGACGCCGGGCACGGGGTCGGAACCGGGCTGACCAGAGGGCAAGGCAGGTAGCCGTTGCGCGCGTTGGTGTCCGGCACCAGGTCCACGCCGGTCTGGTGCAGATGCTGGCGCAACCCCTCGTAGTCGGCGAACGCGAAGGTTTTGTTGCGCCGTAAGGCGCCGCCGGCCGAGGCGCCGAACTGGCCGCGTTGAAAGCCAGGCGCCGAGGCCGGATCGAAGAAATTGCGGGCGTCGAATATGCTGTTGCGGATGAATCCGTAGAGCGACCCGTGGAAGACATTCCCTCCGGATTGGGTCACGATCAAAACCTGCGCACCCGGATGCTTGCCGTAGCTCGCGCCGTAAGAGTCGCGCAGCACGTTGAACTCGCGCACCGCGTCCACGCCCAGAAGTTCCTGGCTGGTGCCGCCCGGCGTCATGTTGTTTTCCGCCGCGCCCGTGAATTCCACTCCGTTCAACAAAAACAGGTTCTGCTGGGGCCGGTTTCCCGAAACCGCAAAATTATTGCCGTTGGTGGAGTTCGACACGCCGATTCCGCCGGTCTTCGCCGCCGTGAAGTTGACCACCCCCGGGTTGAGCGTCAGCAGCAAGTCGTAGCTGCGCCCGTTCAGCGGCAGGTCGCGAACCTGCTCGGGGCTCACCAGACCGGAGATATCGTTCGGTGCCACGCTCACCAGCGGCGCGTCCCCGAACACCGTAACCGCATCCGCCGATTCCCCCACCTGCAGCTCGAAATCCAGCGTGGCCGCCTGACCGACAAAGAGTTGGACCCCAGTCCGTAGCTCATCGCGAAACCCGGATTTTTGCACGCGTATTTCGTATTGTCCGACCGGAATCGAGAACACCTGATAATGCCCGTAGCCGTCGGTGACTGCGTTGCGGAGCACTCCCGCCTCCACGCTTTTCACGGTGACACTGGCGCCCATTACCAGCGCATTGCTCTGGTCCCTGACTGTGCCCGAAACCGCCGCCGAAACCTGTGCCGTGAGTGCCAGTGGCGATACCGCCATGCCCAATAACACCCACAGCGGAAACAGTCTCGCGCCGGGCGAACGGCTGGCCGAGGCGGCCCGCCGCGCAGCAAGGAAGAGCGAGATCGAAGAAAGAATCTGCGTCATTTATGAAATACATTGTACTTTATATGGGACCCACGCGGCATCGGCCGCGGCCGGCCATCCCCGGCTCGGGCGGTGCTGGCCCGTCCTGTCGTTGTACACTCGTTCTGATGGACGATCATTTGGCGGGGGACGTCAAGGGAATGGTGTGCGAGCGGTGCATGACGCCCATACCACCCAAGTCGCCGCGTTGTCCCAGTTGCGGACAGCCGGTTCCGAATCCACACCTCTTTCTGTGGGCCGTGGTGGTGTTCGCGCTGCTGGCCGTGGGCCTGACGGTTTGGTTCACCGCCGGGCGCTAGCAGGACTGTTACCGGCATGCAGGCCAAAGGCCTGCTCGACATTACATCCGTTTCTTCCGGGCTTCCACCCAGGCGGGGAACACGCCGGGGCTCTCCAGCCAGACCAGCATCCACTCCGCCATCTCGCGCTTTTGGGCGCGCTTGGTTTCGGGCTGGCGGGAGCTGGCGGCCAGGAACCTGGCCCGGTCCTTGGCGGCGATCGCCTGGCGGCGGCAATAGCGGGCCCGCTGGCGGTCGCCGGTTTCCAACGCGGCGGCATAGACCGTGGACAGCTCGCGCAGGCTCTGCTCCAGTTCTTCGAAGCTGTGCTGGCGCACGCCCGCGTAAGGCTGCGCAAACGGCAGGCCGGTGGCCCGCAAGAGGTCGCGCAGGTAACTTTCCGAAACCGGCGCCAGCTTCGCCACGAGATCGAGCCAGACGGCCTCGTCGATTGCGGCCGGTTGGGCCGCGGCCAGATAGGCGGCCAGGCGCTGCTTGATGGACTTGGAACTGCGGCTAGGGGGCATATTTCACATCTCGCCTGCCGGCTTGGCGCAGACGCTTAGACTGCCGCGCCGAGAACCGCTGACTCTCACAGGCTAAAGCCTGTGCCACCGGCGACTCTCACAGGCTAAAGCCTGTGCCACCGGCGGCCGGCACCAGGTGGCACAGGCTTCAGTCCGTGACTTTAGGGCACTAACCCCCAGCGGGCTCATTGGCGCGCCCGGCGGCGATAGCGCTCGACGGCGGCCTGGTGGTCCGCCAGACGGAGGGAAAACCGGTGGCCGCCGGAGCCGTCCGGGCGAGCCACGAAATACAGCGCCGGAGACGCCGCCGGATGAAGCACGGCGCCAATCGATTCCAACCCAGGGTTGGCGATGGGGCCGGGCGGAAGGCCCGCGCGGCGGTAGGTATTGTACGGATTGTCGCTGGCCAGGTCGGAGCGGTGGATGGCGCCGCGCCAGCGGTCGTCCAGCATGGCGGCGTAGATCGTGGTGGAGTCGCAATCGAGCGTCATCCCCGTCCGCAGCCGATTGAAGAAAACCGCGGCGATCATCGGCCGCTCTTCCGGCAGTTTGCCTTCGCGCTCCACCAGGGAGGCCATGGTCACGGTTTGATGAACGTTGCCGCCGCCGGCTCTGTTCCAGGCCTCGCGAAAGCGGGCGATCATCTGGCGGCAGAGGTCGCGTGCCGTGGCGCGGCGGGTCAGGCGGTAGGTTTCGGGGAAAAGATAGCCTTCCAGGCTGGGAGCTTGCGGGTCGAGGTCGCGAATCGAAGACGGGTCGCGCGCGGCCCTCAGGAATTCGCCGGCGCTGAAAACGCCGAACTGGCCGGCGGCCTGCGCGATATCGAACATATTCCAGCCTTCCGGCACCGTGAGCGCGTAGTAGAAGACGTCGCCATGCGCCAGGCGCTGGACGACTTCCGCGGCGGTCGCGGCGCGATCGAAGCGGTACTCGCCGGCCTGGAGCACGCGAGCGCGCGCCCACAACCGCGCG
>Ga0187848_10003911_pt1 | contig 10625 bp, 9 predicted proteins | sample June2016WEW_4_40_FD_132424 | JGI IMG/M metagenome (GOLD analysis project Ga0187848, IMG submission 132424) | Peatland microbial communities from SPRUCE experiment site at the Marcell Experimental Forest, Minnesota, USA - June2016WEW_4_40 | ecosystem: Environmental > Terrestrial > Soil > Wetlands... | reverse complement strand
CCCCGATGGCCTATCGCCTTGAGGCGGCCGGGCACCCTTCAGGTGGCGGCGCTCCCCAGCCGCCGGGCCCGATCCGCCGCGAGGGGTTCGGCCGCCCGGTGCGGCTCGAAAAGCCCGCTGCGGCGTTCCAGATCCGTTTGCCCGTGACCGGCGGCGGCCGCCGCGACACGCTCCGCGTGACGCTCGATTACTTCTACTGCCGCGAGGGATCGGAGGGCCTGTGCCGGGTAGGCAGCGTCGCGTGGACGGTGCCGCTGGAACTGTCCTCGACGGCGGACCGCGCCGCGGTCGAGCTGCGGCACGCCGTGCCGTGACGGCCCTGCCACGCGCCGGCCAGGATTGTGGGATGGGGCCGCAGCTCGCTGCGGCCGGCCGCTGTTGTGGGCTACCGTTGTTTCTTCTCGGGACTCTTGTTCTCTTGCGCCTCAGCGAAGCCGAACTCTGGATGTCCCTTTCTCATCTCGCCGAACACCTTGAACGAATACGTCTTGCCAGGGGCCTTTTCGTCCCCGGCGAACAGCATCGCTGGACTGTGGATCAGCAGAATGATCTTCCCCTTCTTGTTGAAGGGCTTCACCGACTTCTCCGTAGAGAGGATTTCGATCCCCACCAACCAGTGAGCATCGAATCCGATTGGAACCACATCTGCCTCCCGCTCACCCGCCGGTTCGATCCACTCCACCTTGGCAGTGAAACGGGCGACGATTTCGCGTTCCTTTGAAGGAGGCGGTGTCTCACCTTCACGCTTCTGTTGCGCCTGGGCGTAGCTGCTGAGTGCCAGCGCGACCGCGAAGATGCCAATGGCCTTCATATAACTGGTGCCTCGCTCCCAAATTGAGCAAGTCCTACAACTTGCCTTCTTCCGCGAGGCCCTTCTCATAGGCAGGGTCCAGCTTGGCACATTCCTCGGCCAGGCGGTGCCGCTTGATGCGTGCGAGCTTCTCACGCACCGCTGCCTGGACCGCCTGACTGCGACTGGAAAACGTCCGTTTCGCCACCAGGCGGTCCAGTTCCGCGAGCAGTTCCTGGTCCATCGAAACCGCGACTTTGGCTGTCGAAATGTCTTTCCTCCGGTATTGCCAACAATCATACCGGAGCCGCCGCGCAAAGCCAATTATCCGCGGGTCGCGGAGCTCTGCCGGGTGTGCGGCGCGAGCCCGATGTGCGGACCGGCGTGCGTTGCGGCCGGTTGAACGCCGCGGACCCGCACGGCGCCGGGCGGGCCGTCGTCCGAGTTGGTTTCGTAGAAGGTCGGCGGCTCGAAGGTCTGGCCGTCGGCAAGCTCCTGCTCCCGGCGGCACAGCCTGCGGTAGAGGTAGCGGCCCAGCAGGGGCGCGGCCAGCCGGGCCTTCCAGCCGAATTCCCGGCACAACTCCGCCAGCACGTCGGAGATCAGTCGGCGGCCGTGCGGGTCGTCCCGGTAGCGACGCCGCGCCGCCCACAGCGCGCCGGCGTACTTGACCGGCAGGTTGGCCGCCTCGTGGGCCCAGCGGGCGCGAATCCGCGGGTCCGGGTGGTGCTTGTAGCGTTTCCAACCCGCCAACAACGTGCGGATGATCCGCACGATGCTCGGGCCGTTCTGCTGGAAGTCGCGGCGGAAGGCCCGCAGCAGCATCTCGCCTTCCTCGCCGGCCGGGATGTGCGGGTGCCGGAAATTGAATTGGAGCTGTCCGTGGGTATCCCCCGGCGACATTTCGGTCAAGCCCAGCAGCATGCCTTTGTCCTGCATCTCGGCGAACAGGGGCGTGCCCGGCACCGGCGTATAGAGCATGAACTGGTGGAAATCGGTGTTGTGGCCGACGGCGAATTCGATGGCGGCGTCGATGTTCTGCGGCGTATGCTCCTCGATGCCGATGATGCTCGACCCGAGCACGCGGATCCCGTGGGACTGCAGCGTCCGGACCAGCGTCCGGGTATCCGCGCCCGCCAGCTTGGCGTAGCGGGCATTCTGGCCCTCCAGGCCCAGCCAGACCCAGACAATCCCCAGGGCGACGAGTTGCTCCATCGTGTATTGCCGGAGCACGTTGGCGGAGCTGAAGACTTTCAGCGTCCACGGTTTGCCGTGCTGCTCCATGAGTTCCAGGAGCCGCAAGGCCTGCGCCTTGTCCAGGAGGAAGTTCTCGTCCATCGCAAAGAACTCCTGGACGCCAAGCTCGCTCTCCAGGGCCCGCATGATCTCGAACAGCTCGTCGCCGGTCTTGTAGAACCGGAGACACTTCCCTTTCCCCCCGAACATGCTGGAGGTGGCGCAGAAGTTGCAGCCCATGGGGCAGCCGACCGAGGGGATCAGCACGGCGTCGTCGATGCCCGGGTGGCCCCCCAGCGGCACGCCCATAATGGACGGGTTGATGTTGCACACGGCCCGCGGGTGTACGATCGGCCGATCCGCGTCCTCGCCGAGAAAGCGGCGCAGCCAGCCGACGCCGTCCCCCTTGACCACGTGGTCGGCATCGACCCACCGCCACAACTCCGGCACGCTGGCGACGTGGCCGCCCACCACGATGGTCGCCGCGGGCTGATGTTTCCGGATCAGCCGGCACATCCTCCGCACTTTGAGCACGTTGGGAATGACGGAACTGATCCCGATGACGTCGTACGGGTTGGCCTTGAGCTCTGCGACGAATCGCTCCTCGGAAGGGAAGTCCAGGAGCGTACACGGGGCTTTCAGGTTCACCTGGATGAGCATCAGCCCCCAGGAGCGGAAAAACGTGCGGAAGGAGAAGGTGTGCTGGACCCGCGTTACCTGGTTGTGGAATAGCTCCATCGGGTTGATCAAGCGGCTGCCGTACTGGTCGTCCTGGGCGTACGGGCCGAAGACACTGACCAGCAGCACTCGTGCCTTTGAGCCGAGGGGGTGCATGGGAAAGTCGAGGGCAGGTTCCACCATGAATCAGCGTCTCCACATCCGGCAAGCCTTGCGGGCGCGGCGGGCCGGAAAAAGGGAATAGGTCCCAGTTGTTGCGGGGGGGGAACCCATCCCACCAGGATTGTCCAGAATACCAGTCGTTTAGTTGCGAATCAATGCACTCGAACCAGAAGGGCCGGCAAATGGGACTGTCCACTTTTTCCCGGAACCGTGCAAGACCACTTGGTGCTCCGCAACCATTTTCCCGGAGTGGCTCCCATCGGACAAGGGGTGCGACGACGAGAATCCTCGCGCCGGGTGGCATGTCCCTGACGGTGCCCAGTCGGCATGGCCCCCGTTGGTGGGCAAACCAAAGAAGGGTGCCAGGCGTGGTTTGCGGGCCCGGCCACGCCCTTCGTCCCTCAGGGCCTGCCACTCAATCGTCAAGCTCGCTCTTTCGCGGGCACTAAACGAACTCGAACCACACCGACGCCGATTCCTACAGGTTGTAGCCGTATACCATCCCGGCAGGCCATCCACGGCCGACCCTGCATCGCAGGGTGCCCGCGGGGGTTCCCAATCCGGCCCGATCGGGTACAATGACGCTTTCGGCAGGGAATCTATATCCGTATTTGGCGAGGTCCTTCGTTCGATGGCCAAGAGCAAGAAGAAGTCGGAAACGGTTTTCCTCGTCTGCAAAGAGGGGGGCGACTACAACTACACCTTGAAGCGCAAGGCGGGCACGGAAAAACTCACCCTCAAGAAGTACTGCCCCCAGTGCCGCAAGCACACCGAGCACACGGAAAAGAAGAAGTAGATTGGCCAAGCGTTGGCGGATCCACCCACACGATCCTGACCGCATTGCCTCGCTCCAGCGGGCGATCGAGATTCCGGCGGTCGTGGCCCAGTTGTTGATCTGCCGCGGGATCAGCGACCCCGAGCGAGTACGGTCGTTTCTCGATCCGCGGCTGGCCGATCTCCGCGACCCGGAGACCCTGCCGGGCTGCCGCGAGGCCGCCCGGCTGGTCCACGAGGCCGTCCGCCAGAAGCGGCGGATCGTCGTCTACGGCGACTACGACGTCGACGGCATGACGGGAACGGCCATCCTCTACCTCTGCCTCCGCCTGCTCGGGGCCGAGACCAGCTACTACGTCCCCCACCGCATCGACGAGGGCTACGGACTGCACAGCGAGGCGGTGCAGTCCTGGGCCGGCCGGGCGGGCATGATGATCACCGTCGATTGCGGTATCACCAGCCTGCCGCAGGCCGACCTGGCCCACCAGCTCGGCCTGGAACTGATCGTCACCGACCACCACGAGCCGGGAGCGGAACTCCCGCGGGCAGCGGCCATCGTTCACCCGCGGCTGTCCGGCGGCAACTATCCCTTCGGCGGTCTGAGCGGCTCGGGCGTGGCCCTCAAGCTGGCCTGGGCCATTTGTCAGCAGGCCAGCGGCGCGCAGAAGGTCAGCCCGCGGATGAAGGACTTTCTCGTCCAGGCGGTGGGGCTGGCCGCCCTGGGGACAGTGGCCGACGTCGTGCCGTTGGTGGACGAGAACCGGGTCCTGGTACACCATGGCCTGGAGAGCCTCGCCCGCTGCCCGACGCTCGGTCTGGCCACGCTCTGCCAAGTGGCCAAGGTCCAGCCGCGGCTTTCCACGGGCGGCCGCCAGGGGGCCGGCCCCGGGCGGACCCCGCCGGGCGCGGTGCGACTGGACGCGGACGACGTGGCCTTCGCCCTGGCCCCGCGGCTGAACGCCGCCGGCCGGCTCGGCCAGCCGCAACTGGCCGTTGAACTCCTGGTTACCGACCGGCCGGACCGGGCCCGCGAGCTGGCCGAGTATATCGACCAGCTCAACGCCTCGCGGCAGACGCTGGAGCGGAGCATCCAGTTGGCCGCAGCCAAGCAGATCAAGGAGCGGTTCGACCCGGCCGAGGATGCCGCCCTGGTGCTGGCCGAGCGGGGCTGGCATCCCGGGGTCATCGGGATCGTCGCCGGGCGGCTGGCGGAGAAACACCACCGGCCCGTCGTGCTGATCGCCTGGGACGCCCTGGGGGCCCGGCCGGGGATCGGCTCGGCGCGGAGCATACCGGGCTTCAACCTCCACGCGGCCCTGGCCTCGTGCGGCGAGCACCTCTCAGCCCACGGCGGCCACGCGGCCGCAGCCGGCCTGCGGATCGAGGAAGACCGGTTCGAGGGCTTCCGCGCCGCCTTCTGCGAGCTGGCGGCGGAGAGGATCCAGGCACCCGACCGCACGGCCGATCTGTGGATCGACGCCGAGGCCCCGCTCAGCGCGTTCACGCTCCAGGCGGTGGCGCAGATCGAGCGGCTCGGGCCGTTCGGGCACGACAACGCCCGGCCGCTGTTGTGTACCTCCGGCGCCACGCTGGAGGGCTCGCCGAAGCCCATCGGCAACGGCGGCCGCCACTTGGCCATGCGGTTGGCGCAGCACGGGGTGAGCCTCCGCGCGGTGGCCTTCGGCGGGGGTGAGTGGGCCGAGGACCTGGCTGCCGTGGGCCGTCCGATCGACATCGCCTTCCGCCCCGTGATCAACGCCTTCCAGGGCCGCCGCAGCGTCGAGCTGCACCTGGTCGACTGGCGGCTGCCATGAGCGACCCCGACCTGGAAACCGCCCGAGCACACATGCTCCACCGCCACCTGGAGGGCCGGGGCATCCGCGACCGCCGCGTCCTGGCCGCTATGGCCAAAGTGCCCCGCGAGCGGTTCATCGAGGCAAGACTCCGCGACTCGGCTTACGCCGACCAGGCCCTGGGCATCGCCTGTGGCCAGACGATCAGCCAGCCGTACATTGTCGGCCTGATGACCCAGGCCCTGGACCTCTTTGGGGAGGAGCGGGTGCTGGAGGTGGGTACCGGCAGCGGCTACCAGGCGGCGGTCCTGGCCGAGTTGGCCCGCGAGGTCGTTACCATCGAGCGCCACGAGACCCTCTCCCGCAAGGCCGGCGAGGTGCTCACGGCGCTGGGCTACACCAACGTGACGTTGGCGGTGGGCGATGGCACCCTGGGCTGGCCGCCCGCAGCCCCTTACGACCGGGTGGTGGTCACGGCCGCGGCCGCCCGGGTCCCGCCCGCTCTCTTGGACCAACTGGTCGAAGGCGGCACCCTGGTCATCCCGCTGGGCGGTCGCGACCAGCAACTGCTCCAGGCCGTCCGCAAAGTGCCCGGGGGTCCGGCGGTCGAGGTCCTGTGCCCTTGCCGATTCGTCCCGCTGGTGGGCGGGGAAGGATAAGCAGGGGCGCAACGCCACTCCCAGCCTGAATCGAGGCATGCGGGACCTATAGGCATTGGAACTTAGGACTTGGATCTTCGATGAACCCAACAGCCAAGACCCAAGTCCCAAGACCTAAGGCCGAAGGCCCAAGACCCAAGGCCTGTCGATTGAGGTTTGACGCCCCGCTGGCCGGCCCTACCGTTTGTTCGGCGGGGGATCGTCGGCCGAGAGGCCCAGGAGGCTGAGCCAGCGGCCGCGCGGGGGCTTTTCGGGCGTCTGCGGGGCCCCCGGCGAATCTCCATCGCGGCCGCCGGAGGACTCCAGCCGCCGGAGTTTTTCGTCGATTTCGGCCTCTTGGCGGGCGAGCTTGGCCCGCTGTACCGACAGATCCACCTCGGCTTGGCGGAGCTTCTCCCGCCACTCTTCTTGGAGCCGCCGCAGGTCTTCGCGCTCCTGGCGGACGGTGGCATCTCGATCGAGGACCTCCTCCCGCGCCGCCACCGCGGCGCCGCCGTCCGGGTCCTCGGCGGGCTTCTCCAACTCCTCGATCTGGCGGTCCTTCTCGGCCAACCGCCGGTCGGTCTCGGCCACGATCTCCTGGATCCGCACGCGGTTCGGGCCGGCCTCGGGCCCGTGGAGCTCCTCGGACGATTCCAGCGCGGCGAGGATGCGGCGTTTCTCGGTCTCCCAGTCGACCACGCCGCGCGTCGCCGGGCGCGAAGCCTGCGACCGCTCCACCTCAACCGCCGCCAGGTTCTTTTGAAGCTCGGCGTTGCGGGCCTTCAGCTCGCGGAGGTCGCACAAGGCCATTTCATAGCGGCGGAACATGCCCTCGGGGTCCGGCTGGCCGCCCGGGGCGGCCGCCTCGCCCGGCTGCCCACCCTGCTGGCCGGCCGACGCCGTGCCAGGCTGGCGAAGCGATTCGATCCGGCCGGCCAAGTGCTCGATCTGCCGGACCAGCTCCAGTTCGACCTGGCGCCACCGTTGGCGGCGCTCCGTGATGAAGTCGCGGACCCGGCCCTGCTCGGCCGCCAGCGACCGACAGAACTCGACCGTCCACGGATCACTGGCGGCGGGAGCGGCTGAATTGGGGTCCAACGGTGCATCCATGAGTTCGAGGCACAACTCCCAACCCCGGCGGCGCACACCACCGCGCCGCCCGAAAAAGAGCCGGGAAGCCCCTCTAGTCATATACGTCACGGGCGGCCGCGGATCAAACCCTTTTTCCCCTTTCCCCGCCTTGTCCCCGGCGTCGGAAAGCGTTACAACCCAGTCCGTTTCGAGCCTGGAAGGGGGGCGCTGGCGGCTGCCACGACCATGTCGATGATACACGGGTGCCGTGCTCGCGCTTGCGCGAGCGTGCCCATGTTGCGAGTGCCCACCCGCAGGCCAACTATTAACAACCCGTTGGATGGGCATCTTGCGGAAGCACGCCGATCACCGGGGCGCGTACAGCTTCGACTCGGCGGGCTTCGCAGCCGGCTGCCTCGCCGCGGGTGGCTGTTGTGGCAACAGGCGTGTAAACATCGCCTGCCCCGGGCCCGTGTACACCGTAAACTCCATGCCGGCATAGACCACCCGGTGCCAGTTGTTCGGGTCCTGGACCCTTTGGTCCGCGGCTCCCGCTGCCGGGAGTGTGCCTTGGGCCGACGCCCAGTCCCGTACCAGCCACGTGCCGCCCACCAGCGCAACCACGGCGATCAGGAGCAACCACGACTTCTTCATAACTCTTTCTCCTTTGTCAGACGAGAACAACAACCGCTAGCCACTTGCCCGATGGACCGCATTGTAGCGGACGGGCCGAAACTCGACTAGGAACATAAAATACTGGGGAGCACGAAAGAACGATGTTGCCCTTGCTTCGAGTCTTGTTCTGGTGGCTGGCCCGGCAGTTGTTGCGCCTCCGCTACCGGGTGCGGGTCGTGGGAGCAGAAAAACTGCGGGGACTTTGCGGGCCGACGCTGGTCATGCCGAACCATCCCGCGTATATCGACCCGCCGCTGGTGATGGCCCATCTTCACCTGCCCCGCGGGCTGCGGCCGGTCGTGGTCAAGACGATGTACCGGCTTCCGGTGGTCCACGCCTTGATGCGGCTGGTCAATGCCCTGGAAGTGCCGGAGCTGCGCGAGCAGAGCCGCGGCGCGCGGCAGCAGACCCTGGCGGCCATCGAGGCGATTTTGGCGGGCCTGGAGCGCGGCGACAACTTCCTGCTGTACCCCTCCGGCCGCGCCGAGCGGCGGGGGATCGAAGAACTCGGGGCCGCCCGCGCCGCCGCCGAAATCCTCGCCCGCTCGCCGCAGGCCAACGTCGTTCTGGTCCGCACCCGCGGCCTGTGGGGCAGCATGTTCAGCTACGCCAAAACCGGCGATGCCCCACCGCTGGGCCGCTGCGTCCTGCGGGCGTTTGGCTGGATGGCCGCCAACCTGCTCCTGCTGGCCCCACGGCGCGAAGTGACCATGACCGTTGAGGTGCTCGATCGCGGCAGCCTGCCGGGCCTGGGCCGCGAAACGCTCAACCGCTACCTCGAAGAATGGTACAACCGCGACGGCTCGGCCGAGCCCGTCTTCGTGCCCTACCACCGCCTCTTCGGTCCCCGGCAGTTCCAGTTCCCCCGCCTGGCGACCGCCAACGAAGTCGACCTGAGCAAGATCAGGCCGGCCACGATCCGGGCCGTCAACAGCCTGATCGAGGAGCACCTGGGCCGCCCCCTCACCAGTCAGGAGAACCTGCCCGAAACACCCCTCGACCAGATCGGCCTGGACAGCCTCGACCGGATGGACATCGCCTTGCAGGTCGAAGACCGCTTCGGTTTTCATGCCGATCAGGTGGTCGGCACGCTGGGCGAGGGCTGGGCCCTGGCCGAGGGACTGCTGACCGGCAGGGGCGAGCCCGCCCTGGTGGCCCCGCCGGCCTGGGACCGGCCGTCCGGCTGGACCGGCCCGGCCCGAATCCTGGCCGACACGATCCCCGCGGCCTTTCTCCGCCGGGCCTGCGAACATCCCGACGACGTGGCCGTGGCCGACCAGGTCTCCGGCGTGCTCAGTTACCGCAGAATGCTGGTGGCTGCGCGGCTCCTGGCCCGGCGGCTCGGCCGCCTTCCGGGCGACGCCGTGGGCGTGCTGCTGCCCTCGTCCGTGGCCGCCGACGTGTCGTTCTTCGCCCTGCACCTGGCGGGCAAGCTGCCCGTCCTGCTGAACTGGACCACCGGCCCGGCCAACCTGGCCCACGCCGTGGCAACGCTCGACGTCCGCCGCGTCGTCACGTCGCGGCGGCTCATCGACCGGCTGGGCATTGAAGTTCCGGGCGCGGAGTACGTCTTCCTCGAAGACCTGCGGGCCGGGATCGGGAAGCTCGAGGCCGCGCTGGCCCTGCTGGGGACCCATCTACGGCGCATAGAGTGGGCGGTGAAAAGCCCCCCACCCAGCTCCGCTGGGTACCCGGCATCCGGGGGCTCCGATCCTGCCGACGCCCCGGCCGTCGTCCTGTTCACCTCCGGCTCCGAAAGCACCCCCAAGGCCGTGCCCCTGAGCCACCGCAACCTCATGACCAACTCTCTGGCGAGCCTGGACGTGCTCCGGCCGCTCCCCAGCGACTCGATCCTGGCGGTTCTGCCGCCGTTCCACAGTTTCGGGCTGTTGGGCAATATCGTGGCCCCGATCCTGGCCGGCCTGCGGGTCGTACACCATCCCGACCCCACCGACGCCCGCAGCCAGGTCCGGCTGATCGCGGCCTATCGCACGTCGTACTTGATCACCACGCCGACGTTCCTCGGTTACCTGCTGGCGGTGGCGACGCCGGCCGACCTCCGTTGGCTCCGCGTGCTGGTGACCGGCGCGGAAAAATGCCCGGAAGCCGTGTTCGCCCGGGCCAAGGAACTCGCCCCGCAGGCGACCGTGATCGAGGGCTACGGCATCACCGAGTGCTCGCCGGTCGTGGCGGCCAATCGGCCCGGCCGGACGCGGCAGGGGACGGTCGGGCAGCCGGTCCTCGGCGTCGAGGTGTTGGTGGTCGATCCCGAGGGCCGCCGGCCGCTGCCCGTGGGGGCCACCGGCTTGCTCCTGGTTCGCGGCCCGTCAATCTTCCGCGGGTATCTGAACTACCAGGGGCCCGATCCGTTCGTCGAGGTCGACGGAAAGCGGTGGTACGTCACGGGCGACCTGGTCGAGTTGGACGAGGACGGCTACGTACATTTCCGCGGGCGGCTGAAGCGATTCTTGAAGGCTGGGGGCGAGATGATCTCGCTGCCCGCGCTGGAAGAGCCGCTGGCCACCCGGTACCCGCCGAGCGAGGACGGCCCGCAAGTGGCCGTCGAAGGCATCGAGACGCCCAGCGGCCGCTGGATCGTGCTGTTCACCACCCTCGACCTCCCGCTCCGCCAGGCCAACGCGATCCTCAGCGACGCCGGTTTCCGCGGCGTCCTGCGGCTGGACGAAGTCGTACGGCTCGACGCGATCCCCGTGTTGGGCACCGGCAAGACCGACTACAAGGTCTTGCGGCAGACGGCCGCCGGGCGGGCCCCGGCGTCGGCCTGACTTCCCCGCCCGGGGAAAT
>Ga0187848_10003907_pt1 | contig 10638 bp, 9 predicted proteins | sample June2016WEW_4_40_FD_132424 | JGI IMG/M metagenome (GOLD analysis project Ga0187848, IMG submission 132424) | Peatland microbial communities from SPRUCE experiment site at the Marcell Experimental Forest, Minnesota, USA - June2016WEW_4_40 | ecosystem: Environmental > Terrestrial > Soil > Wetlands... | reverse complement strand
TGTACGGCACGACGACCACGCACTGCGGCCCGCAGTTGAGCATGCCCAGGATCCAGATGGACACCAGCCCGCGCGGCCGGGTCATCGGCTCGCCGCGGTTGGTCAGGCGGTTGTTGGTCTCGTAGGCCACGAACTTGACGCCGTTTCGGCCGATCGCGCCGGCGGCCCCAGGCCCGAGCAGCTTGCACAGGTCCGAGACACCCAGCAGCCGCACTTCGCGGCGGACGTCGAAGTGGAACTCCGTGGCGGAGGCGTTGCGGAGCTTCATGACGGTGGCCATGGCCAGCGGCTCGTCGGGGCCCGAGACGATCTTCCACGCCCCTTCGTTGAAGGCCGGCGGGGTGTACCAATCGGCGAGCGTCTGCTGAACCCCGGGCTTGAACCACAGGCTGAATTGCCCCCCTTCCGGGGAGAGCCACAGCCGCTCCTCCCCGCCGTAGTTGGCAAAGTGCGGATCCGGCCGGCCGGCGCGGATGAACTCCTCGTTGACAAATCCAAAGCTCGGCCCCCCGGTGCCGCCGGTGGTCGAGGTCATCACCCGGCCCTGCCAGGCCGGGCAGACGGCCACGCGGGCCCCTTCCGGGTTGGTCAGCTCGACCAAATCCGTGTGCTTGGCTAGAAACGCCCTCATCTCGCCGTAAGACATGGGGGTGCCTTTCTGAGGGGCTTCCGCGGCCGGCCCCGGCCAGGCCGCCGCAACCGCCGCTAACGCCGCCGTTAGGGGGATCAGGGTCCGCAAAATACGTGACATAACGGTTCCTCCAGCGACCCAGGATACCGCAACCGGCCGCGGCCGGAAAGTCCCGGGTGGCCCAAAAAACCCCCTTGACGGCGACTGGACCGTGAAATATACACACGTATACTATTGCGCCGCGGGAAGGCAGGATAGCCCAAGGGAAAGCCATGTCCGACCATTCGGGACCCAATTTGCTGCGACTGATGGCCGCCGCGGAACTGTCGATCCAGGAGGTGGCCCAACGGAGCGGGCTGGACGAGCGGACGGTCCGCAGCATCGCCCGCGGCACCCACCGGCCGCACCCGCGGACGCTGCACCGCCTGGCCGGGGGGCTGGGCGTGCCGGTCGACGAGTTCTTCGTCGCCCCGGCCCAGTTGCTCTACCGCCGCTTCGATCGCCGGACCAACCCGCTTGTGGACGAAGTGCTCCAGGGCTACCCGCACCTGTTCGAGGGCTGGGGCGAAGCTGACTTCGACGAGCTGCACAGCCGCGTGGGCTCCGGCGGGCCGCTGACCTTCGAGGGCGCCCTCGGGGCCGTCCACGCCATGAACCGCAAGCGCGAGCTGCACGACAAGCTCGACGTGCTCCTGGAAACCGGCCAGGCCAAGACGATCGGCGGCATCCTCGACTTGATTTACGAGCAGGTGGTGGTCAGCACGGGCGGCGGCCCCGATCGTAACGTGCCCAAGTGTTAGCAGTGCGAGATAGTTCGTAGTACCGGCTTTGGCCGGCTTCTTCTCGAGAGAAAAAGCGAAACCAAAGTGGGGATGATTCATCCTTGTGCGGCCTGCTGGGCCTGCCAGAGGGCCAGGCGCGGGGGGAGCTGGTCTGGGCGGGCCGTCCCGGTGGTGGCAAGCTGCTGGATGGTGATGGATGCCGTGAGGCAGCCCACCAGGGCCGCCTCGGCCAGCGTCGCCCCGGCGGCCAGGGCGAGCACCGCGCCCGCCGTGGCACTGTCGCCCGCGCCGGTCGGATCGATGGGGCCCGGCACGCGGACGCCGGGCACGAGGGTGATGCGGCCGTCGTCCACGAGCATTCCGGCGGCCCCGCGCGTAACGCAGACCGGGGCCCCGGTTGTCGCCCGCAGCGCCGGCAGCACGGCAGCAAGCTCCTCCAGCGGCACCTGGTCGGTCGGGCTGGGGTTCTGGCGGCCGGCCGCCTCGAACTGGTTGGGCTTGATGATCACGCCGCGGAACTGGCGGATGCGGCGGCGGCTGTCGGCCCAGAACACGACCCGCGGCCAGCGCAGGGCCACGAGGGCCAGGAACTCCCGCACGGCCGAGGTGACGACCCCGCACTCGGACTCGTCGACCTGGTCCATCGCCACCAGAGCGTCCAACTGCGGCAGCAGGGTCGCCAGCGAGCGGAGGATGCCTTGCTGCGAGGCATCTGAGGTGGGCGCGCGGTTCTTCGTGTCGTAGCGCGGATGTTCGCCCTCCAGGCTCAGGTCGCCGCGGTCGCGGGGCTTCAAGTAGGTCGGCGTCATCCGCGCGGGGTCCGCGGCGAGGTGCTCGGTCTGGCAGCCGATCGCGGCCAGGTCGCGGCGCAGGTCGTAGGAGGAGCCGTCCTGGCCGGTCAGGCCGACGGCGCTGAGCCGGCCGGCGCCCAGCGCCGCCAGGTTGGCGGTCACCGTGCCCGCGGCGCCGGGGCTGTGCCGCACGCCCACGACCTGGTGGGCGGTCTTGCCCGTCTCGACGCTCACCTCGGCCAGGGCCGGATCGACGTCCAGGTATTGGTCCAGGAAGAAGTCGCCGACCACCGCCACGCGGAGACGGGGAAAGGCCGCCAGCAACTCCCCCAGCCGCTCGGCCGTCATCCCCTCGAAGTTTTTCATGTCTCGCCCCACAGATAACGGACCGGCACCCGTGTGCCACTGCTTGCCCGCTGCCCGGCGGAGGTTGGTCTCCTTCGGGGAAACCGTGGCGGCAGCGGGCAAGCAGTGCCACACCGTGACGTGTGGCTCCCGCCTGTTCATCCCTCTCCCCAAAGATAACGGACCATGGCGGGCCAGTCGCGGTAGTCGGGGACCACCAGGTCCGCCCCGGCGCCGATGAGCCGGTCGCGCTTCCAGGCGTCGGGGCGACCGCTGCGGCCGGCCTCGTCGCTGGCCACCGCCACCGCGGTGCCGCCCACCGCCTTGACGTTGCGAATCTCGACGTACCCGTCGCCGAAGCCCAGCAGGAACCGGCCGTCCACGCGGTTCTCGCGGAGAATGCGGTCGATCACCTGGGCCTTGGAATAGTTCTGGAAGTCGTCCAGGGCGCCGTAGAGGTGCGGGCCGAAGAACTCCCCGAGCCCCAGCAGCCGCGCCTCTTCGACCACGTACCGTTGGTCGGTCCCGCTGGCCAGATACAGCGCCACGCCCCGGCGGCGAAGCTCGGCCAGGATTTCCAGCGAGTACGGCACGAGCATCTCGCGGGGCGACACGCGGCCCGAGCGGAGGGCCTCGCGCCGCCCGCCGATCCGCTCCATCAGCCGGTCGTGGTACTGCTTCTTGTACACGAGCGGGTCCTCCGGCGTGCCGCCGCGGCGGCGGACCTCCTCTGCCAGGCGGAACATCTGGTAGATCGTCTGCTTGCCGTTCAGTTGCATGACGAAGTCGAGGACCAGCCCTTGGAGGGCCTCGGGCGGCTCGCGGCTGCCGGTCGCCCGCAGGACCTCGACCATCATCGGCACCATGACCTGCGGCCAGCCTTCGCGGATGAGGCTCAGTGTGCCGTCGAAATCGAATACGGCGTGGCGGATGGGCCGCCCGGCCGCCTCGCGGACGATCTCGATGAGCGTGCCGCCCAACAGTCGCGCCGCGGCCGGCGGCTCGGCCACCCGCCGGTAGTCTTCCTCATGGCATGCCGGTTCGCCACTGGTCACGATCGTCTCCTGGATGACATCAAATTTCAAATCCAAAATCCAAAATCTAAAATCACGCCCGCCGCCGCTGGACGGTGCGATAGACGGTCAAGACGTTTTCCAGGGGGGTGTCGGGCTGGATCTGGTGGCTGGGGGCCAGGATGTAGCCGCCGCCCGCCCCCACTTCGTCCATAAGGCGGTCGACTTCGGCTGCGATCTGGGCCGGCGTGGCGCGTTGCAGCCAGCCCTGCACGTCCACCGCGCCGTGCATCGCGATCCGGCCGCGGAAGGCCGCCTTCAATTCGTACGGATTCATACCCGCCGCCTGCGGCTGGATGGTCTGCAAGGCGTCCATCCCGCAGGCGATGAATCGCGGGATCAACTGCCGGCTCGAGCCGCAGCAGTGGTGCGACACCTTGGCGCCGTAGGCGTGGACCAGATCGAACAGCTCCTTCTTCTTCGCGGCGAAAAGGGCATCGAACGCGGCCGGGGAGATCAGCAGCCCGCGCTGGGTGCCGAAATCGTCGCCGCAGTACACCAGGTCGATCCGCCCCCGCGCCGCCGCCAGGATCCGCTCGATGTAGGCCATGTAGAAGCGGTGCCGGCGCTCGACGATCGCCAGGAAGACCGGCTCGGCCGCGGCGATGTCCAAGAGCACCTGCTCGACCCCGCGGCCGAACGCCACGCCGTTGATGAAATCCTGCACCCACATCCCGCCCGTGGCGATCGCCGCCTCGGGAAACCTCTCGCACAGCGCGGGCACCGCGGCGTAGTCGAAGGCGTCGGGACTGGGCCAGGGGAACCGCTCGACCTCCTCCACGCTCCGCCAGGCGGCGTAGGGCCGCTCGACCGGCTCGGCATATTCACCGTACTCGTTGGGCATCGGCCGGCGGCGGATGCCCCACAGGTTCAACGACGAGCCGTCGTCGAACGCCGCCGGCGGCTCTCCGACGTAGGGCGGGTTGACATAGCGGATGTCGGTGCCCAGCCGCTCGGCCAGGCCGCCGTCTTCCAGGCCGGCCGCGCTGCCGCCCATCGCGGCGGCCACGCGCCGCGGAGGACCCAGCCCGAAGTGCGCCAGCAGTCTCTCGTGGATCTCCGGCGTGGCGTAGTAATCGCAGGGGGTGAAATCGGGCTGCGTATGGCTCAAGGCCGCCCGCACCCGCTCGCGTGGCGTCATGTCGTTCTCCGCATCAACTCCGCACCTGCGGGAACCGCGCCCGCAACTCGCGGGTTGCCGCCAGCAACGACGGAGCCAGCTCCGGCAGCCACCCCAGAATCTGCGCGATGTGCGAATCCACCGCCCGCCGGAAGGGCTTGAGCCGCTGGGCGAAGGCTGCGCCCGTCGCAGCGGCTGCCGCCTCGAAGACCTGATTGATCTCGGAAGTCTCGACCTGGAGCACCAGCCGCAGGGCGTCTTCCAACGAGCCGATCTGGCCCACGGCAGCCTCCGTGGCGTCCATCTGCTGCTCCAGGCGGGAGAGGTACTCTTGCCACGGGCTGAAGAGATTGGCCTCCCAACTCCCGCGAATGGCAGCCGCCCGGCACACCTCCAACAGGTCGGCGTGCTCCTGTTCCTGGAACGCCAGGTCCCTGAAGAACAGGCCTGCCTGCGGGTGGTCGTCGAAAGCCCTGCCCAACGCCGCGTAGATTCGCTTCGCCCGCAGCTCCAAGCCGGCACACCGCTCCAGCACGGCAGGCACGTGCGAGCCGATTGCCCCCAACAGGCCGCTCTCCCGCAGCACGGACAGGAAAGCCCGCTTGTTCCAGGGAGCCACCGCCCGGAAGAACACCCGCCACCCAAAGCCGCGGATAATGGCTATCGGGTGGGCGAGAACGTCCCGGCCTGTGATGACGCCGACCATGCCGATGTTCTCAATCGTATTCCATGGGGCTGCGGAGCAGGAGGGGCTGGGGATTCTTGACGACCCCTCCCGGGCGGACCCCCGGGCCGCGGCCGACGACCCCCAGGTCGCCGTCCATCTGCTTGACGAGCCCCTGGAGCCTGCGGACCACGTTCGGATGCCGGGCGGCCACGTCCGTCGTCTCGCCGATGTCCGCATCCAGGTTGTAGAGGGCGGGGGTGAACGGCCCCGCGGCGTCGCGGACCTTGTCCACGCCGTCTTCGATCTGCCGCACGATGGCCAGTTTCCACGGGCCGGAGCGGACGGCCTCCAGCCGGTTGCCCTTGAAGTAGAAGAGGGCTTCGTGGGGCGACTGCTTGCTCTGGCCACTCAAGAGCGGCCAGATGTCCTTGCCGTCGATGACGCGATCGGCCGGCACCCGGCCGCCGGCGAGCTGGACCAGCGTGGGCAGGACGTCCATCTCGCTGGCGGCGGCGTCGCAGACGGTGCCGGGGGTGATCTTGCCGGGCCACCAGGCGATAGTCGGCTCGCGGACGCCGCCTTCCCAAGTGGATGCCTTGCCGCCGCGCAAGGGGCCGGCCACGCCGCCGTTGCGGCCCTGGCTCCGCCACGGCCCGTTGTCGCTGGTGAAGAGCACGAGCGTGCGGCTTTCCAGGCCGAGCCGGCGCAGCGCGTCGAGCACCCGGCCGGTGCTCCAGTCGACCTCCTCGACCCAGTCGCCGTAGCGGCCGTTGGCCGACTTGCCTTGAAATTCCTTGCCGGGGTGCAACGGCACGTGTACGGCGGTGTGCGGCAAGTAGAGAAAGAACGGCCGTTCCTTCTGCGCTGTGATGAAGCGGATCGCCTCCTCGGTGTACAGCGACACGAGCTTGTCTTGCAGGACCGGGGCCTCGACCACCAACTGGTCGCGGAGCAGCGGCAGCGGCGGCCGGCGGTCGGGCTTCCCGCCGCCCAGCCCGGCCGGACGGCGGCCCATGTCGTTCGAATAAGGCAGGCCGAGGTAATGCTCGAACCCGTGCCGCGTGGGCAGGAACTCCGGCTGGTCGCCCAGGTGCCACTTGCCGATGCACATCGTGGCGTAACCCCGCTGGCGGAGCAGGTCGGCCACAGTCCGCTCCGCGGGGCCGATGCCGGCGGCGGACACCGGGCCCAAGACGTTGGGCAGCGAGACCCGCTTGGCATAACAGCCGGTCATCATCTGTGCCCGCGACGGGGTGCAGACCGGCGCGGCGTAGAAGCTGGTGAACTTCATGCCTTCGGCGGCCATCCGGTCCAGGCAGGGCGTGCGATTGAGTTTCGAGCCGAACGGCCCGATGTCGCCGTAGCCCATGTCGTCGATCAGGATGATGACCAGATTGGGTACACTGCTCTTCTCCGCGCAAGTTGCTACGTTTCCCGAGCCTACCGACAACGCGAGGGTGGCGGTGGAAAGTATGAGCGTAGCTACTGTGTGTAGTAAATTGCCTAGTAAATTGTGACTAGCGACGTACCCCACTGAAGATGCACGAAAGAGCATGACCGCACCTGCTTGCGAGATGGTACCACTTGCCGTCGGCAGCGCCGAGCGACCGCATTCCCGGCCGGCCAACGGCCTGGAGGGACACGGCGTGAGGCCGACATCGCCTGAGTATCCCACCTCCGTGATTCCCAGTCAATCCATGGAAGCCCGGCAGGCAGCCCGAGCAGTGTGACCGGCCATGGGTGAAAGCCGAATTACCGAAACAGGTACTCTTCCTTCAATGATTGAGAACCCGCTATAATCCAGCCTCACCCCGCCCGACAGACTCGAAGAAAGGCCGCTGCCATGCGACTCGTCACCTACGCAAGCGACCGGGGGCCGCGCGTCGCCGCCCTGCACCAGGACGGGCTCGTCGATCTCCAGCAGGCCGACCCGGCCCTGCCGAGTTGCCCCAAGGCATTCCTGGCCGGCGGCCCGGAGGCGGTCGCCCGGGCGGAAGCGGTGCTGGCCTGCGGCCGGCCGCTGCCCGGGCCCGCGGGCCCGTTGCGGCTCTTGCCCCCGATCCCGTCGCCCGAGAAGATCCTGTGCATCGGGCTGAACTACAGCGACCATGCCCGCGAGACCGGCGTGCAGCCGCCGCCGGAGCCGGCGGTGTTCAACAAGTTCCCTACGGCCGTTGCCGGCCACGAAGCGGCGATCGTGCTCCCCCGCCTCAGCGGCCAGGTGGATTACGAGGCCGAGCTGGTGGTGGTCATCGGCCGCGGCGGTCGCCACATCCCCCTGGCCGAGGCCAAGAGCCACGTCGCCGCCTACTGCTGCGGCAACGACGTCTCCGCCCGCGACTGGCAGTTCCACAAGCCGGGCGGCCAATGGCTGGCCGGCAAGTCCTTCGACACCTTCGCGCCTTGCGGCCCGTGGCTCGTGACGGCCGACGAAATCCCCGACCCGGCGAACCTGCGGATCCGGTTGCGCCTGAACGGTCGCATGATGCAGGACTCCAGCACCGCCCAGTTGATCTTCTCCGTCGAGAAGCTGGTGAGCTACGTCTCCGACATTTGTACGCTCGCGGCCGGCGACCTGCTGTTCACGGGCACGCCCGCGGGGGTCGGTTTCGCCCGCAAGCCGCCGGTCTTCCTCCAGCCGGGCGACGTGGTCGAGGTCGAGATCGAGCGGATCGGCGTGCTCCGCAATCCGGTGGTGGCCGAGGCCCCGTGAGCCGGCGACCCCGACATGCTCGCGCGGGCGCGGCACCTGCGCTACGCTGCGGCGGGCTCCTCAGTGTCCAGCGCTCAAAACTTCGGTACCGAGTGCCCAGTACCGAGTACGCAGCACCGAGCACCCGGTGCCAGGTATCCAGTGTCAAGCATCCAGTACCCAGTACCCACTGCCCACTGCCCACTGTCCACTGTTACACTATTCACTGTCTGCTGCCGGGCGATTGGCGTTGACGCCGCTGCCGCCAATTGCTAGGCTTTGCCGCGAGTGGAGATCGTCCTCGACGGTCTTCCGCGGCTGGCCGGCCCAGGAGCAGCAGCGGCGTGACTCTGCTAAAGCGACCGTGGATCTGGCTTGTCGTATCGGCCCTGCTGCTGGGGGTGCAAATCGGCCCGTGGTACTATCCCTACGGCGACGCGGACCGATACCTGTCCGTTGCCCGCAACCTGGCCGAGAACCATCGCTTGACCTGTTTGGGCAGTCCGCACATTTTTTATCCGCCGGGTTATGCGGCGATCGTCAGCCCGCTGTTCTTGATTCGTGACCGGCCATTCTTGGAGTTGGCCGTTCTGCACTGGCTGCTGGCCGTCGCTTTCATGCTGGGGGTTTACGTGTGGGCACGGCGGGTGGTGCCGGAGGCGGCGGTGTGGATCGCGGCGGTGAGCGTGGCCAACAATGTCTTCTGGATCTATCACCGCAGGCCGGCCAGCGAGCTGGCCTTCATCACGGTGCTGGTCTGGGCGGTCAACAGCGTGAATTGGGTCATGCGGGCGCGGACCCGCCGCAGCGTTGCCGCCGGCACGGCGGTCGCTGCGGCCTCGCTGGCCATGCTGTGCCTCATCCGACATGCGGGGATTGCGGCGGCCGGGGGCTGCTCTGCGGCGATGCTCGCCGCCGCGTGGCGTCGAGCGCTGTCTTGGCGACGGGCCGTGGCCGCCTCGCTCCTGACCGTGTCGGCCGCTCTCCTGACCGTCGGCGTGGAGATGGCGTGGGACCGCAACACCGCTCAGGCCGCGGGCGGGAAAACGTACTTCGACTATCTCGACCCGCCCGGAAGCGACCCGGCCCGGGAGTGCGGCCGCTACTGGCGCGGTCTTGCCAGCACGATCAGCGAAATCGGCCGCGTCACGATTCCGGGGATGCTCAAGTGCTACAGCCGGCAGAAGGAATGGCTGGACATCAACATGCTGGTGTACGTGCCCTTCTTCGTGTTGCTCGCCACGGGCTGGGCACGCTGGGTCCGGCGGCAAACCGATGCTTTCGCCTGGACTCTGCTGTTCTATTGGATGCTCCTGACGATCTGGTCCTGGTCCACGGGGGGACGGTATTGGTTTCCCATGGTCCCCGGGCTGGTCGTATGCGCCTGGTTCGCGGCCGAGCGGCTGAAGGACCGCCGGCTGGCGCTCCTCAAGGCGGTATGGCTGGTCCACTTGTCCGCGGCCATGGCTTATTGGCTCGCCGTGGACTTGCCGCAGACGAGGGAGCTCGACCGCCAATGGCCGGCAGTGGATGCCTTGGCGGCCCGGATTCCCGTGGACTCCGGGCCGATTGCCGCCACGGAGTCGGTGCGCGACGCGAGGATCATGGTCGCGCTGGCCCTGGATCGGCCGGTCAGGCCGGAGGCCGACAAGCCCGACGTGCGGCGCTTGGCCGAGTGGATCATTACGACCGCAGACGATCCCCCGTTGGACGGCTTCGTGCCGCAATGCCGTGCCGGACGATACTGCTTGCTGCATCGCTGCGGCGGCGAAGAGCTGCCGTAAGCGTATCCGGCACACTCCGTGTGCCGCCCGGGTACCCGCTTGCGGGTGACGGCACACGGAGTGTGCCGGATACATTAGCGGCCCGCGTCAGGATGAGTTATTGAGAGAATGCCCATGCGGATTGCCTTGCTGGCCGGAGGACTGTTTGCCGCCGCCTTCCTCGTGCATTGGCTGGTGTGGCGGATTCGCATTCCGCGGCGACAAACGCCGGCCCTCCTGGTCATCCTGCTGGGGTCGCTGCCCTTGGGGTTGGCCGCCGTCGCGTATGTGCCCGCCCTGCAACCGCTGGGTCCGCTGGGGTTTTGGGAGTGCATCCACGTGGGCACGTTTCACGTGGCGATGTCCCTGGGATATATTGTCTGCTACTCGGCGTTGGCGGAGCGCAGCCCCAGCATGACGCTGCTCGGCTTCGTCGACGACGCCGGACCGCAAGGGCGCAGCCCGGATGAGGTCGTGTCGGTCTTGGCCCGTGCGCAGCCGGTCGAAGCCCGCCTGGAAGCCCTCGTGCGGCACCGGGCGGTCGTGGAGACCGGCGACGCCTACCGCCTGTCGGCGAAGGGCCGATTCTGGGCGCGGGCTTTCTCGTTCTGGCTTTGCCTGATGGGCGCGGCCAAAGGCGGGTGACCGGCTCGTTCAGCCGGGGGACGGTATCTCCCGCGCGTGTGCGGCTCGTTTCCAAGCACAGGAACCACTTCGATGCTGATGAACAGGATCAAGGACGCCGTCGGATGCGGATTTCGCCGCCTGGGCTTT
>Ga0187848_10003906_pt1 | contig 10642 bp, 8 predicted proteins | sample June2016WEW_4_40_FD_132424 | JGI IMG/M metagenome (GOLD analysis project Ga0187848, IMG submission 132424) | Peatland microbial communities from SPRUCE experiment site at the Marcell Experimental Forest, Minnesota, USA - June2016WEW_4_40 | ecosystem: Environmental > Terrestrial > Soil > Wetlands... | reverse complement strand
CATCCAGGCGCGCCAGTCCGTCGCCGCCGTACACCAGTTTTTCCACCCGCACTTCGAAATTGCTTACGATAGGATTTACTCCCGTACCTCTACCATGAAAACACGAGTCTTCTCCGGCATGCAGCCGACCGGAAACCTGCACATCGGCAACTACCTGGGCGCGCTCAAGAATTGGGTGCGCATTCAGAACGACTATGAGTGCATCTTCTGCATCGTCGATTTGCACGCCGTCACGGCTTACCAGGATCCCGCCGTGCTGCGCCGCAAGATCGAAGAGATAGCCGCGCTCTACCTGGCTGCCGGAATCGACCCCAACACTTGTTCCATTATGGTGCAATCGGCCGTGCCCGCGCACGCCGAGCTGGCGTGGATGCTCACCTGCGTCACGCCGGTGGGCTGGCTGGAGCGCATGACGCAGTATAAAGCCAAGTCGGGGAAGCAGGAATCGGTGGGCTCCGGGCTGCTCGAATACCCGGTGCTGATGGCCGCCGATATTCTGCTCTACCAGGCCGGCATCGTCCCCGTGGGCGAGGACCAGGCCCAGCACCTGGAGCTAACGCGAGACATCGCGCAGCGCTTCAACGCGCTCTACGGTGAAACCTTCGTGGTGCCCGGCACCAGCTTGCCGGCCGTGGGCGCGCGCATCATGGGCCTCGACGACCCCACGCAGAAGATGAGCAAATCTGCGGCCGGCCAGGGCCACGCGGTGGCGCTGCTCGACCCGCCGGCGGCCATCCGCAAAACCATCATGCGCGCCACCACCGATTCCAGCCCCGCCGTGGACTTCAACGGCGCCGGCCCCGGCGTGCTCAACCTGCTGGCGATATACCAGGCCTTTTCGGGCGATACCGACGATGCCATGAAGGCGCGCTTCGCCGGCATGCGGTACGGCGAGTTGAAGAAGCATGTGGCCGACATGACCATCGCCCACCTGGAGCCCTTCCAGCAGCGCTACCGCGAGATTGTCAGCGAGCCAGGCTACCTGGCCAGCGTCCTCCGCCACGGCGCCGCGCGCGTCGCCCCGATCGCCAATCAAACCGTGCAACTGGCGAAAGAGCGCATGGGGCTGTACGTGGGGTGAGGCACGCCCAACCATCCACCCGCAGCTCGTGGCGCGGGCCGTCCGGCCTGCTGAGTCGAGAGTCGTCTCGACTCTTCTTCAGCGGGGGCGTCTCCAATAAGGGCGTCAGACGTAGCTATTACGTTTGACATAATGCTGTCGACGTCATAGACTTAGGTTTGATCCGGTCTTTCAGGTGCCGAGACACCGAGTCGCTCTTTGAGGACCGCTGGGTTCGGCGATTTCAATCCATCGAACGCCCTGCGCGGCGGAAGCTTCTGTACCTGAATCGGGCGCTGCGGCTGGAGGATCTGTGCGTCCCGCCTGGAAACCATTTGGAACTGCTGAAAGGGGAACGCGCGGGGACGTATAGTATTCGGATCAATGACCAATGGCGCATCTGCTTTGCCTAGGAGGACGGCGATGCGCATGACGTTGAGATCGTGGATTACCACTAAGCCGCCGGGGAGATGACAATGAAGCCGTCAAAGCGACTCGATCCAATCCATCCTGGAGAAACCCTCCTGGAAGACTTCATGAAACCGCTCGGGATCAGCATCAATAAGCTGGCTCGCGACCTGGATGTCCCGCCCAACCGAATCAGCGCAATCGTGAATGGCACTCGCGCCATCACGGTCGACACCGCCTTGAGGCTGGGAACATACTTCCGCGTGTCGCCGGAGACCTGGCTGGGCCTGCAGATCGACTACGATCTTCGCGTCGCGCGCCAGCGAGTCGGCGATCGGATCATCCGCACAGTTCGCACCCCGCCGGCGGCGTGATCGGCTCGGCCGCGGCGCGCACCAGCGATGAGCAGCCACCGCCACCGCGGACGTTCGCTTATTGTTGTCTAATGGTGATGTGAGCGAGCCTTCAAGGGCCGCTGCCACAGTTCGTTGGAGAGCGGCGCTGACGGCAGTAGTTGCCGTCGGCATACAGGTCGGCATATTGTCGCCGAGAGCGCTGGGTTGCGAATGCGCGCCTCCATCACCGCCGTGTGAGGAGTACCCGGATACGGAGATGGTTTTCCTGGGGACCGTGACCGAGGCGCTTGTGGCAGCCGACAACGGCTGGATTCAGGAGGCGCGCATGCGAATCGACCGGGCCTATAAGGGGGTTTCCGAAAAGACGCTGATTCTCTTTGATAACGGCATGTGTAACGGCCCGGTTCTGGAAGTGGGCGAGCAGTACCTGATGTACACCCACCGCATTGGCCGTGGCCTTCCCGTGCCATCCCGCGGCTGTTCGCGCAGCAGGAACGTGAAAGACGCGGAGGAAGACCTGAAATATCTGAATGGCCTCGGTACGGCGGCTCCAACAGGGACGATCTATGGCCAGGTTTCGGTGCGAAGCGACGGTATTGGAGAAAAGGATCAACCGGCGCCGGGTGCGGTAGTCGAGATCCGGGGCGCAAAGAAGACGCTGACGACCGCCGCCGACGGCGAGGGACACTACTCGTTCGACGGCCTGAAACCCGCGCGATATGGCTTCAACGTAACTAAACCCGGATTCAGGGCGCTCGATTTCCTGTCGCGCCAGTTCTACGGCCCCCCGTATGCGGTGGAAGCTCGCAGTTGTTTGGTGGTCGACATGACCCTGCGGAAGAATTGGCCCGGCATGATCGGCGGGCGGGTGACACGGTCGGACGGCACGCCAGCCACGGCCGGGATTCCCTTCATGCTGATTCGCGTGGAGGGGACGGGAAAGGACGAGCGGTCCGATGCGGTTCTAGATTTGACCGCGAAAACAGACGACAAGGGGGAGTACTCGTTCCGCGGGGCCGCGCCCGGGCGGTACAAAGTCGCGATGAACCTTTACGGCAACCCCACGCCGAGGTTTCCCTATCCGACCATCTACTGGCCGGACGCGAGTGCGGAGGCGACCGCTTCTGAGGTCGAAATCAGCGACCACGCCATCTCACAGCAATGTGACTTTCGGTTGCCCCCCGAACTGAGGAGCACGGTGGTTAAGGGCATCGTCTTGCTGCGAGACGGAAAACCGGCGAAGGGGGCACGAGTTACTATCACCGTGATTTCAGGGCCCTTCGGCGTCCATAACGGCTACGGCAATCCCATCACCGACATAGCTGGCCACTTCTCATTTACGGCCATGGAGGGATCCAATTACAGCCTGACTGCCGCCAAGACCGACGAAGGCTGGCTAGTTTCCGACGCTATTCCCTTCTCACTTGCCGAGGGATCGCAGTCCATAACCCTGACCTTGGTGCCCAGGGCAACTCGATAGCCGCTCTAGTCCCGCCCGTGCTTCCCCCAGCAAACCCTCCCCTCCCCGTTGTAAAATAAACAGTTTAAGGACATCTCCAAATGCAGAACACGCTGTTGACGAAGTTTATTCAAAAGAACGTCCGGACCGACATTCCGGCGTTCCGGCCGGGCGACACCATTCGCGTCCACGTCAAGATCAAGGAAGGCGACAAGGAACGGCTGCAGGCTTTCGAAGGCACGGTGATTGCCCGCAACAACAGGGGACTCGGCGAGACCATCACGGTTCGCAAGGTCAGCTTCGGACAAGGCGTGGAGCGCATCTTCCCCGTGCATGCCAGCATCATCGATCACATCGACGTAGTCCGCACCGGCCGCGTCCGCCGCGCCAAGCTGTATTATCTGCGCGACCTGAAGGGTAAAGCGGCCCGCCTCCGCGAGCGCGAATAGCGCCAATCCCATGCGGCCCGAAGCGGCGTGTGGCAGAATCCGTTGCCAGGCCACCATTGAGCGTGAGTTGCGCGCGCGCGGTTTTCACTGCGTGGCTGGCATCGATGAGGTCGGCCGCGGCGCGCTGTTCGGGCCGGTGGTGGCTGCCGCCGTCATCCTCTCTCCCGACCGGCCCATACGCGGCCTCAACGACAGCAAGCTGCTGGAGCCGGAGCGCCGCGAAACGCTCGCCGCGCGCATACGCGAACGCGCCGTGGCCTGGGCCGTGGCCGCGGTCGATGCGGCCACCATCGATTCCATCAATATCTACCAGGCTTCCCGGCAAGCTATGCGGGTGGCCGCCGGCCGTCTCAACCCCGCACCCGATTTTCTGCTGGTGGACGCCGTCCCGCTCGATATGGATGTGCCGCAGCGCGCGCTGATCAAAGGCGACGCCCGCTGCCACGCCATCGCCGCCGCCTCCATCGTCGCCAAGGTCTGGCGCGACGAGTTGATGCGCGTGTGGGACGCCGTTTTCCCCGCTTATGGCATGGCTTCCCATAAGGGCTACTGCACGCCTGAGCACCTGCGCGCCCTCCGCGAATTCGGCCCCACACCTTTGCACCGCCTGAGCTTCGATCCCGTGCGCGCGCAAGCACACGTTCTGTTCCCGTGCGACCGGCAATTGGAACTCTTCGAGACGGCGGTGGCCGTATGACGCCGGCCTCGCCGGCTCCCGAGGTTCCGGGCAACCCTCCGCCACCGGTTGCGGTGCCGCACCCGGTCTACCGCTGGTACCACATGCTGAGTGCCGCGGCGATGATTGCCGTGTGCACAGCCATGGGCCTCTTCCTGATAGTTTTTCCCTGGAGCGCATTCTGGGAAGCGAATTCCTATGTGCTCGAAGTGCCCGCCATTCAGGACTACTGGTCGAGCCCGTACCTGCGCGGAGCGGTCAGCGGACTGGGAATTCTGAACCTGTTTTTCGCGCTGGTCGATCTGGTCCGCTTCCGCCGGTTCTTCGAGCCCTAAATGCGCCGCTTGCTCCTGCTGGTGGTTAGGATTATCGTCTACGGTTCGCTCTACCCCTGGCATTTCACGTTCACCGGCCGCCCCGAGCCCGTGCCGGTTCTGCTCCATTCCTGGCCGACCGTGTGGAACCGGTTCGTGGCGCGCGATGTCGCGATCAACGTGTTGCTGTATATGCCGTTGGGCGCGGCCGCCTGTCTGGCGTGGCTGACCCGCTTTCCGCGCGCCGCTGGGGCCGCCGCGACTGCCTTCGGCTTTGCGCTGTCCCTCTCCATGGAGCTGCTGCAGAATTATGTTCCCGGCCGCGTCACCAGTCTTTCCGACCTAGCCACCAACACCCTCGGCGCCGCGGCAGGAGCTTGCCTGGCAGTTGCGTTCGCGCCCGCGATCATCCCGCCCCTGCACAGCCAAGCGCGGCGTGCATCGCCGGGCGCCGCTTTGCTGCTGGCCTGCTGGGGCAGCTATCAGCTTTACCCGTTTTTCCCCATCCTCAGTTCGACGCGCTTGCGCCAGGTGGTTCACGCGCTAATCGCCACGCACACCCTTTCTCCCGTCGCGATATGGGCCGCCGCCGCGGAGTGGTTTGCCGCCGCGCTGGCCCTGGAAGGCATCTTCGGACGATGGCGCACGTCCTGGCTGGCTGGCGCCATGCTGATTTCCGGGCTGAGGATCTTCATGCCTTCCCGCTCGCTCGCGCTCGACGAAGTGGCTGGCGCAGCCCTCGCGCTGCTCGCCTGGGAGATCCTCCCATCGAAACGCCGTCTGCCGGCCGGAGTCTGGATGGTGCTGTCGGCAATCCTGCTGGTCGAGTTCGCGCCCTTCCATTTCACCCGGCACGCCGCTCCGTTTTCCTGGATTCCCCTGGGCGCCACATTCGGAAACGAACGCTGGGGCGCGCTGGTGATCCTGCTGCGAAAAGCGTTTCTCTACGGCGCCGCCATCTGGCTGCTGGTCCGCTCCCGCGTCGCGTACCCGGTGGCCGGCGGCGCGCTGGCCGCAGCGTTGTTCATCCTCGAAGTCGTGCAGCGTTACCTGCCCGGCCGCACGCCCGAGATCACCGATTCGCTGATCGCCGTGGCGATGACGGCCGCGCTATGGGCGCTCGCCGGCCGGCGCTCGCCCCGGCCAGTAGAATATGCCGCGGTAGAATAAGCCAGGAGGGCATCCATGCGATCGGGTATTGCAATCCTCTGCTTCTGCGTTGTTGCCGGAGCCGCTGAAATTCCGGCCGGAGCGCACGTCGCGTTACAGTTGGTCAACACGGTCGACACCCGCACGGCGCAGGTGGGCGATTATGTTTACCTGCACACCGCGAGCCCCATCGCCTCCGGCGGCCACATTCTGGTTCCGGTGGGCAGCTACGTGCAAGCCACGGTGTCGCGCGCGCGGCGCAGCGGCCGGGTGAGCGGGCGCGCCGAGCTGGCCATCCGCATTGAAACTCTCACTTTCCCGGACGGCAAAGAGATCCGCATCAATCCCCACTTGAGCTCGGTGGATTCCGCCGGTTCGACTCAAAAAGTGGATGCCCAGGAGGGCGACGTCAAGCAGGGCCCAGGGCACGATGCGGACGCGGAACGCGTGGCCACGATAGCCGGCACCGGAGCGGCCATCGGCGGCATGGCGGAGGGGTCCTGGTCCGCCGCCGGAATCGGCGGCGCAGCCGGTGCGGGCGTCGGCATGGCCGTCGTGCTCCTCACCCGCGGCAAGGAAGTGGAACTGCGCCAGGGCACCACCGTCGACGTGGTCTTCGATCGCGCCGTTCCGATAGAATAGGGCTCGGGCATGCCCGGTCCGCCTCTCCACGCTCATTTCCGCTCGCCCCCCGGTGTTGGTTTAGTATAGGGTCTTCGGCGCCTGGCATCGCAACACGCCACACGGCAGGCAGCTTGCTTTGCGAGTCCTAACACACGATGCTCTCCACTCTCGCCTTCGTTCACTCCTCAATTAGGATCCCTGCTGCGGGCGGCTTGCGTTGGGCCGCCATGGTGCTGTTGTCGATGCGGTTGCTGGCCGCCGAGAGCCTGGGAGCCATCTCCGGAACAGTGTTCGACCCGGTGGGCAATCCCGCTCAGTTCGTCGAAATCACGTTGCTGCGCGATCACACCGATTTCCGCCGCACGCTGGCTGCCGATTCGCACGGGAGGTTTCGCTTCGATGGTCTCGCTCCGGGCCCGTACACCATCGTGGTGACGTCGCCGCTCTATCGAAGCTCTGCCGTAACCATCGTAGTCGGGGGCGAGGCAACAGCCATCCAGTCAATCGTCGTCTACGACGCGGTCCCACCAGGCGATGAGGACGCCCTCCGTGCGTACCTAGATTCGATTCGCGAACGTGCCGAAATCGCGCCCGGCCAGCAGGGCAGCGCCACCGAGGGCGCCGGCCCGTACGGCTTCCGCGCCAACATGAGTTTTAACGCCAACGGACAGCGCGGCCAAAATAACAACCTCCTGCTGGATGGCATGGATAACAACGACAACTGGACCGGCGCCGCCATTCTCAATCCTCCGGCCGAAGCGATCGCTGCGGTGAGTCTGGTGGATGGCAATATTCCCGCCGCGTCCGGCCACGCTACCGGTGCCAGCGTCAGCGTGTACACCCGCTCCGGATCGAGTGAACTGCACGGAAGCGCGCACGAGGACTTCGGCAATTCCGCGCTCGATGCGCGCAATTTCTTCGATGGCGCCAGTAAGCCCGCCATGACGGCGAACCAATTCGGCGGCAGCCTGGGCGGTCCCGTTCGCAAGAATGGCTGGTTTTTCTTTGCCGATTTGGAAACGCTACGCTCACGCCAGGGACTGACGGTGATTTCCACCGTGCCCACCTCCGCGCAAAAGCTCGGCGATTATGCATTTGCGCCGATCTACAATCTCTTCACCATTGCCTCCACGCCCTCCGGCATCTTCGAGCGGCAACCGTTCCCGAATAACCAGATTCCGCCGAGCTTGTTTTCACCGGCCGGCGAGAAGTTACTGGCTCTGTATCCCGATCCGAATTTGCCTGGCATCGCCGATAACTACCGTTACACGCCGTCGGCTCCGCACAACGCGGGCTGGTTTCACGGCCGTTCCGACAGGCGATTCTCGGCGCAGCACTCCCTGTTCGTGAGCGCCGGATACGAACGCGAGCGCGAGCAATCGCCCGGTGCGCTGCCGGCGCCCGCCGGATTGCCGCTGGCGCCGACCAGCCTGGGCAGCGACATCACCCAAAATGCGGACGACGACAACATGACCTCCAGCGCCTGGGAGGCCGTGGCCGCCGAGACCGCGGCGTTGAGCGCTTCGCTCATCAATGAATTTCGCGCCGGCGCGGCATCGCTCCGTCTTCAGGCTCAACCGCTCGACCAGGGGATCAACTGGTCGACGTTGCTCGACATTCCGGGCTTGAGCGCTACCGGCCTTCCCACCGTCAGCCCCACCGGGTTCACGTCGTTGGGGGCTGCCGGCGCGGCGCCGTTCCAGCTCCGCATGTCGAATTTCCAATTGGAAGACACGCTGCGCTGGACTACCGCGCGCCACGCCTGGCAGTTCGGCGTGCAGGCGACCCGCCGCCTGGCGGACGGCGATGCGGGCAATGTCTCCAGCCGCGGCACCTTCTTCTTCACTCCCGACTACACCAGCCAGGAAGGGTCCGCCACGCCCACCGGCGATTCCATCGCGTCGCTGCTGCTTGGGTTTCCTTCCGAGGTCGAGCGCGACGTTCAGTTCTCGCCCTACCACCTGCGTGCCTGGGAGGTGTCCGGTTTCGCCGGCGACCAGATTCGCCTGGGCCGGCTGACCATCCAGGCCGGCCTTCGTTATTCGCTCTATCCGCCACTCACCGAGGCCTCCGGCCGCATGGTGAACTTTAATTTCTCGCGTACGGCGCCGGCACTCGATCAATTCGCGGGTCAAGGCGGTGTGAACCAATATGCCGGCCTGGGATTCAACAAACGAGCGTTGGCGCCGCGGGTGGGCTTCGTGCTCGATCTTTCGCCCAGCGGCGCTACCGCACTGCGCGGCGGATTCAGCACGGACTACGATTCCGGAGCTTATCTCGCGGAAGGCATCCTGGCGCGCAATCCGCCGTATGCGTCGCTGCTGGATACGATCAACGGCACGTTTCAACTCGGGCCGAATCTTACCGCCGGATTGCCCGCCCCGGTGCCGGCATCGCTTCTCAACGCACAGGCTCTCAACGCGGCCCAAGGCAGTATCAATGCCATCCAACCCGAAAACTACACTCCGTACGCAGACCAGTGGGACCTGTTTCTCGAGCGCCGGCTGGGCTCGCGCTTGGTCTTCGATCTAGGCGGCGTGGGGTCGATGGGCATTCACCTGGAAGACGCATTCAACGCCAATCAACCTTTCCCGGCGCCGACGCTTTATGCCACGCTGCGCTATCCATACGACCCTTATGAGTCGCGCATCACTTATCTGAATCTCGGCGGAGGCTCCACTTACTACGGCGGACAAGCCAAACTAAATGGTCAGGTTCGTCCCGGTCTGATGATACTGCTGAGTTACTCGCATTCCAAATCGGTGGACGATTCGGTTGCGCCGTTTACCGATCCGCAAAGCCGGCCCGCGGCGCCGCAGGACACTTACAATGCGCGCGGCAATCGCGGGCCGTCTCCCTTTGACATTGCGCAGCGCGCCGTCCTGACCGCGCAATACGACCTGCCCCGCCAGGCTGGCCGTGGCTGGCTTGCGGCCGTCACCCGCGACTGGCGCTTGAGCGCCATGGTCACGCTGCAAACAGGCTTTCCCTTTACGCCGGAACTGGCGGTCAACAGTCTGAACAACGGCGGCTTTCAGCTCCCCAACCGCGCCGGCAACGGCGCTCTGCCCGCGGATCAGCGTTCCTACCTCAATTGGTTTGACACGGCCCTGGGCGCTGCGGACAGCGCGTTCCAGGTTCCCGCGCTCTACCAGTACGGTAACTCCGGCTTCGATATACTGCGCGGGCCGGGATTGGCTGCCACCGATGCCGCTGTAAGCCGAAGCTTCCGGCTTCGCGAAAGCCTACGCCTCGAGACGCGCCTTGCCGCCACGAATCTTCTGAATGCCGTTAACTTCGCGTTGCCCAACCGGTTCCTCGGCGTCGAATCCTCCGGTGTCATCAGCCATACCGTTATTCCCGCGCGGCAACTCCAACTGGTAGTCCGACTGGCGTGGTAATTTTGCGAGGGCCGAGCCAGTCCACGAGAGTCCGGCCCCGCCAGCCGGGAGCCGGGCCGCCGGCGCGCGCTTGCTACAATCAGAGGTTCAACATGCATGTCTGAAGATTCCATACGGGAGCTGGTTGCCGGTTCTCTCGAGCGGATTCGTGCCGCGCGCAGCATCGAGGAACTCGAAGCCGCGCGCGTCGAGGTGCTGGGACGCAAGGGCGCCCTCACCACGGCCAGCAAGGAAATGGGCAAACTGCCGGAAGGGGCTCGCGCCGCTTTCGGCAAGCTGCTCAACGACTCCAAGCAGTCGCTCGAACGGGCCTACGAAACCCGCAAGCGCAGTTTCGACGAAGGTGCGCTGGTCCGCCGCCTGGACGCCGAATGGCTCGATCTCACGCTGCCCGCTCCCGGCCCGCGCCGCGGCCATTTGCATCCCATCACACGCATCCAGCGCGAGCTCGAAGATCTGTTCCATTCGCTCGGCTTCGCGGTGCTCGATGGACCGGAGGTGGAAACCGAATACCACAATTTCGACGCGCTCAACATCCCGGCCACTCACCCGGCGCGCGACATGCAGGATACGTTCTGGCTGGACGGCGGTAACCTGCTCCGCACACACACTTCGCCAGTGCAGGTGCGCGGTATGGAGCGGCTCGGCCCGCCGCTGCGCATGATCGCGCCCGGCCGGGTCTTCCGCAACGAAAGCGTGGACGCCTCGCACGAGCACACCTTCTATCAACTGGAAGGCATGATGAT
>Ga0187848_10003904_pt1 | contig 10644 bp, 8 predicted proteins | sample June2016WEW_4_40_FD_132424 | JGI IMG/M metagenome (GOLD analysis project Ga0187848, IMG submission 132424) | Peatland microbial communities from SPRUCE experiment site at the Marcell Experimental Forest, Minnesota, USA - June2016WEW_4_40 | ecosystem: Environmental > Terrestrial > Soil > Wetlands... | reverse complement strand
TGCGGATGAGCCTGTTCAGGCCCGGCTCCTTGAGACCGAGCGTCTCCAGGAACTCGGGCCGCTCATCGGGGGCGAGCGCCGCTATCTCGGCCTCGGTCTTGCCGCATATGCTCACCACCTTCGCCCCTTCGGCCTGTGCTATCTCACGCACCTCCCCGACCATCGGAGAGCCGCCCTCTATGTCGTCCTCCGAGACGTTTGCTACGTACAGTACGGGCTTATCACTCAGGAGAAAGAGCAGCCTGAGCATGGCCGACTCATCTTCAGACCAGTTCCCCTTCCTGATCGGGTAGCCGCGTTCCAGCATGCCCTTGATGCGCTCCAGAAGCTCCACCTCGGCTTTAGCGGCCTTGTCCCCGCCCTTTGCGTCCTTTTGCCTTCGGAATAGCTTCTTGTCCACCGTCTCAAGGTCGGCCAGCATCAGCTCGGCCTCGATAACCTCGATATCCCGCCTCGGGCCGATATCGCCGTCCACATGGATTACATCCGGGTCCTTGAAGCACCGGACGACGTGGACTATGGCGTCGACTTCCCTGATGTTGCCCAGGAATTTGTTGCCCAGGCCCTCGCCGCGCGAGGCGCCCTTGACCAGCCCGGCGATGTCAACGAACTCGATAGCCGTCGGCGTGAGTTTCTTCGGGTGGTACATCTCGTTCAGCCTGACGAGCCGCGCGTCCGGCACCTCAACGATGCCTACGTTAGGGTCGATAGTCGTGAAGGGGTAGTTCGAGGCCTGCGCCCCCGCGGAAGAAAGCGCGTTGAATATGGTCGATTTGCCTACGTTCGGCAGGCCGATTATGCCGCAGTTGAAACCCATTTATTTTTTATCACCTTTCCGATCAGCATCTTTTTTTACAACCCTTATGAATTCTTTTTCAAAAGTTCTTACCTTTTCATCATTACATCTACGTAAAACTTTATCATACAAGTCGACTACATCAGATGATTTAGAAGATTCAAAATCAATTAACATAGATGCACTAATTAAGCAATTTTCTATGTCTGCGGGATTATCTTCCCATGATGATGCAACAGAAAGGACTTTAAGTTTATCGATTATTATTCTTTGTGCATTAGATATTAGATTCCTTGCTATCTTTTTAGAGCTTTCATCATCGCATTCTTTTGCTGAATTTAATCCGTCTTCCAAATCTACCGGCTCAAATGTCTTTGCAAATCTTTCAAAAGAATTTCTAATTCCCTTTATATCCATTTACACCTCTCAAAAAGAACAGCCCCGCCTTTTTAGGGCGGGGCTGATTATAGCACAAATATTTCCGCTAACGCGGATTTTTTTACAGGTGTATCAGCACGTGGCCGGAAGCTAACAGGCCGACGATAAGCAGGGCCACGATGTTGATGATCTTGATCATCGGGTTGATGGCCGGGCCGGCGGTGTCCTTGTAGGGGTCGCCTACGGTGTCGCCGGTGACGGCTGCCTTGTGGGCGTCGGAGCCCTTGCCGCCGTAGTTGCCGTTCTCGATGTACTTCTTGGCGTTATCCCACGCGCCGCCGCCGGAGGTCATGGATATGGCCACGAACAGACCGGTGACTATGGCGCCGACGAGCATGCCGCCTACCGCCTGCGGGCCGAGTACGTACCCGACCACGATGGGGGCAAGGACCGGGAGGAGCGCCGGGATAATCATCTCGCGGATGGCTGCCTTCGTGACGATATCGACCGCGGCCGCATAGTCCGGCTTGCCGGTGCCTTCCATGATGCCTTTTATCTCGCGGAACTGCCTGCGGACTTCATCCACTATCTCGCCGCCCGCCTTCGCGACCGCCTGCATGGCTATGGCGCCAAAGAGGTACGGCAAGAGCCCGCCTATGAACAGGCCGACCAGGACCAGCGGGTTGGAGAGGTCGAAGGTTACCGCCGGCAGGCCGTTTTTCGCTAGCGCGTCGCCCAACTCTTGGGTGTAAGCGGAGAAAAGCACCAGGGCCGCAAGCGCGGCGGACGCAATAGCGTAACCCTTGGTCACGGCCTTGGTGGTGTTGCCGACCGCGTCAAGCGGGTCGGTAATCGCACGGACGGAATCCGGGAGATCGGCCATCTCGGCTATGCCGCCCGCGTTGTCCGTGATGGGGCCGTATGCGTCTATCGCGACTATAATGCCGGTCATGGAAAGCATGGAGACCGCCGCCATCGCGACGCCGTAAAGGCCGGCGCAGGCATAGGCTACAAGTATGCCGGCCACGATGAGGATAATCGGGGCCGCGGTGGATTTCATCGAGACCGCAAGGCCGGTGATGACGTTGGTGCCGTGGCCGGTGGTTGAGGCCTGGGCAATGGACTTAACCGGCGCGTAGGCGGTAGAGGTGTAGTACTCTGTGATTATGACCATGCCGCCGGTAACCACCAGACCGACCAGGGCCGAGATGTAGAGGTTCGACCAGGTATAACACTCAAGGCCGGGCGTGCAGGCGATGCCGCCCATCATCTGCTTGCTGATGGGGAAAAAGGCTATCGCGGAGAGGACCGCCGCCGCGATAAGGCCCTTGTACAGGGCGCCCATGATGTTGCCGCTCTTGCCGATCTTCACGAAGAAAACGCCGATGATGGAGGTGACGATGGAGACGGCTCCCAGAACGAGCGGGAAGGCCAGCGCCTTGGCCACGACGTCCGGCCCGGCGCTTTTAAAGAGCAGGGCGCCCAGAAGCATTGCCGAGACGATGGTTACGACGTAGGTCTCGAAGAGGTCCGCAGCCATCCCGGCGCAGTCGCCGACGTTGTCGCCGACGTTATCGGCTATGACGGCAGGGTTCCTTGGGTCATCCTCGGGTATACCGGCCTCGACCTTGCCCACCAGGTCGGCTCCGACATCGGCGCCCTTCGTGAATATGCCGCCGCCGAGCCTCGCGAAGATGGATATAAGGCTCCCGCCGAATCCCAGGCCGATAAGGGGCCTGACCAGCTCGGACGGGACCGCGTCGGGAGATACCGCCTGGAGAATGAGGAAGTAGCCCGAAAGCGTAAGGAGGCCTAGGCCCACGACCAGCATGCCGGTGATGGACCCGCCCTTGAAGGCTACGTTCATCGCCGGGTTAAGGCCGAGCTTCGCCGCCTCGGTAGTCCGGATGTTGGCACGGACGGATATATTCATGCCGATTATGCCGGCTGCGGCGGAGCCCAGAGCGCCGATTACGAAGCCTATCGCCGTAAGAGGTCCAAGCCCTATGTTAGACGGCGCGACGGCGATGATTATCGCGATTATAACACCGACGATTGCGATGGTGGTGTACTGGCGCTTCAGATATGCCCCGGCGCCTTCCTGGATAGCCTTGGCAATCTTCTGCATCTTCTCGTTGCCCTGGCCGAGCTTCATGATCCAGCCGATGCTGATGATGCCGTATATCACGGCGACGATACTGCAACCTAACGCAATTAAAACATTTGTATCCATATTATTTACTATCCCCCTTTCAAAATTGCAGGTTGAAGAATAAAATGCTGCAGAAAAGACTGCCTTTTAATCCCCCCTTCCGGTTAATAATCTAAATTAGAACGGTGTTATATTCGGTAAGCAGGGATTCTACACTATCCCGAAGGCAGTTGCCAATTAAAAAATTTAATTGCGCAATAAGGCCGGGGACTATGAAATCGGATTAAAACCGGCATAAATACAGTTAAATATAGTAAAATCAGTCGAGACCGCTGTTGAAGCGGTTCATGGCCTGCTCCGGGCCATCCCGGAGCACGACCAGGACGGCTTCCGCGGCCCTGCCGACCATATCAGCCGCGATTTCCTCTTCGTCCTTTTTCCAGTTGGAAAGCACGTAGTCGGCGGGGTCCCAACCTTCAGGCGGCCGCCCGACGCCCAGCTTAACCCTGACAAACTCGCCCGTCCCGATAGCGGATATTATAGAAGCGATGCCGTTATGCCCCCCGTCGCCGCCGGATTTCCTTATCCGGAGCCTGCTGGGGGACAGGTCTATGTCGTCGTGTATCACAAGCAGGTCCGACGGCCCCGACTTGTAGTAGTCGAGCAGATCCCGGACGCTTTCCCCGCTCAGGTTCATGTATGTCTGCGGCTTCGCCAGCAGAAGCGGACTATCGAGGAAGCGGGCGGAGCCGACAAGGGCGCGGCAGAACTCCTTGGTGACCCGCACGCCGAACTCACCCGCGAGCGCGTCTATGACCATGAAGCCGGCATTGTGCCGTGTCAGCAGGAACCTGGGGCCGGGGTTGCCAAGTCCGACGATTATCTTCAATGAGCTACTGCTCTTCTTCCTTCTTCTTGGTCAGTACCTCGGGCTCCTTCACCTCGGCGGACGCCTCCGTCGAGAGCATCTGGTCGAGCTTTTCGGTCGATATAGGCGCCGCAATCGCGGCTATGACCGTCTCATGCTCGGTCAGGGCCTTTACGCCCTCCGGGAGCTTAAGGTCACCGACGTGAATCGAGTCGCCTATCTTCAGCCCGGACGCGTCAATGTCGATATGCGCGGGGATGTTCCCGGGGAGGCACTCCACCAGTATTTCCCTCGTCGGGTGCTGGAGTATGCCGCCTTCCTTTATACCGGCAGGCGCGTCGCCCGTAAGCATAACAGGCACGGTAACGTGTATCGCCTTGCCCATCGCGACCTCGAGCAGGTCCGCGTGCAGCAGCTCGTTCTTGACCGGGTCGAGCTGGTAGTCCTTGAGTATAGCCATCTTCTCGCCCTTGCCGCCCGGGACCGTAACCGACAGAAGCGTGCTGCCTCCGGCCGCGGCGACAATTATCTTGATGAGCTCTTTCCGGTTCATGCTGATGGCGGTCGAGCCGCCCTGGCCGTATATGACGCCCGGGATCCTGCCGCTTCGCCTCAGGCTCCTGGCCGGACCCTTTCCCTTTGAATCCCTCAGTTCCACGTTCAACGTAACTTTTTCCATGATTTTAAATCCTCCCGCGTATATTTCCGGCTACATGAAGAGGGAGCTTACGGAAGCCTCCTCGTGTATCCTCTTTATGGCCTCGCCCAGAAGCGGCGCTACCGTGAGCACCACCAGCCTGGAGCACTCTTTTTGCTTGTTGTCCATGGCTATCGTGTTCGTTACGACTACTTTATCTATCTCGGACTCGTTAAGCCTCTTCATGGCCGGCCCGGAAAGGACCGCGTGGGTGCATGCCGCCATGACCTTCCTGGCGCCGTGCGCCTTTATCGCCGAAGCCGCCTTGGTAATGGTCCCGGCCGTGTCTATCATGTCGTCCAGGATCAGGGCGTCCCTTCCGTTCACGTCGCCTATGATGTTCATCACCTCGGCCTCGTTGGGTGCGCTCCGGCGTTTGTCAATTATGGCTATGCTGCCTCCGAACCGCGTCGAGAAAGCCCTCGCCCGCGCCGCGCCTCCCGCGTCCGGCGAGATTACCACCGGATGGTCGAGGCCTATCTTCTTCAGGTGGTCGTAGATTACGGGCGTGGCGAAGAGGTTGTCCACCGGCACGTTGAAGAACCCCTGTATCTGCCCGGCGTGCAGGTCGATTGTGAGCACCCTGTCCGCGCCCGCCGTTGTTATGAGGTCCGCGACCAGCCTGGAGGTAATCGGCACCCTGGGCTGGACCTTCCTGTCCTGCCGGGCGTAGCCGTAGTAGGGGACTACGGCTGTGATGCGCTTGGCGGATGCACGCTTGAACGCGTCCATCATTATGAGAAGCTCCATCAGGTGGTTGTTCACGGGGCTGGACGTCGGCTGCATGACGAACACGTCGGTGCCCCTGACGTTCTCGTTTATCTTGACGTTTATCTCGCCGTCCGAAAACGTCGTCACGGAAGCGTCGCCCAAAGCCATGCCCAGGTAGTCCGCAGTTTCCTTCGCCAGCGGTATGTTGGCGTTCCCAGAGAAAAATTTCAGTTCGTCCGGCATAACTTGCTAAGGCCTCTTGCTCTATTGATTAAGATATTATAGATGAATCCTGGCTGGGGCGCCAGGATTCGAACCTGGGAATGGGAGATTCAAAGTCTCCTGACTTACCGCTTGTCGACGCCCCAACACAGCCGGTCAAGACTTCTGTTCGATATTCCCCATTTCCCTCTCGTACTCTTCCATCACCCTGGACTCGATCATCTCGCGCGTCTCCGAGTTCAGGGGATGGGCCATGTCCCTGAAGGTCCCGTCCTTTCGCCTCTTGCTGGGCATTGCAACGAAGACCCCGGTCTTCCCCTGGATTATCTTGAGGTCCCTCACGACGAACGAGTTGTCAAGCGTAATGGTCACGTAGGCCTTCAGTTTGTCCTCGGACACGGGAAACACTTTAACTTCCGTCACCTCCATAAGCCCCCCCTCTCGCATCGCACTCGTCAAGAGCAGATACCTGCGGGCTGGGCCAGGACATGATCGTCTTTGTAACCAGTACCGTGAGTCCTGGCTCGTCAAACCTTCGGGCGGCGACTTCCGCAGCGGTTTTATCCTCAAATACCCCAAAGACCGTTGGTCCGCTGCCGGACATCAGGGCGCCCAAGGCCCCCTCGTCAACAAGCCTTTCTTTCAACACTTTTATCAGAGGGTACTTAACGACAGTGACCCGCTCGAGATCGTTATGGAGGTGCCGAGCCAGGAGGCGGGCATTTTTTGCCTGCCCCTCAAACCTTGAGATATTAATATTATTAAACCTATTTGTCAATTCAAAATTTAGGTTTGAATAAACCCAGCGGGTGGAAACCGCAAACCCGGGGTTTATCAGCAGCAGCCAGGTCTCCTCCGGTGCAGGGAGTTCATGGAGCCGCTCACCGACACCTTCCGCAACCGCGCACGGCGAGCCGAGGAAAAAGGGGACATCCGCACCCAGCGTAAGCGCCATTTCCTTCAGGCGGCCCTCCGGCACTCTATGGCCTGCCAGGCGGTTGACCGCCCTCAAGGTAGCTGCAGCATCGCTCGAACCGCCGCCAAGGCCCGCCGCAACCGGTATCCTCTTCTCTATCTTTATCTCAAGGCCGAACCCGGCGCCAGCTTCGTCCATTACCGATTTGGCCGCCCTGTGGACGATATTGCCAGGACCGGCCGGGACGGAGGGGCTGTCGCACTCGACGCTTATGCCGCCGCTTGTTCTAACGAAAGTAAGCTCGTCCGAGAGGTCCAGGGCCTGCATGAGGCTCACGAGGTCGTGATAACTGTCCGGCCTCTTTCCCACCACTTCCAAATAGAAATTCACCTTGGCGGGAGCCTTTATTTTTATTTTTTGCGGTTCTTTCATAGATGGCGAAGTTTATATTTGAGCGTTTAAAAAGTCAAGGCTGATAATTTAACGCAAATCTGCTCAAATTTTATGCGCATTTATGCTCAATAAGCATTATGGAATTTTCACTTTTGGATTTTTTATATTTTACCTCCACAACACTAATTTTTTTATTTAATTATTACATAGTGTTATAAGCAGCGATTAATAAAATATATTATTTTAGGCTTGTTTTTTGCAGATATTAACGTGAGTGTGAATTGGAGATAAAATGAACGGCCATGCATCGTTAAATGAGCCAGGAAAAGAGTTTTCAGGCTTCGGCGAGCACTACGAGACCCTGTTCAATAACCTCCCCGTCGGACTTGCATACATCACTCCAGAAATGCGTTATGTACGCATAAACCCTTACATGGAAGAAAAGCTCGGTATCCTTTCCGCCGATATCGCCGGACGGCACTGCTATGACCTTATCGGGATGTACAAGGACGACCCCCTGCGCCAGGGGGAGCAGCGGATATGCGACGACTGCGGCGTGAGGACGACCCTTGCCACGGGAGAGCCCCGCAAGTTCACCCGCAAGGCCAGGGACAATTTCATAATCGAGAACTTCAGCTTCCCCATAAAAGACACCGCCGGGAAGATATCGGGCGCAGTCGAAATCATATTCGATATCACGGAACGGGTAGCGCTTGAGGAGCGGCTTCAGAAATATGCCTCGGAGCTGGAGTCGGCGGTGGAGGAGAAGACGCACGAGCTGAAAAGTTCGAAGGTTTTCCTCGATAACGTAATTGAGAGCACCCCCGACGCCATTTTCACCCTCGACAAAAACGGAAGGATTACATATATTAACCCGGCGGCCGAGGAGATATTCGGCTACATGGGCCGGCTCCTGCTGGGAAAACCTATTACTGCGATAGTGGCGCAGCCGGACCAGGACAAGGTCGAGCGCGCACTGGCGCTGGCGGAAAAAAACGAAGAACCGCTACACAACCTGCAGGTAAGGACCATCTCCGTGGACGGCGCTGAAAAGTTCCACCTCATGAGCCTCTCCCCCCTCCTGAAGGACGACTTGAACAGGGTCGTCGGCGTGTGCAAGGATATAACCCATGAAAAGAATCTGGAAAAGGAAAAGGAAGAGTTCCTGGCCGTCCTTACGCACGACCTGAAGACGCCTCTCACCTCGATAATGGGGTACAGTGACCTGCTCTTGGGCGGCGAGATCGGAAAGCTGCCCCCGCAGTCGGTCCCGGCGGTCGAGGCCATCCGCGTCAACGCCCAGAGGATGATGCGGCTCGTCCGGGACTTCCTATCCGCCGGCAAGATAAAGGAAAAACTCCTGAGGATAGAGCCCAGGCCGCTCCGGCTCGACTCCCTGACCCTCGAATGCGTCAAAAACATGGAACCCCAGATAAAAGACAAGGGCCTCAAGACAACGACCGATTTCGAGCCCGACCTCCCGCTGCCGATGGTGGACCGTGAGCACATGGAGCGGGTTATCTGCAACCTGATAGCTAACGCCATCAAGTTCACCCCTTACGGCGGCATGATATCATTCAGGACGTACAGGTCCGGCGAGAACACAATCGGCCTCGATATCGCCGACACCGGTATAGGAATATCGGAGGAAGACCTGCCCATGCTATTCGATAAGTATTATCAGGGCAAGACCTCGAACGAGGCCCGCGGCTCAGGCCTGGGCCTCTATATCGCTAAAAGCATAGTGGAAGCCCATAACGGCAGGATAAGCGTTGAAAGCACAAGCGGCCAGGGCACGAGGTTCACCATAAGCCTCCCAAGCCTTCCTAAATAGTCCCTTGACAGTATTGCCATCAGGGTCTATCCTTAGTAAGTACCAAAAGATAACTCCAAAACTGAAAAGAAGGTCAGATGAAAAGGGAAATTTGTTTCATAGAGGCCCGGTCTCCGGGTCTGCATGTATTCTCCGACTATCCGATACCGAGACTTGGGACGGTCCTGCTTTCCACCATACTAAAAGGGCTGGGGTATCGGACCAAGGCCTTTATCGAAGACATAGCAAAGCCTGACTGGAAGGAAATAGAGACCTACGACATCGTGGGCATCTCCACTATCACGTCCACGGCGAAGCGGGCCTATAAGCTGGCGGACGATCTCCGCGCCAAAGGGAAGACCGTCATAATGGGAGGACCGCACCCTACCTTCCTGCCGGACGAGGCGCTCGAACATTCGGATTACGTCGTCCGGGGCGAGGGCGAGGAGACGCTGGTCGAGCTCCTGGACTCGCTCGCATCGGGGAGTTCCCTGGAGGACATAAGGGGACTTTCATTCCGGACGGCTTCGGGAACTATTCATAGCCCCAAAAGGGAGCTGATAGCCGACCTTGACCGCCACCCAGCCCCCGACTTCTCGCTGGTGCATGGATGGACAGGTAAGACCATAATGCCCATGGCGACGTCCCGGGGTTGCCCTTTCGATTGCAGGTTCTGCTCCGTTATACATATGTTCGGGAGGAAGTACCGGTTCAAGAGTATTGAACGGATACTAGAGGAGCTCAGGGAAGCCGAGACCTTCACCGGCTTCGTCTTCTTCATCGACGACAACTTCACCGCCGACAAAAAGCGCACGAAAGAGCTGCTCCAGAGGATGATATCCGGCGGCATAAGGCTTAAGTGGAGCGCGCAGGTCAGAAGCGACGCGGCGAAGGACAGGGAACTTCTCAGGCTTATGAAGAAAGCGGGCTGCACCAACGTCTTCGTCGGCTTTGAGTCCATAAACCCGAACACCCTGAAGCTCTTCAACAAGAAGCAGGGGATAGAGGATATAGTGGAGGCGGTTAAAGCCTTCCACGAACACGGCATCAGGATACACGGGATGTTCGTCCTGGGCTCCGACACGGACGACCTGGAGACCATCAGGAATACCGAGCGATTCGCCAGGAAGATGCGGATAGAGTCGGTCCAGCTCATGATACTCACTCCGCTCCCCGGGACGCCTGTCTACGAGGAGATGAAGGCGGAGGGCAGGCTCCTGCACACCGACTGGAGCAAATACGACGCGCACCACACCGTCTACAGGCCGAAGCTCCTCACGCCTTCCGAGCTCCAGAGGGAGACATTCAAGGCCATGACGAAGTTCTATTCATGGAGCAAGATAATAAACCACCTGACCCGGCTCAACCTCTACTGCGGCGTACTTAGCTATTACGGCAGGCGTTCTGTCAGGAGGGCGTCGGAGGAAAGCGAAAGATATTTAAGGGAGCTCGACAAGCTCGTCAAGCTCCCTCTTGATCACGGGATATAGACAGATATGGAAGGACTTACCGGCCGGGTCCGGACTTATGGACCCCGGCCTTGTCTCCGGCGGTCTTCGTGGTATCGGGTTTCGACACGGGCGGTTCGCCGAAACCCGCTTCCTTGAACTTCTTCCTCAGCTCGTCGTTGTCGGATTGCAGCTCCAAAGACCTCTCCCACTGCGCCTTCGCGGCATCGGCCATCTTCCTCTTAAGGTA